>Ga0209172_10000385_pt1 | contig 123460 bp, 103 predicted proteins | sample LarsenN4metaG_FD_184113 | JGI IMG/M metagenome (GOLD analysis project Ga0209172, IMG submission 184113) | Hot spring sediment bacterial and archeal communities from British Columbia, Canada, to study Microbial Dark Matter (Phase II) - Larsen... ... | reverse complement strand
GCTCAGGGGCACCAGGATCGACGATCGCGCCGGGGGGTGCTATCTCGGTATCCCCCTCGGAGGCGGTGCGGTGAGGGACAGGGCGTTTGGAAAGCAGTGCACCCTCCACCAAACCGGGGCAACTCCACCTTACAACGGCTTACGGATCGAGATGCAACTGAGATCCAGGCTGCAACACGCGTGGGCTACGGCGGTCGAGACGACCGGCGATTTCATTGGGCAGGCGCTAAAGTCAAATCTCGGCTCTGACGAATGGCTGCGCTTCTTCCGTCTCATGGCCAGCGCTATTGCGATGGCGGAGAATTCCGCGCCTGTCCCGGACACGCCGACCGGTGAGGCCGAGCTAAAGCGTGAGCTGAGGACCATGGTAGGGAAGCTCAACGTCATTGGGACACTTCAGACCTACGGACGAATAGCGCAGGTGCGGACCGATACAGCTCGGGCGGACCTGTTTCTCATCGCAACCAACCCACTCGAGCGGAATGTGAGGGTCAAGGGGTTCCTTCGTGCCCACTCAGAAAGAGCCATGGAGCAATACGCGGCCACCGAGAAGGCGATGGTGGGAATTCCGGGCGCACAAGTGGTCCTTGTCTCGGTCGATTCAATCAACAAGCTGAAACGGGCATATCCCAGCTACTTCTTGGAATCGCGCGTATTCATCAATGCACTACGCCGTGCGATCGCGAGGTAATTGGCGGTGAACGCGGGCCGGTGTCCGCGTCTTTCGGACGCAAGCGTGGTCGCCGAACAAGCCGTTTCACCTGTCGGCGGGCCTCGCTCCCTGCGGTCGCTCGGTCCGCCGCAGGTGAACGGCACGTTCGCCGCACGGGCCGCCGCCTGTGCCATGACCGGTGAAACCCGACGGAACCACAGGAACAGCACTTGGACGCTTGTCGGCGGTGCACCCGTTGACGCGTGCAGCAACTGCCGAAGCGAGGCCGGTCGTTCCTCCGCGGGCTTGATCGGGCGAGTGGTGCGTATACTCTTCTAAGAGGAGGGCGAACATGAGCTCATCCGGCCCACCAACCGAGCGTGAGCGGGGCGCGACGACAAACGTCGTCATCAGGCTGCAGGCATCGTCTCCCCAGGCGACGGCCCCGCCCAGGGCTGTTGCGCCTGGCTTGCGACGGTATCCAGTGGCGTTGCTCCTATGCGTTCTGGCTGCGGTCCTTCCCTACATCCTCCCCTCCGCGACGATGACGGCGATCCCGCGCGCAGCGATCGTCTTGTGGTATGCCGTCATCGCGGTGGTCGCCGGCCTGTCGGGAATCATGTGGATTCTTCGTACGGCGTTCCTCACGCTTGGGACGCGGTATGAAAGCGATATTCCGCTCCACGGAGAGACACAAAAACGAATCCTCGAGGCCCTTTCATTGCCTAGCTCACGCTGATCGTGAATAGGCCGCTCGTCAGCGCGATCCTGATCTCTTTGGTTGTCTTCGCGTTCTTATCAACAGCTGCCTACCACTGGCTCATGTTCGGGCCGAACGTCTCCTGGGAGTCTTCGATTGAAGCGGCGAACTACGCGCTTCAGACGATTACGACCGTGGGCTACGGCAACTGGGTTCCAGCTTCCTGGGATCCAGTCAACGATAAGGAATTGCAAAACCGTATTCTCTACGTAAAGGCCGTTTCAGTTCCCTTCATGCTCGTGGGCGGATCGCTCTTTGCCGTTCTCGTTGGGATCATCTCGAACGCCCTCTCGCGGCGGTAGGTGCGCAAGCCTACGGCGTCGAACTTCCGGTTGCAGCCGCCGCGGCGAGCGACGCGAGCCGCGGCGGCTGAACCGTGCGTTGGGGGCCACCGGCTGAACGGGACAGGACAAAGTCGGGGAAGTCGTCAGGGTTGTCCTTCGCGATCGCAAGCTCAAGCGACCGCACCTCCCGAAGCGCGTCGATGAACAAGGTGATCGCCGCCCGTTCTCGCTCCCGATCAGCCATGGGAGACCCACCGAGCGGGCGAGAACAACGTTGTTGATCGACTGCTCGCGCGAGGTTCTTATCGACATCAAGGATGCTGGCGAGGTGCGCCGAGGCCTCAGTGGAAACACCCTTGGGTTCGCGGAAATCTGGTCCGGTTCCGTGAACTGGGCGACTCCACACGCCGTACTTCTCGCTCCGTGACATGGGGGGCACCGACCTTCAACGGGTTGCCGAACCACGCAGTCGAGCAGACCACTGGCTCGCCTTCGCTCGCCGCGGCTGCTCACCGCGAGCGTTCGGCGACTGCGGCCCACAAGGGTGTCTCATGTTAGCTTAGGCCGGTGGATTTCGAGCTCCTCAGCCCGATCCGCGATCCCGAAACGATCGCGACCGGGCGGGAGATTCGGGCGCTGAGGCGTCTCCGGAGACGATACGGTGCGGGCAGATGGCGGAAGCGAAAGGGCACAGCTACTGTCCGGCTCCTAGATGGGACGGTGCACCGAGCCGAGCTCCACTGGTACGAGGCTCATGGAATCGGCCGGCGCGAGATGAAAATCAAATTCCCACTGCTGGACTGACATGAGAAAGACAGCCAAATCCCGAGTGCGGTTCGTGGTCTGCATCAAGAACAAGGGTTATGAGGCCTCCCTTGAGCTATGCAAGTTTTATCGGCTGGTCCCGGACCCTGAGGCGGAGCGCAGAGGGTATCTGCGGGTTGTGGATGAGAGTGGTGAGGACTATGGATACCGAGCAGATCGGTTCCTCTCGATCGAAGTGCCCAAGCCCGTGGAAAGGGCACTCCTCAAGGTGGCGTCGTAGCAACGGGTCGCCGAACCCCGCACTGCAGCAGACGCGCTTCGCGCGCTGCTGACTGCGACGTTCGCCGTAAGGCGATCTGATGGTCACGTGGAAGGAGTTTGCCACGGCCGAGCCCGATCTAGCGGAGGTCGGTCGCTCGTTGCTTTTCCAGTTCGACGATCCGGCGCTGCGTGCCGACATCCTTCGAGACGCTAGGCACATGGCGGATGCATCTGAGATCGCGTTCGAGCTCCTCATCGATCGCGTGATGCACACGAGGTGGGAGGACGTCCTGACCCCGCAAATGCGGTCGGTACACAGAAAATGGCGCGCACCGGCAGAGACACCACGCGCTGGAGGGCGTTCGGCCGCTCGCGGCGCGTGAAAGTTACGTGAAGCCACGGCCGGTGGCGCATCCGCACGGAGCGCGGCGAGCGTTGGGCACGAGTATCAGGAGAGTGGTGCCCGACATCAGGTCGCGGCGCTTCGACGAGAGCCGAGAGTTTTATGTCGGCGTGCTCGGCCTCGACGTGGCCATGGATCTCGGATCCGTCATGACGTTCGTCTCGCCGACGAACTCGACGGCACAGATCCCATGATGCGCGACGACGGATCGTCTCGCATGCTGCCCCCGGTCACGATCGAGGTCGGGGACGTGGACGCGGTGCATGCTGAAGCGGTACGCCGAGGGGCCGAGATCGTCTACCCTCTCACCGACGAGCCGTGGGGGTGTCCGTCGGTTCTTTCTCCGCGATCCGAACGCGTCGTCATCAATGTCATGAGCCACTTCGTGCGGCGCACTCGAGATGACGCCTCTCGCACGGCAGCATGCACCGAGGCCGAGGGCGGTTCGGGAGTCCGGGAGGAGGGGCCGACGAAGCGGCAAGGAGTCCCCATGCTGGAGGTCACGATCAGCGTGTCGCTCGGAGCGCCGGCGGAGCGCGTCTGGGATGTCGTCGGAAATTTCAACGGGTTACCCGAGTGGCATCCGTGGGTCAAGGCCAGCGTGCTCGAGCCTGCTCCCGGCGGGGTCGGTCGCCGCGTGACCATCGTCGGTGGCACCGCAGGTCCGAGGGAGTTGACCGAGCGGCTGGTCTCCTATGATGCTGCAGGCCGTGAATGGGCCTACACGGTGATTGCCGGGCCGACGACGTTCGCGGATTACGTGGGGCGTCTACGAGTGTCGCCGGACGGCGCGAACAGGTGCCGGGTCGAGTACGTCGGGCGCTTCAGGGCGGCGTCCGGGCACACCGACGCCGAGGCCAGCGAGCGCCTCCGCACGTTCTGGGAGGCGGGGCTCGGCAATCTGCCCGCGCGCTTCGGCGGATGAAGGTCCTGGTCATGTCAACGGGCACGGAGGGCCCATGGAATCGATGCAGGCGAAGGACGTCCTCGGGTTCGCGATCGAGCGCGCGTCGGCGCTGAACGGCCTCTGGAATCTCTTCATCGCCGTGGCGACGGGCATCGTCGGCGTGATGGCATCGGGCAAGTCGTTCACCAGGAGCCGGTCGCTGCGGATCTTCCTGTCGCTCGTCTTCCTGGCGTTCGCGTACGTCAACCTCGACGCCATGCTGCGGCTCGGCGAGCTGCGACAAACGCTCCTGACCATGCTGCCGGCGACCCTGCCCGGGCGGCCGGAGGTCGTGGCGACGCTGGGCCCGGCCCGGCCGTGGCAGTACGTCGTCTTCCACGTCTTCCTCGATGCCGTCGTGCTCGCCGCGATCTGGGTCGTTCCGTGGCCGTCGGCGCGAGACTGACGCGGCGCCGGCGAGGACGCGCGAGAGCGCGTGTCCCCGTCCCGGCCGTGGCGGCGTTGGGGGGTGCTCCTCCGCGCTGCCAGCGTGGGCGGGGCCGCCGAGATCAAGGGGTTCGGGACCCGCGCGCTGACCGCGCGGCGCACCTCGGCGGCGGCTACGGCTGGCGCTTGCGGGAGGTGAAGGCGCGGATGCGGGCGCGGGCCGCGGGGCTGGTGCGCAGCGTGGCGCCGTAGGATTCGGGCTCGGTGCTGCGGGCGCCGGTGGCGAGGTCGCGGACGATTCGCTTCGTGGCGGCCAGGCCTTCGCGGGGGGATTTCGCGATGTCGGCGGCCCAGGCGGCGGCGCTGGCCTCGAGCGTCGGTGCGGCGACGACGCGGTTGACCAGGCCCATGCGCAGCGCTTCGCTCGCGTGCACCGTGCGGCCCGTCAGCAGGAGGTCGCGGCCGTGTGCGCCGCCGGCGACGTCGAGCAGGCGGGCGATGCCGTAGGCCGGATTGAATCCGAGCGTGACCTCGGGCAGGGCGAAGCGCGAGCGGTCGGAGGCGATCCTCACGTCCTGCGCCACGGCGAGCATGAGGCCGCCGCCGAGCGCGTAGCCGTCGATGGCGGCGAGGGTGACCTGCGGCAGGCGCGCGAAGCGGTCCATCAGGGCGGCCTGGCGGCGGGCGAGCGCCTCGGCGGCCTCCGGCGTGATGGCGCCCATCTCGGCGATGTCGTTGCCGGCGCAGAAGGCGCGGCCCCGCCCGGCGACGACCAGCACGGCGACGTCTTCCATCGCGGCCACGCGCTCGAGCGTCTCCTCGAGCGCGGCCGTCAGGGCGGTGTTCAGCGCGTTGAGAGCCTCCGGCCGGTTCAGATGGACGCGGGCCACCGCGCCCTCGATCGAGAGCTCGACGGGACGGTTCCCGGCCGCAGCGTCAGGCACGAGCGGATGCGCCGAGACGCGAGACGGGCATCACTGACTGCATCGCAGCGACGGGCGGGTTGGCGACAGGGTAGAGCGGGCGCGCGATGCGTACGCGACGGCCTCGGGCGGTTGCCGACGTCATGTCCTGCGACGTGGCGCGAGCCAGGCGAGAGCGGCGAGCGCGAGGCCGCCGATGGCCAGAGCGGGCCAGAAGTCCGTGCGCAGGAATGGCACGCGATAGAACGGCGAGCGGCGGGCGCCGGGGTCCAGTCTGCCGTCGAGCAGCGCGTGGACCAGCGTCATCACCTCGCCGATCAGCACCTCGGCGGTGATCTTGGCGAACGCCGGGTCGGCCAGCGCCGGATGGCCGACGTAGCCGGCGCCGCCGTTACGGAGCGGGTAGTTGCGCACCAGGCGCGCGGGCATCGAGTACTTCGCCGGCGGCAGGTCGCGGAAGCCGTCGTCGACGAGATCGGGCCGCAGCAGGAGCATCATCGACGTCTCCCACCAGCCGGCGTGGGCGTCCTCGGCGAAGGCCCGGCGCTCGGCGTCGGTCAGGGGCCGGCCGAGCGCGCCCTCGACGCCATCGAGGAAGCGCCCCGTCCGGAACTGCCAGGCGAGCCAGCCGCTGAGCGAGGCCATGCGGACGGAGAAGCGGCGCGACACGGTGGCGGCGGCCTCCTCGAGGGCGACCACGTGGGTGGGGCCGGCGTGGCCGTTGGCGACCAGGACGAAGCGGAAGCCGGCCCGCGCGAGCGAGCGCCCGTAGTCCACCAGCGCGTCGCGCACCACGCGCTGGCGCACGCGCACCGTGCCCGGCGCGTCGAAGGTGAACGAGCCCAGGTGCAGGGTGGGGGCGAGGACGACCGACCAGCCGGGCCGCTCGGCGGTCACGCGCTCGGCGATCTCGCGGGCGAAGAACTCCGCCGTGAAGGCGTCGACGCCGAGCGGCAGGTGCGGGCCGTGCTCCTCCAGCGGGCTCACGGTCAGCATCACGACGGTGCGGGCCCGGTCGAGGGCGTCGAGGGCGCGGGTGGACAGCTCTTCCAGACGATGAATGCTCAAAACGAGGATCCCCTGGTGGCGGCGAGGTAGTCGTCCTTCGCCCGATCCAGCTCGGCGATGATGGCGGCACGCTCGGCGACGAGCGTGCGCGCAGCGGCCTCGCGCGTCAGGGCGAGCACGCCGAATTGGACACCGCGGCGCAGCGCGCCGATGCCGCGCAGGTAGTGGTAGGCGATGAGCCCCGACACGGGCAGCGAGACCAGGAAGACGGCCGCCCACGCCGGCCCGAAGGCCCGGGCGATTAGCCACGTCTCGGCACCCCAGAAGACCGGCAGCGCCACCACGCTGGCGAGCAGCCGGGTCGTCGCGTAGTCGGTCTCCTTGCGGGCGGTGGCGCGCGCGATCCAGCGCGGCACGAAGTAGGGCAGCGCGTTGACGGCGGCGCCGTAGGCGAACACCGGCAGCCCGACGATGGCGCGGCCGGTCCACACGATGCGCCGGCGGCCTGGACGGCGGGCCAGGCGGGCGCGCACGGCCTCGTCCTTCACGCGGTAGGCGGCCAGCATGGCCCGGTAGCCCCGGATGCGCTGCCAGATGCGCTCCAGGCGCTCGGGGTCGTGGGCGCGGAAGTGGGCGGCGGCGTCGGCGATGGTGCGCGAGAGGCGGAAGAGGTCGATCTGCCGCTCGGCCAGGCCGCGCTCGCGCTGCAGCTCGGCCACGAGCGCGTCGCGGTACAGCTCCTCGACGGCGCGCACGAGCGCGGCCGCGTCGATGCGGTCGACGTGGACGACCTGGGCCTCCATCGCCCACTGGATGGCCGTCGTCAGCGCGTCGACGGCCTTCGCCGGCTCCGCGCGCCACGCGTCGACGTAGGGCGCGATGGGAACCGGCTCGCCGAAGGCGACGAGCACGCGCCCCTTGAACGACTTGCGCGCCTCGAACGAGAGCCCGACGGGCAGCACGGTGAGCGCGCCCGGATGGTCGGCCTCGTAGGCCAGCGCGATCCGCGCCGCGCCGGTCTTGATGCGCTGCACGCGCGCCTCGGCGTGGGTCGTGCCCTCGGGGTAGATGGCCACGAGCGCGCCCTCGGCGAGGGCGGCGTGACACGCGGCGAAGGCGTCGGCGTTCCGGACCTGGCGCCCCGCGTCGGGGCCGTGAGCGCCCGTGCCGGCATCGTCCTGCTTGCGGTAGACGGGGATGGCGCCGCACGCGCGGAGGAAGCGCGCGAGCAGCGGATTGCGGAACAGCGCCGCGGTGGCGAGGTAGTGCACCTTGCGCTGGAGCACGGCGCCGACCAGCAGCGAGTCGATCAGGTTGTTCGGGTGGTTGATGCAGAGCAGGACGGGGCCGGCCGGCGGCACGCGCTCGGGATGGCGCACGTCCACCCGCTTGAAGAGGAACCAGAGCCAGAAGCGGGCGACCTGCCGGACGCAGCCGTAGAGCCTGCCCGGGTGCACCGGCGCGGGCACAGCCGCGGCCCGGGCCACGCTCACGGCACGCGGACGTAGCCTTCCATGAGCCGCCGCGCCGTGCGGTAGACCGTCACGCGCTCGGCCCACGGCTGCCCGTCGCGCCGGCCCACGGCCGCGTCGATGGGCAGCACGCCCGACGGATGCGCCAGCCGGATGTCCGGCGGCGGCGACTTCGCCGCGCCGCCACGGGCGCCCGACCCCTCGGAGGCTGCCAGGCACTCGTGCACGACGCTGCCGGCCAGGCGCGCGGCCACGCCGAGACACATGGCGGACGTCAGCGCGAAGGCGCGGTGGCAGTTGCCCATCGAGATCACGCGGGCCAGCACGTCGGCGTCCGCCGCCCCGTAGTCGCGGCCGTCGAGGCCGCGGAAGGCGGCCGGCCGGGCGACCATGGCGACCTTCGGCACGGCGGCGCTGCCGGCGATGCCCATCCGCTCGGCGGCCTCCACGCGGATGGCTTCGAGCCGGGCGGCGAGCGCGCGATCGGCGTCGATCGCCTCGGGTCGCTCGGCGCCGGTCAGCCCCACGTCGGCGGCCCGCACGAACACCATCGGGTTGGTGGCGTCCACCAGCGAGGCCTCGACGCCGCCGATCACCTCGCGCACGCGGCCGGTCGGCAGCAGCCGTCCCGTCGCCGCCCCGCCGGGGTCGAGGAAGTCCAGGCGGATGCGCGCGCCCCGCCCCGCCACGCCGGGCAGCTCGAAGTCGCCCTCGACGGCGGCCTCGCCGTCCTTCACCGGCACGTGGGCCACGATGACCTTCTTCGTGTTCGTGTTGTGGATGCGCACGTGCGTCGTGGGACCGGTCGTCTCGACGAGCTTCTCGTCGATGGCGAAGGGTCCGATGGACGACGAGCAGTTGCCGCAGTTGCCGGCGTAGTCCACGACCGGGCTGCGGATGTCGACCTGGGCGAACGTGTAGTCGACCTGGGCGTCGGGGTGGCCGCTCGGCCCGACGATGCACGCCTTGGAGAGCGACGAGATGCCGCCGCCGAGCCCGTCGAGCTGGCGCCCGTACGGATCCGGGCTGCCGAGCGCCGCCGACAGGAGCCGATCGCGGGCGGCTCCGGGCTCCGGCAGGTCCTCCTCGTGGAAGACCAGGCAGCGGCTGGTGCCGCCGCGCATGTACACGGCACGGATCCGCTGCTGGCTCATGTCAGCCTCCCGGCCCGGCTGGGGCCCCGACAGACCGTGCTCGAGGTCGGCACGCATCTGCGAGTCGGCTCCGACACTGATGTGGCTGGCCCGCGACCACCGCTGGGTGATGGGACCGGCCGGAGACCGCCGCTGGCCCGCACGACGCTACGGCTCGACCGTTGCCGTCCCGTCGTGGGGGCCCCGGCGCGCGGTGGCGGCTCATCCGCCCGCGGCCCGGGTGTGGGCCAGCACGCCGCCCGCGAGCAGGATGTCCCGCTCCCGCGCCGTGAGCGGGCACGACGCCGTGAACGTCCGGCCCGTGCGCGCGTTCACCACGCGCACGGCGGCGCCCTGGGCGAGGCTCGCGCGCAGGTCCTCGACGCGCAGGCGGTCGTCGCGCTCGAGGCCGTCCAGGGCGGCGGGGTCGTCGAACGTCAGCGGCACCACGCCCCAGTTGATCAGATTCGACCGGTGGATGCGCGCAAAAGACTTCGCGATCACCGCGCGCACGCCGAGGTACATCGGTCCGACGGCGGCGGCCTCGCGCGAGGAGCCCTGCCCGTACGTCTCGCCGGCGACGATGACGCCGGTGCCGGCACCCTTCGCCCGCGCGACGAACTCCGGGTCGACGTACTTGAACGTGAACTCGGAGATCGCCGGCACGTTGGACCGGAACACGAGCACGGCGGCGCCGGCGGGCGAGATGTCGTCGGTCGAGACCTTGTCGCCGAGCTTGATGAGCACCGGCGCCTCCAGCGTCGCCGGCACGGGCTGGCCCAGGGGCACCGGCTTGATGTTCGGGCCCCGCACGACGTCGCCCTGACCGTCGGGCTCCACCAGGCCCACGGCGCCGGCGGCGAAGCGCGCGGGCAGGCCCACGGCCGGCTGGGCGCCCAGCGTGCGCGGGTCGGTGATGACCCCGGTCAGCGCCGAGGCCGCGGCCACCATCGACGAGCACAGGTAGACCTCGTCGCCCTTCACCCCGCTGCGGCCGGGGAAGTTGCGGTTGAAGGCGCGCAGGCTCTTGGTGCCGGCGGCGGGCACGTGGCCGATGCCGGCGCACGAGCCGCACGTCGGCTCCGACACGGTGGCCCCGGCCTGGAGCAGGTCGGTCAGCAGGCCCTCGCGCGACATCGTCTCGAGGATGCGGTGGCTGCCCGGGAACAGCACGAACGAGATCGAGGGGTGCACGCGCCGGCCGCGCAGCACCGCGGTCACGGAGGCCATGTCGTGCCACGAGCCGTTGGTGCAGGAGCCGACCATCACCTGCTCGATCGGTGTGCCCGCCACCTCCTCGACCGGCACCACGCGGTCCGGCGAGCCCGGCAGGGCCACGAGCGGTCCGATCCTCGACAGGTCGAGCGTGATCTCGTCGTCGTAGTCGGCGTCGTCGTCGGGCACGGCGGGCCGCCAGTCGTCGCCGCGGCCGAGCCGCGTCAGGAACGAGCGCGTGACCTCGTCGCTGGGGAAGACGCTCGTGGTCAGGCCCAGCTCGGCGCCCATGTTGGCGATGGTCATGCGCTGGGCGGCGAGCAGGCTCGGCAGGCCCGGGCCCCCGTACTCGAAGATCTTGCCGGTGCCCCCGCGCACCGTGAGCCGCCGCAGCAGCTCCAGGATGACGTCCTTGGCCGTGACCCACGGGGCCAGCGCGCCGGTGAGCCGGACGCGCACGACGGCGGGCATGGCCACGAAGTACGGGCCGCCGCCCATGGCCACGGCCACGTCGAGGCCGCCGGCGCCGATGGCCAGCATCCCGGCGGCGCCGCACAGCGGCGTGTGGCTGTCGGTGCCGAGCAGCGTCTGTCCGGGCACGGAGAACGTCTCCATGTGCACCTGGTGGCAGATGCCGTTGCCGAGCTTCGAGTACATGGCGCCGTAGCGGCGCGAGACCGTCTGCATGTAGCGGTGGTCGTCGGAGTTGCGCGAGTCGACCTGGTAGACGTTGTGGTCGACGTAGCTCACCACCCGCGGGGGGACCACGCGCGGGAAGCCGAGCGCCTCGAACTGCAGCCAGGCCTGGGTGCCGTTGGTGTCGGTCAGCAGGATCTGATCGATCCCGAGGCCGATCTCCTCGCCGGCCACGGCCTTGCCGGCGACCAGGTGGGCCTCGACCAGCTTGCGCGTGAGACTGCGGCCCATGGTGACGCGCCGCCGCGCTACCGGCGCTCCAGCGGCACCCACGCCCGGCGCCCCGGGCCCTTGTAGTCGCCGCGCGGACGGATCAGCCGGTTGTCGTCGCACTGCTCGATGATGTTGGCCGTCCAGCCGCTGATGCGGCCGGCGGCGATCACCGGCGTGAACAGGTCCACGGGGATGCCGAGCGAGTAGAAGAGCGGCGCCGAGTAGAAGTCGACGTTCGGGATGAGCCCCTTGGCCTTGCCGATGCGGTCGTGCAGGCGCACCGCCATCTCGTACCACTCGAACTGGCCGGACTGGCGGCAGGCCTCCTCGGCCATGCCCTTCAGGATCGCCGCGCGGGGATCGCCGGCCCTGTAGACGCGGTGACCGAAGCCCATCAGCCGGCGCTTCGTCGCCAGCGCCTGCTCGGCGAAGCGGTCGACGTGGCCCGGCGCACCGATCTCCATCAGCGTGCGCATGACCGCCTCACCGGCGCCGCCGTGCAGCGGGCCCTTGAGGGCGCCCACGCCGCCCGCCACCGCGGAGTGCATGTCGGACTGCGTCGAGGCGATCACCCGGGTGGTGAAGGTCGAGGCGTTCAGCTCGTGCTCGGCGTAGAGGGTGAGGCTCGCGTCGAAGGCCTTGGCCGCCGCCGGCGAGGGCCGCGCGCCGGTGAGCATGTAGAGGAAGTTCGCGGCATGGCTCAGATCGGGCGCCGGCGCCACGGGCGCCTGGCCGCTCCGGACCCGGTGGTGAGCGCAGACCGCCGTGGCCAGCTGGCTCACCAGCCGCGCCGCCTTGCGGCGGTTGGCGGCGTGCGAGCTGTCGGTGGCATCTGGATCGTGCATGCCGAGGACGGCGACGGTGGCCTGCAGCGCGCGCATCGGGTCGGTGTCGCGCGGCATCAGGCGAAAGCCCTGGATGAGCGCCTCGGGGATGGGACGCGCGGCGACCAGCTCGGCGGTGAAGCCGTCGAGCGCGGTCTTGCTCGGCAGGTCGCCGTGCCAGAGGAGGTAGGTGACCTCCTCGAACGTCGCCCGGCGCGCCAGGTCGTCGATGTCGAAGCCGCAGTACGCCAGCCGGCCGTTGGCCCCGTCGAGATCGCACAGGCGCGTCTCGGCCGCCACCACCCCCTCGAGCCCCCGGATCAGCTGCGTCCCTTCAGTCATGGAATGAGACTCCTGTACTCCCCGAACCGCCGACCGGTGCGACTGCACGCCTTCGAGCGCCGGCTTTGCCGGCGCAATCCTCGTCCTGGGGGAGGTCTCGGAGGGGGCCGTCGAGGCCCCCTCCGATCTCTATCCCATCAACAGCTTACCCGGCGTTTCCCGGCCCATCGTGACGATCTGCTCCTTGGTGACGCCGGCGCCCATGAGGCCCTGCACCAGCATCGCGTAGCCGTCCCACTGCGCGGGGTTGCCGGTCTGACCGAGGTCCGTCGACAGGATGAAGTGCTGGGCCCCCACGGCCTTGATGTGCTCGGCCGATTCCTTGTGGGTCACCTGGCGCCAGTGTCGCATCCAGGCCAGGTGCGCCTGCGGGCCCATGAGCGGCCCCATCGCGCAGATCTCCATCTTGGCGCCCATGGACGCGGCCTTCTTCATCTGGTCCACGTTCATGTTGACGACCTCGAACTCCGCGTGCGTGACCACGATGCGGTCGCAGCCGGCGTCGCGCGCGGCCTCGATGAGCGCCAGCGCCTCTGACGGCGAGGCGTGGCCCGTGCACACCACCAGCTTCTGCTGGGCGCACACCTTGAGCACCTCGCGCACGGCGGGCAGCACCTTGCCGTCGGCGCCCACGACCTTGACCCCCTCCGGCGCGTCCTTGAAGTGCTTGACGTGGTTGTCGGCGTCGAAGGTGGGGAACCACACGACGCGACCGAGCCCGCCCTGCATCCGCCAGCTCCACTGCACGGCCTCGGGGTTGATGCCGCCGGCCGGGCCGTTGAGCACGACGCCGCCGAAGGCCTTGATGCCGGGGTTGTGCTTCTTGAGGATCCAGGCCCGATCGCCCGTGCTGGTGACGTGGTTCTTCAGCACCACGGCCTCGGCCTTGCGCGCGATGTAGCCCTGGGCCGACTCGTCGTCGTCGATGGACCGGCCGAACACGTCCGGCGCGCAGTGCGTGTGGAAGTCGATCAGCCCCTCGATCGGGCTGACGGCCGGCGGCGGGGGCGGGAACACGCGCACCTGGGCCTCGACCGTGCCGGGCAGCCGGCCGAGCGCGGCGAGCCCGGCGACGCCCGCGGCCGCCGTGCGGATGAAGTCGCGCCGCGAAGGGCCGTTCGCGGCCCCGGCACGGCCCCAGGAATGGCCACAGCAGCTCGTGAACCGCCAGCGGGGGAGCCGGAACGGCGTCATCGGGGAATCCTCCTCGGGGACCAGCGAGGCACTACCTGAACGACGGGTCGATGCGGACGTCGACGAGATACGGGCCGCCGCTGCGCAGGCCGCGCTCGAGCGCGGCGGCGACGTCGGGGGTCTTCTCGATGCGCTCGCCGGGCACGCCCAGCGAGCGGGCGAGGCCGACGTAGTCGATCAGCGGGCGGTCGAGATCCATGCCCACATAGAGGTCGTCCTGCGCGGAGAAGCCCTTGAGCGCCAGCGTGCGCTGCTTCAGGATGCGGTACGAGGCGTTGTTGAAGATGACGTAGACGATGCCCAGCGCCTCGCGGGCCGCCGTCCACAGCGCCTGCGCCGTGTACATGGCGCTGCCGTCGCCCACGAGCGCGACCACCGGCCGCGGGGGCAGCGCGAGCTTCACGCCGACGGCGGCGGGCAGGCCCCAGCCGATGCCGCCGCCGCGCAGGCCGAAGAAGGAGTGGCGGTCGGCGCAGGGCAGGAGCTGGCGGACGCCCGCGGCCGACGAGATGGTCTCGTCGATGATGGTCACGTCCCCCGGGACGGCCTCGGCCACCGCGTGCACGAGCGCCAGCGGCGACATCGGCACCTGCCCGGCCTCGCGGCGCGCCCGGTCGACGAGCTCGGCCTTCATGCGCTCGTGGGCGGCGCGCGCGGCCTCGCGCCGCCTCGGCGCGTCGGCGTGGCCCCTGGCCGTGGTGTGGCGGCGGAAGGCCTCGGCCAGCTCGGGCAGCGTCGCCTTCGGATCGCCCTGGATGGCGACCTCGGCCGGGTAGTTCTTGCCCAGCTCCCACGGGTTCACGTCGAGGTGCACGACCGTCACGCCGTGCGGCGGCATCGGGTCGACGTCGTCGGGCAGCGAGAGCGTGAAGAGGTCGGCGCCGACCGAGAAGAGCAGGTCGTGGCGCATGAGCATCGCGCGGATCTGCGGGCCCAGACGCGGCATCGCGCCCGTGTACTGCGGGTGCGTGAACGGGAAGCTGCACGTGGAGCCCACGCACTCGCCCACCACCGGGCAGCCGATCAGCTCGGCGAGCGCGATCATCTCGGCCAGGGCGTCGGCGTGGGTCACGGCGTCGCCGGCGACGATGAGCGGCCGCTCGGCCCGGGCCAGCAGCGCCGCCGCGCGGTCGACGGCCTGGCGGTCGCCGACGAGGCGGGGCGCCACGCGCGTGGGCGCCAGCAGGTCGACGTCGCGCTCGGCGTTCAGCACGTCGACGGGCAGCGAGAGGAAGACCGGGCCCGTGGGCTGCGCCAGCGCCGTCTTGACGGCGCGGCGCACGATGCGGGGCAGGTCCTCGAGGCGGCGGGCCTCGGTCGACCACTTCACGAAGGGCTGCGCGATGGGCGGCAGCTCCGACCAGAGGATCGGCTCCGTCACCGTGAACGACTGGTCGTGCTGGCCGGCCGTGAGCAGCAGCGGCGCGCCCGCCTTCTGCGCGTCGTAGAGCATGCCCATGGCGTTGCCGAGCCCCGGCGAGACGTGGACGTTGACGGCGGCGAGCCCGCCGCTCGCCTGCGCGTACCCGTCGGCCATGGCGATGGCGGCCGCCTCCTGCAGCGCCAGCACGTACCGGATCCCCGGCTCGCGCGCCAGGCCGTCCATCAGCGGCAGCTCCGTGGTGCCGGGGTTGCCGAACATCACCGAGACGCCCTCGGACCTGAGGATCTGCAGGAACGCTTGCTTGCCGGAGATGAGTGGCATGGGGCTGGATCATAAACCCGGGGCTGCCTTGATTCCAGAGGGCCGCGCCCGGTAGGCTCTCCGCGTGCCCGCCGACGTCTCCCCGCTGCTCCTCGCCGCGCGCCGCCGGCCCGCGCCGTACACGCCGGTGTGGCTCATGCGCCAGGCCGGCCGGTACCTGCCGGAGTACCGGGCGATGCGCGAGCGCTTCGGCTTCCTCGAGCTGTGCCGCAACCCCGAGGCCGCGGCCGAGGTGACGCTGCAGCCGGTGGAGCGGCTCGGCGTGGACGCGGCCATCCTCTTCGCCGACATCCTGCTCATCGTCGAGCCGCTCGGCGTGGGGCTCGAGTTCACGAAGGGCGAGGGCCCGGCGATCCGCCGGCCGGTGCGCTCGGCCGCGGACGTCGCCCGGCTCGGCGCCATCGACGTCGAGGGCGCGGTGCCCTTCGTGTTCGAGACGGCGCGGCGCGTGAGCCGCGCGCTCGCGGGCCGCGTGCCGCTCATCGGCTTCGCCGGCGCGCCGTTCACCGTGGCCTCGTACCTGGTGGAGGGCGGCCCCTCGCGCGACTACCTGGCCGTGAAGGGCCTCATGTACGAGGCGCCCGAGGCGTGGCACCGGCTGATGACGCTGCTGGCGGAGGCCACCGCGCGCTATTTGAACGGCCAGATCGCCGCCGGCGCCGCCGCCGTGCAGCTGTTCGACTCGTGGGTCGGCGCGCTGGCGCCGGCCGACTATCGCGACTTCGTGCTGCCGCACGTGCGCGCGCTCGTCCGCGCGCTGACTCCGGGCGTGCCCGTCATCCACTTCGGCACCGGCACCGCGGGGCTGCTGCCGCTCATGCGCGAGGCCGGCGGCGACGTCATGGGGCTCGACTGGCGCGTGGACCTCGACGCCGGGTGGGCCGCCGTGGGCCACGACGTGGCCGTGCAGGGCAACCTCGATCCCGCGGCGCTGCTGGGGCCGCGGCCGCACATCCGGGAGCGGGTGAAGGACGTGCTGGCGCGCGCCGGCGGCCGCCCCGGGCACATCTTCAACCTGGGCCACGGCGTGCACCAGCAGACGCCGGTGGACAGCGTGCGGGCGCTCGTCGACATGGTGCACGAGCTGAGCGGGCGGTGACGATCGACGCCGTCCTGCTCGTCGCCTTCGGCGGCCCCACCACCCCCGCCGAGATCCGGCCGTTCCTCGCCAACGTCGCCCGCGGCCGGCCCATCCCGCCCGAGCGGCTCGAGGAGGTCGCCCACCACTACGAGCAGATGCCCGGCGGGCGCTCGCCGCTCAACGAGCTGACCCGCATGCAGGCCCGCTCGCTGGAGGCCCTGCTCGCCGGGATCAACCTCCGGCTGCCGGTCTTCGTGGGCATGCGCAACTGGACGCCGTACCTGCACGAGACGCTGGCCCTCATGGCGAGCCGGGGCGTGCGCCGGGCGTTCGGCGTGATCCTCTCGGCGTTCAGGGCCGAGGCCTCCTGGGAGCGCTACATGGAGGACGTCGCGGCGGCGCGCGGGCGCACGCCCGGCGCGCCCGAGGTGGTCTTCGCGCCGCCGTTCTTCGACCACCCGCTGTTCGTCGACGCCACGGCCGACCGGGTGCGGGCGGCGCTCGGACGGGTGCCCGCCGAGGACCGCCCGGCCACGCCCGTGGTGTTCACGGCGCACAGCATTCCCGTGGCCATGGCCGGGGCATCGCCGTACGTCGACGACTTCACGACCACGGCGCGGCTCGTGGCCGCCCGCCTGGGCGACCCCCGCTGGTCGCTCGCCTACCAGAGCCGCAGCGGCGGCCCGCGCGAGCCGTGGCTCGAGCCCGACGTCGGCGCCGCGCTGCGCGGGCTCGCCGCCCGGGGCGACCGGCACGTCGTCGTCGCCCCGATCGGCTTCGTGTGCGACCACGTCGAGGTGCTCTACGACCTGGACGTCGAGGCGCGCGCGACCGCCGAGGCCGCCGGCCTGGTCTTCCACCGCGCCACGGCGGTGAACGACCACCCGGCCTTCGTGGCCGCGCTGGCCGACCTGGTGCAGCGCGCGCTGCCCGCCGCCGCGTGAGGCTCGTCGTCGTCGGCGGCGGCGTCGCCGGCCTGGCCTGCGCGCATCGCGCCGTCGAGCTGGCGCGCGAGCGCGGCATCCCGCTGGCGCTCACGCTGCTCGAGGCCCGGCGGCGGCTCGGCGGCACCATCGCCACCGAGCGCGCCGGCGGCTTCCTGATCGAGGCCGGCCCCGACTCGTTCCTCTCGGAGAAGCCCTGGGCCCTGGCCCTCTGCCGCCGCCTCGGCGTCGAGGACCGCCTGGTCCGCACCGACGACCGGTACCGCAAGACGTTCGTGTGGTTCGGCGGCCGGCTGCACCCGCTGCCGGAGGGCTTCCAGCTGCTGGCGCCCACGCGGATGCTGCCGTTCGTCACCTCGGGCCTCTTCTCGTGGCCGGGCAAGGCGCGCATGGCCCTCGACCTCGTGCTGCCGCGCCGGCGGGACGCCGGCGAAGACGAGAGCCTCGGCGCGTTCGTCCGGCGCCGGCTCGGCCGCGAGGCGCTCGAGCGCGTGGCCCAGCCGCTCGTGGCCGGCATCTACACCGCCGACCCCGACGAGCTCAGCCTCGCCGCCACCATGCCGCGGTTCGTCGACGTCGAGCGCCGCGAGCGCAGCCTGATCCTGGGTCTCTGGCGCGCGGGGCGCCGGGCGCCGGCGGCCGGGACCAGCGGCGCCCGCTGGAGTCTCTTCGTCACCTTCGCCGGCGGCATGGGCGAGCTCGTCGACACGCTGGCGGCGCGGCTGCCGGCGGGGGCGGCGCAGGTCGGGCGTCGCGCGGACGCGATCGAGCGGCGCGGCGCGGGCTGGCGCGTGGAGGCCGACGGCGGCGGGCTCGACGCCGACCGGGTGGTGGTCGCCACGGAGGCGCACGCCGCGGGACGCCTGCTCCGCTACGTCGATCCGACGCTGGCCGCGCTGCTGCCGGCCATCCCGTACGCGGGCTCGGCGACCGTGACCCTCGGCTATCGACGGGACGACGTGCCGCACCCGCTGGACGGCTTCGGCTTCGTGGTCCCGCGCGCCGAGCGGCGCGCGCTGCTGGCGTGCACGTTCTCGAGCGTGAAGTACCCGGGGCGGGCGCCCGAGGGCCACGTCCTGCTGCGCGGCTTCCTGGGCGGCGCCCTGGACGCCGGCACGCTGGGCCTGGACGACGAGGCGCTCGTCGAGCGGGTGCGCGGGGAGCTGCGAGCCGCCCTCGGCGTGACGGCCGCCCCGCTGCTGGTCCGGGTGGCGCGCCACCCGGCCTCGATGCCGCAGTACGTCGTCGGCCACGCGCGGACGGTGGAGGCCATCGAGCGGCGCCTGGACGGCGCGCCCGGCCTGGCGCTCGCCGGCTCCGCCTACCGCGGCGTCGGCATCGCCGACTGCGTGCGCTCGGGCGAGGTCGCGGCGGAGCGGGCGCTGCTCGGGGCGGCGGCGGCGGCCGGCTGAGCGGCGGCACGGCGCGCGCCGCCGCGGTTTTCTGGCTCGATTTTCGGGAAGCGGTCGCATAACGTAGCAGGCGTGCCGCCGCTGAGCCCGAGCGCGCAGAAGGTCCAGGACGCCCTCACCGCCGCCGGCTTCGCCTGCGAGGTGATCGAGTCCGACGCGCCCGCCCGCACCGCGGCCGACGCCGCGAAGCGCGTGGGCTGCGACGTGGCGCAGATCGCCAAGTCGCTCGTCTTCAAGACCGAGAAGACCGGCCGCGCCGTGCTCGTCATCGCCAGCGGCGCCAACCAGGTGAACGAGGTCCGCATCGGCATGTACCTGAAGGAGGCCGTCGTCAAGGCGCCGGCGGCGCTCGTGCGCCAGGCGACGGGCTTCGCCATCGGCGGCGTGCCGCCGCTGGCCCACGCCACGCCGCTCCCGACCTTCATCGACGAGGACCTCCTGCGTCACGCCGAGATCTGGGCCGCCGGCGGCACGCCGAACGCGGTGTTCCGCCTGGCCCCGGCCGACCTGGCGAAGATGTCGGGCGGCCGCGTCGTGAAGGTCACGTAGCGCCGCCCGGCGCCCCCGAGGGAGAGCCGCGTGCTCGACGTGGTCACCATGAAGGAGATCGACGCCGTCTTCGCGGTGACCGACGCGCTCGGCATCCACCGCGAGCGGCTGGTGATCCCGCTCGGGCCCGCCGCGCCGGGCCGCGTGCGCCGGCTGCCGAGCGGCAAGCTCGAGATCACCGTCGAGGCGCAGCGCCCGCTCGAGGAGTGGCTCGCGGAGTTGCCGGCGCTGATCGCGGCCGCGGAAAGGACGTGAGCGCGGGGCGCCGGCAGGAGCCCGGCGGCGCGTGGCCGGCCGGGCGCCCCGCCGCCGGCCGCGTGGCGCAGGGCGAGGGCCGGGCATGAGCGGGGTGGTCAACTGCGCGGCGTACGCCGGCGGCCGCCGGGTGGCCGACGTCGCCCTCGACGACATCAGCGAGGTCATCGAGCAGCCCGACCGCTTCGTGTGGATCGGGCTGCACGAGCCCGACGAGCGCCTGCTCCGCCTCGTCCAGAAGGAGTTCGGCCTGCACGACCTGGCCGTGGAGGACGCCCTGCGCGCCCACCAGCGGCCCAAGCTCGAGCGCTACGACGACTCGCTGTTCGTCGTCCTGCGCACCATCGTCCTGGACGGCGGCGAGCGGCGGATCGGCTTCGGCGAGACCCACATCTTCGTCGGCGCCCGCTACATCGTCGCCGTGCGCCACGGCGCGACGTCCGGCTATGCCGACGTGCGCGCTCGCTGCGAGGCGAATCCGGCGCAGCTGGCCAAGGGGTCGGGCTTCGTGCTCTACGCGCTGATGGACTTCATCGTGGACCAGTACTTCCCGGTGGTGGACCACCTGGAGGACGAGCTGGAGGTCCTCGAGGACCGGATCTTCGGCGAGACCTTCAGCCGCGAGACGACGGCGCGCATCTACCGGCTCAAGCGCGACCTGCTCGACGTCAAGCGGGCGGTCTCGCCCCTGGTCGACGTGTGCAACCGCCTCATGCGCTTCGATCTCGACCTGATTCCCGAGGACACGCGCCCGTACTTCCGGGACGTCTACGACCACGTCATCCGGATCAACGAGATGGTGGACGCGCTGCGCGAGCTGCTCACGACCGCGCTGGAGGCCAACCTCTCGCTGATCTCCGTCTCGCAGAACGAGGCCATGAAGCGGCTGGCCGGCTGGGCGGCCATCATCGCCGTGCCGACCATGATCGCCGGCGTCTACGGCATGAACTTCCGGTTCATGCCCGAGCTCGACTGGCGCTGGGGCTATCCGGCGATCATGGCCCTGATGCTGGCCGCCTGCGGCTTCCTCTACTACCGCTTCAAGCGGTCGGGGTGGCTATAGCCCTCGGAGGGGCTTCGCCCCCTTCCGCGCGCAGCGGGCCTGCGGCCCGCTGCGCTGCCTCCCCCAGGACCGATTGCGCCGGCAAGCGGCGCTCGAAACGGCGTTGAGCCGCGCGCCGTCGGTATCGCGGGTGGGGGCCGCAGTCCGGGCCCGGAGACTCGCCGGGCCTAGACGTTCTCGTCGATGATCTGGCGGAGGTGGCGGAGGTCGGGGAGGGCGCCGATGTAGGTGCGCCAGCCGATGGCGACGTGGTCTTCGGGTTCGCCGGGGCGGCGGGGCGGATAGATGGCCACGCTGACGTTCGGTCCCGGACCCGAGCAGCCGCCGGCGCAGGTCCGGCTCACGCGGACGTGGGCCTGAAGGCCGCGCTCGGCGGCCAGGCGCTCGAGGGCATCGGCGACCATCGGCGCGGTGAGCCGCCGGGCGCGCTCGCCGGGGCGGAGCGGCACCGACGCCACGCCAGCCTCGTTGAGGCACACCCGGATGACGAGACGGCGGGGCGGCCTCACGGCGCACGCCGGCGGCGCTGGCGCCAGTGCGCCGCCTGGCCGGGCTGCCGGGCGGGACGCGCGCCGTCGCGGCTCAACTCGGCGGCGAGCCGCGAGGCGGCCACGACCGCCGACGCGCGCGGCGCTTGCCAGCGCGCACGCACCCCGGCGCGCGCGAGCGCGCGCCGCACGCCCTCCCTGAACCAGGGGTCGCGCAGCAACCCGCCGGCCCAGGTGACGGTCACGGGCTCGGCGAGGCGGAGCCGGCGCGCGACCTCGGCCGCCAGACGGGCGAGATGGCCCTGCGCCTCGCGGATGATGGGGACCGCGTCACGCTGGCCCCGGCGGGCGGCTCGGAGCGCCAGTGGAGCCCTCCCGGCGATCCGGGCCACGGCGTCCGGCCGGCGCGCCACGCGTCGGGCCGCGGCTTCGGCCCGGCGGAGCCACTGCCGGCCGATCCAGAACGCCGAGCCCTCGTCGCCCAGCAGGGGACCCAGACCGCCGGCTCGCTCCCAGCGTCCCCGGCCGTCGTGGCCGATGGCGATCGACCCGGTGCCGGCCAGGATCAGGACCCCCGGCTCGCCGCTGAGGCCGCCCAGCAGCGCCGCCTCCGCGTCGGAGAGGGCGACCACGCGGCGGGCGAGCGGAGCCAGGCGACGCGCCAGCGCGCGGCGGTCGGCCGCCGTCCACACGCCGCGCGCGGCGATGACGAGGGTGGCCACGTCTCCGGCCTGCCACCCACCATCGCTCCAGACTCTGAGCAACGTTTTCTCCACAGCATGCGGCGGCGGTGCGGGACGCCGGCGCGTCAGCGCCGGACGGTTGCCGCCGGTCGCGCGGACGCGCATCCAGGTGCCTCCCAGGTCGATGCCGATGGCGACTGCCATATCGCGTCGATTCGCGGACATAGCCGTGACGGCCTGTCCTGGATTGTGCCCCACTCGCCGGGGGGCGACGCCCCTGAAATCAGCCCCTTACCGCCGGGGCGGCCGTGGCACGAGACGTGCTCGATTCCCGCGTCGGAAGGGGGCGCCACAAAATGGGCAAGGCACTCGCCACATGGCTGCTGGTCACCGCCGCAGCCGCATCGGCCACGGTGGCGCCTCGCGAGGTGGTCCAGTCGGCGGTGGCCAGGGTCGTCCAGGTCATCGAGGATGCCCAGCCGGTCAAGCCCGGCGTCCAGCAGGCGGGCAAGCCCGGCAGCGACAAGGTCCGGACCGAGATCCGCCGGATCGCCACCGAGCTGTTCGACTTCGAGGAGATCTCGCGCCGCGCGCTCTCGCGCCACTGGGCCGGCCGCTCTCCCGCGGAGCAGGCCGAGTTCATCGCCCTCTTCACCGATCTCCTCGAGCGCGCCTACGTCGGACGCATCGAGGCGTACTCCGGCGAGAAGATCGCCTACACCGGCGAGATGGTGGACGGCGACTACGCCACGGTGCGGTCGCGCATCCTCACGCGCCGGCGCACGGAGACGGCGCTCGACTACCGGATGCACAAGATCGGCGGGCGCTGGAAGGTCTATGACGTCCTCATCGACGGCGTGAGCTTCGTGTCCACCTACCGCAGCGAGTTCAACCGCATCATCCAGTCGTACTCCTGGGACGAGCTGATCGAGCGGCTGCGCAAGAAGCGCATCGTGGTGGTCGAGCGCTCCTAGCGCTCCCCCGGGACGGCCCGCATCGTCGCTTCCTGATGTCTGTCGCCCCGCACGGCGGGGGTATGATGGGACGTGCCCGCCGCGCCCGGTCTGACGTGGCCCGACTACGCCGTCCTCGCCGCGGCCCTGGCGCTCCTGCTCCTCATCGGCGTCCGGCTCACCCGCGGGCAGCACGACACCGTCGACTTCTTCCTCGCGCGCCGCCGCGTGCCGTGGTGGGCGGCCTGCCTGTCCTTCCTGGCGACCGAGATCAGCGCGGTCACCATCATCTCGGTGCCGGCCACCGCCTACAGCGAGAACTGGCAGTACGTGCAGTTCTTCGTGGGCGCGAGCCTCGCCAAGCTGGCGGTGGCGTTCCTCTTCATCCCCGCCTTCTACCGTCACGACGTCACGACCATCTACGAGTTCCTGGCGCACCGCTTCGGCCGCGCCACGCAGGTCACCGGCTCGCTGTTCTTCTTCCTCACGCGCCTGACCGGCTCGGGCGCGCGGCTGACGGCGACGGCGCTGGCCGTGTCCATCCTGGTCGGCTGGCGGATCGAGACCACCATCGTCGTGACGGTGGTCGTGTCGATCGCCTACATCGCCGCCGGCGGGGTGTCCGCCATCGTCTGGACCAACGTGGTGCAGGCCCTCGCCTTCCTCGGGGCCGGGGCGCTGACCCTCGGCTACCTGGTGACGCAGATCGACGGCGGCATCGACGCCATCGTCCGCGTCGCCGGCGCGGCGGGGCGGCTGGACATGATCAACTGGGGCCCGGCGCCGGGCGCGTCGGACTTCTGGACCCGCCTGGTCAGCGATCCGAACATCGTGTGGGTCGCCGTCCTCAACGGGTTCGTCGGCTCGATGGCGGCCTTCGGCACCGATCACGACCTGATGCAGCGCCTGCTCACCGTCGAGACCCGGCGCGAGAGCCAGCGCACCCTGGCCCTCACGCCGCTCGGCACGCTGCTCACGCTGGCCATCTACCTGGGGCTCGGCGCGGCGCTGTTCACGTTCTACGCCCAGCAGGGGGCGCCGGCCATCGGGCGCAGCGACGAGGTCCTGCCCTTCTTCGTGCGCGAGGCCATGCCGGCGGTGCTCCGCGGCGTCATGCTGGCCGCCATCGTGCTGGCCTCCATCGACTCGCCGCTCGGCTCGCTCTCGGCGTCGTTCGTCACCGACCTCTACCGGCCGCTGCTCGTCAGGAACCGGCCGGAGGCCCACTACCTGCGCGTCTCGCGCTGGGCCGTCCTCGGCTTCGGCATCGTGCTGGGGCTGCTCGCGTGGGCGTTCCTCGGCTGGCGTGAGCAGATCCTCTGGCTCGTCTTCAAGATCGCCGGCGTGCCGTTCGGCTCGCTGCTGGGGGTGTTCCTGCTCGGCCTGCTCACGCGCCTGCGGGTGACCGACGCCGCCAACGTCGTGGCCATGGTCGCGATGACTCTGGTGAACCTGGCCCTGCTCACGCTGTCGGAGGCCGGAGTCATCCGCTTCCCCTGGTCCTGGCTCGTCATCGTCGGCACGGCCGGCACCATCGCGATCGCCCTCGCCCTCGACCGCGCCCTCCGCCGCTCGCCGGCCCCCGCCCGCTCTTCATCGCCTGCGCCAGGCGGCCTCGACGCCTCACCCGATGGCCGCGATCGCACTCGCTGAGGGACTGACTGCCCCGCGCCCAGGGCCAAGGCTCGAGCGGCGGCCTGGCCGCCGCGATCCGCCCTGGGGAGGCCTCGGCGGCGGCCGTCGAGCCCCCGACTCAGCCGTAGGCCAGCCGCGCGACCACGGCCTCCATCTGGCAGGCGCGCCAGCCGTACGCCGTGATGCCGAAGACGCCGGGGGCGAGCAGGGCCGCGTCGTAGGGATCCCGGAGCAGGACGACGGCCAGGCGCCGCGCTTCTCGTTGCAGGGCGTCGAGCAGCGCGCGGTTGGAGGCGAGGAGGTGAGCGTCGTAGAGGAACAGCACCGTGGCGTCGGCCGCCCTCGCGAGCCGTGCGGCCTCCGCGATCTCGGCCTCCGTCGGCTCGATGCCCACCACGAGCGTCTCGGGCGCGACGCCGGCCGGGCCGAACGTCGCGGCCACCCAGCCCTTCTCGTCGCACACCTCCGGCTCGATCGTGATCCTCGCCGCCAGCTCGGAGAAGCGCGGGAAGACGACGGCGACGCGGCCGTTCAGGGCCCGGGCGAAGGCTTGCCGTCCGCCGGTGACCTCCGTCACGGCCCGCGTGGCGATGGCTCGGGCCAGCGGCACGGCGTCGGGCTCGGGAGCCGGGGGCCCGGGCGCGAACCGCTCGGCACGCGCCAGCCGCAGGCGCCGGACCCGATCGGCGGCCGCCTCGAGGTCGCGCCGCGGCAGCGCCCCGCTGCGGTACGCGCCGACGAGCGCGGCGGCGGCCGCCCGCTGCGCCGGCTCCGTGTGGCAGACGAGCAGCAGGTCGTGGCCGGCCGAGGCGGTCCTGACGGCCGCCTCGCCGATCGGGCAGGCCTCGCTCACCGCGCCCATCTCGAGGTCGTCGGACACGATGACCCCGCCGAACCTCAGCTCGTCACGCAGGCAGTCGTGCACGATGCGTCGCGAGAAGGTGGCCGGCACCCCGGAGGGATCGAGGTTCGGGTAGACGGGATGAGAGGTCATCACGCACTCGGCGCCGGCTCCGATGGCCTCCACGAAAGGCGGCAGGTGGCCGGCGCGCATGTCGTCCCAGGTCGAGTCGATCCGGGGCAGCCGCAGGTGCGCGTCGAGCGGGGAGTGGCCCTTGCCGGGAAAGTGCTTGGCGCAGGCGCTCAGCCCGCCGCGCGCCATGCCGCGGATGCGCGCGGCGCCGTAGCGCGCCACCAGGGCGGGGTCCTTGCCGTAGGAGCGGATGCCGATGTTCGGGCTGTAGCGCTCGGTGAGGACGTCCAGGCACGGGCCGAGGTTGAGGTCGACGCCCAGGCGCCGCAGCTCGCGCCCCTCCACGAGGCCCTGACGGCCGGCGAAGGCCTCATCGCCGGCGGTGCCGACGGCCAGGTTGTCCGGGAAGATCGTCACGCCCTGCCCCAGCATCACGATGCGCCCGCCCTCGTGGTCGGTCGCCACCAGCAGGCGGCGACCCAGGGCGGACTCCAGCGACCCGAGCAGGTCGAGGAGCTGGGACGGGCTCTCGAAGTTGCGGCGATACAGGATGAGTCCGCCGGCGCGCGTGTCGCGGAACAGCCGGACGTCCTCGTCGCGCAGCGCTGGCCCGGGGAGCCCGATCATCAGCCGCTCGCCGACGAGATCCGCGATGTCGGTCACGAGCCGATTCTACCGGAGCGCCCCGCCTGTCACGGCGTCTCGCGTCGGCGTGCCGGTCGTCACGTGCCTGACACCGGACACCGTGAAGGATTGTACCCACCCTGCGCATGTCCGCGCGGATGAAGCATTTGCCTCGGTCGACGAGGGGTGGCACACCCGCTGCAACCCGCCGCCCCGGATGTCGAGCCACAGCCGATCCGGAGGAACACGTGATCAAGCGATGGATCGTCGCGGGCCTCATCGCCGCCCTCATGGCGGCCGAGGTCCTGCTCGCGGCGGCGGCGCCTGCCGCGGCGCTCCGATAGTTCGGGCCGGAGGGTGACGGGAATGAACAGCAGCTGGAATCCCTGGAAGATGACGACGATCGTCATGGCGGTCGCCGTCGCGACCGCGGTGATCACCGGTCTGGTCGTGGCGAACTGGACTGGCGGCTCGGCTGACCGCACGGCCGCCGAGGCCGAGCGCAAGAGCCCGGAGCCGGCCGCGAGCGCCCCGGCGCCTGCGGCCAGGCCTCAGCGTGTGGCCGCCGCTCAGCCGCCCGCGCCACGCCCCGCCGCTCCCCCGCAGCCGCGGGCGGCCGCCCCGGCGCAGCCGCCGGCCGCCCCGGCGGTGCCGACGCAGAGCGTGATCGACGCCTGCAACCAGTACGCGAGCCAGCAGGTCGGCCAGAAGAACAAGACCGTGGAGGTCGTCAAGGACGGTGCCATCGGCGCCCTGGTGGGCGCCGCGGTCGGCGCCGCGGGTGGGGCCATCGCCGATGGCGGCAAGGGCGCCGGCAAGGGCGCCGCGATCGGCGGGGTCGTGGGCGCCGGGGCCGGGACCCTGTACGGACTGAACGAGAACAAGAAGCAGGACGAGCGCTACCGCGAAGCCTACTCCGCTTGCATGCGGTCACGCGGCTACACGAGCTGAACGGTCGCGTGGCCGGCGTCCGCCCCGCGTGCCCTCCGCGGGGCGGGCGTCGTTATTTCGTCGCTGGTAAGATCGATGTAGCGACTCTCTCCCACGGGGAGGCCAGCGATGACGATCCGCATCACCGCACTGCTCTCGATCCTCATGGTCGCGCTGTGGGTGCTGCCCGCCCCTGCGGCCGACGACAGCAAGGTGAAGTCGGGCACGAACCAGGTCGAGTCCGGCGCCAGGAAGATCGGTCAGGGCAAGGTCGGCGAAGGGGTCGAGGAGACGGCCAAGGGGATCGGCAAGACGGTCGTCGAGGGCGCCAAGTTCACGGGCAAGAAGCTCGAGGAGGCCGGCAAGGCCGCCGAGCCCAAGGCCAAGAGCACCTGGCAGAACGTCAAGGAAGGCGCCTCGAGCTTCGGCCAGAGCGTGAAGACCTTCTTCTCGCGGCTCTTCGAGTGACGTCTCCGCAGACCTGACCCCGCCGTCAGCGCCGCCGGCCGGCGAACTGTCCCACCGAGGCCAGGCCGACGGCGCAGACGGCGGCCACCAGGGGCAGCAGCCCCAGATCGACCAGGCGGCCGAGCGCGGCCGTTCCCAGCGCACCCCCGAAGAACACGCTGAGCGGGAACAGCGTGAAGGCCTTGGCCCGGGCCTCCGGCATCAGCTCCGTGGCGCGGGTCTGCAGGATCGCGTGCAGCCAGCCGAAGCCGAGACCCACGACCGCCAGCGCCAGGGCGAACACCGGCCACGGCAGCGGCGGCACCAGCGCGAGCCAGCCCGTGCCGAGCACCAGGCCGCCGCGCGAGGCCGCGCGGCGCTCGCCGATGGCGTCGGCCAGCCGGGCGAACGTCACGCCGCCCGCCACGGTGCCGAGGCCGTAGCACGCGATCAGCAGGCCGATCTCGAGGTCGTTGAAGCCGAACCGACCGCTGGCCAGCACCCCGAGATAGGTCGTGCCGCCCCAGATGAAGAAGCCCTCGCTCGCCGCCGCCAAGTAGACGCGGCGCGCTGCGGGGCGGGCCAGGATCGCCGCATAGCCCACGCGGGCGCCGGCCGCGGTCACGGGCCGCGTGGCATCGCGCACGCCGAAGAGCGCGGCGACCGGCAGCACGGCCAGCGCCGCGTAGGCCGCGAACATGACACGCCACGACACGACGTGCGTGATCGCGCCGGCCAGCGCCGCCGACAGCGCCTGCGCCGTCGACATGACGGCGCCGAAGCGGCCGATGACCGCGTGGCGCGACGCGTAGGGGACCGTGTCGCCGATGTACGCGAACGTCGTCGGGATCGTCGCCGCGGCGAACATGCCGGTCACGAGCCGGGCGCCGACCAGCTCCCACGTGGACGAGGCGAGCGCGCTGAGGCCCGTGCCGAGCGCGAAGAGCAGGCCCGTGGCCCGGATGACGCGCACGCGGCCCAGCCGGTCGGACAGCGGGCCGTAGACCACCTGCATGGAGCCGTACACCAGGGTGTAGGCCGTGACGGCGTAGCCGACCTCGCCGGGAGCCACGCCGAGCGAGGCCGAGATCGCCGGCAGCACCGGCACCATGATCCGCGTGTCCAGCGACACCAGCCCGGCCAGGGCGAACAGCCGGGCGAGCGGGCTCACCGGTAGAGCAGGTGGGGCGCGCGCCGGCGAAGCCAGCGCCGGAGGTCGCGCCGCCACAGCGCCGGCAGCGCGGTGATCCGGGCGCCGTCCTCGATGGCGCGCCGGATGCGATCGGTCCCGCACAGGATGTCGATGGGCAGCCGCCGCCGCTCGAACTCGTAGGGCGGCCGCTTCCACGCGAACCGTCGCGGCGCCTGCCGGCGCGCGACGGCGACGAGCGCCAGGCCCGCCAGGAAGGGGGCAAACGCGGCGCGGTCGGTCACGTGCACCTGGACGCCGCCGCACAGGCGGCGCGCCCACTTGTGGAACGTCGGGCGGAAGCGGGCCGGCCGGAAGTGCGCGCCCGGCAGGCGGAGGGCGTTCAGGGTCGCGGCGTAGCGGTGCGCGTCGAGCCACGGCGCGCCGACCCATTCGAAGGGGCGCGTCGTTCCGCGGCCCTCCGACAGGTTCGTGCCCTCGACGAGGCAGCCGCCGGGATAGACGCGCGCGGTGTCGGGCGTCGGCATGTTGGGCGAGGGAGCGACCCACGGCACGCCCGTGTCCTCCCACAGCATGCTGCGCCGCCAGCCGCTCATGGGCACGACGGTGAGGCGGCAGCCGAGGGCGTGCTCGACGTTCACGTAGCGGGCCAGCTCGGCGATCGTCATGCCGTGGCGCGCGGGCAGCGGGTAGAGGCCGACGAACGAGGCGAAGGCGGGATCGGGGACGTTGCCCTCCACGGCGACGCCACCGAGCGGGTTGGGACGGTCGAGCACGACCACCTCCACGCCGGCGCGGGCGCAGGCCGCCATGGCCAGCGCCATGGTCCACACGAACGTGTAGTAGCGCGCGCCGACGTCCTGCAGGTCGACCACGAGGGCGTCCAGGCCGCGCAGCATGGCGGGCGTGGGCATCCGGCGCGCGCCGTAGAGACTCTCGACGGGCAGGCCGGTGACGGGATCGCGCGTGGCGGCGATGGCGGCGTGGTCCTGCGCGGCGCCCCAGAGACCGTGCTCGGGGGCGAGCAGCCGCACGAGCCGGGCGCGCGGCAGGTCGGCGAGCAGCGTCGCGGCGTGCTCGTGGCGGGCGTCGATGGACGCCTGGTGAGCGAGGAGCCCGAAGCGCCGTCCCCGGAGCACCGCCGACCGGCGGCGCACCAGCACGTCGAGGCCGGTCCGCACGCGCGCCACCCGACGATAGTAGCAGCCCGGCCGCGCGAGCCGGTCAGAGCGCCGGCGGGGCGGGTCGCCGGCGTGCGAGGGGCAGGACCCCGTGTAGTAGGATGCCGGCAGCATGCCGCGCCGTCGTCGCCGCGAAGGGCTCGCGACCGAGCGCGCGAATCCCGCCAGCCGCGCCCTCGATCGCATGACCCCGCTGCAGATCGCGCGACTGATGCATCGCGAGGACGTCCGGGCCGTGCACGCCGTGGGCCGCGCGCTGCCCGCCGTCGCGCGGGCCGTCGAGGCCATCGTCGCGGCGCTGTCGCGGGGCGGCCGACTCTTCTTCGTCGGCGCCGGCACCAGCGGGCGGCTCGGTGTGCTCGAGGCGGCGGAGTGTCCGCCCACGTTCGGCACGCCGCCGGGGCTCGTGCAGGCGGTGATGGCCGGCGGGCGGGCCTCGGTGTTCCGCGCGCGCGAAGGCGCCGAGGACGATGCGCACGCCGCCCGGCGCATCGTGCGCGCGCGGGTGCGGCCGGCCGACGCCCTCGTCGGCGTGTCGGCCAGCGCGGTCACGCCGTTCGTGCTCGGCGCCCTCGAGACCGCGCGACGGGCCGGCGCGGTCACCGTGCTCGTCACCTGCAACCCGCTGGCCGCCCGCGCCTGGCGCCCGGCGCGGACGGCACGCCGCGCCACGCCAGGCCGGCGGGACACGATCGTCGTGGCGCTCGAGCCGGGTCCCGAGGTGGTGGCCGGGTCCACGCGCCTGAAGGCGGGGACGGCGACCAAGCTGGTCCTCAACGCCCTGACGACGGCGAGCATGGCCCGGCTCGGACGCGTGTGGGGCAACCGGATGATCGACGTGCAGCCGCGCTCGCGGAAGCTGCGGGAGCGGGCGCTCGCCCTGGTGAGCGAACTCGGCGGCGTCGAGCGGCGGCGGGCGGCGCGCGCGCTGGGCGCCGCCGGCGACAGCGTCCGCCTCGCCGTCGTGCTGGCGCGGACCGGCTGGCCGCCCGCGCGAGCCCGCCGGGCCCTCCGGGAAGCCGGAGGCTCGCTCAGGCCGTTCCTCGGCAACCCGCGGGGCGATCGACCCTGACGCTCGGTCGCGGCAACCGGCGCCGGCGAACGGCGCGCCGACGAGGCGCAGGGGCCGTGCGCGTGCCCCGACGTCACCGTCTGAACGGCGAGCGTTTCAGCGTGAACACGGATCCGCCGTGGCGCCCGGAATTTTGCCAGTGAAAACGCGGGGGAGCGGGCGCGGCATACCCCTTGCTACCGTGGTTCAAACGTGCTGGTTCGACGCTGCGCCTGGCATCGGAAGTATCGGGGCTACCCGATCCTCTACGGAGTGGCCTCATGGCGCGGCCAGAGGGTCGACTTCACCGATGGCCTGTGCCATGGCTGCGCCGCCAGGGCCCGGACGGAGCTGGGCTTCCCCGCCGCCGGCGCCCTGGCTGCCGTGCCGCGCCGCATCCTGGCCGTTGCCGCAGCGCTCATGCTCCTGCTGGCCCCGGAGGTCCTGGACCAGTTTCCACCCAGCATGCTGCCCCTGCCGCCCGCCCTCCGTCCGGCCAGACTCGTGCCACCGGCGCTCGCCGTGCGCGAGGCGTCGGCCGAAGAGCCGCCACCTCCTGTCCTCGACGTCCGGGCGGTGATCGCGATGGTGACGGCGGCGTCGGGGGCCGTCGACGGGCCGGAGTCGGCGCCGCCACCCCGGCCGGCCGGACGCGCGGCGCCCGATGGTTCGCTCGGCCTGCCGCCGCCGAGAGCGGCGCTCCACGCGTACGACGACCCGTTCTCTCCGCTCGCGGCGTTCAGCGTCCAGGCGCCCTGATCGGCGCCGCGCGCGGCGCGGCGCACGGGCACGTGGCTTGCTCTACTGCATGGCGTGCTGTTGCGCCGGTGCAGCTGGCATCCGCACTATCGCGGCCATCGCCTCGTCTACGAGGTCGCGGACTGGCGCGGCTGGCGTATCCAGATCACGGAAGGAATGTGCCGAACGTGCGCAGCCCGCCTTCGCGGTGAGCGCGGGCTGCCGGCTCCGGGCTGGCCGGGGGCGAGGCCGGGCCGCGACGTCGCGCCGCCGATGGCGGTGCCCCCCCTCGCCATCGCGTTGATCGCGCTGGCCGGTGTCGTGTTCGTCGCGCGGCCCCTCGACGCGCCGTCCGAGCCCGAGCCGCCATACCCGGCCGCCGTCACCGCCGAGGGGGAACCCGAGCGCGAGGTCGCCGAGCCGAGCCCCGTCCCGGCCCCGCCGCTGCCGACGGTTGCCATGAAGCGTCCGTCACCCCAGCCGAACGGGCCGCCGCAACCTGCAGGCGCCGACGATCCCGCGATCTCCCCGCCGGTCCTCGTGCCCGAGGCCCCGGCCGGGTGGGGGGCTGCTCCGATAGTCCGGGGGGGTGGGGGCGGACGGCACGACATGCGGACCGAGCCGACGCTGACGAGCGCCCAGGCGCCCTGACGCCGCGACGGCCGGCGTCAGGCGTGCGAGGGCCCCAGGCTGTCCTCGAAGCGCACCGGCGTGCGACCGCGCAGGAAGTCGAAGTCGCACCCCTCGTCCGCCTGCAGGACGTGGTCCAGGAACAGCCGTCCGTATCCGCGCTCGAAGCGGGGAGGCCGCGGGCGCCAGGCGGCGCGGCGGCGCGCCAGCTCGTCCTCGGCGACCCGCAGGGTCAAAGTACGGGCCGGCACGTCGAGCTCGATCTCGTCGCCGTCGCGCACCAGCGCCAGCGGCCCGCCGACCGCGGACTCCGGGGCGACGTGGAGGACGACGGTGCCGTACGACGTGCCGCTCATCCGCGCGTCGGAGATCCGCACCATGTCCCGGACGCCGCGCCGGAGCAGCCGGGCCGGGATCGGCGCCGCGCCCCATTCCGGCATCCCCGGCGCGCCCCGGGGGCCGGCCTGCTTGAGCACCAGCACGGACGTCTCGTCCACCGCCAGCCGCTCGTCGTCGATGCGGCGGTGGAGATCGTCGTGGTCCTCGAAGACCACCGCGCGCCCCCGGTGCCGGAGCAGGTGCGGCGAGGCGGCCGACTGCTTGAGCACGGCGCCGCCGGGGCAGAGGTTGCCCCTGAGGATCACGGTCCCGCCCTCCGGGGCGAGCGGCACCGCGAGCGGGCGGATGACGTCGTCGTTCCAGCACGGCGCGTCGGCGACGTTGTCGGCCAGGCTGCGGCCGTTCACCGTCGGCGCCTCGCCGTGGAGCAGGGGCAGCAGCGCGCGGAGGACGGCGGGCAGGCCGCCGGCGTAGAAGAAGTCCTCCATCAGGTGCTTGCCGGACGGGCGGACGTCGACGAGCAGCGGCGTCGTCCGCGAGAGCTCGTCGAAGCGCCGGAGCGGCAGCGGCACGCCCGCGCGGCCGGCCAGCGCCACCAGGTGGACGATGGCGTTCGTGCTGCCGCCGATCGCCATGTCGGCGCGGATGGCGTTGTCGAAGGCGGCGGCGGTCAGGATGTCCGAGGGCCGCGGCCCGCCGCCGAGCGCCATCTCCACGGCGCGCCGGCCGGAGCGCTCCGCCAGCGCGAGCCGCCGCGCGTCGGGCGCGGGGATGGCCGCGTTGCCGGGCAGCGTCATGCCGAGGGCCTCGGCCATCGCCGCCATCGTCGACGCGGTGCCCATGACCATGCAGTGGCCGGCCGAGCGCGACATGCACGACTCGGCCTCGCACAGCTCCTCGTCGGTGAGCCGGCCGGCGCGCCGGTCGGCCCAGAGTCGCCAGAGGTCGGTGCCCGAGCCGAGCTCCTCCGTGCGCCAGGTCCCGCGCAGCATGGGGCCGCCGGTGACCATGATGGCCGGCACGTCGGCGGAGGCCGCGCCCATGAGCATGGCGGGCGTCGTCTTGTCGCATCCCGAGAGCAGCACCACCGCGTCGAGCGGGTAGGCGCGGACGCTCTCCTCGACGTCCATGGCCATCAGGTTCCGGAACAGCATCGTCGTCGGCTTCATCAAGACCTCGCCGAGCGAGATGGTCGGGAACTCCAGGGGAAAGCCGCCGGCCGACCACACGCCGCGCTTGACGGCGTCGGCGACCTGGCGCAGGTGCGCGTTGCACGTCGTGAGCTCGGACCACGAGTTGGCGACGCCGATCACGGGCCGGCCGTCGAAGACGGCGTCGCTGAATCCCTCCGTCTTCAGCCACGAGCGATGCGCGAACCCGTCGAGATCGGCGCGGCCGAACCAGTTGCGGCTCCGCAGCGGCTGTGCTGTCATGGGTGCCTCCCGGGGGCGCTGATTATATCGAGGCGCGATCGATGCCGCGGGCGGCGAGCCGTTCTCCGGGGCGGCCAGCCGGGCGGTGCAATGATCGGTGGCCGTGCGAGGTGAGCCGCCGTCCGGGGCGGCCAGCCGAGCGGTGAGATGATCGGTGGCGGTGCGAGGTGAGCCGCCGTCCGGGCGGCGAGCCGAGCGGTGAAATGATCGGAGGTCCGGATGCGGCTGGCCGGCAAGGTCGCGGTCATCACGGGCGGAGGCAGCGGGATCGGACGCGGCATCGTGCTGGCGATGGCCCGCGAGGGCGCGGACATCGCCATCCCCGACATCCAGGTGCTGAACGCGGAGAAGGTGGCCGACGAGGTGAAGGCCCTGGGCCGCCGGGTCGTGGCGATGAAGACCGACGTCACCAGCGCCGCCGACGTGAAGACGATGGTGGAGCGCACGCGCGAGGCGCTGGGGAAGATCGACATCCTGGTCAACAACGCCGGCATGGCGGCGCCGCCCGGCATGCCGTTCACCAACAACACCGAGGAGGACTGGGACCGGACGTTCGCCGTCAACACCAAGTCCGTCTTCCTCACGTGCAAGGCCATCGCCCCCTACTTCATCGAGCGCAGGGCCGGGCGCATCATCAACATCGCCTCCATCGCCGGGCCGCTGTCGGCGCTGACGATGCCGCCCTACAGCGTGGCCAAGCAGGGCGTCATCACCTTCACGCGCATCGTGGCCAAGGAGCTGGCGCCCCACCGCGTGACCGTCAACGCCATCTGCCCCGGCGTGCTCTACACGGCGTTCTGGGAGAAGCTCGCCGCCCACATCGCGCAGACCAACCCCGCCTTCGCGGGCATGACGCCGCGCCAGGTGTTCGAGAAGCGCGTGACCGAGATCGTGCCGATGAAGTGCGAGCAGACGCCCGAGGACATCGGCTGGGCCGCCGTCTTCCTCGCCTCCGACGAGGCGCGGTACGTCACCGGCCAGGCCCTGATGGTCGACGGCGGCTGCGTGATGTGGTAGTGCGAGGTGAGCGGCGCCGCGCGGCGAGCCGAGCGGTGACATGATCGACGATGCGGGGACCGGGCGCCGCGCCGCCTGAGGACACGGACCGGATGGACTTCGACTTCACGCCCGAGCAGGAAGCCTTCCGCAAGGAGGTCCGCCAGTGGCTGGAGCGGAACCTCCCGGACGACCTGCGGGGCCGCGCCTTCGCGGCCTCGCGCGCCGACGTGGAGGAGGTCCGGCGCCTGCGCGCCTGGCAGCGCACGATGTACGAGGCGGGCTACGTCGGCATCGACTGGCCGCGCGAGTTCGGCGGCCGGGGCGCCTCGATCGTCGAGGTCATCATCCTGTACCAGGAGATGGCCCGCGCGGAGTCGCCGCAGCTCGTCAACCGCGGCGGCGTCAGCATGCTGGGCCCGACGCTGATGAAGCACGGCACGCCCGAGCAGCAGCGGCGGTTCCTGCCCCGGATCCTCAGCGCCGAGGAGCTCTGGTGTCAGGGCTTCTCCGAGCCCAACGCCGGCTCGGACCTGGCGAATCTCCAGACCCGGGCCGTGCGCGACGGCGACGACTTCGTCCTCGACGGCCAGAAGGTCTGGACGTCCATGGGCCACGTCGCCGACTGGTGCTTCATCCTCGTCCGGACCGATCCCGACGCGCCCAAGCACAAGGGCCTGTCGTTCCTGCTCATGGACATGAAGAGCCGGGGGGTGACGGTCCGGCCGCTGCGGCAGATCACGGGCGAGGCCGAGTTCAACGAGATGTTCCTCGACAACGTCCGCGTGCCGGCCGCCAACCTGGTCGGGCGGCTCAACGAGGGCTGGGGCGTGGCGCTGACCACGCTGGCCTACGAGCGCGACGTGCTGACGTTCATCCGCCACATCTCGCTGCGCAACGCGCTGCACCGCCTGGTGCGGCTCGTGCGCGAGCGCGAGCGGGCCGTCGACCCCGTGATCCGCCAGAAGGTCGCCGCGCTCTGGATCGGCGAGCAGGCGCTGCAGCTCAACGCCTACCGGAGCCTGACGAGGATCCTCAAGGGCGGCCAGCCGGGGCCCGAAGGCTCGACGTCGAAGCTGTACTGGAGCCACCTCGACCAGGAGCTGGCGCACGTGGGCACCGAGGTCATCGGGCCATACTCGCAGATCGAGGCCGGCTCGCCATGGGCGCCCGACGACGGCCAGTGGGAGTTCTACGAGCTGCTGGCGCGGGGCAGCGGCATCCGGGCCGGGACCACCGAGATCCTCCGCAACATCCTGGGCGAGCGCGTGCTCGGCCTGCCGAAGGACTGACGCCGATGAGCGATCTGCTCTACGAGGTGAAGGACCGCGTGGCCACGATCACGCTGAACCGCCCGGACAAGCTGAACGCCTTCACCGGGCCCATGATCGACGCCTGGGCCGGCTCGCTGGCCGAGGCCCAGCGCGACGACGGCGTCCACGTCGTGGTCGTCACCGGCGCCGGGCGCGCCTTCTGCGCGGGCGGCGACGTGGGCCGCATGGGGCAGGGCGCGCCCACGCCGCTCGAGCACAAGAACCAGCTGTGGGAGAACATCCACCGCGTCCCCAAGACGCTCGAGACCATGGACAAGCCCGTCATCGCCATGGTCAACGGGCTGGCCGTCGGCGCCGGCATGGGCATGTGCCTCATGTGCGACGTGCGCGTGGCCTCCGACGAGGCGCGCTTCTCCACGGGCTACGTGAAGGTCGGCCTGGTGCCGGGCGACGGCGACACGTACTTCCTGCCGCGCCTGGTCGGCGCCGCCAAGGCCCTCGAGCTGCTGTGGACGGCCGACTTCATCGAGGCCGCCGAGGCGCACCGCCTCGGCATCGTGAACCGCGTGGTGCCCGCCGCCGAGCTGCGCGAGGCCACCTTCGCGCTCGCCCGGCAGATCGCCGACGGGCCCCAGGTGCCGATCCGCATGATCAAGCGCCTCGTCTACCAGAGCCTGCGCCTGGATCTCCGGACACACCTCGACCTCGTGTCCTCGCACATGTCGGTCGTCCGCCAGACCGCGGACCACGCCGAGGGCGTGGCCGCCTTCAAGGACAAGCGGCCGCCGCGGTTCCAGGGGCGCTAGGGCATCGAAGGGGGCCTCGACGGCCCCCAAGCCTCCAAACGTCCGGCCCGCCGCGGCGAAGCCCTGGCGGGCCTCCGGAATGCGCGCGGGCGTCGCCGGCAGACTGATCCAGTCGGGGACGGGCGGCTGCCACGATGGCACGTTGCGCGAGGCGCGGTCGCGCGAATCCCGCGAAAACCTGGCTCCTCGAGTCTGGCCTCGCTCTTGCTGCACGGGCGCGCGTGGACCTCTACGAGGCCAAGGACCGTGTCGCGGTGGCGCTGGTCGAGTCGATCTTCCGCCGGGCGCGCTACCGCGTGCAGCCCTTCCGGCAGGAGCCCGGCGAGGTCCGCTTCGTCCGCGAGAACTTCGCGCCGAGCTTCACCGCCACGCTGGCCGCCGAGGACGCCCCGGAGCGGCAGTTCATCCTCGACGTGGCCTACCGGCCCTTCGTCGAGCAGTTCATGGCCCTGGAGAACCAGCGGCGGGCCTCGTCGATCTTCGTGCTCTCCCGCCGCCACTGGCCCAGCCTGCGCTCGGTGCTGGTGACCGACCATCCCGAGGCGGGGCGCTCGCACTTCCAGGCCGTCGTGGTCGGCGATCTCAGATCCGATCCCGTGCTCTCCACGGTCGACCTCACCGACGCCGAGGAGTTCGGCATCTTCCGCCACAACGTCCGCGACCACGAGGAGCTGCTGGAGCGCATCTTCGCGATGCTGCTGACCGACCGGCATCGTCGCGAAGCCTCGCAGGTCGGCTGAGGCCGTCAGGCGATGGCGCGGGCGACCAGGAAGGCCACCGTGGCGGCCAGTCCCCCCACCAGCGCGGTCTGCAGCGCGCTCCGCAGGGGCGGGGCCCCGGTGAAGCGGCCCTTCACGTAGCCGAACACGAGCAGCGCGACCAGCGTCACCGCCACCGAGACCGCCAGCGCCCGGGCGGCGTCGGCGAGGGCCATGTAGGGCCACAGCGGGATGAGGCCGCCCACGGCGTACGCGCCGCCGATGGTGAGCGCGCTGGCCAAGGCGCGGCGGGGATCGGGCCGCTCCAGCCCCAGCTCGAAGCGCATCATGAAGTCGACCCAGCGGTGCGGGTCGCGCCGCAGCGACTCGACGACGGGCCGGGCGTCCTCGGGCCGCACGCCGTACGCCTCCAGCATCTCCAGGACCTCGGCCACCTCGGCCTCGGGCTTCTCGCGCACCTCGCGGTGCTCCCGGGCGTGCTCGCTCTCGTAGTGCTCGGCGTCGCTCTTCGCCGCCAGGTACCCGCCGAGCCCCATGGCGATGGCCCCGGCCGCGATCTCGGCGAGCCCGGCCACGACGATGATCCACGTGGCGTCGATGGCCCCGGTGAGCCCCGCCGCCAGCGCGAAGGGCACGGTGAGGCCGTCGGCCATGCCGAGCACGAGGTCGCGCACGGTGCGGCTGCCGGTGAAGTGGCGCTCCGCGTGCGCGGGCGGCGGGGCCACCGCGGTCAGGCGGGAGCGACCCCCGCGCGGTGACGCTGCGCGAGGGCCTGGTAGCCGGCGGGGTTCGCGCGCACCCAGAACTCGGCCGGCGTGCCGGCCAGCGGCCCGCGCACCTTCGCCGGCGCGCCGAGCGCCAGCATGCCGTCGGGGATCTCGGTGCCCGGCGTGACCAGCGCGCCGGCGCCGACCATGGCGCCGGCCCCGACGCGCGCGCCGTCGAGCACGATGGCGCCGTTGCCGACCAGGGCCTCCTCGCCGAGCGTCGCGCCGTGCACGACGCACGTGTGGCCGATGGTGGCGCCCGGGCCGACCTCCACCGCGTGCACCGGCGTGACGTGCACGACCGCGCAGTCCTGCACGTTGGCGCCCCGGCGGATGACGATCGGGCCGAAGTCGGCGCGGAGGACCGCGTTGTACCACACCGAGGCGTTCTCCTCGACGGTGACGTCGCCGACGAGCACGGCGGTCGGCGCGATGAAGGCGGACGGATGCACTGTCGGGCGCTTTCCCTCGAAGCTGTAGAGTGGCATGCGGCGGGTCCTCGCAGTATGCTCGGAGTCGCCCCCATCTTACGCGAAGCGCGCGGAGGCCTGCATGGCGTATCCGAGAATCGCCGCCGTCGCGACGGCGACGCCCGCCTGGCGCTACACCCAGGCCGAGCTGCTGCACCTGTCGGGGTACGCCGATGCGCAGCGGCGCGGCTTCTTCGAGCGCAGCGACATCGAGACCCGGCACCTCTACGTCGAGCCGGCGCGCTTCCGTCCCGGCGGCGAGAGCGTGGACGAGCTGGCCGACCGCGCCCGCCGCGGCGCGCTGGAGCTCGGCGAGGCCGCCGCCCGCCGCGCGCTCGACCGGGCCGGCTGGAGGGCCGCCGACGTCGACTTCCTCGTCACCACGACGTGCACGGCGCGGGTCACGCCGAGCCTCGACGCGCACCTGGTGGCCCGGCTGGGCTGCCGCGCCGCCGTGCAGCGCGCGCACGTGGGCGACACCGGGTGCGCCTCGGCGATGGTGGCCCTGCAGCAGGCGTGGAACCACCTGGCCGCCTTTCCCGGCCACCGCGCGCTGGTGATCGCCGTCGAGGTGTGCTCGGCCGCGTACTTCCTGGACGACCGGCTGGAGTCCGCGGTGGCCCACGCCATCTTCGCCGACGGGGCCGGCGCGCTGGCCTTGTCGGCGGCGGGTCCGGGCCCGGCCGTCGTCGCCCACCGCACGCTCTTCCGCTCCGAGCACCTCGAGGCCATGGGCTTCGAGTACCCGGGTGGACGCCCGCGCGTGGTGCTCTCCAAGGAGGTGCGCCGGATCGGCCCCGGGATGCTGCGCGAGATGGCGCAGGCGCTGATGGACCTGCACGGCCTCAAGCGCGAGGACGTCCGGCACTGGATCCTGCACTCGGCGGGCCGCCGCGTGCTCGATCGGGCGGGCGTGCTGCTCGGCATCGACGACGCGCAGATGGCCGCGGCGCGCGGCGTGCTCCGGCAGTACGGCAACATGTCCTCGGCGACCATCCTGTTCGTCCTCGAGGCGACGCTGCGCGAGGCCGCGCCCGTCGACGGCGACTGGGGGCTGATGATCGGCCTCGGCCCCGGCTTCGCCGCCGAGGGCGCGCTCCTGCGCTGGTAGCGCGGGGCGCCGGCGTGGAGCGGCCGTGAAGCGCGCGGAGCACGCCGTGGAGTTCCTCGACCGTCCGGTGTCGCCCGACGACCGCGCCGCCGCGCTGCGCGATGTCGACCGTCTCAACGCCTGGTTCGGCGGCGACTGGCTCACCCGGCGCGCCGTGCGCCGCCTGGCCGGCGGCGCCGCCAGGGTCACCGTCGCCGACGTCGGCGGGGGCCAGGGACACTTCGCGCGCCGCCTGGCCCGCCGCGCGCGGCGCCGCGGCGGCAGCGTCCGCGTCATCGTGGTCGACCGCGACGCCGCGCCCGCCGCCGGCGATCCGGACGTCCTCGCCGTTCGCGCCGACGCCACCGCGCTCCCGTTCCGTCCGGGGGCGGTCGACGTCGTGACCGCCTCGCTGCTGCTGCATCACCTGGAGCCGGAGGCCGCTGCCCGGTGCCTCGGCGAGATGCGCGCGGTGGCGCGGTGCGGGGTCGTCGTCAACGACCTGCTCCGCACGCGGGTCACGGTGGCGCTCGTCTGGCTCGCCACCCGGCTCTTCACCCGCCATCGCTTCGCCCGGCACGACGGGCCGCTCTCGGTGCGCCGCGCGTATGCGGCCGCCGAGCTGCGCGCGCTGGCCCGGCGGGCCGGGGTGCGTCTGCACATCCGGCGGTACGCGGCGCTCGGGCGCCTGGTGGCGGTGGCGCGGTGAGCGGCTCGAGCGGCGACGTGATCGTGGTCGGCGCCGGGCCGGCGGGCGCGGCCACGGCCATCCTGCTCGCCGAGCGCGGGCTGCACGTCGTGGTGCTGGACCGGGCGCGCCTGCCGAGGCCGAAGATCTGCGGCGAGTACCTGAGCCCGGAGACGGCGCGCATCCTCGATCGGCTGGGCGTGCTGAAGGCGCTGGACGCCGCCGGCGCGGCGCCGCTCCTCGGCATGCGACTCACCGCGCCCGACGGCACCGTGGTGACGGGGACCTACGGGCCGGTGGCGAGCTGGCGGCCCTACCGCGGCCACGCCATGGCCGTGTCGCGGGCGGTCCTCGACGGCGCGCTGGCCGATCGGCTGCGCGCGCTGCCCGTCGACTTCCGCGAGGGCGTGCGCGTGACCGACCTGCTGCGCCAGGCCGATCGCGTGGTGGGCGTCGAGGCCCGCGATGCCGACGGCCGTCCGCACGCGCTCCGCGCCCCGCTGGTGGTCGGCGCCGACGGGCGGGCCTCCGTGGTGGCGCAGCGCCTGGGCTGCCGCCGCAGGCACCGTCTGCGGCGCATGGCCGTGGTCACGTACGTCGAGGGCGTGCCCGGCTGCCGCGATCGCGGGGAGATCTTCGTGGACCCGCCCGACTACGCGATCCTCAACCCCCTCGACGGCCAGCGCGCGAACCTGAGCGTCGTGGTGCCGCTCTCGCACGCCGTGCCGTGGAGCGATCGCCTGGAGGACTTCCTCTTCGCCCGCGTGAAGCAGCTGCCGCATCTCGCGCGGCGGCTCGCCGGCGCGGTCCGCGTGGCGCCGGTGCAGGCGCTGGGCCCGCTGGCCCACGGCGTGCGGCCGCCCCGCTCCGGCGGGGTGCTCCTGGTCGGCGACGCCGCCGGCTTCTACGACCCGCTCACCGGCGAGGGCGTCTTCAGCGCCCTGCGCGGCGCCGAGCTGGCCGCCGAGACGGCGGCGCGCGCGGTGCGCGCCGGCGACTGCTCGGTGGCGGCGCTCGCGGAATACGCGCGCGCCCGGCGCGCGGTGTTCGCCGGCAAGGCGCGCGTCACGCGGGCGCTGCAGCTCATCGTCCGCCGGCGGCGCCTGGCGAACCTGACGGCCCGGCTGCTCACCCGCCGTCCGGCGCTGCTCGACCTGCTCATGGGCGTGGTCGGCGACTACGCCCCGCCGCGGGCGCTGCTCGGCGCCCTCGTGCTCCGGTAAGCCGCGGCCGCGTGTCCCCCGGCCCTGGCCCGCGGCGCCGGGCGGTCGGCGGCCCGGGGTCCGGCTCCGCGCCACCGCCGCAACGCCGCGCCGCGCGTGCGCGCTCCCGCCGCGGGCTCGGGTCCCCTCGAGGCCGCGGCACGGCGGCCAACCGCCGCGCGAGCGACGGCCCGTGCGCGGCGCCGGCGGGATCTGGCGGGCGCCGGCTGCCGTCGGCGGCTGCTCGCGGGCGCTCCGCGGCGAGCGCTTCCGCACGAGCCGCGGCCGCACTACTCTAGGGCGCCGGCCCGGGCGCGTCCCCGGCGGCTCCGGCGTCGCCGCGTGAGCCCGGCCACGGGGGCGCCGTCGGGGCGCGGCGCGCCGGACGGCGCGAGCGCGCTCACGGAGAGGAGGTGGCGCGGGGTCGGCAGCGGCCCGCGCCGGCACGACATGGGGAGCCGATCCGACAGCCTGCCGCGCCGCTTCGCGCGGCTGTACACCGCGGCCGTGACCGACGTGATGGACCAGATGGGACTCGAGCGCCAGACGCTGCCGGCGACCATCCAGCCGCTCGCGCCCGACATGCGGGCGGCGGGCTACGCGTTCACGGTGCGCGGGCGGCCCCGCAAGAGCGCGCCCCGGGAGCGCGACGCGACCCTGCGCCAGTTCCTCCGCATGCTGGGCGCCGTGCCCGCCGACTCCGTGCTGGTCCTCACCGCGCACGACGACGCCGCCGCGCACTTCGGCGAGCTCTCCGCCGAGTACCTGCGGGCCCGCCGCGTGCGGGGCGCGGTGATCGACGGCGCCACCCGCGACGCCGCGGCCATCGCGCGGCGCCGGTTCCCCACCTTCGTGCGCTACCGGAGCCCCCAGGACTCGGTGCCGCGCTGGCGCGTCACCGACTGGGGGCAGCCGGTGACGATCGGCGGCGTGCGCATCGCCCTGGGCGACGTGGTCGTGGCCGACCTGGACGGCGTGGTGGTCGTCCCGCGCCGGGCGGCGCACGAGGTGCTGGCGCGCTGCGAGCGGCTGGCGTCCACCGAGAACAAGGTCCGGAGCGCCGTGCGGCGCGGCCTCACGCCGCTGGCGGCGTACGAGAAGTTTGGAAGCTTCTAGCCCCGCCGGCGGTGTCCCCCCGGGCCTCCCCGGGCGCGTGCTGGTGCTCAAGACGGCGGCCATCGGCGACTGCATCAACGCGCTCGGCGCGGTGCGCGCGCTGCGCGAGGCGCTGCCGGCGGCGCACCTGGCGTGGCTCGTGGGCCGCGCCTCCGCCGACGCGGTCGTGGGGCAGGCGCCCGTGGACGACTGGATCGTCGTGGACGACGCCACGCTCGTCCGCCGGCGCCCGCTGCCGCTGCTCTCGCTCACGGGCGCCCTCCGGGCCCGCCGCTTCGACACGGCGCTGGTGCTGCACCGCGCGCTCCCGGTGCGGCTGCTGGCGCGGGCGGCCGGCGTCCCCCGTCGTGTCGGGCTCGTCCGGGAGGCGAGCGACCGGCGACTGCTCACCGACGCGGTCGTCGACGAGCCCGGCGTGCTCGAGGGCGAGCGCTACTGGCGCGCCGCCGAGCGGCTCGTGGGCCGGGCTCTCCCGCGGGCGCGGGGCGCGTGGACGCCGCCGGCGAGCGCCGTCGAGCGGGCGGCCGCCCGCTGGCGGGCGTGGGGCTGGCAGGAGGCGACCGGCGTGGTGGCGCTGGCGCCGGGCGGCGGCGTCAACCCGCGCACGCGCTTCGAGCTCAAGCGCTGGCCGCTGGCGTACTTCGCCGAGCTGACGCGCCGCCTGCGCGCGCAGGGGCTGCGAGTGCTGGTGCTCGGGCTGCCCGAAGAGGTCACGGCGTTCCGCGCCGCCGTCGGGGACCTGGACGGCATCGAGACGGCGTCGGGCGATCTGCGGCTGGCCGGCGCCCTGCTCGCCCGGTGCCGCGCCTGCGTGGCCAACGACAGCGGGCTGCTGCACCTGGCCGCGGCCGCCGGCGTGCCCTGCGTGGCCATCTTCGGCCCCACCAACCCGGAGGTCTGGGGGCCGTACGGGCCGGGCCACCGCGTCGTGCGCCACGCCGTGCCGTGCCAGCCGTGCTATCACGACGACGGCGTGCTGCCGGCGTGCCGGTTCGAGCACCGGTGCATGCGCGACCTGCCCGTCGACGAGGTGCTCGGCGCGGTGGCCGGGCTCCTCACCACCGCGCGTCGCTGATCCCGCCCGGCCGTCCGGGGCGTCCGGTCAGGGGCCGACGTCCACGGTGACCATCAGCGCGGGCGTGCCGGCGTCGGCGAAGGAGCGCAGGCCGACGCTGGCGAGGCCGACCTCCAGCCGGTACGTGCCGGGCTCGGCCGGGACGCGGGCCTCGGCCGCGAAGCCGTAGCGCTGGCCCGGGAAGACGTCGTGGCCGAGCCGCGCCTCGCCGTCGAGCTCGGGCAGGGGCTGATCGCCGCGCAGCCATCGCCAGCGCAGGCGCACCTCGCCGCGGTTGTGCACGGCTCGCGCGAGCCAGACGGCGGGTCCGCTGTTCGTGGCCGTCAGGCGGAGCGGCAGCCAGTCGAGCGCCCGCGCCTCGGGGCGCGCGGGCCCGTCCCAGGCGTAGGCGGCCCCCAGGGGCGCGTCGGCCCGATCGCTCCGCGCCATCGGGCTGTCGACGACGTCCACGGCGCGGGGCGTCGTCCCCGCGCGCAGGCCCGGGACCTGCAGCCAGACCGCGTAGCGCCCGGGCTCCTCCGGCGTCTTCACGCGGACGGCCACCGGCGCCCGCTCCTCTCCGCCGATCACCAGCGGCGGCGCCACCTGGACGTCGGTGCGCGCCGTCGTCGTCTCGCCCCGCCAGTGCACGACCACGCGCCAGCGGCCGCGCGGCGCCGGCTGGACCCACGGGCGCCCGTCGCCGGTGCTCAGCAGCAGGCCGAGCCGCGCGTCGACGCCGGGCGGCACCCGAGGCGGCGCGTTGAGGTCGGCGCGCAGCGTCGTCGTCGTGGCGGCCGGCGCCACGCCGTACACGAGGTGCCGGGGGAAGGCGGCCAGGCGGTCGATGGCCGGCGCCCTGTGCTCGCGCGCCCGCCAGCGGGCCAGCGCGTCGGCCGGCGACGTGGCCGTGTCGACCACGATGGCGCCCACGCCGAGCGCGGCCGCGTACTCGAGCGCGCGCGGGGCCGGCGCCTCGGCCAGCGCGGCGCGCAGCGCGTCGTGGCTCGGCGGCGCGAACGAGCCGCGCGGCGTCACCACGGGCAGCCAGTGCAGGGTGCTCAGGTACAGGTGCCGGAGGTCGGTGGCGTCGCCCACCGGCAGCTCCACGACGGGGCCCGGGCGGTGCCGGGCGAGCCAGCGATAGGCCTCGGGCGGACGGGCCGTCGGCGACTCGGCGAGCGTGAGGGGACGCGGGCCCAGCTCGACGAGCGCGACGGCGATCACCGCGAGCGCCGTGGCGGCGGGGGCCGCCGCGCGCCAGCCCGGCGCCGCCGACCATCGCGCCGCGAGCTCCCCGAGCCGCACGGCGCCGAGCGCGGCCAGCGGCGCCGCGGCCAGCAGGGCGAGCATGACGAAACGGGACGGGATGCGGATGGCGCCGAAGCCGGGCACCGCGGAGGCGAGCGCCAGGTACGGCAGCGGCACGCGGGTGCGGGCGCCCCAGACGGTGAGGTACGGGCCGAGCGCCAGCACCAGGGCGACCAGCGCCATGACGCCGAAGAGCCGGCGCAAGCGGCGGACGCGCTCGGGCGGGAGCGAGGCGATGGGCGCGAAGGCGCCGACCAGGGCCAGCGCGGGCAGGACGAGGCCGGGGAAGAGCATGCGGTCGTCGGCCGGCGCCGGCACGATCAGGCGGGAGAGCGTCACGTAGACGGGATTGATCTCGGGGGCGACGAGGAAGTCGCGCAGGTCGGCGCCCGCGAACGAGCGGAGCGTCCACGGCATGCCCCACGTCCGGCGCACCTCGACGTAGGGCCAGTGCAACGGCCCCAGGACCAGCAGCGTGGCCGCGGCCACGGCGCCCAGGCGCAGCAGCGTGGGCCGCGCGAGCAGCAAGCGATCGCGCCAGGCCGCGAGGGCGAGGTGCAGGCCGACGGCGACGGCGGTGAACGCCCCCAGGTACGCCGACGAGAGCGTCTGCAGCCAGGCGGCGGCGGCGAAGGCCCAGAGGTCGCGGTCGCGCCGGCGCTGCACGAACCGCTCGAGGAAGAGCAGCGCGAGCGGCGTCCAGAAGAAGACGAGCACGTGCAGGTGGTTCACGTGACCCAGCCGGAACGGCGCGAAGCCGAAGAGGGCTCCGGCGGCGAGCGCGGCCCAGGGGCGTCCGGTCCACTCGCGCGCCAGCAGGTAGCCCGTGAAGGCCGAGAGCGTGAAGGAGAGGAGGAACACGACGTTGTAGCCGGCCGTCGCGTCGGCGGAGACGGCGTAGACCGGGGCGAACAGCGGCTGCAGGCCCAGCAGGTGCTCGGAGAAGGCGAAGGAGCGCTCGATGGGCCAGGCGAGGTTCGCGTCGAACAGCCCCGCCGGGTGCCTGGCCAGCGCGTGGGCGCCCCACGCGAGGACCCAGGCCAGGTGGAACGGCGAGTCTCCGAAGTGCGCGACGTGGGTGCCCAGGTGGCGGACGAGCGGGAAGGTGACGGCCAGGGTCAGCGCGGCGAAGAAGGCGAGGACCCCGACGTGGGGCGCCGCGCCGCGCACCGTTCAGCGGGGGCTGGCGCGCGGGGCGGCCCGGGCGGCGTCGCCGGCGCCGGCCAGCGCCCCGACGTCCACGCCCGCGGCCTTCAGCGGCTCCGTGATGCGGTCGCGGATCCACCGCGCGTCCCACCACTCCACGGGGGTCACCGACACGCCGTGGACGAGCACCTCGTAGTGGAGGTGATCGCCGAGGGCGAGGCCGGTGGTGCCCGAGCGGCCCAGCTCCTGGCCCCGCGTCACGGCGTCGCCGACCTTCACCCCGATGGAGGACAGGTGGCCGTAGAGCGTCATGAGCCCGAGGCCGTGGTCGACGATGACGGTGTTGCCGTAGATCGTGAGCGGCGCCGCGAAGGCCACCACGCCCTTGTTCGCGGCCGGCACCGGGGCCTGCTTGGTCGACGCCAGGTCGAAGCCGAAGTGCACCTGCGTGTCGATCTCGCGCCCCTGGTAGACGTACGTGCGCGTCTCGGCGAAGTTCGAGAAGACCTTGGTGTTGCGCGGCTGCAGGAACGCGCCCTCCCAGAGCGGCGTGGCCGCGGTGCGCGCGGCCACGCGGCGCTTCTCCTCCTCGGCCTGCCGGCGCTGGTCGCGGTTGATCACGAGGAAGCCGTCGAGGAGCGGCGCCGAGGCGGGATGCTGGGGCAGCAGCTCGGGCACCTTCAGCTGCAGGAAGGTCTCCTTCACCTCGATCCGGTCCGCGCGGAACCGGCGCGGCAGCACCTCGGCGCTGAGTCCCCGCGAGGCGGCGTTGCCGGCGGCGTCCTGCGCGGCCACGGCGATGGGCGTGCCGGCGCCGAAGTCGTACGGCAGCGCGAAGAACCCGACGCGCGTGCCCTCCGGCCCCAGGGGGAACATCGGGAAGGCCAGCGCGCCCACGCGGGTCTCCACCTGGGCCGCCTCGGCCACCCGCACGATGACGACGCCGGCGCCGCCGGGCGCCACGTACGGCGTCTTGCCGGCGACGTCCAGGCGCGGCGGCGTGAGGTCGATGGTGACGGGGTAGGAGGCGGCCATGCGCTCGCCGATGCGGATGGGACGCCAGAAGTCGTCGACCGCCCACACCTCGAGCGCGGCGCTGCCCTCCCGCACCCCGCTGGCGCCCTCGAGGGTCGCGCGGAGGTCGACGCGAGGGGCCGCGGGCGTCTCGTGGCGGGCGACGACGACGGGCGTGCCGCCCTGGTTGACGCGCACCTCGGCGCGCGCGACGTTGCCGCGGGCGGCGGCCACGGCGAACTGCAGCGGGGTCTTCGCGCCGACGGCGGCGGGCGGCGTCGCCGTCACCGTGGGCGTCCCGACCGACTGGCGCCAGCCCAGGTAGGCCACGCCGCCCACGACGACCACCACGACCAGCAGCACGACCACGGCGACGAACTTCGTCCGGGACCGCCGAGGCACGAGGCGGATGATACCATGCTCACCCGTGACCCTCTGGCTGATTCCCGCGCTCCCGCTCGCCGGCGCGCTCGCCAACATGCTCCTCGGACGTGTCATCGGCCGGCGCGCGCACTGGGTGGCGGTGCCGGCGCTGGCCGGGGCCTTCCTGGCCGCGTGCGCCGTCTTCGCGGCGGTGCGGCGCGGCGCCTCCGTCGACGGCCGGCTGTTCCCCTGGATCGTCGCCGGCGACTTCGAGACGTGGGTGACCGCCCACGTGGACGCCCTCACCGCCGTGATGCTGCTGGTCGTCACCGGCGTCGGCCTGCTGATCCACCTCTACTCCGTGGGCTACATGCACGGCGATCCGGGCTACGCGCGCTACTTCGCGTACCTGAACCTCTTCGTGTTCTCCATGACGATGCTCGTGCTGGCCGGCGACTTCCTCCTGCTCTACGTGTTCTGGGAGGCGGTGGGGCTGTGCTCGTACCTGCTCATCGGCTTCTGGTACACGCGCCCGGCCGCGGCGGCCGCCGGCAAGAAGGCCTTCATCGTCAACCGGGTGGGCGACTTCGGCTTCGGGCTCGGCGTCATGTGGCTGTGGACGGCGTTCGGCACGCTCGAGTACCAGGCCGTGTTCGCGCGGGCCGGCGAGCTGGCGCCGGCGACGGCCACGGCGATCGCGCTCCTGCTCTTCGTCGGCGCCTGCGGCAAGTCCGCGCAGCTGCCGCTGCACACCTGGCTGCCGGACGCCATGGAGGGTCCGACGCCCGTCTCCGCGCTCATCCACGCCGCCACCATGGTGACGGCCGGCGTGTACATGGTGGCCCGCAGCCACGCCCTCTTCGAGCGCTCGCCGGTGGCGCTCCCGGTCGTGGCCTGGGTCGGCGTGGCCACGGCTGTCTTCGCGGCGACGGTGGCGGTGGCGCAGACGGACATCAAGCGCGTGCTCGCCTACTCGACCGTGAGCCAGCTCGGCTACATGTTCGCGGCGGTGGGGCTGGGCGCCTACGCGGCCGGCCTCTTCCACCTCGTCACCCACGCCTTCTTCAAGGCCCTGCTGTTCCTGGGCGCCGGCTCGGTGATCCACGCGCTCCACGGCGAGCAGGACCTCCGGAAGATGGGCGGGCTCGCCCCGAAGATGGTGATCACCACCATGACCGTGGCCATCGGGGCCGCCGGCCTCGCCGGCGTGCCAGGGCTGGCCGGCTTCTTCTCGAAGGACGAGATCCTGGCCGTGGCGTTCGCCGGCGGCCACCGCCTGCAATGGGCGCTGCTGCTCCTCGGCGCCTTCCTCACCGCGTTCTACTCCTTCCGGCTGCTCGTCCTCGCCTTCTTCGGGGCGCCCCGCATGCCGCGCGAGGTCGCCCACCACGTGCACGAGTCGCCGCCGGTGATGACGGTGCCGCTGGTCGTGCTCGCGCTGCTCACCGCGGTCGCCGGCTGGGCCGTCGGCGTGCCGTCCGAGGCCGGCACCCGCTTCGCGCGCTTCCTCGGCGCGGTGTTCCCGCACCACGCGAACGGCCACGGCGGGGCGCTGGGCTACGCCCTGCTGCTGCTGAACGTGCTCGTCGCCGCCGCGGGGATCGTGCTGGCGTGGCTGCGCTACGGTGCGCGGCCGGTGCGCCCCGACCGCGTGGGCCGCCCGCGCAACGCGCTGCACGCGCTGCTCCTCGACGCCTGGCGCGTCGACCGCCTCTACGACGCCGTCGTCGTGCGGCCGCTGTACGTCCTGTCCGGCTTCCTGGCGCGCGTCTTCGATCCGGGCGTGGTCGACGGTGTGGTGAACGGCGCCGGGCGCGCCGTGGTCGCCTGGGCCGGCGCCGGGCGGCGGCTGCAGACCGGGTACGTCGTGAACTACGCCCTCACCATGCTGGTGGGGGCGGTGGTCCTCGCCGGCTACCTGCTCGCGCGATGACGCCCGGCCTGCTCACCGTGGTGACGTTCCTGCCGGCCGCCGGCGCGCTGGCGCTCCTGCTGGTGCCGCGGCGCGCCGAGGCGGCCCTGCGCGGGGCGGGGCTCGGGGTGGCCCTGGCCACGCTCGCCCTCTCGCTGCCGCTCTGGGTCGGCTTCGACCCGGCCTCGCCGGAGTACCAGTTCGTGCAGTACGCGCCGTGGATGCCGTCGATCGGCATCGGCTATCACGTCGGCATCGACGGCATCAGCCTGCTGCTGGTGCTGCTGACGACGTTCCTCACGCCGGTCGCCCTGGCCTCGGCCTGGCGCGCCATCGAGGACCGCACGAAGGAGTTCGTCGTCGTCATGCTGCTGCTCGAGACGGGCATGCTCGGCGTCTTCGTGAGCCTGGACCTCTTCCTCTTCTACGTCTTCTGGGAGGCGATGCTCATCCCGATGTACCTGGTGATCGGGGTGTGGGGCGGGGCGCGGCGCATCTACGCGGCCGTCAAGTTCGTGCTGTACACGATGGTGGGCTCGGTGCTCATGCTGGTGGCCATCCTGGCCCTCTACTTCCAGCACGGCGCGGCCACCGGCGTGCACACGTTCGACCTGCCCACCCTGGCGCGCTGGGTGATGGAGCCGGGCCCGTCCCAGACGCTGATGTTCCTGGCCTTCGCGCTGGCCTTCGCCATCAAGGTGCCGCTGTTCCCGTTCCACACCTGGCTGCCCGACGCCCACGTCGAGGCCCCGACGGCGGGCTCGGTGATCCTCGCCGGCGTGCTGCTCAAGATGGGCACCTACGGCTTCCTGCGCTTCTGCCTGCCGCTGTTCCCGCACGCCAGCCTGGCCTTCGGCCCCGTCGTCTTCGCGCTCGCGGCCATCGGCATCGTGTACGGCGCCTGGGTGTCGACGGTGCAGCCCGACCTCAAGAAGCTCGTGGCCTACTCGAGCGTGAGCCACCTCGGCTTCGTGATGCTGGGCATCTTCACGCTGACGGCGCAGGGCCTGATGGGCGGGGTCATCCAGATGGTCAACCACGGGCTCAGCACGGGCGCGCTCTTCCTGCTGGTGGGCATGATCTACGAGCGGCGCCACACCCGGCTCATCGCCGACTTCGGCGGCCTGTGGGGCGTCGTGCCGGCGTTCTCCGCGGTGCTCCTCCTCGTCACCCTGTCCTCGCTGGGGCTGCCCGGGCTCAACGGCTTCGTGGGCGAGTTCCTGGTGCTGGTCGGCGCCTTCCAGGTGAGCGGCGTGCTGGCCGCGGTGGCCACCAGCGGCATCGTCTTCGCCGCCGTGTACCTGCTGTGGATGTACCAGCGGGTGGCCTTCGGCCCGGTGACCCGCGAGGAGAACCGGCGGCTGGCCGACCTGAGCCCGCGCGAGTGGGCGGTCATCGCGCCGGTGGTGGCCCTGATCGTCTGGATCGGCGTCTTCCCGGCGCCCTTCCTGCGGCCGACGGAGGCCACCGTGCAGGCGCTCATCCTCCAGGTGCAGTCGAAGGCCGACGTGACCGCCGGCCGCGTGGATCCCGCGGCTCCCCGCCTGGCCCGCCCGTGAGCCCCGTGGCCGCCCCGCCCGTGGCGCTCGGCGCCCTGCTGCCGGTGCTCATCGTGCTGGCCGCGGCGCTGGCCGTGCTGCTGCTGGACCTGCTGCCGGCGCGTCGCGGCAAGGGCCACCTCGCCGTGGTGGCGCTGGCCGGCGTGGTCGGCGCCCTGCTGGCGTCGGTGACCGCGTGGGGCGGCGCCGGGCGGGCCTTCCGCGACATGGTCGTCCTCGACAACTACGCCCTCTTCGTCCACGTGGTGGTGGCCTACGCCGCCGCGCTCGTGCTGCTGGTCTCGGTGGACTACCTGCGCCGGGAGGGCGCGGAGTCCGGCGAGTACTACGCCCTGGTGCTGCTCTCGGCGTCGGGGATGCTGCTGCTCACCTCGGCCAACGACCTGATCGTCGTCTTCCTGGCCATCGAGCTGATGTCGCTCTCGCTCTACGTGCTGAGCGGGCTGTTCAAGCGCCGCCACCAGGCCGGCGAGGCATCGATGAAGTACTTCCTGCTCGGCGTCTTCGCCTCGGTCTTCCTGCTCTACGGCATCGCGCTGGTCTACGGCGCCACCGGCAGCACCAACTTCGACCGGATCGCGGCGGCCGCGGCGACCCGGCCCGACGACCCGCTCCTCGTCCTCGGCCTGGCCCTGCTCATGGTGGGCTTCGGCTTCAAGATCGCCTCGGTGCCCTTCCACATGTGGGCGCCCGACGTGTACGAGGGGGCGCCCACCAGCATCACCGCGTTCATCGCCACCGGCTCCAAGGCCGCGGTGTTCGCGGCGCTCATGCGCCTGCTCGTGGCCGGCCTGCGCGGCTTCCAGGCCGACGCCAGCGCGCTCCTCTGGGGGCTGGCCGCGGTCACCATGACGCTGGGCAACGTGGTGGCCATCGCGCAGTCCAACGTCAAGCGGATGCTGGCGTACTCCTCCATCGCCCACGTGGGCTACATGCTCATGGGCCTGGTGGTCGGCGGCCCCACCGGCGCGGCCGCCGTGCTGTTCTACCTGCTGGCCTACACCTTCACCACCGCCGGGACGTTCGCGGTGGTGGCGCTCTGCGAGCGGGCCGGCGTGGAGGCCGTGGAGGTGCGCGACTACGCCGGGCTCGCCCGCCGCCACCCCGCGCTGGCGCTGGCCCTGAGCCTCTTCCTGCTCTCGCTCGTGGGCATCCCGCCCCTGGCCGGCTTCGTGGCGAAGTTCTACCTGTTCGGGGCCGCCGTGCGCGCCGGCTACGTCGGCCTCGCCGTGGTCGCCGTGCTCAACTCCGCGATCGCCGCCTACTACTACCTGCGCGTCATCGTCGCCATGTACATGCAGGAGCCCGACGGGGCGCCGGCGCGGCTGACGCCCTCGTTCGCCGGCGGCCTCGCCCTGGTCATCGCGCTGGTCGGCATCGTGCTCCTCGGGGTGATGCCGGCCCCGTTCGCCGACCTCGCCCAGGCCGCCGTCGCGCCGCTGCTGCGGTGAGCGCCTGAGCCCCGCCCGCATCCGGCTCCCGCACCGCGGCTGGCTGTTCGACCTCGACGGCACGATCTACCGCGGCGACGTGCTGATCCCCGGCGCGGACGCGACCATCGCGGCGCTGCGCGCCGACGGCCGCCGCGTGGCGTTCCTGTCCAACAAGCCCCTGCAGACGCGCGCCGACTACGCCGCCAAGCTCACGCGCCTGGGCATTCCCGCGCGGCCCGACGACGTGGTGAACTCCTCGCTCGTCCTGGCCCGCCACCTGGCCGCGCGCGACCCCGGCGCGCCCGTCTTCGTCATCGGCGAGCCGCCGCTGGTCGCCGAGCTGCGCGCGCACGGCTTCGAGGTGCGGCCCGATCACCGCGTGCGATGGGTGGTGATCGCCTTCGACCGGACCTTCGACTACGCGAAGCTCGACACCGCGCTGCAGGCCGTGCGCCGCAGCGGGGCCCGGCTCATCGCCACCAACCCGGATCGCACGTGCCCCACCGAGGCCGGCGAGATCCCCGACTGCGCGGGGATGACGGCGGCGGTGGAGGCCGTCACCGGCGCCCGCGTCGAAGCCGTGGTGGGCAAGCCCTCGCCGATCATCCTGGCGGTCGCGCTGGGGGCGCTCGGCGTGCCCGCGCGCGACGCCGTGATGGTCGGCGACCGCATCGAGACCGACATCGAGATGGGCGCGCGCGGCGGGCTGGCGACGGTGCTGGTCCTGAGCGGGATCACCGCGGCGGGCGACCCGCGCCTCGCCGAGGTCCGTCCCGACCTCGTGATAGGATCGGTCCGAGAGCTGCTCCAGCCATGAGCCGGCCGTTCCCGCTGACCGACGGGACGTACGACGTCGTGATCCTCGGCGGAGGGATGGCGGGCGCCGGCGCCGCGCGCGAGCTCGCGCTGCGTGGCGCCTCCGTCGCGCTCCTCGACAAGGGCGACTTCGCGTCCGGCACCACCTCGCGTTCCTCCAAGCTCGTGCACGGCGGCCTGCGCTACTTGGAGCTGCTCGACGTCGGGCTCGTGCGCGAGTCCCTGCGCGAGCGCGAGACGCTGCGCCGGCTGGCGCCGCACGTGGTGCGGCCGCTGCCGTTCCTGGTGCCCGTGTACCGCGGCGGCTCCCGCGGGCTGGTCAAGGTGCGCATCGGCCTGCGGCTCTACGACTGGCTGACGCCGGGGCGGGACCGCGAGCGCTACCGCGTCCTCAAGCCCGTCGACGCGCTGAGCCTCGAGCCCGCCATCCGCGCCCAGGACCTGAAGGGCGCCGGCTACTACTTCGACGACCTGCTCCTGTACCCCGAGCGCCTCTGCCTCGAGAACGTGCTCTCGGCGTGCCGGCACGGCGCCCGCGCGTACAACTACGCCGACGTGGAGGAGGTCCTGCGCGACCGCGGCGGCCGGGTCACCGGCGTGAAGGCTCGCGACCTGCTGACCGGGCGCATGGCCACGCTGACGGCGCGGGTCGTCGTCAACGCCACCGGCCCGTGGGTCGACCTCGTGCGCGAGCGCGCGCGGCTCGCCGAGCGCGGCACGCACGTGCTGCGCCGGACGAAGGGCATCCACTGCCTGCTGCCCCGGGTGAGCGAGCGCGCCGTCTACCACAGCACGCGCGACGACCGGATGATCTTCGTCATCCCGTGGCGGGACTTCTCGCTGGTGGGCACCACCGACACCGACTTCGACGGCGACCTGGACCGGCTGCACGCCACCCGCGAGGAGGTGCTGTACCTGCTCGAGGAGGTGCGCAAGGCCGTGCCCGATCCGCGCGTGGCCCTGGAGCGGGTCGCCTACACGTACGCCGGCGTGCGGCCGCTCACGTTCGAGGAGGGGCGGCGGGCCTCCGACGTCTCCCGCGCGCACCGGGTGGTGGAGGAGGCCGAGGGCACGTTCCTGTCGGTGACCGGGACCAAGCTGACGTGCTTCCGCAGCCTGGCCGAGCACCTGGGCGACCGCGTCCTCGACACGCTCGGCCGCCGGGCGCCGAGCCGCACCGCCGGGCTGACCCTGGACGGCGCCGAGGAGGAGGTCGGCCGCGTGGAGGCCCACACCTGGCTCGACGTCTCGCCGGAGATGGCGGCCTCGGGCCTGCCGCGCGAGACGCTGGAGGCGCTGGTCACCCTCTACGGGCGCGGCTTCCGCCGGGTGATCGAGCTGGCCGGCAAGATCCCCGCCGGCGCCGAGCGCCTCTGCCCGCAGAACCCCGACATCGTGGCCCAGCTGCACGTGGCCGTGCAGGAGGAGCTGGCGGTCTCGCTGCAGGACGTCCTGCTGCGCCGCACCGGCATCGGCACCAGCCGCTGCCAGGGCGTGGACTGCGTGGAGTCGATCGGCCAGCGCATGGCCCAGCTGGCCGGCTGGACGCCGCGGCGGCTCGCCGCCGAGCTCGACGCCTATCGCGCGCACGTGGCCCGCTCGCAGCGGTTCCGGGGCTGACGGGGGCCGCCGCGGGCGCTGTGCTATAGTCCCCGCACCATCGCCCCAGGAGGCGCGTATGCGTATGCGTGTTCGCCGGATCGGCCTCGCCCTCGCGGCCCTCGTGACCGCGCTCGCGCCGTCGGCGGCGCTGGCGAAGACCGACATCCAGTTCTGGATCGGGATCTCCGGCCAGCTGGCCGAGACGGTGGAGACCCAGGCCAAGGAGTTCAACCAGAGCCAGCCCGACTACGAGGTGAAGGTCGTGCGGAAGGGCTCGTACGCCGAGACCCTGACCGCGGCCGTGGCCGCCTACCGGCAGAGGAACCCGCCGCACGTCGTGCAGGTGTTCGAGGTCGGCACGCAGACGATGCTGCTCTCCGGCGCCGTGTACCCCGTCTACGAGCTGATGCAGCAGCACGAGATCAAGATCGACTGGAACGACTTCATCAAGCCCGTGGTGGGCTACTACACGAAGGACGGCAAGCTCTACTCGATGCCGTACAACTCGTCCACGCCGATCTTCTACTACAACAAGGCGGCCTTCAAGAAGGCCGGCCTCGATCCCGGGAAGCCGCCGAAGACGTGGAAGGACGTGGAGGCCGCCGCGCGCAAGATCCTCGCCGCCGGCGCCGCCAAGTGCGGGTTCTCCACGGGGTGGCCGTCCTGGACCATGGTCGAGAACATGCACGCCACCCACGACCAGCCGTTCGCCACCAGGAACAACGGCTTCGGCGGCGTCGAGGGCGTGGAGCTGCTCATCAACCGCGAGTTCGGCCAGAAGCACATCGGCCAGCTCGCCGCCTGGCAGAAGGACCAGGTCTACTCGTACGGCGGGCGCGGGGGCGCCGCCGATCCGAAGTTCATCAACGGCGACTGCGCCATGTACATCCAGTCCTCCGCGCTCATCGGCGGGTTCACGCGTTCGGTGAAGTTCGACTGGGGCACCGGCGAGCTGCCCCACTGGGGGCCGCCGTACCGGAAGGCCACCTCCATCATCGGCGGCGCCACCCTGTGGGTGCTCAAGGGCAAGCCGCAGGCCGACTACCGCGGGGTGGCGAGGTTCCTGGAGTTCCTGGCCCGGCCCGACCAGCAGATGTGGTGGCACGTCAACACCGGGTACCTGGCCATCTCCAACACCGCCGTGAAGAACCTCGAGCAGGGCTACCACTTCGTGCGCAACCCCAGGCAGTACACGGCGTTCGCGCAGCTCACGGGGCTGCCGCCCACGCCGCCGGCGGCGCTCAAGGGCCGCACGGGGCCGGCGCCCAAGCCCGAGCGGGTGGCCACGCCCAACAGCCAGGGGCTCCGGCTCGGCAACTTCGTGCAGATCCGCGACGTCATCGAGAGCGAGCTCGAGAACGTCTTCGCCGGCAAGAAGTCCGCCAAGCAGGGTCTCGACGACGCGGTGGCGCGCAGCAACGCCCTGCTGAAGGAGTTCGCGGCGACGTACAAGCAGTGACCGGGGCGACGGGCCTGACGTGAAGCGGACCGTCTTCGCGAACCGCTGGCTGCCCTACCTGCTGGTGCTGCCGCAGGTGGTGGTGACGGTCGTGTTCTTCTTCTGGCCGGCCGCCAAGTCGCTCTACCTGTCGGTCTTCAAGTCACCGCCCTTCGGGGGCCGCGACATCTTCGTCGGTCTCGACAACTTCACCGCGCTGCTGCAGAGCCCCGAGTACTACGACAGCATCGTCAACTCGTTCGTGTTCGCCGGCGGCGTGACGGCCCTCAGCGTGCTGGGCGGGCTGGCGGTGGCCGCGCTCGCCAACCAGAAGATCCGCGGGCTCGCCGTCTACCGCACGGCCCTGCTGTGGCCGTACGGCATCGCCCCGGCGGTGGCCGGCATCATCTTCCTGTTCATCTTCCACCCCGCCTACGGCGTGCTGCCGTACTTCCTGTCGTTCGTGACGGCCTACGAGTTCAACTGGCTGCTCGAGGGCTGGATCGCCATGACCCTCGTGGTCGCCGCCACCGCCTGGACCCACCTCGGCTACAACATCGCCTTCTTCCTGGCCGGGCTGCAGGGCATCCCCGACTCGCTGCTGGAGGCCGCCGACGTCGACGGCGCCGGCCCCGTGCGGCGCTTCGTGTCCATCGTGATCCCGCTGCTCTCGCCCGTGACCTTCTATCTGGTCGTGGTGAACATGGTCTCCGGGTTCTTCGGCTCCTTCGGCGTCATCCACGCCGTGACCCACGGCGGGCCGGGCCACGCCACCGAGATCATGGTCTACAAGCTGTGGAAGGACGGCTTCCTCGGCCTGAACCTCGGCTCCTCGGCGGCGCAGTCGGTGATCCTGATGGCCCTGGTGATCGGGCTCACCATGCTGCAGTTCCGCTTCGTGGAGAAGAAGGTCACGTATTGAGCCCCGAGGCCGCGCGCGCCGTCGCCCCGGGCGCGACCGTGGCGCTGCCCCGGCCGACCGTCGCCGTGGGCGAGGCCACCGGGCGGCCGCGCCGCCCGCGGTGGGGGCGCCTGGTCGTCCACCTCCTGCTGGTCGCCTCGGTGGCCGTCATCGGCTTCCCGCTGTACTACGCCTTCGTCATCTCCACGCAGAGCCTGGACCAGGTCATCCAGCGGCCGCCGCGGCTGCTGCCGTCCACGCACGCGCTGGAGAACTACGTGGAGGCCTGGCGGCGCTCGCACATGGGCCGGCTGCTCCTGAACTCGATGATCGTGGCCGTGGCGGTGGCCGCCGGCAAGATCGCCATCTCGATGCTGTCGGCCTTCGCCATCGTCTACTTCCGCTTCCGCGGGCGGCAGTTCGTCTTCTGGATGATCTTCATCACGCTGATGCTCCCCATCCCGGTGCGGATCCTGCCCACGTACGAGGTCATCGGCACGCTGGGCTGGCTCGACAGCTACGCGGGGCTCACCGTGCCGCTGATGGCCTCGGCCACCGCCACGTTCCTGTTCCGGCAGTTCTACCTCACCGTGCCCAACGAGCTGTGCGAGGCGGCGCAGCTCGACGGCTGCGGCCCGCTGCGCTTCCTCGCCTCGTTCCTGCTGCCGCTGTCGTGGGCGAACATCGCCGCGCTGTTCGTGGTCCTCTTCATCTACGGCTGGAACGAGTACCTGTGGCCGCTGCTCATCACCAACACCGACGAGATGCGCACCGTGGTCATCGGGCTGGAGCGGCTGATCCCGCGCTCGGGCACCGAGCTGCCCACCTGGAACCTCATCATGGCCGGCGCCATGATGGCGCTGCTGCCCCCCGTCGCCGTGATCATCTTCATGCAGCGCTGGTTCGTGCGGGGCCTCATCGAGAGCGAGAAGTGAGCCCGCGCTTCGTGGTGCACCGTGGCGGGGCCGCGCTCTGGCCGGAGAACAGCCTGCTCGCCTTCCGCAGCGCGCTCGCGCTCGGCGCGCCGATGCTGGAGCTCGACGTGCACGGCACCGCCGACGGCGGGGTGGCCGTGCTGCACGACGCCACCCTCGACCGCACCACGGACGCGACGGGGCCGGTGGGCGCGCGGACGCTCGCCGAGCTGCGGCGTCTCCGGCTGCGCGGCCCCGACGGGCGGTTGACCGGGGAGTGGGTGCCGTCGCTCGACGAGGTCCTGGCGCTGGCGGCGCCGTCGCCGGCCGTCGTGCTCGTGGAGATCAAGACGCCGGGCCCGGCCGTGGCCTGGGAGCGCGACGGCGGAGGATTCCGCGCGGTGCCGGGGCCGCGCTACGAGGGCCTCGAGCGCCGGGTCCTCGACGCGCTGGACGCCGCCGGCATGCGGCCGCGCGCGCTGCTCATGGCCTTCAGCCCGGCGGTGCTGGCCGAGGTCCGCGCCCTGGCGCCGGGCCAGCCCACGGCGCTGCTCGTCGACCGCCACCACGTGGCCGGCGCCGGCGCGCCCGGGGCGGCCGCGGTCGAGTGGGCCCGCGAGGCCGGCGCGCGCTTCCTGGGGCTGCACCACACGCTGTGCGACCACGACGTCGTGGGCGCCGCCCGCGCCGCCGCCATCGCGCTGGGGGTGTTCACGGTGAACGAGGAGAGCGAGATCCGGCGGCTGGCCGCCCTCGGCGTGGACGTGATCCTCACCGACCGGGCCGACCTGGTCCCGCGCCTCGGCGCGGACGTCGCGTGAGACGTGGCGCCGTCCTCCTGCTCGCGGGGCTCGCGCTGCTGACCGCGGGCGCCGGGTCCGCGCCGGGGCGGCCGCTGGTGGCCGCGCACCGCGGCGGCGCCGCGCTGTGGCCGGAGAACAGCCTGCTGGCCTTCCGCAACGCGCTGGGCCTGGGCGTCGAGTACGTGGAAACCGACGTCCACCTCTCCGCCGACGGCCAGGTGGTGGTGATGCACGATCCCACGCTGGAGCGCACCAGCACCGGGGTGGGCGCGCTGCGCGAGCGGACGCTCGCCGACCTGGAGGCGGTCCGGCTGCGGGCCCGCGACGGCAGCGTGGGGGACGAGCGCGTGCCGACGCTCGCCCGGCTCCTGGACCTGCTCGCGCCCTCGCCGGTCGGGCTGCTCCTGGAGATCAAGGTCGACCACCGCAAGCAGCGCTACCCCGGCATCGAGGAGAAGGTGCTGGCCCTGCTCCGCGCGCACGGCATGCAACAGCGCACGCTGGTGATGGCGTTCGAGCGCGAGACGGTGCGGCGGGTGCGGGAACTGGACCCGTCGGTCCGCACGGCGCTCCTCATCGGCCGCGGCGAGCTGCAGCGTGACCGCGTGCGGCCCGCCGAGGGCGTCGCCCGGGCGCGCGAGCTGGGCGCGGCGGCGATCGGCTACAACCACCGGCTCGTCGACGACGAGGTCGTGGCCGCCGCCCGCGCGGCCGGCGTCGTGCTCGGCGCCTGGACCGTGAACGAGGAGGCCGACATCCGGCGCATGATGGCGGCCGGCGTCGACCTGATCATCAGCGACCGCCCCGACCTCGTCCGCCGCCTCGTCGGCCCGGCCCGCCCATGACGGCGCGGCGCTACGTGCTCGCGCTCGACCAGGGCACGACGGGCTCCACCGCGCTGGTGGTCGACCTCGACGGCCGGGTGCGGGCGCGCGGCTACGCCGAGCTGCCCCAGCACTTCCCGCGGCCGGGCTGGGTCGAGCACGACCCGGAGGAGATCTGGGCCACGGTGGAGCGCGCCGGGGCGGCGGCGCTGCGGGCGGCGGGGATCGGCGGCGGGGAGGTGGCCGCCGTCGGGATCACCAACCAGCGGGAGACGACGGTGCTCTGGGAGCGCGCCGGGGGCGCGCCCATCCACCGCGCCATCGTCTGGCAGTGCCGCCGGACGGCCGAGGCCTGCGACCGGCTGCGGGCCGAGGGCCGCGAGCCGCTGGTGCGCGAGCGCACGGGGCTGATCCTCGACGCCTACTTCTCCGGGACGAAGATCGGCTGGCTGCTCGACGCGGTGCCCGACGCCCGCAAGCGGGCCGCCCGCGGCGAGCTGGCCTTCGGCACCGTGGATGCCTGGCTGCTGTGGAAGCTCACGGGCGGCCGCGTGCACGCCACCGACGCCACGAACGCCTCGCGCACCCTGCTGCTCGGGCTGCGGACCGTCGACTGGGACGACGAGATGCTGGCGATGCTGGAGGTGCCGCGCGAGCTGCTGCCGGCGGTGCGCCCGTCGTCCGGCGTGTTCGGGGAGACGGTGGACCTCGGCTGGCTGCCGGCCGGCGTGCCCGTCGCGGGCATCGCCGGCGACCAGCAGGCGGCGCTCTTCGGCCAGGCGTGCTTCCGGCCGGGCAGCGCGAAGAACACCTACGGCACCGGCTGCTTCCTGCTGCTCAACACCGGCGGCACGCCCGTCGCGTCGACGCGCGGGCTGCTCACCACGATCGCCTGGCAGCTCGACGGCCGGACGACCTACGCGCTCGAGGGCGCGGTCTTCGTGGCCGGCGCGGCCATCCAGTGGCTGCGCGACGGGCTCGGCGTGATCCAGACGGCCGCGGAGAGCCAGGCGCTGGCCGAGTCCGTGCCCGACACCGGCGGCGTGTACCTGGTGCCGGCTTTCGTCGGGCTGGGCGCGCCCTACTGGGACATGTACGCGCGCGGCGCGATCGTCGGGCTGACGCGGGGGACGACGGCCTCGCACCTGGCGCGCGCCGCGCTGGAGGCGATCGCCTACCAGAGCCGCGACGTGCTGGAGGCCATGGCCGCCGACGCCCCCACCGCGGCGCGAGAGCTGCGCGTGGACGGCGGGGCGTCGGCCAACGACTTCCTCTGTCAGTTCCAGGCCGACATCACCGGGCTGCCCGTGCTGCGGCCGTCGGTGATCGAGACGACCGCGCTGGGCGCGGCGTACCTGGCCGGGCTCGGCGCCGGCGCGTGGCGCTCGCTGGACGCGCTCGCCGCGCGTGCCTCGATCGAGCGCACGTTCACGCCGGCCATGGACGCGGCCACCCGGGCCCGCCGGTACGACGGCTGGCGCCGGGCGGTGGAGCGCGCGAAGGGATGGGCACAACCATGAGGGGAGGGACCATGCGAGGAGTGAGGGCACTCGTGCTGGCCGCGGTCGCCGTCGCCGGGTTCGCGGGGACGGCGAGGGCGCAGGCGCCCATCGAGGGCGAGCTGACGCTCATCACGCCGGTGTCGAAGTTCATCCACGACGCCGCCCTGAAGGCCTTCGCGGAGTACGCGAAGGAGAAGTGGAACGTCACCGTGCGGACCAACGCCATCCCGGCGGGCACGCCGGTGGCGTACGGGCGGATCGTGGAGTGGAAGGGCAAGCCCGAGGCCGACATCTTCTGGGGCGGCGAGTCGGCGCTCTTCGAGAAGCTGGCCGAGCAGAAGCTGCTGCAGAAGGTCGAGATCTCGAAGGACGCGTGGGACTCGATCCCCGCGTCGATCGGCAAGCCCAAGCCGATCCCCCTCAAGGACAGGGACGGCTTCTGGGTGGGCACGGCGCTGGAGCCCTACGGGCTCGTCTATCACCCCAAGCGCATCCAGCGCCTCGGCGTGGCGGAGCCGAAGAGCTGGGACGACCTCCTGCAGCCCAAGCTGAAGGGCGAGGTGGCGCAGTGCGCGCCGACGCGCTCGTCGTCGTCGAACGCGACCTACGAGGTCATCCTCTCGATGCACGGCGAGGACAAGGGCTGGGACTGGCTCAAGCGCCTCTCCCAGAACACCGGCCACTTCACCGCGCGCTCGCGCGACGTGCCGACGGTGGTGGCCAAGGGGGAGTACGCCGCGGGCTTCGCGGTGCCGTCCTACATGGCCTTCGAGGAGAAGCTGGCGGGCTTCGACATCAAGTTCGTGGCCCCGAAGAACGCCTTCGTGACGCCGGAGCCCATGGCCATCCTGGCCGGCTCACGGAACCCGAAGGCCGCCCGGGCGTTCATCGAGTTCCTGCTGAGCGAGCGCGGGCAGCGCGTGTTCATGGAGCGCGGGCTGTTCCCGATCACGCCGAAGTACAAGGTGCAGGGCGCGCCGGGCTCGCCGGCCGAGCTCGCCGTGCAGTTCACCGGCGGCGTGCGGTCGTACTTCGACGCCGAGGTCTCCAACGTGTACGACGAGGCCGTCGCCGCGAAGCGCTCGGAGGCGCTCAAGACCCGGTTCCGGTCGGACATCGAGGCCGTCTGGAAGAAGCCCTAGGTGCCTGTCCGGGTAACGGTTCCAGAGGCCCGCCCCGGCGCAGCCGGGGCGGGCCGAACGTCGGGGGGGGTGGGGGGCCCCGTCGGGGCCCCCCACGGCGGCTAACCGCGTGAAGATCGCGCTCCGTTCCGTGGTCAAGGCGTTCGGCGGCGTGACGGCCGTCGACGGCGTCAGCCTCGACATCGGCGACGGGGAGCTGTTCACGCTGCTCGGGCCCTCGGGCTGCGGCAAGACGACCCTGCTCCGGCTGATCGCCGGCTTCTACGCCGCCGACGGCGGCGAGATCTGGTTCGGCGACCGGCGCGTGGACGCCCTCGCGCCCTACGAGCGGAACATCGGCATGGTGTTCCAGAACTACGCGCTCTGGCCGCACATGACCGTGCGCGGCAACGTCGCCTACGGGCTGCGCCTGCGGCGGCTGCCGGCGGCCGAGGTCGAGGACCGGCTGGCCGAGGGCCTCCGGCAGGTGAACCTGGTCGGCCTCGAGCAGCGGTATCCCGGCCAGCTGTCCGGCGGCCAGCAGCAGCGCGTGGCGCTGGCCCGCGCGCTCGTGCTCAACCCCGACATCCTGCTGCTCGACGAGCCGCTGTCCAACCTCGACGCCAAGATCCGCGTGCAGGTGCGCGCCGAGATCCGGCGGCTGCAGAAGCAGCTCGGGATCACCACCGTGTACGTCACCCACGACCAGGAGGAGGCGCTGTCGCTCTCGGACCGGGTGGCCGTCATGCGCGAGGGCCGGGTGCTCCAGGTGGCGGCGCCCAAGGCGCTCTACGAGCGGCCGGCCACGCGCTTCGTGGCGGATTTCGTGGGCGTCAACAACTTCATCCCCGGCGTGTGCCGGGGCTCGGCCGACGGCGGGGTGACGGTGGACACGCTGCTCGGCGCCGTGCGCGGCCGGACGGTGGCCGACGTGCCGGCCGGGGCCCGCTGCGTCGTGGCCGTCCGTCCCGAGAACCTGGCGCTGGGCGCTCCCGGCGACAACGTCTTCGCCGGCCGCGTCGCCCTGGCCTCGTATCTCGGCAGCACGCTGCGTTACGACGTCGAGGCCGCCGGGGGCCTGATCGTCAAGGTCGACATCCGCGACCCGTGGCACCACGAGCCGCTCGCCCCGGGCGCGGCGGTGACCGTCAGCTTCCCGGCCTCGGCGGCCCTCGCCCTCGGCGACGAGTAGTGGACTCCCCGGTCGGGGCGGGCGGCGCCGCGGCGCCAGCCGGCGGCGCGATGGCGCGGCCCGCCGGCGCCGCGCCGGCTCGGGCCCGCGCGCGCGGCGTCGCGCTCCCCGCGCTCGGCGTGGCCGTCATCTGGCTGTTCCTGATCGTGTTCCTCGTCTACCCGCTGCTGCGCATCTTCTACGACGCGGTCACCGACGAGGCCGGCGCCTTCACGCTCCAGCACGTCGTGGAGTTCGCCGGCGACGGCTACTACCGGCGCTCGCTCGTCAACTCGCTGCTGCTGGGCCTCGGCACCGTGCTCGCCACCTCGGTCCTGGGTTTTGCGATCGCCTTCCTGCTCGTCCGCTACGACTTCGTCGGCCGCGGCCTCTTCGGGTACCTGACGCTCATCCCGATCGTCTCGCCGCCGCTGGTCGGGGTGCTGGGCGTCACGTTCATCCTGGGCCGGGCCGGCACCGTCAACGTGCTGCTCCAGGACTGGTTCGACGTGGTGCGCCCCGTGAACTTCGTGTACGGCGTCCACGGCGTGCTGCTGGTGGAGACGCTGCACCTGTTCCCGATGATCACGCTCAACGTCGTCGACGCGCTGGGCAAGATCGACCCGGCGCTGGAGGAGGCCGCCGAGAGCGTCGGCGCCCGCGGCTGGCGCAAGCTGCGGACCATCACGCTGCCGCTCACCACCCCGGGCTACGTGGCCGGCGCGCTGCTCGTGTTCATCTGGACGTTCTCGGACTTCGCCACGCCGCTGGTGCTCGGCGTGCACGACCTGCTGGCCGCCCAGGCCTACCTGAACATCGTGCAGTTCGTGGACCGCCGGCTGTTCCGCATGGGCATCGTGATCTCGGCGCTGATGGTCGTCCTGGCGCTGGTGTTCCTCGTCGCCGCCCGGCGCTACGTGGCCATCAAGGACTACTCGTCGCTCTCGTACTCGCGGATCGCGCGGCGGCGGCTGTCGGGGCCCCGGCAGGTCGTGGCCGTGGCCTTCCTGTCCCTCGTCATGCTGGCCTCGTTCGTGCCCTACCTCGGCGTGGCGCTCGCCGCCGTGGGCCGCGGCTGGTCGCTCACGCCGTTCCCCGTGCAGTACACGGTGGCGTACTTCGAGCGCGTGATCGTGGAGACGCCCAAGTACATCGTGAACAGCTTCCTCTACTCGGGACTGGCCGTCGCCCTGTGCGTCGCCGTCGGCGTGCCGATCGCCTGGCTGCTGGCCCGCACGCGCGTGCCCGGCCGCGACGTGCTCGACGGTCTCAACACGCTGATCCTGGCCATCCCCGGCACCGCCATCGGCATCGCGTACATCCGGGCCTTCCACGTCGACCTGCCGGGCCTGGAGCGCCCGCTCACCAGCCTGTGGATCATCCTGCCCATCGTGCTGGCCATCCGGCGGCTGCCCTACACGGTGCGGGGCTCGTACGCCTCGCTCCTGCTCGTCCATCGCTCGATGGAAGAGGCCGCCGCCAGCGTCGGCGCCACCGGGCTCCGGACGTTCCGCGACGTGACGCTGCCGCTGACGTGGCGGGGCGTGCTGGTGGGCTCGCTGTTCTCGTTCATGACCTCGCTGCAGGAGGCCTCCGCGGTGCTGTTCCTGTCCCTCGGGGGCTGGGAGACGATGACGGTGGGCATCTTCTCCTTCTACATCGCCGGCAGCGCCAACGAGGCGGCCGCCCTCGGCGTCATCCTGATCGCCGTCGCGGCGCTGAGCGTGGTGGTCATCAACCGCGTCGCCGGCGCCCGCATGGGGGGGATGTTCGGGTAGACGTTGTGCCTCACCGCGCCAGGGCCGGAGGGCAGAATCCCAGGCAGATCAAGGGCTTGCGAACCCTTGCCGCGCGGTGGACCTTGTGCTAGTGTCCGTGTTCACATGGCGCCGGGAAGCGAGCCGGCCTGGAAGTCCGTCGGCGAGCTGGCCTCGATCGGCATGGCCATGGTGCTGGCGACCGTGATCGGGCTGGGCGCCGGCTACTACGCGGATCGCTGGCTGGGCACCAGCCCGTGGCTGACGCTGATCGGCCTGGGGTTCGGCATCGCGGCCGGCTTCGTGACGCTCTTTCGGACGGTGAGGGCCGTCGAGCGGAAACTGGATGACGACGAGTGAGCTGAGCGTGCGGGTGACCGTCGAGAGCGCCATCGCCTCCGGGGCGCTCGCGCTGGTGGCGCTGGCGGGCTGGGGTCCGGGCGCCGCCGCCGGCGTCGCCGCCGCCGGCGCCCTCGCCATCCTGAACTTCCGCTGGCTCGCCCGGGGCGCCGCGCTGGCGGCGGGCGCCGGCCGCGAGCGCCGGCCGGCGGCCTGGGCGCTGGCCGCGGCCGGGCGCTTCGCCGCCGTCCTCGCCGTGCTGGCCGCGCTGCTCGCCTCGGGCTGGGTGCACCCCGTGGGCGTGGTGGCCGGCCTCACCGTGCTGCCGCTGGCCGTCGTCGTCCGCGGCCTCGGCGCCGCCCGCAAGGAGGGCTAGGCCGTGGGGGCCATCGAGCACCCGCCGATCCTCACGCTGCCCGGCATCCCGGACCACGTCACCTACACGTGGCTGGTCATGATCCTGCTCACCGCCGCGGCCTTTGCCGCCTCCCGACGCGTGGCGCTGGTGCCGCGGGGGCTGCAGAACTTCATGGAGGTCGTCCTCGAGCAGTTCCTGAGCATGATCGACGACGTCATGGGCCGGAGCGGGCGCCGCTACCTGCCGCTGATCGCCACGCTGGGGCTGTTCATCCTGGTCGGCAACCTGCTGTCACTCGTCCCCGGCCTGGCCGGCCCGACCAGCAACCTCAACACGACCGCCGCCTGCGCGCTGGTGGTGTTCTTCGCCTATCACGCCATCGGCATCCGCGCCAACGGGCTCGGCCGCTACCTGAAGCACTTCATGGGGCCGGTCCCGGCGCTGGCGCCGCTCATGATCCCCATCGAGCTGATCAGCCACCTGGCGCGGCCGCTGTCGCTGTCGCTGAGGCTCTTCGGCAACATGACCGGGGGCCACATCCTGCTCGCGATCATCTTCTTCCTGATGGGGCTCGACGGGCTCATCGGCTGGGCGCTGTCGGGCAGCGCCGCGGGCGCCGTGATCGGCGGCCTCGGCGGCCTTATCATGATCGTGTTCACGGTCGGCTTCCTGTTTCCGCTGAAGATCCTCGTGTCGTTCCTGCAGGCCTTCATCTTCGTCATGCTGACCATGCTGTACATCGCGGGCGCGACCGAGCACGCCGAGCACGCCGAGCACGGCGCCCAGCACCATCACTAGCCGACACCACGTACAGAGGAGGGCGGTTCGTGCGACGTTCACTGATCCTGGCAGGGGTGGCAGTCCTCGCGTTTCCAGGCCTGGCGCTGGCCCAGCAGCCGGCGGCCACGGCGAGCTGGGTGGGGCCGTTCGGGGTGCTCGTGGCCGGGTTCGCGATGGCCTTCGCCGCGGGCCTGTGCGCGCTCGGGCAGGGCAAGGCGATCGCGGCCGCGGTGGACGCGATGGCGCGGCAGCCCGGTGCGGCCGCCCGGATCCAGACCGCGATGATCATCGGTCTGGCCCTCATCGAGTCGCTCGCGATCTACGTCCTCGTCGTCGCGATGATCCTCCTGTTCGTCCAGCCCATCCGGTAGAGAGGTCCGCGGTCCGCGGCGGGCGGGGCGCCTGCTCCCGCCCGCCGCGGTGAAGCGCATGCCGCGCCGACCGACCTCCCGGCTGCCGAAGATCCCGGAGATGACCGTCCGGCGGCTGTCGGTCTACACGCGCTGCCTGCTCGCGCTCGAAGAGGACGGCGTCAAGACGGTATCGTCGCAGGAGCTGGCCGAGCGCTTCAACCTCAACTCGGCCCAGGTGCGGAAGGACCTCGCCTACTTCGGCGAGTTCGGGGTGCGCGGCATCGGCTACTACGTCTCCGGGCTCAAGGCCGAGCTGCAGCGGATCCTGGGCCTGGACCGCGAGTGGCCGGTGGCGCTGGTCGGCTTCGGCAACCTCGGCTCCGCCCTGTTCCACTACCGGGGCTTCGGCCGCCAGGGCTTCCGCATCGCGGCCATCTTCGACGACGATCCGGCCAAGGCCGGCCGTCAGGTCAACGGCGTGCCGATCGTGTCCACCACGCACCTGGCGCGCGAGATCAAGGCCCGGGGCATCCAGATCGCCATCGTCGCCGTCCCGGCCGAGGGCGCGCAGGCCGTCACCGACCAGCTGGTGGCCGCCGGCATCCGCGCCATCCTGAACTTCGCGCCCACGCGCATCCGCGTGGGCCGTGACGTCCGGCTCAAGGACGTCGATCTGTCCATCGAGCTCGAGACCCTCAGCTTCTACCTGGCCAAGGGCCCGCGGTAGACCTCGCCCGCGCCGTCCCGGAGCGCTGCCGCCGCCGCCCGATCGCGCCGGCCGGCGGCGTGATGGTAGGGTGGAGGGGTTCGATGTTGAGTGAGTGGCCGGCGTTTCAAGCCCTGGCGAAGGCCTTCGCCGAGGGAGAGGTGCGCCTGCGCGTCGCCGGCCTCACCGGCGCCGCCCGCGCCCTGGTCATGGCCGAGCTGCTCCAGGCCCATCCGCGTCCCGCCCTCGTCCTCGTACCCTCGCTCGCCGACGCGCACCACTGGACGCAGGATCTGGCCTTCTTCGGCGCCCCGGCCGTGGAGTTCCCCGAGCACGAGCCGCGGCTCTGGCGCGGGGGCCGGCGTCGCGAGGCCGATGCCGAGCGGGCCGTCGTCTGCCGGAGGCTGCTGGGCGGCGAGCCCCTCGTCGTGGTCGCCACGCGGGCGGGGCTCGACGTGCCGCTGACGCCGCCCGCCGGGTTCCGGGCGGGGACGCTGCGCTTCTCGGTCGGCGACAGCCTCGACCGCGAGCTGCTGATCGAGGCCCTGGAGGGCGCCGGCTACGAGCGGGTCGACACGGTGGTCGAGGTGGGACAGTGGAGCGTGCGCGGCGGCATCGTGGACATCTTCTCGCCGAGCCACGCCGCCCCGGCGCGCCTGGAGTTCCTCGGCGACGAGATCGAGTCGATCCGCCTCTTCGACCCGACGACGCAGCGCTCGCAGCAGGCGCTGGACGAGCTCCTCCTGCTGCCGCTGGACGCGCCCGAGGGCGAGCCGGCCGGACCGGCGCCGGCCGGCGCGGCCGGTCTGCTCGACTACCTGCCGGCCTCGGCGCCCGTGGTGATCCCGTCGATCGGCGTGCTGGACGAGCGCCCGGAGGAGGGGCCGGAGCGGGCGCCGCTCGAGGAGCGCCTGGCGGGCCGGCCGCGTATCGAGCTCGAGCTGCTGCCCGGCGCCGCCGGGCCGGCCGGTCACACGCTCGAGACGCAGTCGGTCGGCCGGTACTCCGGGCGCTTCACGCAGCTCTCCGAGGAGATCGCCGCCTGGCGGCGGGAGGGGTTCCGCGTGCGGCTGGCCGCGGTCGACCCGCAGCAGGCCGAGCACCTGCGCCAGATCCTCCGCGAGCACGGGCTCGAGGCCGTCCAGGCGCGGACGCTCGACGCGCCGGAGGGGCTGGCCGTCGTCGTCGGCGACTGCTCCAGCGGCTTCGCCATCCCGGCCGTCGGGCTCATCGTGCTGGCCGAGTCCGAGGTCTTCGGCGCCCGGCGCCGGACGCTGCGGCGGCCCAGGTACCAGCGCGGGTCGCCGATCACCGCCTTCACCGACCTGGCCGTCGGCGACCTGGTCGTCCACGAGGACCACGGCATCGGCCGCTACCTGGGGCTGCGCACGATGACGATCGGCGAGCGGGCCGGCGACTTCCTGCTCCTGGAGTACGCCGACGGCAACCAGCTCTACCTGCCGGTGGAACGGCTGGACCTGATCTCGAAGTACCTCGGCGGCGACACCGAGGCTGCGCGGCTCGACCGGCTGGGCGGGGCCTCCTGGCAGCGGGTGAAGGAGTCGGTGCGGGCGGCGCTCCGTGAGATGGCCGAGGAGCTGCTCGAGCTCTACGCCCGGCGGGCCGTCGCCGAGCGGAAGCCGTTCTCGCCGGACGCGCCCTGGCAGCGCGAGTTCGAGGCCGCCTTCCGCTTCGAGGAGACGCCCGACCAGCTGCGCGCCATCGCCGAGGTCAAGGGCGACCTCGAATCGCCGAAGCCCATGGACCGCCTGGTCGCGGGCGACGTCGGCTACGGCAAGACCGAGGTCGCCCTGCGGGCGGCCTTCAAGGCCGTCGCCGACGGCACCCAGGTCGCCGTGCTGGTGCCGACGACGGTGCTGGCCCAGCAGCACTACGTCACGTTCGCCGACCGCTTCGCGCCGTTCCCCGCGAAGGTCGAGCTGCTCTCGCGCTTCCGCTCGCCGTCCGAGCAGAAGGCCATCGTCGAAGGGCTCAAGCACGGCACCGTCGACGTCGTGGTCGGCACGCATCGGCTCCTCGGCAAGGACGTCGCCTTCAAGAACCTGGGGCTGCTCATCGTCGACGAGGAGCACCGCTTCGGCGTCGCCCACAAGGAGCGGCTCAAGCAGTTCCGCACCGCCGTCGACGTGCTGGCCCTGACGGCCACGCCGATTCCCCGCACCCTCTACATGTCGCTGGCCGGCGTCCGCGACATGTCGGTGATCGAGACGGCGCCGCTCGACCGGCTGCCCGTGGAGACGGTGATCCGCCGCTTCAGCAAGGCCGTGATCAAGGAGGCCGTGGACCGGGAGATGGCCCGGGGCGGCCAGGTGTTCTTCGTCCACAACCGCGTCCAGTCGCTGCCGTCGATGGCCCGCCTGGTCCAGGAGCTGGCGCCCGATGCCCGGATCGTGGTGGCGCACGGCCAGATGCGCGAGCGCGAGCTCGAGGCGGCCATGGTGAAGTTCGTCAGCGGCCAGGCCGACGTGCTGGTCTCGACGGCCATCATCGAGTCGGGCCTCGACATCCCGGCCTCCAACACGATCGTGGTGAACCGCGCCGACCGGTTCGGGCTCGCGCAGCTCTACCAGCTGCGGGGGCGCGTGGGGCGCGAGCGCCAGCAGGCGTACTGCTACCTGCTGGTGCCGGCCGACGGCCGCGTGGACGAGCAGGCCCAGCGCCGCCTGCGCGTGCTCCAGGAGCTCACCGAGCTGGGCTCGGGCTTCAAGCTGGCCCTGCGCGACCTCGAGATCCGGGGCGCCGGCAACCTGCTGGGCGCCCAGCAGCACGGCCACATCGCCGCGGTCGGCTTCGATCTTTATTCGAAGCTCCTCGCCGAGGCCGTGCGAGAATTGCAGGGCGAACCGGCCCAGGCGACGGTCGAGCCGGTGATCAGCGTCGACACGGAAGGGTTCTTGCCGGACGACTATGTCCCCGAGGTCAACCAGCGGCTGGCTCTCTACAAGCGCCTGGCAGGGGCGCGCAGCGACGCCGAGGTCGCCGCGCTGCGCGCCGAGCTGGCCGACCGCTTCGGGCCGCTGCCCGAGCCCGCCGAGCACCTGCTCGACATCGTCCGGGTCCGGGTGGCGGCGCGCGCCGTCGCCGCCGAGCGGATCGAGGCCGGCGAGGGCCGGGCACTGGTCACGTTCGCGCCGTCCACGCCGCTCGATTCGGAGCGGCTCGTCACGGCCATCCAGAGGAGCCGGGGGCGCCTGAGCATGAAGCGCGAATACACGCTGGAGGCGGTCATCGACCGCGGGCCGTGGCCCGTCGTGCGCGACGCGCTCCTCGGCCTGCTGGACCAGCTGGCCCGGGCATGACGGCTGGCCGAGCGCCCGACGCCCCGGCCGCCGACCGGCACGGCGCCGCCGGCGCGCCGTCGCCCTCCACGGCGGGTGAGGGGCGTGACCGGGCGCCGGGCGGACGCCGACGGGGCGCCGCCGGCGGCTTCGCCGTCCTGGCCGTCGTGACGCTGATGGCCGGCGGCTGCGCGATCCCCCAGTGGGTGCCCTTCCTCGGCGGCAAGGGCGGTCGCCCGGCGACGGCCAGGATGAAGCCCCCGCCGGTGGCGGAGCGGCCCGCGCCAGAGCGCCCGGCGTCCGAGCGCCCGGCGGGGGAGCGACGACCGGCGGACGCCGAGGGCGAGGAGGTCATCGCCGACCGCATCGTCGCCGTCGTCAACAACGACGCGATCACCCTGGCCGAGCTGCAGGAGAGCATCGCCGCCTACCGGCAGGAGAACCGGGGCCAGTCCTCGATCTCCGACGAGGAGCTCGGCCGGCAGTTCCTCGCCCGGCTGATCGACACCCGGCTGCAGCTGCAGGAGGCGGACCGCGAGAAGATCGCCGTGGAGGACGCGGAGATCGAGGAGGAGCTGGCCGACCGGATGAAGCGCTTCGGCGCCACCACCCGGGAGCAGATGGAGCAGCTGGTGAAGGCTCAGGGCCTGACCCTCGACCACGTCCGCAAGCGGGTGCGCGAGGCCGTCCGCGTGCAGAAGATCCTCCGGCGCAAGGTCACCCTGCGCGTATCGGTGACGGAGGCGGAGATCGACCGGTACCTGGCCGACAACCGGGCCAAGCTCGAGACCGGCCTGGCCTACCACGCCCGCCACATCCTGGTCACGCCGGCCGGCCCGACCGACGCGGAGTGGGAGGCCACCCGCATCAAGGCCGAGCTGATCCGCACTCAGTTGCTGGAGGGCGCGGACTTCGCCGAGCTGGCCCGGCAGCACTCCCGGGACGCCAGCGCCCGCTCGGGGGGCGACCTCGGGACGCTCAAGCGGGGCGAGCTGGCGCCGGAGATCGAGGCGGTGATCCTGGCCCTGACCCCCGGCGAGCTGTCCCGGCCCTACAAGTCCGGCCTGGGCTACCACCTGTTCCGGCTGGAGTCCAAGGAGACGCTGGAGGGCGAGGGCCTGGCCCGGGCGCGGCAGCAGATCCGGGAGATCCTCTTCCGGCAGAAGTACGAGGCCCGCCTGGACGCCTGGCTGAAGGAGATCAAGCAGCGGGCGATCATCGAGGTGCGGCTGTGAGCCGCCGGCGCGGGAACACGGCCGGGGACAACCGCGTTGACAAATCGGGCCCGGGGATGCGACGATTGCCGTGCAGTTGACATCCCAACCCCGCAGCTGCCGATCCGCGTACAGCGTGCAACCACTAACCAACGTCATGCCGGCAGTCAACGCCGCGCCCGGAGTCACGTGATGAGCTCCCGCCGAGGTGAGAGAGGCCAGCCGAACCCGTCGACCGAGACTCCCCAGCAGTCCCAGAGCGGTGGTGGACTGAACCTCTCCGAGCTCAAGGAGAAGACCATCGCCGACCTCAACGCCATCGCCCGGGACATGAACGTCCAGGCGCCGGGCGGCCTGCGCAAGCAGGAGCTGATCTTCAAGATCCTCCAGGCGCAGGCGGAGAAGGACGGCCTGATCTACGCCGAAGGCGTCCTCGAGGTGCTGCCGGACGGCTTCGGGTTCCTGCGCGCGCCGGACTACAACTACCTGCCGGGGCCCGACGACATCTACGTGTCGCCCTCGCAGATCCGGCGCTTCGACCTCCGCACGGGCGACACGATCTCCGGGCAGGTGCGCCCGCCGAAGGAGTCCGAGCGGTACTTCGCGCTGCTCAAGGTGGAGTCGATCAACTTCGAGACGCCCGAGCAGGCGCGCGACAAGATCTTCTTCGACAACCTCACGCCGCTCTACCCGATGGAGCGGCTGCGCCTCGAGTACGACCCCGAGAACCTGACCACCCGCGTGATGGACCTGCTGAGCCCGATCGGCAAGGGCCAGCGGGGCATGATCGTGGCCGCGCCGCGCACCGGCAAGACCATGATGCTGCAGTCGATCGCCCATGCCATCGCGCAGAACCATCCCGAGGTGTACCTCATCGTGCTGCTCATCGACGAGCGGCCCGAGGAGGTGACCGACATGCAGCGCTCGGTGCGGGGCGAGGTGGTCTCCTCGACGTTCGACGAGCCGCCGCAGCGCCACGTCCAGGTGGCCGACATGGTGATCGAGAAGGCCAAGCGCCTGGTCGAGCACAAGCGGGACGTGGTGATCCTGCTCGACTCGATCACCCGCTTCGCCCGCGCCCACAACGCCATCATCCCGTCCTCGGGCAAGGTCCTGTCGGGCGGTCTCGACGCCAACGCGCTGCAGCGGCCGCGCCGGTTCTTCGCGACGGCCCGCAACATCGAGGAGGGCGGCTCGCTGACCATCATCGCCACGGCGCTCGTCGACACGGGCAGCCGCATGGACGACGTGATCTTCGAGGAGTTCAAGGGCACCGGCAACATGGAGGTGCACCTCGACCGGCGCCTGATGGACAAGCGCATCTTCCCGACGATCAACATCGAGCAGTCCGGCACCCGCAAGGAGGAGCTGCTGCTCGAGAAGGACGAGCTGCAGAAGGTCTGGCTGCTGCGCAAGGCCCTCTCCCAGCTGAACCCCGTCGAGGCCATGGAGCTCCTGCTCGACAAGCTGAAGCAGACGCGGAGCAACAAGGAGTTCCTGGCCGCGATGCATTCGATGGGATGAGTCCTCTCGGAGGGGGCCTCGACGGCCCCCTCCGACGGTCGTCGGGCGCCTGCAGCGCCCTCCTCCCTGCCTCCCCCAGGACGGATCGCGCGGGCGGAGCCCGCGCCCGGGAGCGTGAGCTGTTGTGCTGGGCGATCAATTCGTGACGGCGGTGGGGCCGGGGGAGTTCGGGTGTCGGCCTCCTGTATCCCGGGTGCGCTTCCTGCTCCATTGCGTGCGGCACGTCTCCCAGGGCTGGATGCGGCGGGGGGCTAAGGGTGCGTTGTTTTGGAGGATTCTGGGGCGGGTGGTATGCTGAGGGCTCCTAAAGGGGGTAGGCCGTGAAGGCTGGCATTCATCCGGAATACGTCGACACCACCATCACGTGCGCGTGCGGGGAGGTCGTCAAGACCCGATCCACTCGGCCGGACATCCGGGTCGAGGTGTGCTCGAAGTGCCACCCGTTCTATACCGGCAAGCAGAAGCTCATGGACACGGCCGGCCGGGTCGAGCGGTTCCAGCGCAAGTACAAGCGGCAGACGACGACCTCGAGCTGAGCCGCCGGCCGGCTCGGGGGCAGGCCGGGTGATCCACGATGCTGTTTGACAGGCTTCGGCAGATCGAGGAGCGCTCGGAGGAGCTGGCGCGCGCGCTGGCCGATCCCGGTATCTACGGCAACCCCGGGGAGTCCGCCCGGCTCCGCAAGGAGCACGCCGAGATCCAGGAAGTCGTCGAGCGCTTCCGGGAGTACCGCGAGGTGCTCCGGCGGCTGGGCGAGGCCCGCCACATCCTCGACGAGGGCGGCGACCGCGAGCTCCTGGAGCTGGCCCAGTCGGAGGTCGACGAGCTCACCGGCCGCCAGGCCGCGCTCGAGGCCGAGCTGAAACGCCTGCTCGTCCCCCGCGATCCCAACGACGACAAGAACGTGTTCGTCGAGATCCGCGGCGGCGCCGGCGGGGACGAGGCGGCGCTGTTCGCCGCCGACCTGGCCCGCATGTACACCAAGTACGCGGAGCGCCAGCGCTGGAAGGTCGAGGTGATGGACGCGAGTCCGACCGGCGTCGGCGGGTTCAAGGACGTGATCCTGTTCGTCCACGGACGCGGCGCCTGGAGCCGGCTCAAGTACGAGCGCGGCGTTCACCGCGTGCAGCGCGTGCCGGTGACGGAGTCCGCGGGGCGGATCCACACCTCCACGGTCACCGTCGCGGTGCTGTTGGAGGCCGAGGACGTCGACGTGAAGGTGGACGAGAAGGACCTGAAGGTCGACGTCTACCGGTCATCGGGCCCCGGCGGTCAGGGCGTGAACACGACGGACTCGGCGGTCCGGATCACGCACCTGCCGACGGGCCTGGTGGTGACCTGCCAGGACGAGCGGTCGCAGATCAAGAACCGGGCGAAGGCCATGCGCGTCCTCAAGGCACGGCTGCTGGAACGGGCGCAGGAGGAGCAGGCGGCCGCGATCGCCGCCGACCGGAGGAGCCAGGTCGGCACCGGTGAGCGGAGCGAGCGCATCCGCACGTACAACTTCCCCCAGTCGCGGGTCACCGATCACCGGATCGGCCTGACCTTGCACCGGCTGCCCGCCGTCCTGGAGGGCGATCTGGACGAGCTGATCGACGCCCTGGCGGCCGCCGAGCAGGCCGAGCGGCTCGAGCGGGTGGCGCAGTGATCGCCGCCGCGGCCGCGTCCTCGGCGCGCGCGGCCCTCGATCGGGCCACGGCCCGGCTGGCCGCAGCGGGCGTCGACACGCCGCGGGTGGACGCCGAGTGGCTGCTCGCCGGCCTGCAGGGCCTCGGCCGGGCCGCCCTCGCCGCGCGTCTCGACACGGCGGTGCCGCCGGCGATCGGCGCCGCCTACGAGGCGGCCGTGAGGCGCCGTGCCAGGCGCGAGCCCTTGCAGCACATCCTGGGCTGGGAAGAGTTCTGCGGACTGCGTCTGGTCGTCGGGCCCGGGGCGCTCATCCCACGCCCGGAGACCGAGACGCTCGTCGAGAAGGCGCTGGCCTTCCTCGGGCCGGCCGCCGCGGGCCGGCGGCTGGTCATCGACGTGGGCACGGGCACCGGCGCCGTCGCCTGCGCGCTCGCGGCCGCGCGGTCGGACGTGCGCGTCGTCGCCGTCGACGTCTCGAAGGACGCGGTGGCGCTCGCGCGACGCAACGTGATCGCGCTCGGGCTGGACGATCGCGTCTCCGTCCTCGCCGGGGACCTGCTGTCCGGCCTGGGCGCCTGCGCGGCGGACCTGATCGTGTCCAATCCGCCGTACCTGCCGACCGCGACGCTGCCCGACCTGGCTCCCGAGATCGCCGCGCACGAGCCACGGCTCGCGCTGGACGGGGGCCCTGACGGCCTGCGCGTCCTCCGCCGCCTCGTCGCCGACGCGCCGGACCGGCTCACGCCCGGCGGCGCCCTCGTCGTCGAGACCGCCGGCGGACCCCACGCCCACGCCGTCGCGGGCCTCATGCGCGCCACCGGGTTCGCCGACGTGATCGTCCACCCCGACCTGGCCGGCGTCGACCGCTTCGTCACCGGCGTGAAGCAAGGACCCCTCCTGGGGGAGGGCTCGGAGGGGACCATCGGGGCCCCCTGCGAGAGCCGATGAAAGAGCGCCTGACGCTCGCCCTCCCGAAGGGCCGTCTCCTGGACGGCGCCCTCGCCCTCCTGCGCGGGCTGGGCATCGAGGGCGTCGACGCCGAGTCGCGCAAGCTGATCCACGTCGATCCCGATCGGGGCCTGCGGCTGCTCTTCCTGAAGCCCGCCGACGTTCCCGCGTACGTCACGTACGGGGCCGCCGATCTCGGCATCGTGGGCAAGGACATTCTGCTGGAGCAGGAGCCCGACGTCTACGAGCCGCTCGACCTCGGCTTCGGGATCTGCCGGCTCGTCGTGGCCGAGCCGCGCGAGCTCTGGGAGCGCGACGACCCGTCGAAGTGGTCCTGGGTGCGCGTGGCCACCAAGTACCCGCGCATGGCCGAGCGCTACTTCTCGGAGCGGGGCGTGCAGGTGGAGATCGTGCGCCTGGACGGCTCGATCGAGCTGGCGCCGCTGGTCGGGCTCGCCGAGCGCATCGTCGACCTGGTCCAGTCCGGCGAGACGCTCCGCGCCAACGGCCTCGTCGAGGTCGCCGAGATCGCGCGGTCCACGGCGCGGCTCATCGTCAACCGCGCCTCGATGAAGACCGAGCACCGGGCGATCACCGAGCTGATCGGTGAGCTGCGGCGACGGCCGGCCGGGGTGCGCCGGTGATCCGGCGGCTCGACCTTCCGGCGCACGGGCTCGAGGGCGTGGTCGCGGCGCTCGAGGGCCTGCCCGACGACGTCTCGCTCGAGATCGTGCGGACGGTCGACGACGTCGTGCGCGCCGTGCGCCGCGACGGCGACCGCGCGCTGCTCGAGGCGACGCTGCGGTACGACGGCTTCGCGGCGCCGGACGCCGGCGCGCTGGTCATCGCGCCACCCCAATTCGAGGCCGCCGAGCGGGCGCTGGCGCCGCCGCTGCGCGCCGCCCTCCGGTACGCCGCCGAGCGCATCGAGCGCTATCATGCGGCGGCGCCGCCGAAGTCGTGGCGGATCACCGACGAGCACGGCTCGGTGCTGGGCCAGGAGGTGCGCCCGCTCGACCGTGTGGGCCTCTACGCGCCGGGCGGCCGGGCGGCGTATCCCTCGACCGTCCTGATGACGGCCATCCCGGCCCGCGTGGCCGGCGTCCGTGAGCTCGTGCTCGTGACGCCGCCCGCCGCCGACGGCGCCGTGAACGCCAGCGTGCTGGCGGCAGCCCGCATCGCCGGCGTCACCGAGGGCTACCGCGTGGGCGGCGCGCAGGCCATCGCCGCGCTGGCCTATGGAACGGCCACCATCCGGCGCGTGGACAAGATCGTCGGTCCCGGCAACGCGTACGTCGCCGAGGCCAAGCGGCGGGTGTTCGGGGACGTCGGCATCGACATGGTGGCCGGTCCCAGCGAGGTCGTCGTCGTCGCCGACGGCGCCGCCGACGCCGAGTGCGCCGCCGCCGACCTGCTCGCCCAGGCCGAGCACGACCCGCTGGCGCGGGCGATCCTGATCACCGACGACGCCCGCCTGGTGGAGGCCGTCGCCGCGGCGCTCGAGCGTCAGCTCGCGCGCCTGCCCCGGCGCGCCATCGCGGCCGAGGCCCTGGCGCGCCGGGGCGCGCTGGTCCGGGCGGCGACGCTCGACCAGGCCGTCGACCTGGTCAACCGCCTGGCGCCCGAGCACCTGGAGCTGCTGGTCGCGGTGCCCCAGGCGCTGCTGCCGCGCGTGCGTCACGCCGGCGCCGTGTTCGTCGGCCCTCGCACGCCGGAGGTCGTCGGTGACTACGTCGCGGGGCCGAGCCACGTGCTGCCCACGTCGGGCACCGCGCGCTTCTCGTCGCCGCTCGGCGTGGAAGATTTCGTGAAGCGGTCGAGCGTCGTCGAGTACTCGGGCGCCGGACTCGCCGCGGGGCTGCCGCACCTCGCCGCGCTGGCCGACGCCGAGGGGTTGGGCGGCCACCGCGCCGCCGCCGAGATCCGCGTGCAGGGAGGACCGCGATGAGCGCAGGGCCGGCGCCGCGACAGGCGCGCGTGGAGCGCAAGACCCGGGAGACCGAGGTGGCCGTCACCCTCAACGTCGACGGCACCGGCGCCGCCAAGGTGCAGACGCCGATCCCGTTCTTCAGCCACATGCTGGAAGCGTGGGCCAAGCACGGGCTCATGGACCTGGCCGTCGAGGCGTCCGGCGACGTGGAGGTCGACATCCACCACACCGTGGAGGACGTCGGCATCGTGCTGGGGCAGGCTCTGCGGCAGGCGCTGGGCCACAAGCTCGGGATCGTCCGCTACGGCACCGCCTTCGTGCCGATGGACGAGGCGCTGCTCGCGGCCTCGGTGGACGTCTCCGGCCGGCCCTTCCTGGTCTTCAACGTGCCGGTGGCGCGCACGCGCGTGTCGAACTTCGACCTCGACATGCTCCAGGAGTTCTTCCGGGCCTTCGCGTTCAACGCCGAGATCACGCTGCACGTCACCATGCACTACGGCCACAACCTGCACCACATCAGCGAGGCGGTCTTCAAGTCGGTGGGCCGCGCCCTGGCCGAGGCCACGCGCGTGAACCCCCGCATCGCCGGCATCCTGCCGTCGACGAAGGGGGCGCTGTGAGGCGAGGCCGCGGGTGATCGCGATCGTCGACTACGGCCGGGGCAACCTCGGCTCCGTCGAGAAGGCGTTCGAGCGGCTCGGCGCGCCGGCCGCGGTGACCCAGGAGGCGCGCGTGGTGGACGAGGCCGAGGCCGTGGTGCTGCCGGGCGACGGCGCCTTCCACGACGCGATGGCCAACCTCGACCGGCTGGGCCTGATGGACGCGATGCGGCGCGCGGTGGACGGCCGCCGCCCGTTCCTCGGTATCTGCCTCGGCTACCAGCTGCTCTTCACCGAGAGCGAGGAGTTCGGCTCCGGCCGGGGCCTCGACGTGGTCCCGGGGGTCGTCCGGCGCTTCCCGCCGGGACGCAAGGTGCCCCACATGGGCTGGAACCGGGTGCGCCACGGCGGGCGGCTCCGCCTCTTCTCCGGCGTGCCGGACGGCGCGCACTTCTACTTCGTGCACTCGTACTATCCCGTCGTGGCGGGTGTCTCGGGACCGGCCGGCGCCGCCCCCGGCGGGTCGCGGGACGGCGAGGCGCCGCGGGTCGCGTGGTGCGAGTACGGGATCGCCTTCGCCGCGGCGATCGAGCGCGGCCGGATCTTCGCGACGCAGTTCCACCCCGAGAAGAGTCAGCGCTGGGGCATGCGGCTGCTCGAGAACTTCGCCGCGGTCGTGAAGGAGGCCGGGTGATCGTCGTCCCCGCCGTCGACGTCCGCGACGGCCGCTGCGTCCGCCTCCGCGAGGGCCGCGCCGACCAGGAGACGGTCTTCTCCGACGATCCCGTCGCCATGGCGCGCCGCTGGGCGCAGGCCGGCGCCGCCCGCCTGCACGTGGTGGACCTCGACGGGGCGTTCGCGGGCGAGCCGCGCCAGGCGGCCGTGATCGCGAAGATCGCGGCGGCGGTGGCGCCGGTGCCGGTCGAGGCCGGGGGCGGCCTGCGCGAGGCCGCCGCCATCGAGGCGATCCTGGACGCGGGCGTGCGCTGGGCCGTCGTCGGCACCCGGGCCGCCCTCGACCCCGCGTTCCTCGCCGCGATCTGCCGGCGCTTTCCCGACCGCATCGTGATCGCCGTCGACGGCAAGGGGCCCCGCGTCGCGGTCAGGGGCTGGACGGAGATCGCGGACGTCACCGTGGTCGACCTCGCCCGCCGCGCCCGCGATGCCGGCGCCGCCGCGGTGCTCTACACCGACGTCGCCCGCGACGGCACCGGCGCGGGTCCGAACGTCGAGGAGACCGCCGCCCTCGCGCGCACCGTCGACATCCCCGTCCTCGCCTCCGGTGGCGTCGACTCCCTCGACCACCTCCGCGCCCTGGCCGCCATCCCCGGCATCTTCGGGACGGTCGTCGGCCGCGCCCTCTACACCGGCACGCTCGATCTCCGCCAGGCCATCGAAGCGCTGAGCCCGAGCGCCGCCGCCACGCTCGATTCGGCGGGTTCGTTTGGCCGCGCCGCCCTCGATTCCCGCGATTCGAGCACCGGTTCGGCCGCCGCCCGCCGTCACTGTGAAGAATCGTCCGCCTCGGGCGCCGGTCGCCACGCCGACGACCCGTCTGCTTCGAGCACCAGCGTTGCAGCCCCTGGCGATCCTCGGGGTTCGGGCGTTCTCGATCACGGGGAAGAGGGGTCCGCTCCGGGCGCGGGCTCCGCCCGCGCCACCGATCCCGGGGGGAGGCAGGGAGGAGCGCGCCGCCAGGCGCGCGACGACCGTCGGAAGGGAGGCGACGCCCCCCTCCGAGGCGACGGCGCAGCCCCTCTCCGAGGCTGACGATGCTCGCCAAGCGCGTCATCCCCTGCCTCGACGTCAAGGCTGGCCGGGTCGTGAAGGGCGTCCGCTTCGTCGACCTCCGCGACGCCGGCGACCCCGTGGAGGCCGCGCTCGCCTACGACGCCCAGGGCGCCGACGAGCTGGTCTTCCTGGACATCACCGCCTCGCACGAGAACCGCAAGATCATGCTCGACGTCGTGGCCCGGACCGCCGAGGGCATCTACATGCCGCTCACCGTGGGCGGCGGCATCCGCGGCATCGACGACGTCCGGGCGCTGCTCCGCGCCGGCGCGGACAAGGTCTCGCTCAACACCGCGGCCCTCGAGCGCCCCGCCCTCATCCGCGAGGCCGCCGAGCGCTTCGGCAGCCAGTGCATCGTGGTGGCGATCGACGCCCGGCGGCAGGGCGCGGAGGCCGGGGCCCCGAGCGCCGCCGCACGCGGCGAGGGCCGGGGCGCGGCCGGCGCGGCGCCGGTCTGGCAGGTGTACACGCACGGCGGCCGGCGCCCGGCCGGGCGGGACGCGGTCGAGTGGGCCCGCCAGGCGGCCTCGCTCGGCGCCGGCGAGATCTTGCTGACGAGCATGGATCGCGACGGTACCAAGGACGGCTACGACCTCGAGCTCACGCGCGCCGTCGCCCGCGCGGTGGACGTGCCGGTCATCGCCTCCGGCGGCGCCGGCTCGCTGGAGCACCTGTACGAGGGGCTCACCGAGGGCGAGGCCGATGCCGTGCTCGCCGCGTCGATCTTCCACTTCGGCCTCCACACCATCGGCGAGGCCAAGCGCTTCCTGCGCGAGCGGGGTGTCGAGGTGAGGCTCGAGCCGTGAGCGCGGGCCTCGACGGGCTGAAGTTCGACGCCGAGGGCCTCATCCCCGCCGTCGTGCAGGAGGCCGAGACCGGCGAGGTGCTCATGGTGGCGTGGATGGACCGGCCGGCCGTCGAGCGGACGCTGGCCACCGGCCTCACGCACTTCTGGTCACGCTCGCGCCGGCAGCCCTGGCAGAAGGGCGAGACATCGGGCCACGTGCAGCACGTGCAGGCCGTCGCCGCCGACTGCGACGGAGACGTGCTGCTGGTCCAGGTGCACCAGGAAGGGGTGGCCTGCCACACGGGGGCGCGCAGCTGCTTCTTCACGGCGCTGCAGGGCGACGGCGCCGGCGGGGGGATGCTCCTGAGGCTCGAGCGCATCGTGGCGGCGCGGCGGGCCGGCGCGCCGGCCGGCTCGTACGTCGGGGGACTGCTGGCCCGGGGCGAGGCGGCCATCGCCCGCAAGGTCGGAGAGGAAGCGACGGAGGTCATTACGGCCGCGCTCGGCGGGGAGGGCGACCGCCGGGTCGTCGAGGAGGTTGCCGATCTGTGGTTCCACACGATCGTCCTGCTCGGAGCGCGCGGCATCCCGCTGTCCGACGTGCTCGAGGAGCTCGCGCGGCGCCACCGCACCCGCACGACCACGCCCCCCGCGTGAGGACGCGGGACGCGGGCGCCGCCGTGCTCGGTCTGGTCGCGGCCGTCGCGCTGGCATCCGGGTGCGGCGGCCGCCGTCTCGAGCACGGCGTCTTCCAGTCGCCCAAGGGGTACCGCGCCGTGGTGCCCGGCGAGGGATGGAAGGTGGTGGAGGACAGCCGGGCCGACCTCGAGCTGCGACACGCGAGCGGGCGGGCGGGCATGACCGCGCACGCCATCTGCGATCCGGCGGTGGCGCGCCGGCCGCCGGCGGTGCTGCGGCGCTCGCTGCTGGCCGGGCTGCGCGACCGCTCCGTCGTCGAGCGCGGCGACGCCGTGCTCGCGGGCCGGCCGGCCTCGCGGATCGTGGTGGAGGGCCGGGCCGGCCTCGACGGCGCCCTCATGCGGGTGGAGGCGTTCACCCTGGTCGCCGGCGGCTGCGTGTACGACCTGCTCTATGCCGCCCGGGCCGACTCGTTCGCCGCCTGGCGCGCGGACTTCGCGCGCTTTGCGGCCAGCTTCGCGACGGAGTAGCGGATGGAGGCGTACCTGAGGCGGACGGTGATGTGGTACGGCGGGGTGGGGCTCCTCGGCGGCAGCGTGCTGCGCAACCTGGCGCTGCCGCCCGGGTACTTCGCCCACGTCGTCCGCGAGATCGAGATCATGGGCGTGCGGTCCCTGGGCGTCGCCCTGACCGCGGCCGTGTTCACGGGCATGGTGTTCGCGCTGCAGAGCGCCGTGAACATGGCGCGCTTCGGCGCCGAGAACTACGTCGGCCCCCTGACGGCGCTGGCGATCCTGCGCGAGCTGGGCCCGGTGCTCACGGCCATCCTGGTCGGCGGCAAGGTGGCCTCGGGCATCACCGCCGAGCTGGGGTCGATGAAGGTCACCGAGCAGATCGACGCCCTGCGCACGCTCGGCGTCAACTACGTGAAGCGGCTCATCGTGCCGCGCATGCTGGCCGCCCTGGTGGTCTTCCCCCTCCTGACGGTGCTCGCCGACGTGGTCGGCGTGCTGGGGGGCATGGTCGTCATGGCCCTCGAGCGCGGCGCCGACCTCTACGCGTACTGGAACACGACGACGTACTGGGTGGTGCCGCGCGACTTCATGATGGGCGTGATCAAGAGCGTCGTCTTCGGCCTGATCGTCACCCTGATCGGCTGCTACAACGGGCTCACCACCGAAGGGGGCACCGAAGGGCTGGGCCGGGCGACGACGGCGACGGTGGTGCACGTCACCATGGGCGTGATCGTCTCGGATTTCTTCCTCACCAAGCTGATCCTCATCCTCCTGTGGTGACGACCGCGCGCCCCATCGAAGTCCTGGACGTGTGGAAGTCGTTCGACACGACGCCGGTGCTGCGCGGCGTGTCGCTGAGCCTCGTCAAGGGCGAGACGCTCGTGGTGATGGGCGGCAGCGGCTCCGGCAAGACGGTCCTGCTGCGGCTCATCGCCGGCCTCCTGCGGCCGGACGACGGTCAGATCCGGCTCTTCGGCCGCAACATCGAGCGGCTGTCGGAGGAGGCGCTGCTGCCGATCCGCCGGCGGATGGGCTACGTCTTCCAGGGCGCCGCGCTCTTCGACTCGCTGAGCGTGCTCGACAACGTGGCCTACCCGCTCCGCGAGCACACGCGCCTGGACCGTGCCGAGATCCGCACCCGCGTCGTGGACGCGCTCGGCCGCGTGGGGCTGGGCGAGGAGGTCCTCCCCCTGCTGCCGTCCGAGCTGTCCGGGGGCATGCGCAAGCGCGTCGGCATCGCGCGCGCCCTGGTGGTCGAGCCCGAGGTGCTCCTGTTCGACGAGCCCACGGCGGGGCTCGACCCGACGAACTGCCGGCTGGTCGCCGACCTGATCTCGCAGGTCCACACGGCGCTGTGCGACACTGCGATCGTCGTGACCCACGACCTCGAGCTGGCCAGGACCGTCGCCGACCGCGTGGCCATCCTGATCGAGGGCCGCTTCGCGGCCATGGGGCCGCTGGCGGAGGTGCAGGGCTCGGACGATCCGGCCGTCCAGGCGTTCCTGGAGGGCCGCAGCGGGGTGCAGCGGTGAGCGAGGAACGGCGGGAACGGGGCGTGAAGCTGCGAGTGGGCATCTTCGTGCTCGTCGCGCTGGCGGCCTTCCTGGGGATGATCTACGCGCTCGGCGCGCGCGCGCGGCTCTTCGAGGCTCGCTACACGATCCACGCGGAGTTCACCGAGGTGGGCGGGCTCGCCGAGGGGGCGACGGTGCGGCTGGCCGGCGTGCAGATCGGCCGCGTGAGCGCGGTGAGGCTGCCGGGCCAGCCGGGCGGCAAGGTCCGCGTCGACCTCACCATCGCCGAGCAGTACGCCGATCGCATCCGCCAGGACTCGGTGGCCCGCATCGAGACGCAGGGCCTGCTCGGGGACAAGATCGTGGAGATCAGCGTCGGCAGCGCGCGGGCGGCGGTGGTGCAGCCGGGCGCGACGATCGCGTCGCGCGAGCCGACCGACATCACGCAGGTCATGAACGAGGGCGCGGCCACGGTCAAGAACGTCGCCGCGCTCGCCGAGAGCCTCCGCGAGCTCGCCGATGGGTTCAACCGGTCGAAGATCCTCGACGACGTCGCCGCCGCCACGGCGTCGGCCCGGAAAGCGACGGACCAACTGGCCCGCATCACCACCGAGGTCGAGAAGGGGCGCGGCTGGGCGCACGCCCTGATCTACGAGGAGCCGGTGGCCCTCAAGCGGCTGGGCGACCTGATCGCGTCGACCGAGCGGGTGGTCGCCCGCATCGAGCGCGGCGAGGGCGCCCTGGGCGTCCTCACCACGCGGGAGTCCGCGGACTCGGCCCGGCGCTTCCTGGCCGCGATGGACCGGGTGACCCGCCTGACCGAGGCGCCGCACGGCGACGAGGGGCTGCTGCCCGCGCTGCTCTTCGACCCCAAGTACCGCGCGGTGCTCGACGAGCTGCGCGTGGTCACGCGCAATCTGCGCGAGGTGTCCGACCGGGTCGTGGGCGGCCGGGGCACGCTCGGCGGTCTGGTCAAGGACGAGCCGGACGACGGCAAGCTGAGATCCACGATGCGGGATCTCCAGGTCACGGTGGCGAATCTGAAGGAGATCACGGAGAAGATCAAGGAGGGGGAAGGCACGCTGGGCGCCCTGATCGCCGATCCGACGATCTACGACCGGCTGGCCGCCATCCTGGACGGCGCCCAGCGGAGCTTCATCCTGCGCTCCCTCATCCGCGGGCTCGGCCGGGACCGGGGGGACTCCGACCAGCGCGACCGGAAGGAGTGACGGCGTGAGCGCCCGGGAGCGGAGCATCTGGCGGTGCCAGCAGTGCGGCTTCGCCAGTCCCAAGCCCGGCACCTGCCCGGACTGCAAGCGGTCGACCGGCTCGCTCGTCGCCCTGGTCGAGGAGCGCGCGGCGGCGGCCGGCGCCCGGCGGAGCACGCTGGCCTCGGCGACGCGCCCCCGCCCGCTGCGGGAGGTGTCGCTCGAGCACGCCGAACGGCTCCGGACGGGCCTCGGCGAGCTGGATCGGGTCCTGGGCGGCGGCGTGGTGCCCGGCTCGCTGGTGCTGATCGGCGGCGACCCCGGGGTCGGCAAGAGCACCGTGCTCCTGCAGGCCGCGCGCGCGCTGGCCGAGGCCGCGCCCCCCGTGCTGTACGTCTCCGGCGAGGAGTCGACGGCGCAGATCCGGCTGCGTGCCGACCGCCTGGGCGTGAAGGCCGACGGGTTGCTGCTCTGGTCGGAGAACGACCTGTCGGCGGTCCAGGGCGAGCTCGACACGCTGAAGCCGCGCGCGCTGATCGTGGATTCCATCCAGACGGTCTTCCTGCCCGAGCTCGAGTCCGCCCCGGGCAGCGTGGCCCAGGTCCGGGAGTGCGGGGCCCGCCTCATGACGCTGGCCAAGGGCCGGGGCCTGGCGACGTTCATCGTCGGCCACGTCACCAAGGACGGGGCGCTCGCCGGGCCGCGCGTGCTCGAGCACCTGGTCGACACGGTCCTCTACTTCGAGGGGGAGCATCACCACGCCTATCGCGTGCTGCGCGCGGCGAAGAACCGGTTCGGCTCCACCAACGAGATCGGCGTCTTCCAGATGGGCGAGCGCGGCCTCGAGGAGGTGCCGAACCCGTCCGGGTTCTTCCTCGCCGAGCGGCCGAAGGACGCGCCCGGCTCGGTCATCGTGGCCGGCCTCGAGGGTACGCGGCCGCTGCTGCTCGAGCTGCAGGCGCTCGTCGCCCCGGCCTCGTTCGGCACGCCGCGGCGCACGGTGATCGGCGCCGACTACAACCGGACGTGCCTGCTGCTGGCCGTGCTCGAGAAGCGCGCCGGCGTGCCGCTGGGCAGCCAGGACGTGTTCGTCAACGTGGCCGGTGGCGCCCGCATCGTCGAGCCCGCCGCCGACCTCGCCGTCGTGGTGGCCGCCGCCTCCAGCTACACGGACCGGCCGGTCCGCGGCGACGTCGTCGTCGTGGGCGAGGTGGGCCTGACCGGCGAGGTGCGGGCGGTCACCGGGCTCGAGACGCGCCTGCGCGAGGCGGCGGCGCTCGGCTTCCGCGAGGCCGTCGTGCCGCGCAGCAATCTGGAGGCGCCGGCGCGGCTGCCGCTCGAGGTGCGTGGCGTGGCGACCGTGCACGCGGCCCTCGACCTGCTGGTGGGCTAGCCATGCCACCCGGCGCCGGCGCCACCGGGACGGCGCGGGCCGCCCGCGACGTGGCCGTGCTGGTGCCCGCCGGCGGGGCCGGGACGCGGCTCGGGCGGCGAACGCCGAAGCAGTTCCTCCGGCTCGGCGGCCGGCCCATCCTCTGGCTGACCGTGGCCCGGCTCGCCCGCCACCCGCGCGTCGCGGCCGTGATCGTCGCGGCGCCGGCCGCGCACGTCGCCCGCTGCCGGCGCCTGCTGGCCGGCGCCACCGGACGCCGGCCCCTGACCGTCGTGCCGGGAGGCGCGACGCGCCAGGAATCGGTGTGGCTGGCGCTGCAGGCGGCGCCCTGCGATGCCGAGATCGTCGTGGTCCACGACGGCGTGCGGCCCTTCGTGACGCCGGCCCTGGTGCAGCGCGTGGTCGCCGCGGCGCGAGCCGACGGCGCGGCCCTCTGCGCGCTGCCGATCGCGGACACGGTCAAGCGCGTGCGCGAGGGCGCGGTGGCGGAGACGCTGGACCGGAGCGAGCTCTGGGCGGTGCAGACGCCGCAGGCGTTCCGTCAGGGGCTGCTGCGGGAGGCCCACGACAAGGCGCGGCGCGACGGCTTCGTGGGCACGGACGAGGCGATGCTCGTCGAGCGCCTGGGACACGTCGTCCGCGTCGTCCCCGGCCTCGAATCGAACCTGAAGATCACGACGCCGGCGGACCTGCGCCGGGCGCGGACCTCGGACAGACGGTGACGCGCGCCGGCCTCGGCTTCGACCTGCACCCGCTCGTTCGCGGCCGCGCCCTCGTCCTGGGCGGCGTCACGATCCCGTCCGAGGTGGGCCTCGAGGGCCACTCCGACGCCGACGTCCTGAGCCACGCCGTGGGCGAGGCGCTGCTCGGTGCGCTGGCGCTGGGCGACCTGGGACGCCACTTCCCCGACAGCGACCCGCGCTGGCGGGGTGTCTCGAGCCTGGTGCTCCTGGGCCACGTCGTCGGACTCCTCCAGGAGCGCGGGGGCCGCCTGGTGAACGTCGATGCGACGGTGCTCGCGCAGGCGCCGCGGCTGGCCTCCCACCTGCCGGAGATGGCCAAGCGCCTGGCCGACACGCTCGGGGTCGCGGCGGAGGCGGTGAGCGTCAAGGCCAAGAGCCCCGAGGGGCTGGGACTCCTGGGGCGCGGCGAGGGCATCGCGGCGATGGCGGTGGTGAGCGTCGACGTTCCGGAAGGAGGCCGCTCCTGAGCGCGCTCAAGATTCACGACACGATGACGCGGCGCAAGGTCGACTTCGTACCGCTCACCCCCGGCGCCGTGCGCATGTACGTGTGCGGCGTGACGCCCTACGACCTCTGCCACGTGGGCCACGCGCGGGCGGCGATCGCGTTCGACGTCATCCGGCGCTACCTGGCGTTCAGGGGCTACCGGGTGACGTTCGTGAGGAACTACACGGACGTCGACGACAAGATCATCCGGCGCGCCAGCGAGGAGGGCGTGTCCGCGTCCGCGCTGGCCGAGCGCTACATCGCGGCCGAGCGCGAGGACATGGCCGCCCTCGGCGTGCTGCGGCCGGACGTCGCCCCGAAGGCGACCGAGCACATCGCCGACATGACGGCGCTCATCGAGCGCCTGCTGGCCGGAGGCTTCGCCTACGCCGTCGACGGCGACGTGTACTTCGAGGTGGCGCGCTTCCCGGACTACGGCCGGCTGAGCGGCAAGAACCTGGACGAGCTCCTCGCCGGCGCCCGCGTCGACGTGGACGAGCGCAAGCGCGACCCGCGCGACTTCGCGTTGTGGAAGGCGGCGAAGCCCGGCGAGCCGGTCTGGCCGAGTCCCTGGGGCCCCGGGCGCCCGGGCTGGCACATCGAGTGCTCCGCGATGGCCATGCGGTACCTCGGGGAGACCTTCGACATCCACGGCGGCGGTGAGGACCTGATCTTCCCGCATCACGAGTGCGAGATCGCCCAGGCCCAGGCGGTGACGCGCCGGCCGTTCGCCCGCGTCTGGGTCCACAACGCCTTCGTCAACATGGGCGCCGAGAAGATGTCCAAGTCGCTCGGCAACACGCTGACGATCCGCGAGCTGGTCAAGCGACACGAGCCCGAGGCCATCCGGCTCTGGCTGCTCGGCACGCACTACCGGCACCCGATCGAGTTCACCGAGGAGCGGCTTCGCGAGGCCGCCCGGGCGCTGGAGCGCCTGCGTCGCCCGGTGCACGAGGTCCAGCCGCCGGGCGCCCGCGCGGCGGCCGCGGCGGAGGCGGCGTCACCGGGCGTACGGCGGTTCACCGAGCGCTTCGAGGCCGCGATGGACGACGACTTCAATACCCCGCAGGCCCTCGCCGCGCTGTTCGATCTGGGCTCCTCTCTCTACGCGCTGCGCGAGCGCGCCCCGGCCGACCCCGACGCCGCCGGCGAGCTGGCGGCCGGCCGGGCCGAGCTCCAGCGGCTGGGACGAACGTTGGGGCTGCTCGGCAGCGCCGCGGCGCCGGCGAGCCCGCCGGCCGAGGTCGAGGCGCTGGCCGCCGAGCGTCAGGTGGCCCGGCAGCGGCGGGACTTTGCCCGGGCCGACAGCCTGCGGCAGGAGATCCACCGGCTGGGGTGGGTCGTCGAGGACACGGCCGCGGGACCACGTCTGAGCCCGCGGCGCTGAGCCCCGATCCGGGAGGGCGCATGGCCGAAGAGGTGGTATACGGCCGGAACCCCGTCCTGGCCCTGCTCCGCGCCGGCGGGCGCCGCGTCGACGAAGTGGCCGTCCTGTCGGGCGCTGCGGGAGCCCTCGGCGAAGTGGTGGGCCAGGCGCGACGGGCCGGCGTGAAAGTCTCGTTCCGGACGCGGGATCAGCTGACGGCCATCGCCGGTTCGCCGCACCACCAGGGGGTTGTCGCCAGGGTGGCGGCGGCGTCCTACGTCGACCTGGACGCGCTGCTCCGGGCCGCCGCCGTCCGCGGCGAGCCTGCCTTCCTCCTGGCCCTCGACCAGGTCCAGGACCCCATGAATCTCGGGAGCTTGCTGCGCACGGCGGACGGCTTCGGGGCCCACGGCGTCGTCATCCCCAAGCACCACCAGGTCGGGCTGACCCCGGCGGCGGCCAGGGCAGCCATGGGCGCCGTGGAGTCCGTGCCGGTGGCCCGGGAGCCCAATCTCGTGAATGTTCTTGAAAACCTGAAGAAATCTGGTATCTGGGTGTATGGAGCCACCACGGCCGGTGGCGTCCTTCCCTGGAGCGTGGATCTGACCGGCCCGCTGTGCCTCGTGCTCGGGGGAGAAGGAGAGGGCCTCAGGCCACTGGTGGCGCGGAGCTGCGACGTGCTGGTCACCATCCCGGTCGTGGGAACGGTCGGGTCGCTCAACGTGGCGGCCGCCTGCGCGGCGCTCTGCTACGAGGTCTTCCGGCAGCGGCGGACGCGACGGACATCCACTTGAACGATAAACTCCTTGACGAACAGACATCTCGAAACTAAAGTGAAGTTTTGTCTGTGCTGGCGTAGCTCAGTGGCAGAGCAACTGCCTTGTAAGCAGTGGGTCGGGGGTTCAAATCCTCCCGCCAGCGCCAGCGTTTCCAGGGAGTTCGGATCAACATGCCGGCAGGTTCGGGGAGGTACCCAAGTGGCCAAAGGGGGCAGACTGTAAATCTGCTGGTGCCAGCCTTCGGAGGTTCAAATCCTCCCCTCCCCACCACTGGCGACGGCACGTACCGGATGGGCGGGAATAGCTCAGCGGTAGAGCGCCAGCCTTCCAAGCTGGGGGTCGCGGGTTCGAATCCCGTTTCCCGCTCCAGACTCGCGGATCACGCCCATGTAGCTCAGTTGGCAGAGCACGCCCTTGGTAAGGGCGAGGTCTCCGGTTCAATCCCGGACATGGGCTCCATCGCTCTCGGGCGCATCGCCCCCGTCAACGGAGGTCAGTGAGCATGGCGAAGGCGAAGTACGAGCGGACGAAGCCGCACGTGAACATCGGGACGATCGGGCACATCGACCACGGCAAGACGACGCTGACGGCGGCGATCACGAAGGTGCTGCACACGAAGAACAAGGCGATCGCGGTGCGGGAGTACGGGTCGATCGACAACGCGCCGGAGGAGCGGGAGCGGGGGATCACGATCGCGGTGGCGCACGTGGAGTACGAGACGGACAAGCGGCACTACGCGCACATCGACTGTCCGGGGCACGCGGACTACATCAAGAACATGATCACGGGGGCGGCGCAGATGGACGGGGCCATCCTGGTGGTGGCCGCGAACGACGGGCCGATGCCGCAGACGCGGGAGCACGTGCTGCTGGCGCGGCAGGTGAACGTGCCGTTCCTGGTGGTGTTCATGAACAAGGTGGACATGGTGGACGACCCGGAGATCCTGGACCTGGTGGAGCTGGAGGTGCGGGAGCTGCTGAAGAAGTACAACTTTCCGGGGGACGAGGTGCCGATCGTGCGGGGGTCGGCGCTGCAGGCGAACGAGAAGCCGGACGACGCGAAGGCGGCGGAGGCGATCTGGAAGCTGATGGAGGCGGTGGACAGTTACATTCCGACGCCGCCGCGGCCGGTGGACAAGCCGTTTTTGATGCCGGTGGAGGACATTTTTTCGATCACGGGGCGGGGGACGGTGGTGACGGGGCGGGTGGAGCGGGGGATCGTGAAGGTGGGCGACGAGGTGGAGATCGTGGGGATCCGGGACACGAAGAAGACGGTGGTGACCGGGGTGGAGATGTTCCGGAAGCTGCTGGACGAGGGGCAGGCGGGGGACAACATCGGGGCGCTGCTGCGCGGGGTGGACAAGGACGAAGTCGAGCGCGGGCAGGTGCTGGCCAAGCCCGGGTCGATCAAACCGCACAAGAAGTTCAAGGCGGAGGTCTATGTTCTGACGAAGGAGGAAGGGGGGCGGCACACGCCGTTCTTCAACGGGTACCGGCCGCAGTTCTACTTCCGGACGACGGACGTGACGGGGGTGTGCACGCTGCCGGCGGGGGTGGAGATGGTGATGCCGGGGGACAACGTGACGATGGCGATCGAGCTGATCACGCCGATCGCGATGGAGAAGGAGCTGCGGTTCGCGATCCGGGAGGGGGGGCGGACGGTGGGGGCGGGCGTGGTGACGGAGATCACGGAGTAAGGCCATGCGCGACATCATCTCGATGGCGTGCACGGCGTGCCAGCGCCGCAACTACACCACGACGAAGAACAAGCGCACGCACCCGGACCGCCTGGAGCTCAAGAAGTTCTGTCGCTGGTGCCGCAAGCACACGGCTCACAAGGAATCGAAGTAGTGGTTGGCGTCGTTCGAGCGCGGGCCTTGCCCGCGCACGCGGTCCTGGGGGCGGCCCCGGAGGGCGCCGTGGAGGCCCCCTCCGGGCGAAACAGGGGTGTAGCTCTAACGGCTAGAGCACCGGACTCCAAATCCGGGGGATGGGGGTTCGAATCCCTCCACCCCTGCCATTCCGTCCGGGTCGCGTGCGCGCGAGCGCACGGTCGACGCGGGGAGGCACTGGGATCGAGCGCGGCCTCCGGCCGCGCAATCGGCGGGGAGGCTCGGAGGCGACGGCGTCCGCTTCGACCGGAATCCCGGGGAAGGTCTCGGAAGGGCGGCGGCGCCCCCCGCCGAGTCACGTCATGGGCGTGATCACGAAGATCCGCGAGTTCGTGCGCGAGGTGCTCGTGGAGTTCCGCAAGGTCACGTGGCCGAACCGCCAGGAGCTACTCAACTCCACGGCGGTCGTGGTCGTGGTGACGGTCGTGCTGGCCATGTTCCTCGGGGGCGTGGACATCGGGCTGGCGCGGATCGTCGAGAGGATCCTGAAATGAGCAGCGAGGCGGCGACGGCGACGCCCAAGCAGTGGTTCGTCGTCCACACGTATTCCGGGTTCGAGAACAAGGTGGCCGAGGCGATCCAGTCGCGGGCCAAGATCTTCAACCTGGGGGAGAAGATCGGCCGGGTGCTGGTGCCCACCGAGAAGGTCGTCGAGGTCCGCAACAAGCAGAAGCGCGAGACCGAGCAGAAGTTCTTCCCCGGCTACGTGCTGGTGGAGATGGAGCTCACCGACGACACCTGGCAACTCGTGCGCGCCACGCCCAAGGTCACCGGGTTCGTGGGCTCGGGCGCGCGGCCCGTCGCGCTCACCGACGACCAGGTCGACGAGATCATGCGCCAGATGGAGGCGGGATCGGAGAAGCCCAAGCCGAAGTCCGTCTTCCAGCGCGGCGACAAGGTGCGGGTCATCGACGGGCCGTTCGTGAACTTCCAGGGCGTCGTGGAGGACATCAACCCCGAGCGCGGGCGCATGAAGGTGGTGGTGCCGGTCTTCGGACGGCCCACGCCGGTCGAGCTCGAGTACTACCAGGTGGAGCGACTGTGAAGAAAGTCCAGGCGATGGTGAAGCTGCAGATCCCCGCCGGCAAGGCCAACCCCTCGCCGCCGGTGGGGCCCGCGCTCGGCCAGCACGGCGTGAACATCATGGAGTTCTGCAAGGGCTTCAACGCCCAGACGCAGGGCCAGGAGGGGCTGATCCTGCCGGTGGTGGTGACCATCTACCAGGATCGGTCCTTCTCGTTCATCGTCAAGACGCCGCCGGCCGCGGTGCTGCTCAAGCGCGCCGCCGGCATCGCCAAGGCCTCGGCGGTGCCCCACAAGGACAAGATCGGCAAGGTCACGCGCCAGCAGGTGCGCGAGATCGCGCAGACCAAGCTGGTGGACCTGAACACCACGAACATCGACGCCGCCATGCGCATCGTCGAGGGCACCGCCCGCAGCATGGGCATCGACGTCGTCTAGCCGGCCGGAAGGAGCAGGGACCATGGCCACGGTGCTCGAGAAGAAGGTCGGCAAGCGGTACGACGCCGGCGCCGCCCGGCTGCAGCCGGGACGGGAATACACCCTCGAGGAGGCCGTCGCCCTCCTCAAGGAGATGCCGGCGGCGAAGTTCAACGAGTCGGTGGACCTGTCGTTCCGCCTGGGCGTCGACCCCAAGCACGCCGACCAGATGGTGCGCGGGGCCGTCGTGCTGCCGCACGGCATCGGCAAGACGGTGCGCGTGGCCGTCTTCGCCAAGGGCGACAAGGAGCGCGAGGCGCGGGAGGCCGGCGCCGACGTCGTGGGCGCCGAGGACCTGGTCGAGAAGGTCCAGGGCGGCTTCATGGACTTCGACACCGCCGTGGCCACGCCGGACCTCATGGGCCAGGTGGGGCGTCTGGGCAAGGTGCTGGGGCCGCGCGGGCTGATGCCCAATCCCAAGCTCGGCACGGTCACCTTCGACGTCGCCCGCGCCGTGCGCGACGCCAAGGCCGGCAAGGTCGAGTTCCGGGTGGACAAGGCCGGCAACGTCCACGTGCCGATCGGCAAGCGGGCGTTCCCGACCGAGCAGCTCGTGACCAACGCGCTGGCCATCATCGAGGCCATCGTGCGGGCCAAGCCCGCGGCCGCGAAGGGCACGTACCTCCGGTCGCTCACGCTCTCGTCGACCATGGGCCCCGGCATCGCGGTCGACGCCCAGCGCACCGCGAACCTGTTCAAGAAGCAGGCGTGATCGGGCCCGGGTGCGCCGCGCGGAGCCGCGCTCGCCGACCCGCGTGGTGTCGCCGGTAACGAAGGAAGGGGAAGGATCGTGCCGACGCAGGAGAAGGTGACGGCCGTCGAGGACCTCCGGGTGCGCCTGGACGGCGCCAAGACCGTGGTGCTGGCCGAGTACCGCGGACTGACCGTGCAGCAGCTGAGCGAGCTGCGCAAGCAGCTGCGCGCGGTGGCCGCGGAATACAAGGTCGTCAAGAACCGCCTGGCCAGGATCGCGATCCGGTCGACCGAGCTCGAGGCCCTGAGCCAGCACCTGACGGGGCCGACGGGCATGATCGTCTCGAAGCAGGACCCCGTCGCGGTCGCCAAGGCCCTGCAGACCTTCGCGCGGACCAACCAGGCCCTGGCCATCAAGGCCGGCGTGGTGGACGGCCAGGTGCTGGAGGCCGCGGGCCTCCGGGCGCTGGCCGAGCTGCCGTCGCGCGAGGCACTGCGCGCGCAGCTGGTGGGCGCGATCCAGGGGCCGCTGACCCAGCTGGTGGGGTTGCTGGCCGCGCCGCAGCGCGAGATCGCCTACGTGCTCGCCCAGCGCGGCAAGGACGCCGCCGAGACCAACGGAGAGGGCGCCGCCTAGGCCCGACAGCAAAAGGAGACAGAGAAGATGCCGACCATCGAAGAAATCGCCGATCAGCTGGACAAGCTGTCGCTGCTGGAGGCGGCGAAGCTGAGCAAGCTGCTCCAGGAGCGCTGGGGCGTGTCCGCCGCCGCGCCGGTGGCCGTCGCCGCCATGCCGGGCGCCGCGGGCGCCGCCGCCGGTGCGCCGGCGGCCGCCGAGGAGAAGACGGAGTTCGACGTCGTCCTGTCCGCGGCCGGCGACAAGAAGATCCAGGTCATCAAGGTGGTGCGCGAGCTGACGGGGCTGGGCCTCAAGGAGGCCAAGGACCTCGTCGACGGCGCGCCGAAGGCCGTCAAGGAGAAGGTGACGAAGGCCGAGGCCGAGGACATGAAGAAGAAACTCGAGGAGCAGGGGGCTACCGTCCAGGTCAAGTGAGCGTCGTCAACCTCTAATCCTCGGGAGACACTATGGCAGGAACGATTCAGTGCGGGCGCCGCAGCCGCAAGGACTTCGGCAAGATCCCGTCGATCGTCGAGATTCCGAACCTGATCGAGGTTCAGAAGCGGTCGTACGAGACCTTTCTCCAGAAGGACGTGCCGGCGGAGCGGCGCGAGGACATCGGGCTGCAGGCGGTGTTCAAGTCGGTCTTCCCCATCGCCGACTACAACGACAACGCCCTGCTCGAGTTCGACTCGTACCACTTCGGCGAGCCCAAGTACACGGTCGAGGAGTGCCACGACCGCGGCATGACCTTCGCCATCCCGCTGAAGGTCACGCTGCGCCTGGTGGTGTTCGACCACGACAAGGAAGCGAAGACCCGGACCATCCGCGAGCAGCGCGGGCAGGAAGTGTACCTCGGCGAACTTCCCCTCATGACCGACAAGGGGACCTTCATCATCAACGGCACCGAGCGGGTGGTCGTCTCGCAGCTGCAGCGCTCGGCCGGCGTGTTCTTCGACGACGACAAGGGCAAGACGCTGGCCTCGGGCAAGCCTCTGTACTCGGCGCGGGTCATCCCCTACCGGGGCTCCTGGGTCGAGTTCGACTTCGACGCCAACGACGTGCTGCACGTCCGCGTCGACCGGCGGCGCAAGATGCTGGCCACCGCGTTCCTGCGCGCGTTCTGGTTCCTGGAGAAGGGCGTCATCCTGTCCGACGAGGAGGTCCTCGGGCAGTTCTACGACGGCGAGGAGGTCCTGGGCTTCGAGGACGGCAACGTGTGGGCCCGCCTGCACGCCGAGGCCCACGTCGGCGCCAAGGTGGCCGAGGACGTGAAGCCGCCGCGGCACCGCGAGCCCATCGTCACCGCCGGCAAGGTGCTCACCGCCAAGCTGGTGGAGCGCATGGTGGACGCCGGGGTGGAGAAGATCGCCCTGCGCGCCGAGGCCCTGGTGGGCCGGCGGACGGCCTCGCGCATCGTCGACACCGAGAGCGGCGAGGTGCTGGTCGAGACCAACGCGGAGATCACCTCGACGGTGCTGTCGCAGGTGATGAGCCGGCGCATCGCGCCCTTCAAGCTGCTGGTGATCGCGCCGGGCCGGGTCGACGCCTCGATCCACGAGACGCTGGCCAAGGACCCCTTCAAGAACCCCGATGAGGCCCTGGTGGAGATCTACCGGCGGCTCCGGCCGGGCGATCCGCCCACCATCGAGTCCGCCCGGGCCCTGTTCCGGGGCATGTTCATGGACGGGCGGCGCTACGACCTGGCCCGGGTCGGCCGGTTCATGATCAACGAGAAGCTGGGCATCGACGCCCCGGCCCATGCCAAGACCCTCCGCAGCGAAGACGTGGTGGCCGTCATCCGGCACCTGCTCATGGTCAAGCTGGGCAGCAAGCCCACCGACGACATCGACCACCTCGGCAACCGGCGCGTGCGCTCGGTGGGCGAGTTGCTGGAAAACCAGTTCCGGGTGGGCCTCACGCGCATGGAGCGGGCGGTCAAGGAGCGCATGTCGATCTCGGACATCGCCGCCCTGATGCCCCACGACCTGATCAACGCCAAGCCGGTGTCGGCGGTGGTCAAGGAGTTCTTCGGGTCCTCCCAGCTCTCGCAGTTCATGGACCAGACCAACCCCCTGGCCGAGCTGACCCACAAGCGGCGCCTGTCGGCGCTGGGCCCGCGCGGTCTCTCCCGCGAGCGCGCCGGGTTCGAGGTGCGCGACGTGCACCCGACCCACTACGGGCGCATCTGCCCCATCGAGACGCCGGAAGGCCCGAACATCGGCCTGATCTCCTCGCTGTCGACCTACGCGCGCACGAACGAGTTCGGCTTCATCGAGACGCCGTACCGGAAGGTGGTCAGCGGGCGAGTCACCGACGACATCGAGTTCCTCACCGCGCTCAAGGAGGAGAAGTTCGTCATCGCCCAGGCCAACGCGGAGATCGACCGCAACGGCCGGTTCGTCCAGGAGCGGGTCTCGGCGCGCAAGGGCGGCGAGTTCCGCATGGTGGCGCCCGAGGAGCTGCACTTCATGGACGTCAGCCCCAAGCAGCTGGTCTCGGTGGCGGCCTCGCTCATCCCCTTCCTCGAGAACGACGACGCCAACCGGGCGCTGATGGGCTCGAACATGCAGCGGCAGGCGGTGCCCCTGCTGCAGCCGGAGGCCCCGCTGGTCGGCACCGGCATGGAGCACGTGGTGGCCCGGGACTCGGGCGCCGTCATCGTGGCCAAGCGGCCCGGCGTGGTGGAGTACGTCTCGGCCGACCGCATCGTGGTCCGCGCCGAGAGCCGGTCGAAGAAGGCCGACCCCGTGCAGGACCTGCCGCTGGACATCTTCAACCTGACCAAGTACCGCCGCTCCAACCAGAACACCTGCATCAACCAGAAGCCCGTGGTCCGCAAGGGCCAGCGGGTGTCGGCGGGCGACGTCGTCGCCGACGGGCCGGGCACCGACCAGGGCGAGCTGGCCCTGGGCCGCAACGTGCTGGTCGCCTTCATGCCGTGGGGCGGCTACAACTTCGAGGATGCCATCCTCGTGAGCGAGCGCCTGGTCAAGGACGACCGCTTCACGTCGATCCACATCGAGGAGTTCGAGATCCAGGCCCGCGACACCAAGCTGGGCAAGGAGGAGATCACCCGGGACATCCCCAACGTCTCGGAGGAGGCCCTCAAGGACCTGGACGATTCGGGCATCGTCCGCATCGGGGCCAAGGTCAAGGCCGGCGACATCCTGGTCGGCAAGATCACGCCCAAGGGGGAGACCCAGCTCACGCCCGAGGAGAAGCTGCTGCGGGCGATCTTCGGCGAGAAGGCCGGCGACGTGCGGGACACCTCGCTCACGGTCCCGCCGGGCATCGAGGGCACGGTGGTCGACGTCAAGGTCTTCTCCCGCCGCGGCGTCGACAAGGATGAGCGGGCCAAGTCCATCGAGGAGGAGGAGATCGCGCGCCTGGAGAAGGACTACCAGGACGAGATCGCCATGGTCGAGATGGAGCGCGACCAGAAGCTGAAGAACCTCCTGGTCGGCAAGACGGCCGTGGCCGAGCTGTTCGATCCCACGAACAAGACCAACCGGGTGACCAAGAAAGGCGACCGTATCGAGCGCCCGGACCTCGAGAACTTTTCCTGGAACGAGCTCAAGAAGGTCAAGGTCAAGGAGGACGAGGGCCTGGCCCAGATGATCCGCCGCATCGAGGAGCTGGCGGAGGAGCAGATCTCCATCTACGACTCGATGCTGGAGGAGCGCATCGGCCGCCTGCGCCGCGGCGACGATCTGCCGCCCGGCGTGATCAAGATGGTGAAGGTGTACGTGGCCGTGAAGCGCAAGCTCTCCGTGGGCGACAAGATGGCCGGCCGCCACGGCAACAAGGGCGTGGTCTCCAAGGTGCTGCCCGAGGAGGACATGCCGTATCTGCCCGACGGTACGCCGGTGGAGATCGTGCTGAACCCGCTGGGCGTGCCCTCGCGCATGAACGTCGGCCAGATCCTGGAGACCCACCTGGGGTGGGCCGCGCGCGCGCTCGGCCTCTGGGTGGCCAGCCCGGTGTTCGACGGCGCCACCGAGGAGGAGATCAAGGACCACCTGCGGCAGGCTCGCCTGCCGCAGAGCGGCAAGACCGCGCTGCACGACGGCCGCACCGGCAAGCGCTTCCACCAGGAAGTGACGGTCGGCCAGATCTACATCATGAAGCTCGCGCACCTCGTCGACGACAAGATGCACGCGCGCTCGATCGGGCCGTACTCGCTGGTCACCCAGCAGCCGCTGGGCGGCAAGGCGCAGTTCGGCGGGCAGCGGTTCGGCGAGATGGAGGTGTGGGCGCTGGAAGCCTACGGCGCGGCCCACACGCTGCAGGAGATGCTCACCGTCAAGTCCGACGACGTGGAGGGACGGAACCGCATCTACGAGGCGATCGTCAAGGGCGAGAACTTCCTGGAGCCGGGCACGCCGGAGTCGTTCAACGTGCTCGTCAAGGAGCTGCAGAGCCTGGCTCTGGACGTGGAGCTCGTGACGAAGGACGGCAAGAAGGCGTGAGCGTGCCTGGCAGCCCCCGGGACAAAGGAGAGTGCGAATGCTGACGGATCGGCCTTTCGGCAGCCTGATCAGGGAGGAGAAGCCCACCAAGGACCTCTGGGGCATCCTCGATCGGCATGCGAAGCCCATCACGTTCGATGCGATCCGGATCAAGCTCGCCGCGCCGCAGAAGATCCGCGACTGGTCGCACGGCGAGGTGAAGAAGCCCGAGACCATCAACTACCGGACGTTCAAGCCGGAGCGGGACGGCCTGTTCTGCGCCCGGATCTTCGGGCCGACCAAGGACTACGAGTGCGCGTGCGGCAAGTACAAGCGCATGAAGTTCGCCGGCGTCGTGTGCGACAAGTGCGGTGTCGAGGTGACCCGGGCCCGGGTGCGGCGGGAGCGCATGGGCCACATCGAGCTGGCCTCGCCGGTGAGTCACGTCTGGTTCTTCAAGGGCCTGCCCAGCCGCATCGGCCAGCTCCTGGACATGTCCCTGCGCGAGCTGGAGAAGATCCTGTACTTCGAGGAGTACGTGGTCCTCGAGTCGCGGGTGCCCACCGTCAAGAAGAAGGACCTGGTGTCGGTGGACAAGGCCCGCAAGCTGGCCGACGAGCATGGCCCCGACGCCCTCAAGTTCGGGATGGGCGCCGAGGCCATCCGCGAGCTGCTCCGTGACCTCGACCTGGACTCGCTGGCGCGTGACCTGCGCGCGCAGATGCTGGGCGAGACGTCGGTGCAGAAGCGCAAGAAGATCGTCAAGCGCCTGAAGGTCATCGAGGCGTTCCTCAAGAGCGGCAACCAGCCGGACTGGATGATCCTCGAGGTCATCCCCGTCATCCCGCCGGAGCTGCGCCCGCTGGTGCCGCTCGACGGCGGCCGGTTCGCGACCTCGGACCTGAACGACCTCTACCGCCGCGTCATCAACCGGAACAACCGGTTGAAGCGGCTGATGGATCTCAAGGCCCCGGAGATCATCATCCGCAACGAGAAGCGCATGCTCCAGGAGGCCGTGGACGCGCTGTTCGACAACGGCCGGCGCGGCCGCGTCATCACCGGGCCCAACAACCGGCCCCTCAAGTCGCTGTCCGACACGCTGAAGGGCAAGCAGGGCCGTTTCCGGCAGAACCTGCTCGGCAAGCGGGTCGACTACTCGGGGCGCTCGGTCATCGTGGTCGGTCCCTATCTGAAGTTGCACCAGTGCGGGCTGCCCAAGAAGATGGCCCTGGAGCTGTTCAAGCCCTTCATCCTCCGCAAGCTGGAGGAGCGGGGCATCGCCTCGTCCATCAAGGCCGCCAAGAAGTACGTCGAGAAGGAGCGGCCCGAGGTGTGGGACATCCTCGACGACGTCATCAAGGAGCACCCGGTGCTGCTGAACCGGGCGCCCACGCTGCACCGCCTGGGCATCCAGGCCTTCGAGCCGATCCTGGTCGAGGGCAAGGCCATCGAGATCCACCCGCTGGTCTGCACCGCGTTCAACGCCGACTTCGACGGCGACCAGATGGCCGTCCACGTGCCGCTGTCCATGGAGGCGCAGCTCGAGGCCCAGGTGCTGATGCTCTCCGCGAACAACATCCTCTCGCCGTCGAACGGCGCGCCGATCGCGGTGCCGACCCAGGACATGGTCCTCGGCATCTACTACCTCACCAAGGAGCGTCTCGGCACCCCCGAGCATCCCGTGCGGGGCGAAGGACGCCTGTTCGCCGACCCCGAGGAGGTCCGCGTCGCCTACGACAACGAGGACGTCGACCTGCAGGCGCGCATCCGCCTGCGCTGGCGGGGCGAGATCCTCGAGACCACCGTGGGCCGGACGCTCTTCAACGAGGTCGTGCCCGAGCCGCTGCGCTTCCTCAACCTCGAGCTCAAGAAGAAGCAGGTCATCGACCTCGTGGCCCGGTGCTACAACACCCTGGGCAACGAGGAGACGGTGAAGTTCCTCGACGACCTGAAGGACCTGGGCTTCCGTTACGCCACCCTGTCCGGTCTGAGCATCGGCATCGACGACATGCACATTCCGTCCTCGAAGGAGCGGCACATCACCGAGGCGCGGACCCAGGTGAACGAGGTCGAGCAGCAGTACCAGGACGGCGTCATCACCAACGGCGAGCGCTACAACAAGGTCGTCGACATCTGGGCGCACACCACCGAGCTGATCGCCGAGGAGATGTTCCGCGAGCTGGAGGGGGGTGTGGCCGGCGGCGAGTTCAACCCCATCTACATGATGGCCGACTCCGGCGCCCGCGGCTCCCGGCAGCAGATCCGGCAGCTGGCCGGCATGCGGGGCCTGATGGCCAAGCCGTCGGGCGAGATCATCGAGACCCCCATCACCTCGAACTTCCGCGAGGGCCTGACCGTCCTCGAGTACTTCACCTCGACCCACGGCGCCCGCAAGGGCCTCGCCGACACCGCGCTGAAGACGGCCGACTCCGGCTACCTGACGCGCCGGCTCGTCGACGTGGCCCAGGACGTCATCGTGAGCGAGTACGACTGCGGCACCGTGAAGTACATCGAGGCCACGCCGCTCGTCGAGGGCGGCGACATCATCCAGTCGCTGCGCGACCGGGTCATCGGCCGCGCCGCCGCCGAGGACGTGCGCGATCCGCTCTCGGGCGAGATCATCGTCCAGGTCAACACCGAGATCACCGAGGAGCTGGCTCAGAAGATCGAGGACGCGGGCATCGAGCGCGTCCGCATCCGGTCGGCCCTCATCTGCGAGACCAAGCGGGGCGTGTGCGTGATGTGCTACGGCCGCAACCTGGGCTCCGGCCGCCTGGCCGAGCTGGGCGAGGCGGTGGGCATCATCGCCGCGCAGTCCATCGGCGAGCCCGGCACGCAGCTGACGATGCGGACGTTCCACATCGGCGGCACCGCCAGCCGCGTCGTCGAGGCCAGCAAGCACGAGGCCAAGGGCGCCGGCGTGGTGAAGTACCACAACCTGCGCACGGTGCAGAACCGGGACGGCGATCTGGTGGCCACCAACCGCAACGGCGAGATCGGCATCGTCGACGACCGCGGCCGGGAGCGCGAGCGCTACCCGGTCGTCTACGGCGCCAAGCTGAAGGTCAAGGCCGACCAGAAGGTGAAGCCGCGGACGGTGCTGGTGGAGTGGGATCCGTTCACCAACCCGATCCTCACCGAGTTCACCGGCCGGGTGGAGTTCCAGGACATCGTCGAGAACGTGACCGTGCGCGAGGAGTTCGACGAGGTCACCGGTCTGGCCCGCAAGGTCATCATCGAGGACCCCGACGGGCGGCTGCAGCCCGGCGTCATCATCCGGAGCGCCGAGATGGACGCCGCCGCCGGCGAGCGGCACCGCTATCCGCTGCCGGTGGGCGCCCACCTGACGGTGACGGACGGCGCCGACGTGTACGCCGCCGACATCCTGGCCAAGATCCCGCGCGAGACCACCAAGACGAAGGACATCACCGGCGGTCTGCCGCGGGTGGCCGAGCTGTTCGAGGCCCGCAAGCCCAAGGAGCAGGCGGTCATCACCGAGATCGACGGCCGCGTGGAGATGGGCGGCTTCGTGAAGGGCATGCGGAAGATCGTCATCCGCGCCGACAACGGCGAGACCAAGGAGTACCTGATCCCGCGGGGCAAGCACATCAGCGTGCACGAGGGCGACCGGGTGAAGGCCGGCGAGCCGCTCATGGACGGCTCTCCCAATCCGCACGACTACCTGGCCGTGCTCGGCGACCGCGAGCTGCAGCGGTACCTCGTGAACGAGGTGCAGGAGGTCTACCGGCTGCAGGGCGTGACCATCAACGACAAGCACATCGAGATCATCGTCCGCCAGATGCTGCGGCGGGTCCGCATCGAGGAGGTCGGCGACACCGAGTTCGTGGTCGGCGAGCTGGTCGACAAGTTCGCCTTCCAGGAGGAGAACGAGCGGGTCCTCGCCCAGGGCAAGCGCCCGGCGACGGCCAAGCCCGTGCTGCTCGGCATCACCAAGGCCTCGCTGTCGACCGACAGCTTCATCTCCGCCGCCTCGTTCCAGGAAACGACGCGGGTGCTGACGGAGGCCGCCATCTCGGGCAAGACCGACGACCTGCGCGGCCTGAAGGAGAACGTGATCGTCGGCCGGCTCATCCCGGCGGGGACGGGCCTCGGCAACTACACGCGGGTGGAGGTGCTGACGCCGGGCGGCGAGGTCGTGAAGCCGCTCGACCAGGTGCTGACGCTCGAGCCACCCGCGCCGGACGGCGGCGAGGACGCCGACGGGTCGGTGGCGGCGGCGGGCTAGATCCCCGGCGGGGGCCGTCGCGGCCCCCGCCGGGGCCTCCCCCAGGACGAGGATGGCGGCGGCGAAGCCGCCGCTCGAACAGTGGCCTCGTCGAGCGCGGGGGCGCAGCGAGAGATCGATTACGTTGGCGGGGCCGGCGCTCGCGCGAGGCGACGTGGGAGGTGCCTCTGGCGGCCCCGGTGGAGGGTCGCTGGGGGGCCGGAAGTGTGCAATGCGTTGACAGTGATGGGGTTGTCGGTTATAAAGTTAGGGTTTTGTCGCCGGTGACGGCGATGGAGAGCCATGCCGACCATTAACCAGCTCGTTCGCTACGGCCGGGAAGCGGTGCGGAAGAAGTCGAAGACGCCCGCGATGCAGGCGTGTCCGCAGAAGCGCGGCGTCTGCATCCGCGTGTACACGACCACGCCCAAGAAGCCGAACTCCGCGCTGCGCAAGGTCGCCCGCGTCCGCCTCACGAACGGCCTCGAGGTCACCTCGTACATCCCCGGCGTCGGTCACAACCTCCAGGAGCACTCCATCGTCATGATCCGGGGCGGCCGCGTGAAGGACCTGCCCGGGGTGCGGTACCACATCATCCGGGGCACGCTCGACACGGCGGGCGTGGCCAACCGCAAGCAGAGCCGGTCCAAGTACGGGATGAAGACCCCGAAGGGCGGCGCGTAGGTCATGCGGCGGGCGGGTGCGGCGAAGCGGGAGGTCCTGCCGGATCCCAAGTTCGGGAGCCGGCTCGTCACGAAGTTCGTGAACATCATGATGATCCGCGGCAAGAAGTCGACGGCCGAGCGGATCATGTACGACGCCCTGGCCTCGGTCGAGGACCGCAGCAAGCAGGAAGCCCTCAAGATGTTCAAGCAGGCCATCGAGAACGTGAAGCCGGCGGTCGAGGTCAAGTCCCGCCGGGTGGGCGGCTCGACGTACCAGGTCCCGGTCGAGGTGCGGCCGGACCGGCGCACCTCGCTGGCCATGCGATGGGTGATCGGGGCCGCCCGGCGGCGGCCCGAGCGGTCGATGGCCGAGAAACTGGCCGGCGAGCTGCTCGACGCCGCGAACAACCGCGGCACCGCCGTGAAGAAGCGAGAGGACACGCACAAGATGGCGGAGGCCAACAAGGCCTTCGCGCATTACCGCTGGTAGCCGGAGCACACACGAAGAGGGGGGCGGCGGCCTGACCCCCCTCTTCGCGCGTTCAGCATCGGGTCGCCGGGGCGGAGTCGAGGAGCACGGGCGGGGTCGCGCCCCGCCGGTTCAGGGGAAGAAAAGAGGCAGACGTGGAGCGGCAGTACTCGCTGGAGAAGACGCGCAACATCGGCATCATGGCGCACATCGATGCCGGCAAGACCACCACCACCGAGCGGATCCTCTACTACACCGGCCGGTCCTACAAGATCGGCGAGGTGCACGAGGGGACGGCGACGATGGACTGGATGGTCCAGGAGCAGGAGCGGGGGATCACCATCACCTCCGCCGCGACCACCTGCTTCTGGCGCGACTGCCGGATCAACATCATCGACACGCCGGGTCACGTCGACTTCACCGTCGAGGTGGAGCGCTCGCTGCGCGTGCTCGACGGGGCCGTCGCCATCCTGGACGCCGTCTCCGGCGTGGAGCCGCAGACGGAGACGGTGTGGCGCCAGGCCGACAAGTACCGCGTGCCGCGGATCGTGTACGTGAACAAGATGGACCGGGTCGGCGCGGACTTCTACCGCTGCCTGGACATGGTCCGCGCCCGCCTCGGGGCCCATCCCGTGGCCATCCAGGTCCCCATCGGTCGCGAGGACCAGTTCCGCGGCCTGGTGGACCTGATCGACCAGGTGGCCCGGGTCTGGGACGAGAACGACGAGACGCTCGGCAAGGAGTTCAAGGTCGTCCCCATCCCCGCCGACATGGCCGACGTGGTGAAGGAGTACCGGGAGAAGATGATCGAGGGGCTCGCCGAGGTCGACGAGCACCTGATGGCGAAGTACGTCGGCAACGAGCCGATCAGCGCCGACGAGCTGAAGGCCGCCGTCCGCAAGGGCACCATCACCATGACGCTGTTCCCGGTGCTGTGCGGGGCCTCCTTCAAGAACAAGGGCGTGCAGGCCCTGCTCGACGCGGTCATCGACTACCTGCCCTCGCCCATCGACATCCCGCCCGTCACCGGCGTGAACCCCGAGACGGGCGCCACCGAGGAGCGCAAGGCCGCCGACGATGCGCCGTTCTCGGCGCTGGCCTTCAAGATCATGAACGACCAGCACGTGGGGCAGCTGGTCTTCCTGCGCGTGTACTCGGGCACGCTGAACTCCGGCTCCGCGGTGTACAACTCCACCAAGGACAGGAAGGAGCGGGTGGGCCGGTTGCTCCGGATGCACGCCAACAAGAAGGAGGAGATCGACGGCGTCGCCGCCGGCGACATCGCCGCCGCCATCGGGCTCAAGCTCACCACCACCGGCGACACCCTCTGCGATCCCGACAGGCCCATCGTGCTGGAGTCGATGACCTTCCCGGAGCCGGTCATCGCCGTGGCCATCGAGCCGAAGACGCGCGCCGACGAGGAGAAGCTGGGGGTGGCGCTGTCGCGGCTGGCCCTGGAGGACCCGACCTTCCGCGTGACCACCGAGGAGGAGACGTCCCAGACGCTCATCCACGGCATGGGCGAGCTGCACCTGGAGATCATCGTGGACCGGCTGCTCCGCGAGTTCCGCGTCGAGGCCAACGTGGGCAAGCCCCAGGTGGCCTACCGCGAGACGATCCGGCGGCCGGCCGAGGCCCAGGGCCGCTTCGTCCGCCAGACGGGCGGCCGCGGCCAGTACGGCGACGTGTACCTCGAGGTGGAGCCCGGCGAGACGGGCGAGGGCATCACCTTCGAGAACAAGATCGTGGGCGGCGCGATCCCCAAGGAGTACATCCCCGCCGTCGAGAAGGGCGTGCGCGAGGCGCTGCAGACGGGCGTGCTGGCCGGCTACCCGATGGTCGACGTGCGCGTCCGCCTGACGGACGGCTCGTACCACGAGGTGGACTCCTCGGAGATGGCCTTCAAGATCGCCGGCTCGATGGGCGTGAAGGAGGCCTGCCGCAAGGCCCGGGCCGTCCTGCTCGAGCCGGTGATGGACGTCGAGGTCGTCACGCCCGAGGAGTACATGGGCGCCATCGTCGGTGACCTGAACAGCCGGCGCGGGCGCATCGTCTCGATGGAGGCGCGCGGCAGCTCCCAGGTCATCCGCGCCAACGTGCCGCTCGGGCAGATGTTCGGCTACGCGACGGAGATGCGGTCGATGACTCAGGGCCGCGCCACCTACACCATGCAGTTCGCGCGCTACGAGGAGGTCCCCGGCGCCATCGCCGAGGAGATCATGGCGAAGGTTGCCGGCAAGCCGGCCCCGCGGGCCGGGTCCCGGTAAGGCGGTCGAGGCGGAGGAACGGAGATGGCGAAGGCGAAGTACGAGCGGACGAAGCCGCACGTGAACATCGGGACGATCGGGCACATCGACCACGGCAAGACGACGCTGACGGCGGCGATCACGAAGGTGCTGCACACGAAGAACAAGGCGATCGCGGTGCGGGAGTACGGGTCGATCGACAACGCGCCGGAGGAGCGGGAGCGGGGGATCACGATCGCGGTGGCGCACGTGGAGTACGAGACGGACAAGCGGCACTACGCGCACATCGACTGTCCGGGGCACGCGGACTACATCAAGAACATGATCACGGGGGCGGCGCAGATGGACGGGGCCATCCTGGTGGTGGCCGCGAACGACGGGCCGATGCCGCAGACGCGGGAGCACGTGCTGCTGGCGCGGCAGGTGAACGTGCCGTTCCTGGTGGTGTTCATGAACAAGGTGGACATGGTGGACGACCCGGAGATCCTGGACCTGGTGGAGCTGGAGGTGCGGGAGCTGCTGAAGAAGTACAACTTTCCGGGGGACGAGGTGCCGATCGTGCGGGGGTCGGCGCTGCAGGCGAACGAGAAGCCGGACGACGCGAAGGCGGCGGAGGCGATCTGGAAGCTGATGGAGGCGGTGGACAGTTACATTCCGACGCCGCCGCGGCCGGTGGACAAGCCGTTTTTGATGCCGGTGGAGGACATTTTTTCGATCACGGGGCGGGGGACGGTGGTGACGGGGCGGGTGGAGCGGGGGATCGTGAAGGTGGGCGACGAGGTGGAGATCGTGGGGATCCGGGACACGAAGAAGACGGTGGTGACCGGGGTGGAGATGTTCCGGAAGCTGCTGGACGAGGGGCAGGCGGGGGACAACATCGGGGCGCTGCTGCGCGGGGTGGACAAGGACGAAGTCGAGCGCGGGCAGGTGCTGGCCAAGCCCGGGTCGATCAAACCGCACAAGAAGTTCAAGGCGGAGGTCTATGTTCTGACGAAGGAGGAAGGGGGGCGGCACACGCCGTTCTTCAACGGGTACCGGCCGCAGTTCTACTTCCGGACGACGGACGTGACGGGGGTGTGCACGCTGCCGGCGGGGGTGGAGATGGTGATGCCGGGGGACAACGTGACGATGGCGATCGAGCTGATCACGCCGATCGCGATGGAGAAGGAGCTGCGGTTCGCGATCCGGGAGGGGGGGCGGACGGTGGGGGCGGGCGTGGTGACGGAGATCACGGAGTAAGGCCATGCGCGACATCATCTCGATGGCGTGCACGGCGTGCCAGCGCCGCAACTACACCACGACGAAGAACAAGCGCACGCACCCGGACCGCCTGGAGCTCAAGAAGTTCTGTCGCTGGTGCCGCAAGCACACGGCTCACAAGGAATCGAAGTAGTGGTTGGCGTCGTTCGAGCGCGGGCCTTGCCCGCGCACGCGGTCCTGGGGGCGGCCCCGGAGGGCGCCGTGGAGGCCCCCTCCGGGCGAAACAGGGGTGTAGCTCTAACGGCTAGAGCACCGGACTCCAAATCCGGGGGATGGGGGTTCGAATCCCTCCACCCCTGCCATTCCGTCCGGGTCGCGTGCGCGCGAGCGCACGGTCGACGCGGGGAGGCACTGGGATCGAGCGCGGCCTCCGGCCGCGCAATCGGCGGGGAGGCTCGGAGGCGACGGCGTCCGCTTCGACCGGAATCCCGGGGAAGGTCTCGGAAGGGCGGCGGCGCCCCCCGCCGAGTCACGTCATGGGCGTGATCACGAAGATCCGCGAGTTCGTGCGCGAGGTGCTCGTGGAGTTCCGCAAGGTCACGTGGCCGAACCGCCAGGAGCTACTCAACTCCACGGCGGTCGTGGTCGTGGTGACGGTCGTGCTGGCCATGTTCCTCGGGGGCGTGGACATCGGGCTGGCGCGGATCGTCGAGAGGATCCTGAAATGAGCAGCGAGGCGGCGACGGCGACGCCCAAGCAGTGGTTCGTCGTCCACACGTATTCCGGGTTCGAGAACAAGGTGGCCGAGGCGATCCAGTCGCGGGCCAAGATCTTCAACCTGGGGGAGAAGATCGGCCGGGTGCTGGTGCCCACCGAGAAGGTCGTCGAGGTCCGCAACAAGCAGAAGCGCGAGACCGAGCAGAAGTTCTTCCCCGGCTACGTGCTGGTGGAGATGGAGCTCACCGACGACACCTGGCAACTCGTGCGCGCCACGCCCAAGGTCACCGGGTTCGTGGGCTCGGGCGCGCGGCCCGTCGCGCTCACCGACGACCAGGTCGACGAGATCATGCGCCAGATGGAGGCGGGATCGGAGAAGCCCAAGCCGAAGTCCGTCTTCCAGCGCGGCGACAAGGTGCGGGTCATCGACGGGCCGTTCGTGAACTTCCAGGGCGTCGTGGAGGACATCAACCCCGAGCGCGGGCGCATGAAGGTGGTGGTGCCGGTCTTCGGACGGCCCACGCCGGTCGAGCTCGAGTACTACCAGGTGGAGCGACTGTGAAGAAAGTCCAGGCGATGGTGAAGCTGCAGATCCCCGCCGGCAAGGCCAACCCCTCGCCGCCGGTGGGGCCCGCGCTCGGCCAGCACGGCGTGAACATCATGGAGTTCTGCAAGGGCTTCAACGCCCAGACGCAGGGCCAGGAGGGGCTGATCCTGCCGGTGGTGGTGACCATCTACCAGGATCGGTCCTTCTCGTTCATCGTCAAGACGCCGCCGGCCGCGGTGCTGCTCAAGCGCGCCGCCGGCATCGCCAAGGCCTCGGCGGTGCCCCACAAGGACAAGATCGGCAAGGTCACGCGCCAGCAGGTGCGCGAGATCGCGCAGACCAAGCTGGTGGACCTGAACACCACGAACATCGACGCCGCCATGCGCATCGTCGAGGGCACCGCCCGCAGCATGGGCATCGACGTCGTCTAGCCGGCCGGAAGGAGCAGGGACCATGGCCACGGTGCTCGAGAAGAAGGTCGGCAAGCGGTACGACGCCGGCGCCGCCCGGCTGCAGCCGGGACGGGAATACACCCTCGAGGAGGCCGTCGCCCTCCTCAAGGAGATGCCGGCGGCGAAGTTCAACGAGTCGGTGGACCTGTCGTTCCGCCTGGGCGTCGACCCCAAGCACGCCGACCAGATGGTGCGCGGGGCCGTCGTGCTGCCGCACGGCATCGGCAAGACGGTGCGCGTGGCCGTCTTCGCCAAGGGCGACAAGGAGCGCGAGGCGCGGGAGGCCGGCGCCGACGTCGTGGGCGCCGAGGACCTGGTCGAGAAGGTCCAGGGCGGCTTCATGGACTTCGACACCGCCGTGGCCACGCCGGACCTCATGGGCCAGGTGGGGCGTCTGGGCAAGGTGCTGGGGCCGCGCGGGCTGATGCCCAATCCCAAGCTCGGCACGGTCACCTTCGACGTCGCCCGCGCCGTGCGCGACGCCAAGGCCGGCAAGGTCGAGTTCCGGGTGGACAAGGCCGGCAACGTCCACGTGCCGATCGGCAAGCGGGCGTTCCCGACCGAGCAGCTCGTGACCAACGCGCTGGCCATCATCGAGGCCATCGTGCGGGCCAAGCCCGCGGCCGCGAAGGGCACGTACCTCCGGTCGCTCACGCTCTCGTCGACCATGGGCCCCGGCATCGCGGTCGACGCCCAGCGCACCGCGAACCTGTTCAAGAAGCAGGCGTGATCGGGCCCGGGTGCGCCGCGCGGAGCCGCGCTCGCCGACCCGCGTGGTGTCGCCGGTAACGAAGGAAGGGGAAGGATCGTGCCGACGCAGGAGAAGGTGACGGCCGTCGAGGACCTCCGGGTGCGCCTGGACGGCGCCAAGACCGTGGTGCTGGCCGAGTACCGCGGACTGACCGTGCAGCAGCTGAGCGAGCTGCGCAAGCAGCTGCGCGCGGTGGCCGCGGAATACAAGGTCGTCAAGAACCGCCTGGCCAGGATCGCGATCCGGTCGACCGAGCTCGAGGCCCTGAGCCAGCACCTGACGGGGCCGACGGGCATGATCGTCTCGAAGCAGGACCCCGTCGCGGTCGCCAAGGCCCTGCAGACCTTCGCGCGGACCAACCAGGCCCTGGCCATCAAGGCCGGCGTGGTGGACGGCCAGGTGCTGGAGGCCGCGGGCCTCCGGGCGCTGGCCGAGCTGCCGTCGCGCGAGGCACTGCGCGCGCAGCTGGTGGGCGCGATCCAGGGGCCGCTGACCCAGCTGGTGGGGTTGCTGGCCGCGCCGCAGCGCGAGATCGCCTACGTGCTCGCCCAGCGCGGCAAGGACGCCGCCGAGACCAACGGAGAGGGCGCCGCCTAGGCCCGACAGCAAAAGGAGACAGAGAAGATGCCGACCATCGAAGAAATCGCCGATCAGCTGGACAAGCTGTCGCTGCTGGAGGCGGCGAAGCTGAGCAAGCTGCTCCAGGAGCGCTGGGGCGTGTCCGCCGCCGCGCCGGTGGCCGTCGCCGCCATGCCGGGCGCCGCGGGCGCCGCCGCCGGTGCGCCGGCGGCCGCCGAGGAGAAGACGGAGTTCGACGTCGTCCTGTCCGCGGCCGGCGACAAGAAGATCCAGGTCATCAAGGTGGTGCGCGAGCTGACGGGGCTGGGCCTCAAGGAGGCCAAGGACCTCGTCGACGGCGCGCCGAAGGCCGTCAAGGAGAAGGTGACGAAGGCCGAGGCCGAGGACATGAAGAAGAAACTCGAGGAGCAGGGGGCTACCGTCCAGGTCAAGTGAGCGTCGTCAACCTCTAATCCTCGGGAGACACTATGGCAGGAACGATTCAGTGCGGGCGCCGCAGCCGCAAGGACTTCGGCAAGATCCCGTCGATCGTCGAGATTCCGAACCTGATCGAGGTTCAGAAGCGGTCGTACGAGACCTTTCTCCAGAAGGACGTGCCGGCGGAGCGGCGCGAGGACATCGGGCTGCAGGCGGTGTTCAAGTCGGTCTTCCCCATCGCCGACTACAACGACAACGCCCTGCTCGAGTTCGACTCGTACCACTTCGGCGAGCCCAAGTACACGGTCGAGGAGTGCCACGACCGCGGCATGACCTTCGCCATCCCGCTGAAGGTCACGCTGCGCCTGGTGGTGTTCGACCACGACAAGGAAGCGAAGACCCGGACCATCCGCGAGCAGCGCGGGCAGGAAGTGTACCTCGGCGAACTTCCCCTCATGACCGACAAGGGGACCTTCATCATCAACGGCACCGAGCGGGTGGTCGTCTCGCAGCTGCAGCGCTCGGCCGGCGTGTTCTTCGACGACGACAAGGGCAAGACGCTGGCCTCGGGCAAGCCTCTGTACTCGGCGCGGGTCATCCCCTACCGGGGCTCCTGGGTCGAGTTCGACTTCGACGCCAACGACGTGCTGCACGTCCGCGTCGACCGGCGGCGCAAGATGCTGGCCACCGCGTTCCTGCGCGCGTTCTGGTTCCTGGAGAAGGGCGTCATCCTGTCCGACGAGGAGGTCCTCGGGCAGTTCTACGACGGCGAGGAGGTCCTGGGCTTCGAGGACGGCAACGTGTGGGCCCGCCTGCACGCCGAGGCCCACGTCGGCGCCAAGGTGGCCGAGGACGTGAAGCCGCCGCGGCACCGCGAGCCCATCGTCACCGCCGGCAAGGTGCTCACCGCCAAGCTGGTGGAGCGCATGGTGGACGCCGGGGTGGAGAAGATCGCCCTGCGCGCCGAGGCCCTGGTGGGCCGGCGGACGGCCTCGCGCATCGTCGACACCGAGAGCGGCGAGGTGCTGGTCGAGACCAACGCGGAGATCACCTCGACGGTGCTGTCGCAGGTGATGAGCCGGCGCATCGCGCCCTTCAAGCTGCTGGTGATCGCGCCGGGCCGGGTCGACGCCTCGATCCACGAGACGCTGGCCAAGGACCCCTTCAAGAACCCCGATGAGGCCCTGGTGGAGATCTACCGGCGGCTCCGGCCGGGCGATCCGCCCACCATCGAGTCCGCCCGGGCCCTGTTCCGGGGCATGTTCATGGACGGGCGGCGCTACGACCTGGCCCGGGTCGGCCGGTTCATGATCAACGAGAAGCTGGGCATCGACGCCCCGGCCCATGCCAAGACCCTCCGCAGCGAAGACGTGGTGGCCGTCATCCGGCACCTGCTCATGGTCAAGCTGGGCAGCAAGCCCACCGACGACATCGACCACCTCGGCAACCGGCGCGTGCGCTCGGTGGGCGAGTTGCTGGAAAACCAGTTCCGGGTGGGCCTCACGCGCATGGAGCGGGCGGTCAAGGAGCGCATGTCGATCTCGGACATCGCCGCCCTGATGCCCCACGACCTGATCAACGCCAAGCCGGTGTCGGCGGTGGTCAAGGAGTTCTTCGGGTCCTCCCAGCTCTCGCAGTTCATGGACCAGACCAACCCCCTGGCCGAGCTGACCCACAAGCGGCGCCTGTCGGCGCTGGGCCCGCGCGGTCTCTCCCGCGAGCGCGCCGGGTTCGAGGTGCGCGACGTGCACCCGACCCACTACGGGCGCATCTGCCCCATCGAGACGCCGGAAGGCCCGAACATCGGCCTGATCTCCTCGCTGTCGACCTACGCGCGCACGAACGAGTTCGGCTTCATCGAGACGCCGTACCGGAAGGTGGTCAGCGGGCGAGTCACCGACGACATCGAGTTCCTCACCGCGCTCAAGGAGGAGAAGTTCGTCATCGCCCAGGCCAACGCGGAGATCGACCGCAACGGCCGGTTCGTCCAGGAGCGGGTCTCGGCGCGCAAGGGCGGCGAGTTCCGCATGGTGGCGCCCGAGGAGCTGCACTTCATGGACGTCAGCCCCAAGCAGCTGGTCTCGGTGGCGGCCTCGCTCATCCCCTTCCTCGAGAACGACGACGCCAACCGGGCGCTGATGGGCTCGAACATGCAGCGGCAGGCGGTGCCCCTGCTGCAGCCGGAGGCCCCGCTGGTCGGCACCGGCATGGAGCACGTGGTGGCCCGGGACTCGGGCGCCGTCATCGTGGCCAAGCGGCCCGGCGTGGTGGAGTACGTCTCGGCCGACCGCATCGTGGTCCGCGCCGAGAGCCGGTCGAAGAAGGCCGACCCCGTGCAGGACCTGCCGCTGGACATCTTCAACCTGACCAAGTACCGCCGCTCCAACCAGAACACCTGCATCAACCAGAAGCCCGTGGTCCGCAAGGGCCAGCGGGTGTCGGCGGGCGACGTCGTCGCCGACGGGCCGGGCACCGACCAGGGCGAGCTGGCCCTGGGCCGCAACGTGCTGGTCGCCTTCATGCCGTGGGGCGGCTACAACTTCGAGGATGCCATCCTCGTGAGCGAGCGCCTGGTCAAGGACGACCGCTTCACGTCGATCCACATCGAGGAGTTCGAGATCCAGGCCCGCGACACCAAGCTGGGCAAGGAGGAGATCACCCGGGACATCCCCAACGTCTCGGAGGAGGCCCTCAAGGACCTGGACGATTCGGGCATCGTCCGCATCGGGGCCAAGGTCAAGGCCGGCGACATCCTGGTCGGCAAGATCACGCCCAAGGGGGAGACCCAGCTCACGCCCGAGGAGAAGCTGCTGCGGGCGATCTTCGGCGAGAAGGCCGGCGACGTGCGGGACACCTCGCTCACGGTCCCGCCGGGCATCGAGGGCACGGTGGTCGACGTCAAGGTCTTCTCCCGCCGCGGCGTCGACAAGGATGAGCGGGCCAAGTCCATCGAGGAGGAGGAGATCGCGCGCCTGGAGAAGGACTACCAGGACGAGATCGCCATGGTCGAGATGGAGCGCGACCAGAAGCTGAAGAACCTCCTGGTCGGCAAGACGGCCGTGGCCGAGCTGTTCGATCCCACGAACAAGACCAACCGGGTGACCAAGAAAGGCGACCGTATCGAGCGCCCGGACCTCGAGAACTTTTCCTGGAACGAGCTCAAGAAGGTCAAGGTCAAGGAGGACGAGGGCCTGGCCCAGATGATCCGCCGCATCGAGGAGCTGGCGGAGGAGCAGATCTCCATCTACGACTCGATGCTGGAGGAGCGCATCGGCCGCCTGCGCCGCGGCGACGATCTGCCGCCCGGCGTGATCAAGATGGTGAAGGTGTACGTGGCCGTGAAGCGCAAGCTCTCCGTGGGCGACAAGATGGCCGGCCGCCACGGCAACAAGGGCGTGGTCTCCAAGGTGCTGCCCGAGGAGGACATGCCGTATCTGCCCGACGGTACGCCGGTGGAGATCGTGCTGAACCCGCTGGGCGTGCCCTCGCGCATGAACGTCGGCCAGATCCTGGAGACCCACCTGGGGTGGGCCGCGCGCGCGCTCGGCCTCTGGGTGGCCAGCCCGGTGTTCGACGGCGCCACCGAGGAGGAGATCAAGGACCACCTGCGGCAGGCTCGCCTGCCGCAGAGCGGCAAGACCGCGCTGCACGACGGCCGCACCGGCAAGCGCTTCCACCAGGAAGTGACGGTCGGCCAGATCTACATCATGAAGCTCGCGCACCTCGTCGACGACAAGATGCACGCGCGCTCGATCGGGCCGTACTCGCTGGTCACCCAGCAGCCGCTGGGCGGCAAGGCGCAGTTCGGCGGGCAGCGGTTCGGCGAGATGGAGGTGTGGGCGCTGGAAGCCTACGGCGCGGCCCACACGCTGCAGGAGATGCTCACCGTCAAGTCCGACGACGTGGAGGGACGGAACCGCATCTACGAGGCGATCGTCAAGGGCGAGAACTTCCTGGAGCCGGGCACGCCGGAGTCGTTCAACGTGCTCGTCAAGGAGCTGCAGAGCCTGGCTCTGGACGTGGAGCTCGTGACGAAGGACGGCAAGAAGGCGTGAGCGTGCCTGGCAGCCCCCGGGACAAAGGAGAGTGCGAATGCTGACGGATCGGCCTTTCGGCAGCCTGATCAGGGAGGAGAAGCCCACCAAGGACCTCTGGGGCATCCTCGATCGGCATGCGAAGCCCATCACGTTCGATGCGATCCGGATCAAGCTCGCCGCGCCGCAGAAGATCCGCGACTGGTCGCACGGCGAGGTGAAGAAGCCCGAGACCATCAACTACCGGACGTTCAAGCCGGAGCGGGACGGTCTCTTCTGCGCGCGCATCTTCGGCCCGACGAAGGACTACGAGTGCGCCTGCGGCAAGTACAAGCGGATGAAGTTCGCGGGGGTCGTGTGCGACAAGTGCGGCGTCGAGGTGACGCGCGCCCGCGTCCGTCGCGAGCGCATGGGCCACATCGAGCTGGCCTCGCCGGTGAGCCACGTGTGGTTCTTCAAGGGGCTCCCGAGCCGCATCGGCCAGCTCCTGGACATGTCGCTGCGGGAGCTGGAGAAGATCCTCTACTTCGAGGAGTACGTCGTCCTCGAGAGCCGCATCCCGACCGTCAAGAAGAAGGACCTCGTCTCCGTCGACAAGGCGCGGAAGCTCACCGACGAGCACGGCCCCGACGCCATCAAGTTCGGCATGGGCGCCGAGGCCATCCGCGAGCTGCTGCGCGACCTCGACCTCGACTCGCTGGCGCGGGACCTGCGCGCCCAGATGCTGGGCGAGACGTCGGTCCAGAAGCGGAAGAAGATCGTCAAGCGGCTCAAGGTGATCGAGGCGTTCCTGAAGAGCGGGAACCAGCCGGACTGGATGATCCTCGAGGTCATCCCCGTCATCCCGCCCGAGCTGCGGCCGCTGGTGCCGCTCGACGGCGGGCGGTTCGCGACGTCGGACCTGAACGACCTCTACCGTCGCGTCATCAACCGGAACAACCGGCTGAAGCGCCTCATGGACCTCAAGGCGCCGGAGATCATCATCCGCAACGAGAAGCGGATGCTCCAGGAGGCCGTCGACGCCCTGTTCGACAACGGTCGGCGTGGTCGCGTCATCACCGGCCCGAACAACCGGCCGCTGAAGTCGCTCTCCGACACGCTGAAGGGCAAGCAGGGGCGGTTCCGCCAGAACCTGCTCGGCAAGCGGGTGGACTACTCCGGCCGCTCGGTCATCGTGGTCGGCCCGTACCTCAAGCTCCACCAGTGCGGCCTGCCGAAGAAGATGGCCCTCGAGCTCTTCAAGCCCTTCATCCTCCGGAAGCTCGAGGAGCGGGGGATCGCGTCGTCCATCAAGGCCGCCAAGAAGTACGTGGAGAAGGAGCGGCCGGAGGTCTGGGACATCCTGGACGACGTCATCAAGGAGCACCCGGTGCTGCTGAACCGGGCGCCGACGCTCCACCGCCTGGGCATCCAGGCCTTCGAGCCGATCCTGGTCGAGGGCAAGGCCATCGAGATCCACCCGCTGGTGTGCACCGCGTTCAACGCCGACTTCGACGGCGACCAGATGGCGGTGCACGTCCCGCTCAGCATGGAGGCGCAGCTCGAGGCCCAGGTGCTGATGCTCTCGTCGAACAACATCCTGTCGCCGTCGAACGGCGCGCCGATCGCCGTGCCGACGCAGGACATGGTCCTCGGGATCTACTACCTCACGAAGGAGCGGCTGGGCGGCCCCGGCCACCCCGTGCGCGGGGAGGGCCGGCTCTTCGCCGACCCCGAGGAGGTGCGGATCGCCTACGACAACGAGGACGTCGACCTGCAGGCGCGCATCCGCCTGCGCTGGAACGGCGAGATCCTCGAGACGACCGTCGGCCGCACGCTGTTCAACGAGGTGGTCCCCGAGCCGCTCCGCTTCGTCAACCAGGAGCTCAAGAAGAAGCAGATCATCGATCTGGTGGCCCGCTGCTACAACGCGCTCGGCAACGAGGAGACCGTGAAGTTCCTCGACGAGCTGAAGGACCTGGGCTTCCGCTACGCGACGCTGTCGGGGCTCAGCATCGGCATCGACGACATGCACATCCCGTCGTCGAAGGAGTCGATGATCGCGCGGGCCCGCCAGGACGTGAACGAGGTCGAGCAGCAGTACCAGGACGGCGTCATCACCAACGGCGAGCGCTACAACAAGGTCGTCGACATCTGGGCGCACACCACCGAGCTCATCGCCGAGGAGATGTTCAAGGAGCTCGAGGGCGGCGTCGCCGGCGGCGAGTTCAACCCCATCTACATGATGGCCGACTCCGGCGCCCGGGGCTCGCGGCAGCAGATCCGGCAGCTCGCCGGCATGCGGGGCCTCATGGCCAAGCCGTCCGGCGAGATCATCGAGACGCCGATCACGTCGAACTTCCGCGAGGGCCTCACCGTGCTCGAGTACTTCACGTCGACGCACGGCGCCCGCAAGGGCCTGGCCGACACGGCGCTCAAGACCGCGGACTCGGGGTACCTGACCCGGCGCCTGGTCGACGTGTCCCAGGACGTGATCGTCAGCGAGTACGACTGCGGCACCGTGAAGTACATCGAGGCGACGCCGCTCGTCGAGGGCGGCGACATCATCCAGTCGCTGCGCGACCGCATCGTCGGCCGCGTGGCCGCCGAGGACGTCCGCGATCCGCTGTCGGGCGAGATCATCGTCCAGGCCAACTCGGAGATCACCGAGGACCTGGCCCAGAAGATCGAGGACGCGGGCATCGAGCGGGTGCGGATCCGCTCGGCGCTGATCTGCGAGACCAAGCGGGGCGTGTGCGTCATGTGCTACGGCCGCAACCTCGGCTCCGGCCGCCTCGCCGAGCTGGGCGAGGCCGTGGGCATCATCGCCGCGCAGTCCATCGGCGAGCCGGGCACCCAGCTGACGATGCGCACGTTCCACATCGGCGGCACGGCGAGCCGGGTCGTCGAGGCCTCCAAGCACGAGGCGAAGGGCGCGGGCGTGGTGAAGTACCACAACCTCCGCACCGTGCAGAACCGGGACGGCGACCTCGTCGCCACCAACCGCAACGGCGAGATCGGCGTCGTCGACGAGCGCGGCCGGGAGCGCGAGCGCTACCCGGTCGTGTACGGAGCGAAGCTGAAGGTCAAGCCCGAGCAGAAGGTGAAGCCGCGCACGGTGCTGGTCGAGTGGGATCCGTTCACCAACCCGATCCTGACGGAGTTCACGGGCCGGGTGGAGTTCCAGGACATCGTGGAGAACGTCACGGTCCGGGAGGAGTTCGACGAGGTCACCGGCCTCGCCCGGAAGGTCATCATCGAGGACCCGGACGGGCGGCTGCAGCCGGGCATCATCATCCGGAGCGCGGAGACCGAGCAGGCGGCCGGGGAGCGGCACCGCTACCCGCTGCCGGTGGGCGCCCACCTCACCGTCGCCGACGGCGCCGAGGTGTACGCCGCCGACATCCTGGCGAAGATCCCGCGCGAGACCACGAAGACCAAGGACATCACCGGCGGTCTGCCGCGGGTGGCCGAGCTGTTCGAGGCGCGGAAGCCCAAGGAGCAGGCGGTCATCACGGAGATCGACGGCCGGGTCGAGATGGGCGGCTTCGTGAAGGGCATGCGGAAGATCGTGATCCGCGCGGACAACGGCGAGACCAAGGAGTACCTGATCCCGCGCGGCAAGCACATCAGCGTCCACGAGGGCGACCGCGTGAAGGCGGGCGAGCCCCTGATGGACGGCTCGCCCAACCCGCACGACTACCTGGCGGTCCTCGGCGACCGGGAGCTGCAGCGCTACCTGGTGAACGAGGTGCAGGAGGTCTACCGGCTCCAGGGCGTCACGATCAACGACAAGCACATCGAGATCATCGTCCGGCAGATGCTGCGCCGGGTGCGGATCGAGGAGGTCGGCGACACCGAGTTCGTCGTCGGCGAGCTGGTCGACAAGTTCGTCTTCCAGGAGGAGAACGAGCGGGTGCTGGCGCAGGGCAAGCGCCCGGCCACCGCGAAGCCCGTGCTCCTCGGCATCACGAAGGCGTCCCTGTCGACGGACTCCTTCATCTCGGCGGCGTCGTTCCAGGAGACGACCCGCGTGCTGACGGAGGCCGCGATCTCCGGCAAGACCGACGACCTGCGGGGGCTGAAGGAGAACGTCATCGTCGGCCGCCTCATCCCGGCCGGCACCGGGCTGTCGAACTACACCCGCGTGGAGGTGCTGACCCCGGGCGGCGAGGCCGTGAAGCCGCTGGACCAGGTGCTCTCGCTCGAGCCCCCGCCGCCGGCGGAGACCAGCGAGGAGGGCGACGGGTCGGTGGCCGCGGCGGGCTGAGACGGCGCCCGGAGGGGTCGGCGACGGCGCCTCCGGGCCTAAACCATTGACAGTAGTGGGGTTCTCGTTTATAAAGTTAGAGTTTTGTCGCTGGTGACGGCGACGGAGAGCCATGCCAACCATCAACCAGCTCGTCCGCAGGGGCCGTGAAGCGGTGCGGAAGAAGTCGAAGACGCCCGCGATGCAGGGGTGTCCCCAGAAGCGGGGCGTCTGCATCCGCGTCTACACGACCACGCCGAAGAAGCCGAACTCCGCGCTCCGGAAGGTCGCCCGCGTCCGCCTCACCAACGGGATGGAGGTCACGTCGTACATCCCGGGCGTCGGCCACAACCTGCAGGAGCACTCGATCGTCATGATCCGGGGCGGCCGGGTGAAGGACCTCCCGGGCGTCCGCTACCACATCATCCGCGGCACCCTCGACACGGCCGGGGTCGCGAACCGGAAGCAGAGCCGGTCCAAGTACGGCATGAAGACGCCGAAGGGCGGCGGAGCGTAGCGCAATGCGGCGAGCGGGAGCGACCAAGCGCGAGGTGCTGCCGGACCCGAAGTTCGGGAGCCGGCTGGTCACGAAGTTCGTCAACATCATGATGATCCGCGGCAAGAAGTCGACCGCCGAGCGGATCATGTACGACGCGCTGGCGGCCGTCGAGGACCGCTCGAAGCAGGAAGCGCTCAAGATGTTCAAGCAGGCCATCGAGAACGTGAAGCCCGCCGTCGAGGTGAAGTCGCGCCGGGTGGGCGGCTCGACGTACCAGGTGCCGGTCGAGGTCCGGCCGGACCGCCGCACCTCGCTGGCGATGCGCTGGGTGATCGGCGCCGCGCGGCGGCGACCCGAGCGGTCGATGGCCGAGAAGCTGGCGGGCGAGCTGCTGGACGCCGCGAACAACCGCGGGTCGGCGGTGAAGAAGCGAGAGGACACTCACAAGATGGCGGAGGCGAACAAGGCCTTCGCCCACTACCGCTGGTAGCAGGCGAGACACGCGAAGAGGGGGGCCGCGGCCTTGACCCCCCTCTTCGCACGTCTGGGCGGCAGCACCCGCACGGAAGCGGCCACACGGTAGGCAGGGAAGAAGAGAGGGCGACGTGGAGCGGCAGTACTCGCTGGAGAAGACGCGCAACATCGGCATCATGGCCCACATCGATGCCGGGAAGACCACCACCACCGAGCGGATCCTCTACTACACCGGCCGGTCCTACAAGATCGGCGAGGTGCACGAGGGCACCGCCACGATGGACTGGATGGTCCAGGAGCAGGAGCGCGGTATCACGATCACGTCCGCCGCGACCACCTGCTTCTGGCGCGACTGCCGGATCAACATCATCGACACCCCCGGCCACGTCGACTTCACCGTCGAGGTCGAGCGCTCGCTGCGCGTGCTCGACGGCGCGGTGGCCATCCTCGACGCCGTGAGCGGCGTGGAGCCCCAGACCGAGACCGTGTGGCGCCAGGCGGACAAGTACCGCGTCCCCCGCATCGTCTACGTCAACAAGATGGACCGGGTGGGCGCCGACTTCTACCGCTGCCTGGCCATGCTGCGCGACCGGCTCGGCGCCCACCCGGTGGCCATCCAGATCCCGATCGGCAAGGAGGACCAGTACCGCGGGCTCGTCGACCTCATCGGCGGCGTGGCCCTGGTCTGGGACGAGAACGACGAGACGCTGGGGAAGGAGTACAAGACGATCGACATCCCCGCCGACATGGTCGATCTCGTCAAGGAGTACCGGGAGAAGATGATCGAGGGGCTCGCCGAGGTGGACGAGCACCTCATGGAGAAGTACGTCGGCAACGAGCCGATCTCCGCCGACGAGCTGAAGGCGGCCGTCCGGAAGGGCGCCATCTCCATGAAGCTGTTCCCGGTCCTCTGCGGGGCGTCGTTCAAGAACAAGGGCGTGCAGCCGCTGCTCGACGCCGTCATCGACTTCCTGCCCTCGCCCCTGGACATCCCGCCCGTGACCGGCGTGAACCCCGAGACCCAGGCCGTCGAGGAGCGCCGCGCCGGCGACGACGAGCCGTTCTCGGCGCTGGCGTTCAAGATCATGAACGACCAGCACGTCGGCCAGCTCGTGTTCCTCCGCGTCTACTCCGGCACCCTCGAGTCCGGCTCGGGCGTCTACAACTCGACGAAGGACAAGAAGGAGCGGGTGGGCCGCCTCCTCCGCATGCACGCCAACAAGAAGGAGGAGATCGACGCGGTCGCCGCCGGCGACATCGCGGCGGCCATCGGCCTCAAGGTGACGACGACCGGCGACACGCTCTGCGATCCGAACAAGCCCATCGTCCTGGAGGCCATGACCTTCCCCGAGCCGGTGATCGCCGTCGCCATCGAGCCGAAGACGCGCGCCGACGAGGAGAAGCTGGGCGTGGCGCTGTCGCGGCTGGCCCTGGAGGACCCGACGTTCCGGGTGACGACCGAGGAGGAGACGTCGCAGACGCTCATCCACGGCATGGGGGAGCTGCACCTCGAGATCATCGTGGACCGGCTCCTCCGCGAGTTCCGCGTGGAGGCCAACGTCGGCAAGCCCCAGGTGGCGTACCGCGAGACGATCCGCAAGCCGGCCGAGGCGCAGGGCCGCTTCGTGCGCCAGACGGGGGGGCGCGGCCAGTACGGCGACGTGTACCTGGAGGTGGAGCCCGCCGAGCCGGGCGAGGGCATCACCTTCGAGAACAAGATCGTCGGCGGAGCCATCCCGAGGGAGTACATCCCCGCCGTCGAGAAGGGCGTCCGCGAGGCGCTGCAGACGGGCGTCCTCGCCGGCTATCCGGTCGTCGACGTCCGCGTGCGCCTCACCGACGGCTCGTACCACGAGGTCGACTCGTCCGAGATGGCGTTCAAGATCGCGGGCTCCATGGCGGTGAAGGAGGCGTGCCGCAAGGCGAAGCCCGTCCTCCTCGAGCCCGTCATGGACGTCGAGGTGGTCACCCCGGAGGAGTACATGGGCGCCGTGGTCGGCGACCTCAACAGCCGCCGGGGCCGGATCGTGTCGATGGAGGCGCGCGGCAGCTCGCAGGTCATCCGCGCCAACGTCCCGCTCGGACAGATGTTCGGCTATGCGACGGAGATGAGGTCGATGACGCAGGGGCGCGCCACGTACACCATGCAGTTCGCCCGGTACGAGGAGGTCCCGAGCGCCATCGCCGAGGAGATCATGGCCAAGGTCGCGGGCAAGCCGGCGGCGCGCGCCGGATCCCGGTAGGCACCCAGGCGGAGGACCGGACATGGCGAAGGCGAAGTACGAGCGGACGAAGCCGCACGTGAACATCGGGACGATCGGGCACATCGACCACGGCAAGACGACGCTGACGGCGGCGATCACGAAGGTGCTGCACACGCGGAACAAGGCGA
>Ga0209172_10000384_pt1 | contig 123593 bp, 110 predicted proteins | sample LarsenN4metaG_FD_184113 | JGI IMG/M metagenome (GOLD analysis project Ga0209172, IMG submission 184113) | Hot spring sediment bacterial and archeal communities from British Columbia, Canada, to study Microbial Dark Matter (Phase II) - Larsen... ... | reverse complement strand
TTTAGTTCGGAAATGCAACCTATATGCAGGTATTTAAATGCTTCAAAACTTCTAACATCTGAAAACAGCTTTTTATACCACTGGCAATATTCGTCCACGAATTTGATTGTTTTCATGGGTGAACGAGGCTCTACCATTCTCTGTGCTTATGTTCTACGTTTTTTACGTTCTTATACTACCGCGAAAGTGACAAAACAGGGTTATTTTCAGGGAAGTACGTCAACTTCTGATGATTTTACTAACTTACCTGCTTGATGCCTAGCCTTTGGTACACCTGTAAACAGTGAGCGAATCTGAGTAATCACGATATACAGGATAGGTACTACAAACAAACTTAAGAAAGTTGCAACAAACATTCCACCAAAGACAGCAGTACCAAGAGATTGTCGGCTGGCTGAACCTGCACCTGTAGCCACAGCAAGCGGCCAAATTCCCAGTAGAGTAGAAATCGCAGTCATGAGAATTGGACGTAAGCGTTCTCCAGAAGCTTTGACGGCTGCTTTAGTAATCGAAAACCCTTGTTCGCGTAATTGGTTAGCAAATTCAACAATTAAAATTGCATTTTTACTAGCTAAACCAATTAACATCACTAAACCAACCTGACAGTAAACATCGTTATATAAGCCGCGCCATGATTGAGCTAACAATGCGCCTAAAACAGCTAAGGGAACTGACAATAAAATAATCAAGGGGTCAATGAAGTTATTGTATTGAGCAGCCAGCACTAAGAAAACAAAGAAAATTCCTAGACCAAAAATAATTGGTGCTTGACCACCAGATTCTAATTCTTCTAAAGAAATACCTGACCATTCGTAACCGATGTTTTTTGGCAAGACAGTAGCAGCCAAATTTTTCATAGCTTGGATTGCTTGTCCAGAGCTAAAACCAGGTGCGGCTGCGCCATTGATTTCAATTGACCGATACAGGTTGTAGTGATTAATTGTTTGCGGCCCGGTGGTTGGTGTAACCTTCACCAAACTACTGAGGGAAATCATCTCACTGCGTCCAGAACGCACATATAGTTGTCCGATATCCTCTGGGTTAGCGCGAAACTGTTGATCTGCTTGGACATAGACTCGGTACGTGCGACCAAAAGCGTTAAAGTCGTTGACATAGCGTGAACCGATGAAAGTCTGCAAGGTGCTAAAGATATCTCTGACAGGGACTTGTAAGGCTTCGGCTTTTTCTCGATCTACTTCGATAAGTAACTGCGGTGCATTAGCGGTGTAGGTACTGAAGACTCCTTGCAGTCCTGGTGTTTGATTAGCTTTGCCGATTAAATCATGGCTGATTTTGACTAAATTATTGATATTACTATTATTTCTGTCGCCTCTATCTTGCAATTGAAATACAAAACCACCCACACTCCCTAAACTTTGAATTGTAGGGGGATTCACAGCAAACACGGCTGCATCTTTAATTGCTGACAGTTCACCTCTAGCCTGATTCACAATTGCTGATGCGGTTTGTTCGGCTGTTTTTCGGACATCCCAAGATTTTAGCGGTGCAAATATCAAGCCTCGGTTGGGAGTGTTACCACTAAAACCCACACCACCCATTGCAAAAGTACCTTGAATTTCTGGAATTTTCAGCAGTGTTTTTTCTGCTTGCTTCGCAACTTCACGGGTGTAATTGAGAGATGTGCCATCTGGCCCCTGCATTAAATTAATAAAATAGCCTTGGTCTTCTTCTGGTAAAAATGCTGTCGGGACGCGCAGGTAAAGCCAGCCTGTCCAAACCAAAGATGCAATAAATAGTAATAAGACAACGATTTTTAGGTGGATGAGCAACCTGAGAATTTGTTGATATCCTTTTTGTATCCAATTAAGCAACCAATTAATCGCCCCAAAAATCCAACCTGGTAAACCGCGCGGTTTTTGGGTTTTTCGCAACAACATAGCCGCCAAAGCTGGGGTGAGGGTAATCGCGTTAAAAGTTGAAAGTACAATTGAGAATGCGATCGTTAGTGCAAATTGTTTATATAGTTGTCCTGTTGTGCCAGGGAAGAATCCCACAGGAACAAATACAGCTAAGAGTACAAGAGATGTAGCAATCACCGCCCCAAATAGTTCGTGCATTGATTGGGATGCAGCTTTATGGGGACTTATACCCTTTTCTTGAATCAACCGAGTTATATCTTCAACAACAACGATCGCATCATCTACAACCATGCCACTTGCTAAGGTTAAACCAAACAAAGTTAAGCTGTTGAGTGAAAAATCGAAAACTTTTACAAAGGCAAACGTCCCAATTAAAGAAACCGGAATTGTAATTGCGGGAATTATGGTAATGCGCCAGTCTTGCAAGAAAACAAAAATGACTATGACAACCAGCACAATTGCTTCTAATAAAGTTTTGACAACTTCCTTGCGGGACGCTTCAACAAATAGTGAGGAATCATAGGGAAATTCATATTGCAAACCAGGTGGGAAATCCTCTGCAATTCTCGCCATTTCCGCTTTTACCGCTTTGGCAATATTTAAAGCATTGCTTCCTGGAATTTGCAGAATTTGATAGCCAACAGCAACGTGACCACTATAGCGAGCAAAGGAACTGTAATTTTCTGCCCCAAGTTCAGCACGACCAACATCTCTTAGTTTCACTAATGTGCCATCTGTACCCGCTTTGATGACCATGTTTTCAAATTCGTCAGCTTCTTTTAACCGTCCTTGAGTTTGCAACTCGATTTGATACATTTGCCCATCGGGTGCGGGTGGCTGTCCAATACTCCCGATACCTAACTGTAAGTTTTGTTGGTGAAGTGCGTTAATTACATCCTCAGTCGTGAGTTTACGATTAGCAAGTTGAGTCGGGTCAAGCCATAACCGCATCGCATAGCGGCGATCGCCAAAAGTCGCAATGTTCCCGACACCTTTAATGCGTCTGAGGCGGTCTAAAACGTAAAGGTCGGCGTAGTTACTAATAAAAGTGTCATCGTACTTATCTCCTTCACTATACATAGCCATCGCTAAGACGATACCACTGGATTGCTTAGTAACAGAAACTCCAGTTTGACGGACAACTTCTGGCAGTTTTGGTTCCGCCAGCAAGACGCGATTCTGCACATCAGCCGCCGCAGTATCAATGTCATACCCTTGATCAAAAGTAACGACGATGTTGCTAGTACCGTCACTGCTACTGGTCGAAGTGATATATTTCAAGCCTTCGACACCATTAATTTGGCGTTCTAAAACTGTTGTGACTGTATCTTCTACAACTTGCGCGCTCGCACCAATGTAATTGGCGGTGACATTGATTTGTACGGGGCTGATATCTGGGTACTGCTCTACTGGTAGTAGCGGAATGCTGATTATACCTACCATGAGCATGACAAGAGCGCAGGCGATCGCAAATACAGGTCGCTTGATAAAAAAATTCGCAAACATAGACTTATGCTTTCTGGGTAAAAATCTGGATTTAACTAAGGCTCAGGAATAATAGATGCGCCGTCTCTTAAGTTGAGCAAACCAGAAACAACAATTTTCTCTCCTAGGGTTAATCCTTTTAGGACTTGATACTGATTACCCTGGATACTACCTAGCTCTACGGGTTTGAGCCTTGCTACTAACTGTTTTTCTTTGGGGGATGATTCAGCGACATAAACAAAGGTTTCTGCACCCAAACGGATGATGGTTGTTGTGGGAATTAATACTCCTGAGCGTTTATCCCAAATTACTTTCGCTTTGACAAATTGGTCGGCTCGCAACTGTCTGCGGGAATTATCAAATAATGATTTTACTAAGACTGACTGCGTATCGTTGGCTGTGTTGGGAGCGATGAAAAATATGCGACTGCTACCGAGATTTTTACCCCTTTCGTCAATTAACTGCAATGTCATTCCGGGACGCAATCGGGTTGCTTGCTGGACTGGTACGGAGATATTGACTTCTAAAGTCTGGTTTTCGGTGATAGTTGCCAATTGAGTCGAAGTATCGACAAAATCACCGATTTTGATGGGTATATCGCCCACCTTCCCAGCAAAGGGAGCCGTAATTTTGTAGTATTTCAACTGGACTTGTTGTTGTTTGGTAGCTGCTTGAGCTTGTTGTACAGCTTTTTCGGCTTGAGAGATAGCTGCTTTTTGCGCTTGAATTTGGGCATCAATCGCATTTAAACTGGCTTTAGCTGTAGCTAGTTTGTTAGCGTATTGATCCTGAGTTTGGCGAGGTATCGCACCTTCAGCAGCTAGATAAGAATATCTTTGATAGTCTAATTCATTTAACCTAACATCAGCTTGCTTGGATAAACGTTCAGCTTCTATGGATTTGAGAGTTGCTTTGGCATTTTCGAGTTGCGATCGCGCCGCCATTGCAGCCGCATCTACACCGCTAACTGCTGCTTTTTGTTCTTCCGCATCTATTTGTAAAATTGGTGTACCTGTTTTTACCTCATCGCCGGATCTCACAAAAATCTGACTGATTTGTCCTTGAATTCTGGGGCGGAGAGTAACTGAACGATGCGATCGCAGGTTAGCAATATAATTTGAACTTTGTTCAATTGTGCTGGCTTTTAGGGAAGATAATTTTACTTGTACACCAGGAGGCGCAGCAGCAGTAGCTACTGGGGGTTTTTGACTGGGAGTTAGTATACGCCAAACTGCAATTCCTCCACCTGCTAATAGTAGAGTGAGCAATAACAAAAGCCAAGGTCGCCGCGATCGCGGTGATGGTGATTCATCTGTTAAATCATCGTCATTTAGAATGGGAATCTGATTTTCCAAATCATTGTCTGAATCTAGAATAGTCGTTTGGTTTTCCAAAGGGTTCATGTTTGAGCAATTTCCTGTAATTTCAATTGAGTCGAAATAATTCCTAATTGATAAATTTTTTATCAACAGTTCGCAAAAGCTAACTGTTGATATATTTTTGAAAACCTCTAGATGGATGGATAACCCACAGAGGCAAGTGCTTCTTTAATAGCCGTCTCTGATGCTTGAGTTTCTACACTGATAGTTTTGGTTTTTGTATCAGCTTTTACAGTGGCGGCAGCATCAACTTTTTGAATTGCTGTGTTGATAGTATTTACACAAGCTGAACAAGCTAACTTAGGAATAGTAAGTTGTAGTGTCATCTCTAAAAACTCCTGATTCTTTTACTACTAAAGCGTGGTTTGTTTGAGTAAGTTTTTAATTTTTTTTACTCAACCTGGAATTAGCTTAAATTCTCCATCTGCCTGGAGAGTCAAGAGGAAAAATAAAAAAATAACTACAGATAAAAATAGATACACACAGATAAATCATCACTGTTTATCTGTGTGCATCTGTGGTTTTATATAAAATTGTAATTTTTGTTCTTGTAATTAGTAAAAAGCTTTTGAAAGTATTAATTTTAGTAAAATCAAAAGTGTATAAGCAGCAATAAAACCACTTAATTCTTGAGAATTGCTGTAGCTACCATCAACCCCCATACAACACCAAAGCGAATTCTGGTTGCGCGATAAACCGCAAAATTTGCATCTTCAAGCAAGCGGTGAAATTCATTTTGGGTATAACACTGCTGATGAGCCGGATCAAAAATTTTAAGGATAATGTCACATATTTTACAAAGTAAATAATCTCTACACCAATCCAGGATAATAACTTTACCATCAGGCTTCAGGACACGTCTCATCTCTTTTAATGCAGCAAGTGAATTGTCAAAGTAGTGAAACGAATTAGCAGACACAATCACATCAAAACTATCATTGTCAAATGGCAAATTTGATGCACTTGCAATCTGGAATGATACTTGAGGATAAGCACTACATTTCTGTTTGGCGATCGCCAGCATTTTATCTGAAATATCTACCCCAAAAATCTGTTGTGATGAATACTCAGCCAGCAGCAAACGTTCAAACTCACCAGTCCCACAGGCAACATCAAGTATAGTATCTGTTGGTGATATCTCTGCCTAAGTTTTCAGAAAAGATAGTGTATTAGTTATATAACTTTTCCAACGTAGATCGTAAACAGAAGCTAACTGGTCATACTGGTTACGAACTATAGTTTCACTCATATTGTTTTTGTAAAATTTATTCGTGTTCAATAATCGGACAAATAGTGGAATGAGAATCATCCGGCTTGATTTCCCAACCAGAAAGCAACCCTGATAATTCTTGTCTCAAAATCAGTAATTGCTGAATTTGTTCATCAATAGCTTGTACTTTATCTTCTAGTTTAGTTTTGATATGCTCACAAGGTAATTCTCCTTCATCATGAACATTTAAAAATTCCTTAATCTCTGATAAGCTTAATCCTAAACTTTGAGCGCGTTTAATAAAGTGTAGTCGTTCCAAAACATCAGAGTTAAATAATCTAAAGCCGCCTTCTGTTCTTCCGGATGATTTGAGTAGACCAAGTTCTTCATAGTAGCGAATAGTTTTAATTGGTACTCCGCTGTCTTTGGCAACTACACCAATCTGTTTTGCTTCTGCTTGAGCTAACATACTTAGCAAATCCTTAGTGAGATATGATTACCGATCATATACTAAACTCTCCAGCTAACTGGAGAGTCAAGCATAAGCACTATCATTCCGTCATTTTTATGAGAAATGAATTTGAGTGGACACCTTTTCTTCACTAGCGTCTGCGGCTCGGACGGAAATTGCACCTCGAAACATATTCATGCCGCAGGTGAAAGCATATTCGCCAGGTTTTTCCGGTGTAAACTCAATTGAGGTTAATTGATTGACTGGTAAATCAGCAGCAATACCAAAATCAGGAATAAGCACTTTTGCAAGGCAATTACTGGGATTTTCGCGCAGAAAGTTGAGTTGCAATCTTTGTCCCGCTTTCACAACAACACGATTCGGTGTGTATCCTTTATCGACATTGATGCTGGCTTTCTGAATTCCTTGATCTAGGGTGGTTTCATGCTCATCAATTGAACCGAAGGATTTGGTTTGTGGTTCTTTCATTGTTTTTTCTTCCTTTGTCAGTCTTGATTGAATGTCTGAAGCTTCGGCATGAATTTCACCACGAAACATATTCATCCCACAGGTAAAGAGATATGTTCCAGCTTGTTTGGGTGTAAATTCTACAGTGGTTACTTGGTTAAGCGGTAAATCTGCGGCAATGCGAAAGTCTGGAATCACAACTTGTTCTAAACAACTACTGGGATCTTTGCGTTCAAATTTCAGCCTTACTGGTTTCCCTACTTGCACTACAATTCGACTGGGATCGTATCCTCCATCAACAGTGACAGTTACTTCCTGGACATTCCCACCTGTTGCCACTGCTTTCTGAGACTTAGGTTTACTCAACAAGAACCACCAAAGTTGTAGGCCGATGAGTCCCAATCCGCCGAGGGTGACGGCTATCTTATTCTCTAATGGCTGTTCAATACTTTGAAATTGATTGGTTTGGACTGTTGCAGATGAGTGCGTATCGTGAGATTTTTGTGCTGCCGCTTCACCAGATGCAATTGAGAATACAATTCCTAAACTGGCTATACTACCGATGAGTGCTGTTTTGTTTACCATTGAAAAACCTCCTAAGTGAATGTGGGTAAGTTGTTAGCTACACTAAAGTTCCTGAAATCACTCCCAACAGAAATCCAAACCCTGCTAAAGTCCCGAAAAATATGGTTTGATTGAACATTGTTATTTCCTCTATGCGAGTGTTTTAGGTTGGAAGTTGCGTAAACGCAGTGCATTAGTAACGACAGAAACCGAACTAAAAGCCATTGCTGCACCGGCGATGATGGGGTTGAGTAACCAACCGAAGAAGGGGAAGAGAATCCCGGCGGCGATAGGAATACCAGCAACGTTGTAAATGAAGGCGAAGAATAAATTTTGGCGAATGTTGCGAATAGTGGCGCGGCTGAGTTGAATTGCTGTAACTATGCCTTGCAAATCGCCAGAGATTAAGGTAATGTCACTAGCGGCGATCGCCACATCTGTACCAGTCCCAATGGCAATTCCCACATCGGCTTGAGCTAAGGCTGGTGCATCATTGATACCATCACCAACCATTGCGACAATTTTGCCTTCTGCTTGTATTGCTTGCACTGTAGCAGCTTTTTGGTCAGGACGGACTTCTGCTAAGACTCTTTTAATACCAACCTCGCGCGCAATACTTTCTGCGGTGCGGCGGTTATCGCCTGTGAGCATGACAACTTCTAAACCAAGTTTTTGCAAAGCTCTCACAGCCTGGGTGGAAGTGGGTTTAATGGCATCAGCAATCCCCATTAATCCTTTGATTTCACCGTCAACTGCTAACCAAACTGCTGTTTTACCGAGGTATTCTAAGCGTTCTTTATCTTGTTGCAAGGCTTGAGTGTTAATACTCAACTCTTCCATCCACCGTTGTGTACCAATTTGCACCAAACGGTTAGAAACAACACCTTGGACACCACTACCTGCTACTGCTTCAAAATCTCTGACATCTGCTAATGGTACTTCCTGAGATTGGGCATATCGAACAACGGCTTCTGCTAAGGGGTGTTCAGAATTGCGTTCTAAGGATGCTGCTAGTTGTATCAGCTTAATTTCGTTGCCGTTCAATGTACCGTTAACTGTGAGAAAATCTGTAACTGTCGGTTTACCTTGGGTAATTGTGCCTGTTTTATCTAAAACAATTGTTTGAATTTGGTGTGCTATTTCTAAGCTTTCCGCACCTTTAATTAAAATGCCGTTTTCTGCACCTTTACCTGTGCCTACCATCACAGAAGTCGGTGTAGCTAAACCCAATGCACAAGGACAAGCGATGATTAATACCCCAACTGTGGTAATCAACGCCAAGGTGACATTGCCCATGATGTTGTACCAAATAATAAATGTGAGGATAGCGATCGCAATTACCGCCGGTACAAACCACCCCGTAACTTGGTCGGCTAGTCTTTGAATAGGAGCTTTTGAGCCTTGAGCTTGCTGCACTAATTGGACAATCTGCGCCAATACCGTATCTTTTCCTACTCTTGTCGCCCGAAACTTAAAACTCCCAGTTTTGTTGATGGTTGCACCGATGACTTCATCCCCTGGTTGTTTTTTCACTGGTACACTTTCGCCAGTCACCATCGCTTCATCAACTGTGGATGTCCCGTCAACTACTTCGCCATCAACGGGAATTTTCTCCCCAGGACGAACCAGCACCACATCACCAATTTGCACTTCCTCAATGGGTACATCTACTTCTCGACCATTCCGAATCAACCGTGCAGTTTTCGCCTGCAAACCTATTAGCTTACGAATTGCTTCTGAGGTTTGTCCTTTAGCGCGGTTTTCAAATAGTCGCCCTAGTAAAATTAGGGTAATGACTACAGCACAAGTTTCATAATATACATCTGGTTTTAGCCCCTGACTGATGAAGAAACTAGGAAATACTGTAGGGAATAGGGAATAGAAATATGCTGCACTTGTACCCAAAGCTATTAAGGTATCCATTGTGGCGGCATGACGCTTAAAAGCTTTCCAGCTATTAACGTAAAAAGAATAACCACACCAGAACTGTACAGGAGTGGTCAGAACTAATTGCACCCAAGGGTTATGCAACCATGTAGGAATAAAAGGTAGGTCTAACCCTGTCATCATTGGTAGTGAGCCAATCACCAGCACAGTGCTAATGATTCCCCCTACTGTCACCTTTTGCTGCAAATCACGGGATTCTTTCTGGCGATGTCTTTTTTCTTCGTCATCTTCTCCCGCCATCAGATTTTGTTCTTGGAGGGGATAGGCAGAATAACCTGCTGCATCTACTGCCTCTTGTATAGCTTGTAAATCTGTTTTTCTGGGGTCATAATCAACTGTTGCCTGTTCTGCCCCAAAATTCACACTACATTCATTTACACCAGGGACAGAACTAATCGCATCTTCAATACTTCTGGCGCAGGAAGCGCAACTCATACCGCGTAGTTTAAGTGTCGCATTCTCCATTTCAAAGCTCCAATTATCAAGTCGTGTTTAAGACTGATTTCATCTTGAATCCTCCAGTTCACTGGAGTGTCAAGAGGGTAGAGAAAAAAAATTGGAACTACGCAAAAAATCCTTTCTCAACTAGCTTTGCGGCTATTTCTCATACATTAACTGAACTGGGGAAAAATTTCTGTTCAAGTCTCTTGACTCTCCAGTGAACTAGATATTTGAAGATAAACTCCAGCAAACAATAACCAGCTTGATCTAAAGTTCGGAAAGCTTTTGGAATGCGCTATTGGCAAAATTTGCCTATGGTTATACCATTTCAGCGGTTCTGGCATAGTTCAGCGTCGGACTTGTAATTCACTGGACTAACAGCTATGAGCATCATCCATCTACCCTCAACAAAAACCACTGTTTCAAAATCTCCTACTGTTTCAACCTTAATTCGTCCCCCTTCACCTTCTCTGTTAATTGCTTTCTTTAATGGAGCCGTACTGCCTATTCAAGCAGCAATTAATGCTCAGTTAGCTCGGTCAATAGGTTCTTTCCCTCTAGCTGGAGATATTTCCTACTTCGTAGGCACTATAGTTCTCGTAAGTCTTCTATTAACTGGCAAATTCGGACGACCAAATTGGTCTGCGTTACCCAAAGCACCTTGGTGGGCTTTTTGTGGCGGATTGGTGGGTGCTTGGTACATAACCTCAAGTGCATACTTGACAACTAACTTGGGAACTACGCTCACAATTGCGTTGATTGTCAGTGGTCAATCTTTCATGGGGATGCTGGTAGAGCATTTTGGATGGCTCTCAGTGCAGCCTCGTCGTCTCACGCCTAACCGACGCATTGCTGGAGCGTTGTTACTCTTAGCCGTTTTCTTTCTCACTTTGAAATAAGAGTTTTTAGTTTGGAGTATTAGTATGGAAATTTTGCTAGCGATCGCTGGTGCTGGTTCTGCTGGCGGACTGCTTGCTTATGGTAGTGCTGCTAATGTTCGATTAATGCAAGTAATTCGTTCCGCGATCGGTGCTGCTACTGTTAATTTCACTATTGGATTTACAACTTTAGCACTGCTGATGGTGCTGGGAGTCATCGGCCCGCTATCCCTCAACCAATTGTCTCAAGCTCCTTGGTGGGCTTTCTTTGGCGGTGCTTTGGGAGCAACTTACGTAACGCTCAATACTCTCAGCATTCCTAAATTAGGTTTGACAAACACAACAATGGCTGTAGCATTTGGACAGATGCTGATGTCACTGATCATTGACCAGTTTGGTTTATTTGGGGTTATGAGTCATATCGTCAGTGCGCCCAGATTATTAGGAACTGGGCTTTTATTAGCCGCAGTTATACTTATACAATTAGATGCTAAACACAGCCTCTAACTGACCAATGATATATCTGATATCTGCAATAATTCAATCCATCATAGTTGAGATTTTCTTTGTTCATGGTTACTGAAGGATTTTATCGTCGTCCCTTACCTCCTCCTAGTATTTCTTTTGCTTCCCCACAGGGGCGACAAATCTTTCAAGAAGCGATCGCATTAGGTGGTATGGAGGGTTATTTTCCCCTTGCCGAACAATTCCATACTCAATCAGAGCCAGCTTTTTGCGGGTTAGGTACGTTGGTCATGGTTCTCAACGCCTTATCAATTGATCCTGGGCGAATTTGGAAAGGTGTATGGAGATGGTACGGTGAAGAATTCCTCGAATGTTGCCAACCACTGAGTGCAGTTAAAAATCAAGGCATTACTTTTGACGAATTTGTCTGTTTAGCGCGTTGCAATGGAGCTAAAGTACAACCCTATCGTTACGACCAAAGCAACCTACAAGAGTTCCGAAACGCAGTTAAGCAAGCCACCTTTCTACCCCAAGGTTTACATTTAGTTGTTTGCTATTCACGACAAGTTGTAGGACAAACTGGGGATGGACACTTTTCACCAGTAGGAGGATACCATCCAGAACGTGACCTTGTTTTGCTTTTAGATGTAGCTCGTTTTAAATACCCACCACACTGGGTTCCCCTAACTGTTTTATGGAATGCTCTACAACCCATTGATCCTGCAACCGGTAAGTGTCGTGGCTATATGCTTATTTCTAATAAGAATATTTCCAGTCAAAGCTTCTTTCATGTAGGAGTTGATATACATCAATGGGCGATGGTTGCACCTTATTTTAAGGATATTGCACCAACTTTACTGGCTCAAGAACAGCCAGATTCATTATTTGTGTTACTGGATGTATTATTAAGAAACTTACCACTAGAGTTAACTTCTGTTCTCTGCATTACTGGAGATAATCTATCAACTGAATTTTTTGAAATATGGTGCTGTTTATTGGAAGAAATTAAATCGCATCCTTTATGGACAGTTACTCAAAACGCACTGTTGACTAGAAATTACTCGGAAACTTCTGTTATAGGAAAGTGGCAACTCCAAGAGAAAAACTTAACTTATTTGCTAACAATGTTTCTTTTATCTTGTCCAGAGGAAATTTATCAACCGCTAAATGAGCGTTTGCTTTCTCAGATATATCAACTCCGAGAAGTCGATAGGCTGCCGCCACTGATGCGTCAGGAAGTAGTTAGCTTAAAAGAACAGATGTTAGCGTTACAGAATTTATTTCAAACATTATCGAATTAAATGTACAACACTTTGCATATTTGTGTAATATGTGTAGAGACCTTATACGTAAGGTCTCTACATTTCTTCCTGTTTAAGTTTTTTCTCTTTTAGATGAGTGTATCTTCATACAGAATTGGTATTACCTATGCCTTTCTGTTTGTTATAAACTAGACTTTTTTTGATAATAAAGTCTACATCACTTGAAATACTTTGTGATGAGTTAGGTTTAGCATAGTGATGTTGTACAAGCCAAGCAAAAACTTCCTCTTCAGATAACGCATGGAATCGATTTCCGCTCAATGAATCATCAATAATCCACCAGATGTTACCCATGCGATCGCTTGTCTGCCAAATAAAAAGAGTTGAACTTTCCATCAAAGCTAGAGCGATCGCTCTAGCCGCATGATTCAAAGGTTGGCTGACTTCTTGAAATTGAGGTCTAAATCCATCAGAAATATCTGAAGGTGTCCATTCTTGTTTTTGGTAAGTTTGAAAATCATCAAAAAATTTACCAGGCATTATTCTCATAACTAATCTCCGTAGAACTAAATATTCAACGTAGGCTTTGCTTTACCATCTATGTTTGTTAGCAGCTAAAGTTTTTTGATAATAAAGTTGCTCAATCCAAATTAAAACTTCCTGTTCCGAACCCAAAGAAGCAGATTTACCTGTTGCTGGATCATAGGCAAACCACCAGACATTACCTTGGCTATCGCGCCGTTCCCAAACTTCTGGTTCGGGTTCTTTATAGAGGAAGTCAACAAACCATCTCCAGAATTTTCCCAATAATAATTGAATGCTGAATCGATTTTTGTGAGGTACTTTAGAATCAGAACTTGATGTGCATCTCTGATTTAACTGTTGTCTGCTTGTCATAACTAAATTCTCAGGTATAACTATTGAAAGGACAAAAAGTTATCCTTTCTTTTCGCAACTCAATAATTTAATTTTTAATGCTCCATTTAACTGGAGAGTCAAGAGATCGCGAGAAAAACTTTTATGAAGCAAAACATAGTTATAAATTTGTATGCAGAAAATTAATTTGTAATTAATATCAAAGAAATTTATACAAATTATTAAGATTGTATTCATAAACTTGAATCTCCACCTAACAGGAGAGTTGACAATACTAGTAAAGTAATTGTTGGTGGAGATTATGACAAAACGTCAAATTGAGATATTTACAGCCAATTGTCCTCTTTGTGATGAAACAGTCCGTACAGTGCAAGAATTAGCTTGCTCAAATTGTGAAGTATTAGTCTATGATTTGCGTTCAAGTCAGGAACAGCAGACTTATCTAGCGAAAGCTGAACATTATGGAGTTCAATCAGTACCAGCCATCGCTATCAACGGAGTGTTAGTGCTGACGGGTAAACCAACTCGTGACCAATTGCTAGCAGTGGGTGTAGGTCAAGCACTGAATTAAGCATGGATGTTAAACAAACTCCAAACAGCGCGATTGTCTTTAGCAGTATCCTTCGGGTAATCGCATTTATTACTAGACCAGTAAGGATGCGATCGCCTTGATTATGTAAAGAAACGTGTACAAGAAGAATATTTCATCCTCTTTTCATCTCTAGATGTAAATCTTAAATTATAGGTTTTTGTTGAAGATAAAACGATTTAGCTATTTGATTGGAAAGAAAATTAACTTAATTTTTGCAAGAAAAGTGAAACCAAAAAAAACTTGCATAATACTTGATGTCTGAGCAATTTTATTGAGTTTAATTTAAAATTTATTGTCTCACAAGTTCCTCACAATCTCTCGATAATTTCATAAATATAAGTTGTCTTTAACTCCTAAAATGAGGTGGGGTTATGAAAACAAAAACATTGTTGTATGGCTTGGCTGGTCTATTAAGCACTAGTGCGCTCGCTGGATTAGTAATTTTAAATAACGCACAAGCTCAGGTTTCAAACTCAGAACACAATACTCATTACCCATCTACAGAAACTACTCCTCTTCCCCAAAGAGGGATGATGACTAATATGGATCAGCATTTCATTGAAAAGATGGTTCCCCATCACACTCAAGCAATAGAAATGGCTGATATCGCATTAAGTCGCGCTCAACACCCAGAAATTAAAAAGCTAGCTCAAGCTATTAAACAAGAACAAAACCGCGAAATTCAGCAAATGAAATCTTGGTATAAGGCATGGTACGGGAAAGAAGTACCTGTAACAGCCATGACTCGTCAAGAAATGATGGCAATGCATCAGCGTATGTGCCAACAAATGAACCCAGGCATGATGAAAATGCCGATGAACTGCAACATGATGGGTATGAATGTAGATTTGGCAGCCTTGAAAAATGCACCAGATTTCGACAAAGAATTTATCCGTCAGATGATTCCTCATCATCGCATGGCTCTAATGATGTTGCAGATGGCTACTAAAAAAGCTACCAAACCAGAAATTCGTAACTTAGCTCAGTCCATCATTAAAACTCAAACGGCTGAAATTAACCAGATGCAGCAGTGGTATCAGGTTTGGTATAAATCCAACCCAGAAGAAAGTTGAATTCCGGAGAGATTTTGACCTGACACGATTGACATCTGCTCTCAAGGAGGTCAATTATGTGGAATTTTTTTAGTCGCAAGCGTCAACAAGATAGTGAAAACATTGCTGTAGACCCAATATGTGGCATGACTGTAGAAAAAACTACAGCATTGAAGTTCGAGCGAGACGGACAGACTTACTATTTTTGCAGCCAGACTTGCCTACATACCTTTGAATCACAACTAGCAAGATGAAGGAGTGTATTCAAAGATGGCAAGAACTCACGAGCATCACGGACATAGACACGCAAGCATAGTACCCGAACCAGGCGGGATGGCGAAAGACCCTATCTGTGGGATGACAGTACCTAAAGCTACATCCTTGAGGACAGAACGAGGTGGACGCGCTTACTATTTTTGTAGCCAAACTTGCTTAAACACATTTTTAGATCCTGAGAGGGAACTCAAATCTATGCGGACTCGCGTCACCGTTGCGATGACGGGGGTACTGCTTTTAGCAATTATGCGAGCGGCTGCATTTTTGGGACTAGCAGCAGGCATAAGTCTCATAAGCTGGGTGCCGATTCCAGTACTACCTTGGTTCACTTGGGGAGTCTGGTTGTTTATCTTGGCTACGCCTGTGCAGTTCATTGGTGGCTGGTCATTTTATACAGGGGCGTGGAATGCCATCAAAAGCCGCAGTATCAACATGGATTTCCTGATTGCTTTAGGAACCAGCGTTGCTTATTTCTATAGTGTGGCAGTGATTTTCTTCCCTAATGCTCTACCTGTTCGAGTTGAGGAGCGCGACGTTTATTTTGAAGTTTCTGCCGTGATCATTGCCTTTGTTTTACTAGGCAAGTATATGGAAGAAATTATCAAAAAGAACTCATCGGCAGCAGTACGTAAACTCTTGGACTTGAAACCTGCCACCGCTAGAGTCATCCGAGATGGCATGGAGATGGAAATTCCGGCAGAGCAAGTAATGGTAGGCGAAACCGTGATTGTCCGTCCGGGGGAAAAAGTACCAACAGATGGAGTTGTGCTGGATGGAGCTTCATCTGTGGATGAGTCAATGCTCACAGGCGAGTCATTACCAGTAGAGAAGCAAGCTGGAGCAGCAGTGATTGGTGGTACTTTGAACAGAACAGGAGCGTTCAGCTTCCAAGCAACTCGTGTCGGCTCTGAAACTGCTCTGGCTCAAATCATCAAAATTGTGGAGGAAGCCCAGACAAGTACAGCTCAAGTCCAACGGTTGGCGGATAAAGTTACGGGGTATTTTGTACCGGCGGTTGTGGGCATTGCGGTACTGGCATTTCTTGGTTGGTTATTGGTGGGAAATTTCCCCCAAGCTTTACTGGCATTCATCGCTGTATTAATTATTTCTTGTCCCTGTGCTTTAGGTATTGCTACTCCAGCCGCGTTGATGGTTGGCGTGGGTAAGGGCGCAGAAGGCGGGATTTTAATTCGGGGTGGTGAAATTTTAGAACGATCTGAAAAGCTTTCTACCGTAATTTTCGATAAAACTGGAACTTTGACTCGTGGTGAGCCTAGTGTGACGGATATTGTACCCTTAGCAGAACGCCCAAAAGATGAAATTCTCCGGTTAGCGGCGGCTGTAGAAGCGGGTTCAGAACATCCTTTGGGTGAAGCAATTGTGCGAGCAGCCAAACACCAGATGCTAGATATTCCCAAAGTGAATAATTTTGAAGCTATTCCCGGACATGGAATTCGGGGAGAAATTAATCGCGATCGCATTTTGCTTGGTAATCGCCGCTTGTTCCGCGAGCAAGGCTATCAGATAAATCCGGCAACAGAAGAGATACTGACTCGCCTAGAATCTGACGGTAAAACAGCCATGCTGGTTGGTTGTAACGGTTTGCTGATGGGGATTGTAGCAGTAGCGGACACCATCAAACCTGAAGCCAAGGAAGCGATCGCTGCTTTACGGCGGGAAAAAGTTAAAGTCGTGATGCTCACCGGAGACAACCAGCGTACTGCCGAAGCGATCGCCCGTCAACTAGGAATCGATAAGGTAATTGCTGAGGTATTACCCGGTGATAAAGCCCAAGTCGTTAAAGATATTCAACGACGCGGGGAAGTTGTGGCAATGGTGGGAGACGGTGTTAATGATGCACCCGCCTTAGCAACTGCTGACATTGGGATTGCGATTGGTTCTGGTGCAGATGTGGCCAAGGAAACAGGTGGGATCATTTTGGTGAAAAACGATGTGCGAGATGTTGTCACCTCAATTCGCCTATCTCGTGCCACGATGCTCAAAATTAAACAAAACCTATTCTGGGCGTTTATCTATAACTCCATTGGCATTCCTATTGCTGCCTTCGGTTTCCTCAACCCAATTATTGCCGCAGCTGCGATGGCTTTGAGTTCCTTATCAGTGATTGTTAATTCATCACTGTTGAAAGGATTCAAATTATCTACAAGTTGAATTGCAATTGCTAACTGCATTGGGGGAAAAATTCTATGAATCATCAATCTAGTCAAGATAGTTGGTGGCGTTGGCGGAACGCCTGCCTTCGGCACTCGCCCGCCAAAATAGCCTTATATGTTTTCCTGGCCATTGCTGCATTTTTTCTCATCACTGAACACTTAGCACATCTAGCTGGAATTCTGCCCTACTTGTTACTTCTAGCCTGCCCATTCATGCACTTATTTATGCACGGAGGACATGGTGGACACGGCGGACACAGTGACGGAAACGATCGTTCATCTCGGTAAAAAATATCAATCAACAGGAAATAAGAAATGAACAACGCATCCGCCTACGGTCTTTGGTCTCTGGTGATTATCAACTCTTTAGTATTTATCATCTTTGCCTTCAGCTTTACAAAACCAAAAAGTTCCCGTGATTGGCGAGCCTTTGGTGCTTTTTCTGCCTTTATCGTGGCTTTGTTCACTGAAATGTACGGCATACCTTTAACAATTTATCTACTTTCAGGTTGGTTGCAAAGCCGCTATCCAAAGTTGAATTTACTTTCCCATGATGTAGGACATCTCTGGTGGACACTGCTGGGAATGAAAGGCAATCCTCACTTTAATGTGTTGCACATTTTGAGTAATATCCTCATTTTTGGTGGGTTTATCTTATTGGCATCAGCTTGGGAGGTTCTTTACAAAGCCCAGCGTTCTCACACATTAGCTACTACTGGCCCTTATGCAACAATTCGCCATCCCCAGTATTTAGCTTTTATCAGTATCATGTTTGGTTTTTTGCTTCAGTGGCCGACAATTCTCACATTATTGATGTTTCCGGTGCTGGTGTGGATGTATACACGACTGGCACGCCAAGAAGAACGTGAGGTGCGAGCAGAATTTGGTGCAGAGTACGATCGCTATGCCAGCAATACACCAGCTTTTTTCCCTCGTCTGGGAGACACCACCAAGAGAAGTAATACCTAAAATATTGGGAGAACTAAGTAAGTGAAAAGACAGGAAAGAATCAAAATCCTGTTTAATCGTCAAAACGCGTTTGCGTTGGCAATTTTGCTCCTATGTTTAGCCGTCTGTTATTGGCTACTAAATCCCCAGGTAAATATATTAACACCAGAAGGATTTAGACAAACTGTAAAAAATTTAGGTTTACTTGGCCCATTTGTCTATATTGGTATCTTGGCTTTATCTGTAGTTATTAGTCCTATTCCCAGTGCGCCACTCGCAGTTATAGCAGGCACTATTTGGGGGACATTTATGGCAGGAGTTTACAGCGTAATAGGAGGTTTTATAGGTGGTTTAATTGCTTATTTTTTAGAGCGTACTTTGGGGCGATCGGCAATTAAAGCTTTAACTGGTCAAATCATTTATTTCTCGAAAAACAAAGGAGAGAATTATCTTAACTGGTTAATTTTTATTACTCGGATACTGCCAATATTTTCTTTTGATTTGATTAGCTACGCTGCGGGAATCGCTGGTTTTTCTTTCCCTAAATATGCAATTGCTACATTTTTAGGCATGATTCCTTCAACATTTTTACTGACATATGTGGGAAGAGCATTAAGCGTATAAACACCTTTAGAAATCGCTATTTCTGTTATTTTTTTCATTGTAATTATAGTGTTGCCTTGGTTAATTCGACGCTATAACTGGCTAGGAATGAGAGATATTGTGCGTGTGGAATAAATATATATATTTTTTGATTTCAAAGAGGTTTTTAACGGTAATATTTCCACCAGAGCTAGTGTTATCTTTGAATTAGCCGAACTTCTGTTTACTTATTGCAAGATAAGGAGTTTTTTATGTTTCAAAAAATTTTAGTGGCAATAGATTGTTCTAAAGTTAGCAAGCGTGTTTTTGAAAAAGCAATTTCTCTAGCAAAGCTCACCAAGGCTAACTTGATGATATTTAATGTTGTATGTCCTGAAGAAGATGGATATTTAGATAACTCTGAATTGTTAAATTACTATGACCCAGATCAAGACAGCGAAGCCGTAAAACACAGCCAAAAAATGTTAGATAAGTTCTCCCAGCCAAAGTTAGAGATGCTGCGTGTATTTGCAACAGAAGCAACAGCAGCCGGTGTAGACACAAATTACACACAACACTTTGGTCAACCTGGCGAAACCATTTGTGAATTTGCTCAGACTTGGCAAGCCGACTTAATTGTAATGGGACGGCGGCATTGGCTTTCAGGTATGGAAGAATTTGTTTTGGGTCGTGTTAGCAATTATGTGCTGCATCATGCTTTTTGTTGCGTATTCATAGTGCCATAATAGCTAGTGATAATTGATCTGATTATTTCCTTTGAAGCGCGAAAAAAAGCACAATGATTTCACTAATTACACCCGCAAGCATTCCATAGGCTGCTGAAGTAGCTCCACTATGTTTGGTAAAAATCAAACTTCCACATACTACTAAAGTAAAGGTCGCAGCAACTACTGTTGCCAAGTTGATGAGCCAGTTCTTGCCCTTGTGAATAAGTAGCCCTTGAAACGTATTTTGCAAAGCTAAGAGCAGGGGTAAACATGAGAGTATTTGTATAACTGGACGAGATGCTGCTACAAGAGAAGGATTATTTCCCAAAAATTGACGCAGTAAAAATAATCCTTGCTCTGTATACCCCAGCCAAAACGGTATGAAAGTAAAACTCAGCCCGACAATAATTAAAAAAGCAGCAAGTGTTCGCTTGGAAGTTTCTTCATAAGCAGAAATTACCACTTGTTGAATCATACGTGTACCGTTAGCGATCGCCAGTACAAGTCCCCAGGCCGCAGGCCAAACAGCAAGTGCTAAACTACCATCGAATGCGCGAGCAATTAGGCTCAAAAGTACAGCTCTTGCGCCCCAAACTAAAAGCATAGTTGAAGCTAAAGGAAGATAGTAAAAGCTGACTCCTGACAAGGTTTGAGGCAGTTTCTTCGTCTCAGAATATCCTTGTTGGTTAAGAATAGAAATAGTACCAAGACGCATACAAAACCATGTGACCAATACTGCCTCAATGAGTATAGCTCCCATCATGGTGATACCTGCCAGGAATGCGCCATCTAACCTCAAACTTACTCCCACTACCAGCGTCACAATTACCCAAGTTAATCGCGCTACACTTGCCCAACCTACAGCCATGCTTTTTTGTGCGCGAATCAGTAACCCTTGAAAGAAGCGTCGCCAAGCAATTACGAAAGGCCACAGAAACATTAATAAAAAAGTAATTCTTCCTCTAGCGGCAATTGATGAGCTAACGCTGAATACATCAAGTAGTAGCCAGTTATAAAGAGGTTCCCAGGTGAGTAACAGAAAGATACCACTTAGAGACAATCCCGCAATCATCGTAAACTGCCAAAGTGCGCGTCGAGATTTGGTTTGACCTCCCAGTGCGTTTGAGGCATGAAGAATCATGATTATGGGGCTTTCCAGAAATACGGCAACTCCTTTGACTACTCCGACTCCGGCTAATGTCTCTTGCGGAAAGGCTAGACGACTGAGTGCAGATGTTTGCAGAGGATCTCCGAGAGTCATTGCCACATCAGATAGAGAAAGTGGAATAAACTGCGTCAGTAGTGCTAACAGCGATCGCTCTGAAGTTGTTTCTTGTTTGGGCTGGGGTGAGGTGTTCATGATATTTTTCAGCACTACTCAAAATACACGGGACTTAGTGAAGCGATCGCATCCTCAAGACGTTTCCCTTGTTTGAGGGTAAATCCATGATGGTCGAGCCAATCGGCATCATACGCTGTCTCAAGGTATCTATCGCCTCGGTCTGGATTGATCATCAGAATCCGCGCACCCTCACCCAGTTCACGCGCCAGATGCAAGCCACCAGCTACAATTGCCCCTGTTGATGCACCCAGAAGCAAACCCTCACGACGTGCCAGGATGTGACACACTGAGTAAGCTAAATCCTCTGGTACTATATAAGCGCGATCGAGCAGGGAAAGATCCAGATTTGGTGGAAAGAAAGATAACCCAATACCCGTCATCTTGTACGGTTTTGCTGGCGTTCCCATAATTACTGAACCCACCACATCAACGCCAACAATGCGTATGTTTGGGAATCGCGGTTTAAGATAACGAGCTATTCCCATGATCTGTCCCGCAGTGCTAACACCGACTACCACAGCATCCAAATCAGAAGAAAAATGTGCTTCAATCTCACGGGCAGTATAGTACGAATGTGCCTCTGTATTTAAAGGATTAAGGTGCTGACATGGATACCAAGCATCAGGTATGGTTGCAGCCAACTCCTTTGCTTTTTTCATTCTTGCCTTCTGCATTGAGCCTGATTCGTCTGCCTCATGGAGTGGTACATCCACAAGTTCTGCACCGTATGCTTTCAACATTCGTCTAAAAGGTGGAGGAGTTTTGGCATCAACAACAATAATGACTCGATACCCTCGGACTGCTCCTATCATGGCTAGCCCCACACCAAAATTTCCTGAGCTTGACTCGATGATCGTACCACCAGGTACAAGCAGCCCTTCCTCCTCCGCACGCGTCACGAGGTAGACTGCATTTTTCTCCTTAATTGATCCACCGGGATTACAACTTTCCAATTTCAAGAAGCATTCTGCGATCGCACATATAGGAGAAATATTCTTGAGTTTGACAATCGGAACATTTCCCAACGCCTGGGTAACATCAGTAGCCGTAGTATTTTTCCATTTACTATCGTTGCTCCACTGAGAGTTGAAAACGCTTTCAAAGGATGAAGATTTTGCCAGATAATTCATATTAAGTACCCAAAAATTCAAAAATTAGTACAAATTCTCATAGCTACATGAACTTGCTCATTGGGGTTGATTTTATTGGAATATCTTTACTAGATTGTTTTCTTGAAAATAAAAAGATTAATAACTATTACCTGTATAGTTAATTACGTCTTTAATTTATTTCAATTTACTCAAAAATAGATAGCAATTAAGTTTGAATCGGTAACTACCTAACTAAGTCATGATTTTAGTTACGCCTATAAAAATATTGACCCTCATCATGAACTCGACATATTTTTATGTTGAAGGATAAATATGAAATCAAGATGAAATTTTTTATTGAATATTTAATATTTAAAACTTCCAAAAATCAGTAGTGATAATTTATTTGTGTGAATTAGTTAACTTGAGTAGAACACAAAGCATCAACAAAAAAGAGCTAGTGAAGATGTATAGATAAGATACTAGCCTACTATCAGGTTTTGTATAGCCTAATCCTAATTTTTAAGAATTTCATCCTAATTTCATACATTTCTGCAACCCTATTAATAGGGGTATCCCTGTGGGGAACTATGCTAAAATCACAAATTTATAAAGAACTTTTAAATACCCAATTTGATATGAGGGTGCTACTAGTCGAAGATGAGCCAGATTTGGGGTCAGCTATTAAGCGTACTTTAAATCAACAAAAGTACCTAGTTGACTGGGTTATAGATGGTAATGACGCATGGGCTTACTTAGAAAATAGTTCGGCGCAATATACAGTAGCGATTCTTGATTGGATGCTTCCAGGAATTAGTGGTTTAGAATTGTGTAAAAGACTGCGTTATAAAGGTAATCCTCTTCCTATCCTGATGCTAACGGCTAAAGATAGAATGGAAGATAAAGTTGCCGGACTAGATGCAGGTGCCGATGACTATTTAGTAAAACCCTTCAGTATGGTGGAACTGCTAGCACGATTGCGGGCTTTGCAGCGTCGTTCCCCCCATTTTCAACCCCAACAATTAACTGTTGGTAATTTGACTCTAGATTATGGCAACAGTACAGTTGTTAGACAAAATACAACAGGTGAACAGCAAAGCATTCCATTAACTAATAAAGAATTCCAACTATTGGAATATTTCATAAACCATCCTAACCAGATTGTTACGACTGAGCAAATTCGTAATCAAATTTGGGAAGTTAATGCAGAATCTAGTAGTAATGTAGTGGCTGCGCAAATACGTTTATTACGTCGTAAACTCACAAGTAACGACTGTCCTAACCCAATTGAAACTTTGCACGGTATGGGGTATCGTCTTAATTTCTCAGATGAATCAAAATAAACTGTTTCGGCTCACCCGCGTTCGTTTAGCTCTGTATTATGCTATTGTTATGGGTTTGATTTTAAGCCTATGTGCCTTTAGCTTTTACAGGTCTGTCTTTCATGCTCATGTGGTAGCTTTAGACAGTGAAATTGAGACTGTAGCTGGGACACTGCACGACAGTATTGAACTAAAACTACAGTCACCTGGACGTTTGGAACCTTTGGCACTCAAATTATTTCCAAATGTAGATAAATGTAAAATTGAAGATAGTAATTGTATTCAAAAACAACTGCATCCTAAACGTCATCTTCTGGGTATTGTTACTAAAACTAGCTACTATATACGTTTTTTTGATACTTCAGGAAAATTAATTGCTAATGCTGGTTATTATCCAGAAGGATTACCTGATGCTTTTAATCAAAAAAATTGGCAATTTCTCAAAGATAGCAAAGGCAACGAATACCATCAAATTACTTTATCTCTGCATACCCAAAATTATCAGGATTGGGGATATATGCAAGTAGGGCGAAGTCTAGAAGAGTTTAATCATTATTTGGATAGCGTAAAGCTAATTTTGATATTAGGGCTGCCGATGGCTATGGTTATGATTGCAGGTGCCAGTTGGTGGTTGTCAGGATTAGCGATGCAGCCAATTTATCAGTCATATCGACAAATTCAACAGTTTACAGCCGATGCTGCACATGAATTACGAACGCCTTTAGCTGCGACAAGTGCAACTGTAGAATCAGCACTTTTAATGCCAGAAATAGATGAACAAGAAACACGAGATATCTTGCAAACTATACAGCGTCAAAATCAGAGGCTAACAACTTTAGTCGTTGACTTATTGATGTTAGTACGTTTAGATAGACAAGCTCAAAAGTTACAGCATGAAGTTTGTTGTTTAAATGATATTGTTAGCGATTTAATTGAAGAATTTGCAGCGATGGCAACTACCGCAGGAGTAAAGTTGACATCATCAATCCGAGTTAAGCAAAATATGAATGTTATAGGGAATTCCGATCAGCTTTATCGATTGGTTTCTAACTTAATTGTCAATGCAATTCAATATACACTTAAAGGAGGGGAAGTCACAGTTATCTTAGAAAGCAATGATAATTATGCTGTAATTAAAGTTCAAGATACAGGTATTGGTATCCCACAACATGAACTGAGGCGAATTTTTGATCGTTTTTATCGGGTAAGTGGCGATCGCTCTCGTAACACTGGTGGTTCTGGATTAGGATTAGCCATTGCTCAAGCAATTGTCCAGGCACATCAAGGCAAATTAAATGTACAAAGTGAATTCGGTAAAGGTAGCACTTTTACAGTTCAATTACCTAAAAGTAAATGAGTTGATATTGCTTCTCTGAGGATGGCTTTGTTTAGTAGATGATTATTTTCCTAGAGCCGAGAGAGTTGGGAGCATCAACTTTTGGAAGATATCTGATATCTTGCACCTAGTTGGATAAACACTGAATATGTAGAATGAAAGTATCAAGTAGTGCATATTTATTAAGTGATTAGTTATAATTTCAATTCCATTACTTATTTGATTAATTTAAAAAATGTATCTAATTTGAGCCATAATAAACAAAATAGTTGCCCTTGTATCCCCATAGTATCGTGATCCAAACTACTCGTGACTTAAAACATCAGAAAAATCCCCTCAATTTAGTCAACCCAGTATTTACTAACCATGAAACTTTTCATCCGCGTTTTGGATGGTTGAAAAAAGGTTTTGATGGAGCTAAGAAAAATCCTGGTGTTTTCTTGCAAGATGATGCACCTGTGCGTTTAGGTGTTGGTAAAAATATGGTACGCGCTATCCGTTATTGGTGTAGTGCGTTTAAACTTTAGCAAAATTACCTGATGATCAGCAGTTAAGACAAGCGATTTTAGCAATGTCTGAGATTTTTTCTGATGCTTTGACTTCTCCGTAGTCTTTTAGTAGTTCTTCAAGATAGTCTTTAGCAAATTTGTCATGAATAAAGCGTGTCATTCAGTTTGAATATTATTAAGTTTTCTAGTTTTTAAAATTATAAAGAACTGGTACGATCGCGTAACTGTTTAGCGTAGCTGATCGCCTAAGAGGTTGTTTGAAAAGCGGTTGGCTATGATTTTAGGTACTGATTGATCCCCCCTAACCCCTAGGGCTAATTCATGTTCTACAGAGAAAAATCAGACTCTTAATTTCTGCGTAGCCTACTTAGCGAAACAAAATAATCAAGGAACAAAAGTATTGGATTCCTAAATTTTCTCTGGCTACAAAGAATCAGCCCTACCTTTTAAGGGGGATTTAGGGGGATCTCAAAGTATTTGCTATACCATGAAGAACTGTTCAAGGTTCATGACTCGGAAATCAACTTCACAACTCCTGAATCTAATTTACGACTCAGAAATCTAATTTATGACTCGCAAATCTAATTTACGACTCAGAAATCTAATTTATGACTTGCAAATCTAATTTATGACTCGTGAATCTAATTTACGATTTATTTATCAACTTCACGAGCCGTAAATCAATATGAAAACTTGTAAATTAATCTTTTTTAGCTTACGTATCGATACTTTTGCCGTTTAATCGTGTTATTTGACCGATTTTGGCGATGCGATCGCTTAACCATCTACTCCCCAAATCTGTATAAGTTTAGTATGTGGGGTATGTCAGTATAAAAACCTAACCCCCCAACCCCCTTCCCTACAAGGGAATAGCAGGGTGGTTTCATACAAAAAAAGAAAAATCTATAAGTTTTGATTTTTCGCTTTGTAGTCGAGATTTTGACCCCTCTCCAAACCTCTCCCCCACGGGGAGAGAGGCTTTGAAAGCTAGGTTTATTTTTTTCTCCGGTTGTATGAAACCACCCTGCCTTCCCTACAAGGGAATAGGGAGCAAAACTCCCATCTCCTTGCAGGGGAGGGGTTCTTGTAGGAATACTGAATTGGTTTTCTAGGTTTTCTCGCACTGAAACACCCTACTAAATTTATTTGAACCGTGCTGAGGTATAAAAGCTTAATTGGTTAGTTGATAAAAGGCTAATTATCACAGTGATATTACTAGTAAATTTTAAAATAATTTAAAAAATACTACAGGTTTTCTTTACACATTTGCTAAAATATTAGCATTATCAATATAGTTGCCAAAGCGTGCTAAAAAATCGGCATGGCGGAGAAAAAGGCTAGACACATATTGGGGCTTTCTGGGGGAAAAGATAGCACGGCTTGAGCGGTGTTACTGCATAGGGAAATTCCAGAGATGGAATACTTTTTTTGTGATACCCATAAGAAATTACCGGAAACTTACGATTATCTTGACCGCATTAAGGTACGTCTGGGGATTAAAATTCATTATCTCAGTGATAAACGCGGTTTTGAGCATTGGTTAGCAATTCATGATGGTTTGTTACCTTCTCCCCAAATGCGGTGGTGTACGGTGAAGATGAAAATTAAGCCGTTGGAGGATTTTGTCGGGGATGATGAGGCTATTAGTTACATTGGTATCCGTGCTGATGAAAACCGTGAGGGTTATATCTCCACTAAACCGAATATTAAACCTGTTTTTCCGCTTAAGGAAAGGGGTTTAGTTAAGGCTGATATTATTCGGCTTTTAGAAGAAAGTGGTATTGGACTCCCTGACTATTATCGCTGGCGCAGTCGTTCTGGGTGTTTTTTCTGTTTCTTCCAACGCAAGTATGAATGGGTAATGTTGGCGCAGGAACATCCTGATTTATTTCAAAAGGCTGTTGAGTATGAATCTAATCATGCTGATGGTCGTACCTATACTTGGACTGATGGGGAAAGTTTATTGCAACTTCTAGCACGCAAGGATGAAATTATTGCTCAACATAAGAAGTTAATGGCTAAAGAGAAAAATCTAGTTATAACATTCAATTTAAATTAAATATGTATGATTTACCAATTTGTGATAGTTTAAATATTTCAGTATTAGCAGGATTATTTGATTCAACCACTAACTCTTATAAATACCTTTATTTTTTATCATTACTAGATATTTTAAAAAGAAAAAATTTTGATAATTTATCAACAATTTATTTCCGGGAAATTATTGTTGAGATGTTAGCTAATGCTTGGTATACCCACAATTATTTTAAACTGTCGTTTGGGAAGCAAGACCAAATTGCTAATAAATTAAATGCTATTGATATAGAAATTACCGAACCAATTTTAAAGTTTAGAGATACAGATAAAAAACTTTTGCGGACAGCTATTAATAACCAAAATCTCGATGATATTGTTATTTCGATTAATCGTTACGTTTCTTATCGTTTAATTCGTCCTTTCTTCGCTCAAGAAACAAGGGGCTTAAAAGATTATGATGTTAATCCCACTATTATTAATTTAGCTAACAATCAATTTGATACGAAAAAGCCTTTATATTCCTTTGATGCTGAAGATCAGAAAAATTGTAACGCCATTATTTTACATCCAGATTGGATTCAGTATTTAGAGGAAAATTACATAATAGTTAGGGGTTGGGCTTCCTGGGAATGGTTGAATTATATGCAGCAGAGAAACCCCAGCACCCCTAATGTAGTTAATAAATTATTTATGCCACAAGAGAGAGATTCTCTAGGTAATCAGACTAAATATTGGAAAACCATTTTAGAACATCGAGAGATTAAATGTATTTACTCTAAAATTAAATTAAATAAAAATGAAATTTCTTTAGATCATTATCTACCTTGGTCTTTTGTAGCTCATGATCAATTATGGAATTTAATCCCGACTACAAAATCTGTTAATTCTTCTAAATCTAATAATTTACCATCAGAAACATATTTCCGTGAGTTTGTATCATTACAGCATTTAGGCTTAATTACTTATAAGCAAAACGTTTCTCAAACAAAATGGTTAAATGATATTGAATCTTTTGTTGCAGAGTTGAAAGTTGATCAACCAGATGACTTATTAAATTTAGAAATTCTCATAAATGTTTATACAAAAACTATCCAACCTTTGATTTCTTTAGCAACTCTGCAAGGTTTTAGCCCTAATTGGGTTTATGTTTAAAAAAGAATGAATCTAGAGGTTACTGAATCAGAACATGAAATGGTAAATTAGCTTTTATTGGTCTTTTTAACTTTGCGTCTTTGCGCCTTTGCGTGAGGCAAATTCATATTTTTAATCAGCAACGCTATGAACCCACATTAGTCATCTGGTTAGCCTATAGTGAAGAACTATGCGAACAAGCAGTTACAGAATTTCAAAAAGCCTGGGACAGTTTAGGCGATCGCATCCTCTCACAATATCCCTTTTTTATGCGACGCATCCCAAGCTGTCGGCAAAATTCCCGTCAATTTCCAAGACTGGGGAATTACCTATCTAGCGATTTCTGGACATAAACTCTATGCACCCAAAGGTGTGGGTGTATTAGTAGTCAGAAAAAATCATCCTCTCCCACCAATGATTTACGGTGGGGGACATCAACAGGGACTCAGATCAGGTACACTCAACGTCCCCGGAATCGTCGGTTTGGGAGAAGCTTGCAGATTAAGAGGCTTGGAGATGGAAACAGATGAAAAGGCGATCGCAATTTTGCGAGATCAGCTACAAAACCACCTCCAAACGGGAATCCCTGACTTATTAGTCAATGGAGACTTAAACAACCGTTTATCAGGTAACTTACACATTTCTATCCCTGATATTTCTAATACTGCCATCATTGCCCGACTTCGCCATCAAATCGCTATTTCCACGGGTGCGGCTTGTTCATCAGGTGTGGTCGCACCCTCTCATGTTTTACAAGCGATGAACCTTTCCGAGCATATCATTGAGGGAGCATTAAGAATTGGGATTGGTAAATTTACAACCCAACAAGAAATAGAAATAGCATCCTCTCTAATTAGCAGTGCGGTAAATCAAATAACAATCAACTACTGACCAGTCATATTTAGGAAGTAGAATTCCGCACCAAAAACCAAACAGGCGATTGCAGTTTGATAAATCAATCCACAGAGATTATATATACTTATGCAATATTTTCTGAAGTTTTCCCACATCAAGGAAATATATGTGTTAGCATATGCTCTGAGAATTATATTCGGTTATAGTGTTTGTTTTTAGTATTGACAGGCTTTTTCCTTTTGGTATTTGCAGACTCTCTCCGAAATCTAAATCTCTACAAACTGATGATTTTGGAGACATATCGATGTCGATTTATGTAGGCAATCTCTCTTACGAAGTTACGCAAGACACCCTCACTGCTGTGTTTGCAGAGTATGGTACTGTCAAGCGAGTTCAAATCCCTACTGATCGTGAAACAGGTCGCTTACGTGGCTTTGCTTTTGTGGAAATGAATTCAGACACCGAAGAAGCTGCAGCTATTGATGCGCTTGACGGTGCTGAATGGATGGGTCGTGACTTGAAAGTTAACAAGGCTAGACCCAAAGAAGACAGAGGTGGTTCATTTGGTGGGAATCGCGGCGGTGGCGGCGGCTACAATCGTAACCGCTACTAAGTTCCATAGAATTCAATAGAATCAATTGATTTAAGGAGACGCGATTTATTGCGTCTCCTTAAATTTTAAGTGTATTGCACTACCAAGTATTACTCTTTTAATTCCTCTACCGTCGGGTTGTTCATCATAGGATAGAGACTAGTATCAGTTTCATCACTTTGAGAAAAACAAGACTTTTCTAGTTCTAGTCGTTGCTCCACATTACGCAAGAAATACCCATCGACCATTGCAGATCCTAAAAGTTTACCCAACTGATCACGGCTAGTTGTGATAGTTGTGTGGAATTTCCCACTAGGTAAATTACCCAGAGTTGCTACAACAGCTCTTTGAATCAACTGAAGTACTTCTGGTGAAGCGGGTTGGGATAATTGGCTAACGGTTTGAGTATCCATAGATTGCACATATTCCCATAACTGATTGTGATTCATCACTTCAGTTAAAAAATTTTCGGGATGGCGATGGGAATCATTACTCATAGTAATTATCTCAAGTGCTACTCAACTATCAACTAATTTACCAATTTAAGTTTGATATCCCAGTTCGCATAACCGAACTCTGCAAGAGTGTTTGCACTACTATAGGTAAGTTGGTGGGAGTTGGTTTAGTCCGCATGAATCAATCGAATCCTACTGAATCATGAGATAGCATTTTTGCCAGGTTTAGATTAAGTTTGGCTCTGAATCCTATAATTCCGCTGCAAGTGAGAAAATCTTGACAGATTCAAAAATTATGTTTATTCCCTGGCAATCACAATATCATTTGATTTAATGACCGCGTAGGCTTCTGCACCTTCCACTAGTCCTAACTCTTCAGCAGACATTCTGGTGATAATAGAGGTTAGCTCTACTTTGTGAACAATTTCTAGTGTCACTTCACTATTCACAGCACCAGCGACAACTTTTTTCACCACACCTTTCAAAATATTGCGTGAGCTAACTTTTAAGGGTCTTTTAGGGATATTTGCTTCTAAATCTAAATTTTCAGATGTTTGTGTTTCTATCTTGTCTACCCCTGTGGTTGGTAATGATTTTGGTGGCGGGGGTTGTTGATGAAGACCACGCACAAGTTCCCGTAGAATCTCAGTTTTAGTGCGTTGAGACTGCTGACAAAATTCCTCTAGAATCTTGCGTTCGTCTTCCGATGTTTGAAAAGTGATCCATCCTTGTTCTTTTCTTGGCATAATGTTACCAATTTGGTTGGTAAATATCAAATTTATCTAGGTACGATCCTACCAAGCCACAATCCTTGGAGAAGAATCTATCTCAGCCTGATTTTCCTATGAAACGAAGACAAATTCTTGCTTTTCTTGGTGCAGCGATCGCTAGCTGTTTGATAGCGGTTGGCTTGCCTTTTATGACATCCTCTCCCGTAGTAGCGCAATCTAATGCTAGTTTACTGGTATCTGCGGCAGCTAGTTTAAAAGATGCTCTAGAAGAAATTAAACCTCTCTATCAAAAGAATAATCCTAATATCAACATCAGCTATAACTTTGGCGCGTCTGGTGCTTTGCAGCAACAGATTGAACAGGGTGCGCCAGCAGATATTTTTATTTCCGCCGCTAAAAGGCAAGTAGATGCTTTGGAACAGAAAGGATTGTTAGTGGCAGGTACACGAGCGATCCTAGCAAAGAATCGCCTCGTCTTGGTTGTTCCTAAGAACGCTAGAGGCATTACTAGCTTCTATAATTTCAGCAGACCCGAAATCAAGCGAATTGCGATCGGTGAACCGAGGAGTGTACCCGCAGGACAATACGCTGAACAGGTGTTGCAAAAGCTGAAGTTGTTGCCACAGATCAAGCCAAAATTAGTTTATGCCAACAACGTGCGTCAGGTTCTAGCTGTGGTGGAAAGTGGCAATGCTGATGCAGGTCTGGTTTATGCAACTGATGCCAAGATTTCTGACAAAGTAAAGGTTGTAGTGGCTGCTGATGAAAAATATCACTCACCGATTATTTATCCTCTAGCAGTGGTAAAAAGTAGTAAAAACGCTGATGCAGCCAGGGAGTTTACCAAGTTTTTAACTACTGATAATCAATCTAAGACTGTCTTGAAAAAGTACGGGTTTATTCTGCCTTAAAAGAGGGTGTAGGGGTTTAGGGGTGTAAGGGTATAGGGCAATAAAAAGCAAGAGAGATTTTATCTCTATAACCCATACCCCAGACCCAATCCCCAGTGATGTCACAATGAAGGTAGGTATTATCTTGAATCTGTGGCTATGTATTTAACTTGGTTAGACAACAATAGTTGGTTGTTGGAAATCGGTGAACAAAAAATACTAATAGATCCGTGGTTGGTGGGTGCGCTGACTTTTGCTAATTTAGACTGGCTATTTAAAGGTTCACGGACTCAGGAGCGTTCCATTCCAGAAAAGATTGATTTAATTTTACTGTCTCAAGGTTTGGAAGACCATGCTCACCCACCAACACTAAAGCAACTTGACCGGAATATTCCAGTTGTGGCTTCTCCTAATGCAGCGAAGGTGGTGCAGGAGTTGGGTTATATTTCTGTGACAACTTTGGCTCATGGGGAAAGTTACAAACTCAATAACCAAGTGGAAATTACTGCTATTCCTGGTTCTCCTATAGGGCCGACTTTGATAGAGAATGGTTATGTTCTCAAAGAGTTGGCAACGGATTTAAAGCTGTACTATGAACCTCATGGTTATCATTCTCCACAGTTGAAACAGTTTGCACCGATAGATGTAGTGATTACACCTCTGATTGATTTAAGTTTGCCTGTGGTGGGAGCAATTATTAGAGGTCAACAAAAAGCTTTGGAGGTTGCAGAGTGGTTAAAACCACAAGTGATGCTCCCTACAGCATCCCCAGGTGATGTGATGTATGAGGGATTGCTGGTGAAGTTTCTCCAAGCGATAGGAAATACCGAGGAGATGCGATCGCAATTAGGCAAACGTCAACTTTCGACTCAGATCATTGAACCACATCCAGGCGATCGTTTTGAACTACCATTACAACAACGTCAGTTAACTGTCTAATTTGTAGTCAAATCTCAGGTTGTGGTGCATCTATCAATATAACTCTTGTGGATTAAGGCCAGATGCCCCACTCCACAAGATCCATAGTCTTAATTGAGTAACACCCAAAATCTAAAGTCTAAACTTCTCCATTCTCTTTCCTAAGCGCGTCTACTAAGATTTGATTTTGTTCATCAGTGCCAACAGTAATGCGTAATTTATCATCTAAACCCGGTTGTTTAAAATAGCGAATGAGGATTTGTTGTGCTTTGAGTTGTTGGTAAAGATATTCTGCATTATTTTGGGAAGGCTGGACTAATAAGAAATTGGTTTGAGAATCCCAGACGCGAAAACCTAATTGTTTTAAGTCTTGGGCTAACTTGTGGCGTGAAGCTCTAATCTTGGCAATGCAGGCATTTTTATAAGCTTGGTCAGTGATGGCAGCTGTACCAACTGTACAGGCGATCGCATCAATGTTATAACTATCTTTAACCTTAAACAATCCTGTCAATAATTTGGGGTTGGCTATCCCAAAACCTAAACGCAATCCCGCCAAAGAATAACCTTTAGATAAGGTTCTAATGATCATCACATTTTCAAATTCTTGCACTACATCTAAAGCATTTTCATCAGCAAAGTCTGTATAGGCTTCATCAATCACCAACACTCCAGACAAACCACTTGCTAGTTTTCGCAAGTCATCTTTAGGGACAACGTGACCAGAAGGACTGTTTGGTGAAGCAATAAATGTTACAGCTCCATCTGCCGCAATTAATTCTGCCACTGGCAAACTATAATCTTCTGCGTAAGGAATCTCCAAAATTTCCGCCGCCTGCATCTCGGTCAATGTGCGATATAAGACATAGGTAGGCATAGGATAAACTACCTTGCGTCCAGGTTCGGCACAGGCGCGAATCACAATACTCAATACTTCATCGCTGCCATTACCTACGATAATCCAATCACTGGGAATGCCCAGGACTTGACTGACAGCTTGCCGAAATTGTCCACCAAAGGGTTCTGGATAACGCCGCAACCATTCACCATCAATAGTTCGCAGTGCTTCTAATGCTTTCGGTGAGGGGGGATAGGGGTTTTCGTTACTGTTGAGTTTAATAATTTGTGTACCGCGTGGCGGTTGTTCACCAGGAACGTAGCTAGCCATAGCCTCAACGTTAGCGCGGAAGTAGTTAGACATAAACAGTTTTAATGAAAATAGAAATGGCGCACGGAGCATTGGGCATTAGGTATTATACCTGTCCGAAATATAAATTTTCGTACAAAAAAAATAGTAGCCGTCATGAACTGCGCACATAAGAAAACATAAAAAAGTCTTTCCCTTACACCCCTACACCCTTACACCCCTATACCCCTTTTTCAAGTCAACACGGGAATTTAAGCAATTTAGCAATCGAAAAAAGATTTACGTGATAGCATCATGCAAGTTTGCAATCAAGCTGTTTTGAGAGATTGGGATTTTCAGCAATGTTTACTGAAGATAATATGTTAGCCATCAATAGTAATAAAAATTTACACTATATTACTGAACATAAACGTGCCTTTGAAATTGAATATCTTTACCCATTAGAGATTTTTGAAACTTTCGCAGATCAAACTAAAAATTGGGGTCTGGAGTGTTCTTGCAAAATTAACCAAAGTCAACTTTATCCAACCCGCTTTAATCTGTTTCGCAAGCGACCGACTTTTGGTAATTACCATGCAGCATTTAACTTCTTGCGTTCTATGGAAGCGCAGTTAAATCTCAAGTTTGACTATCAATTACTCCAACAATTTATCGGTAATGATTTAGATTTCAGTAAAGTTATAGAAATTATAGTAGGTGTTGATTTACGCAGTGGATTAGAGGATTCTAAATTAAAGTTTTGTTATGTTATTCAAGATTATCCCGAAAAGTTAGAGATAGCTGCTGACATGGCTCATGCAGCACAGGAATGGCCAATTTTATTAGGTAGTAAAATTACCACGATTGGGTTTGATTTTCACTTTAATGGTCGTAGCGAGATTGAAATATATCCAATAATTGGTCAAGACAAACTTCAGCAAATCGATGTGCAAATGAAACTAGCAGAATTTTTATCACCTCAAGCTTTGCGACTATTAGATAATTGCAGGGCTTTAGATGTAGGATGTAGTCAAGCAAACCCTGAAAAAATTCTCTATTATCGTACTCTTGATCCTCACAACTTTATTGCTGAACTTCATAATGAATTAGCTAATCGAGTTCATGCTTATTATCGTGAGCAACCTGTGATAGAAACAATTGTAGGGCTACGGGAAACAGAAATCATTGCGGGGAAAATAGAGAATTTAAATCTGTATTATCAAATGAGCATCAGCTCGAATTAAAAATTACAAACAATGAATATTCGTTGTGAAATACGATCAGATGATGAAGCCATAGCTGAAGTAAACCGTTTAGCATTTAGCGGAGAAACTGAGGTTAAAATTATAGAAGCAATCCGCGAGTCTGAATTTTATATTCCAGAACTTGCTTTAATTGCTGAAATCAATAACTTGGTAGTGGGTCATATCATTTTAAGTTATATCCATTTGATCGGTGACGATACACTACAAGTATTAGCTTTAGCACCTCTAGCCGTACATCCACAATTTCAAAAGCAAGGAATTGGCAGCGAATTAGTAAAAGAGGCATTAGCAAAAGCAGAAAACAAACAAGAAGCTTTAGTTATAGTTTTAGGTCATCCCAATTTTTATAGAAGGTTTGGCTTTGAACCATCAGTGAATTATGGTATCGCATCACCTTTCCCAGTTCCACAGGAAGTTTTTATGGTCAAGCCACTAAAAAATTATCAAAATAATCACCGGGGTAAGGTTGTTTATCCACCAGCGTTTAGTGGAAGTGTTGACTAATGACTATTAACTATTGACTTTATCCTTAGCTTTTAACTTAGGGTAAACAATGCGTTTGTGATGAAATTGTTGCCAAACTTCTACAAAGATTTCAGCAATTCTGGTCATTTCTTCGCGCGTCAAACCGGAATCAATGAGTTGATTATCTTGCCATCTGGCACGCAAGATATTATTTAACATTGTTAAGGCTTGTTCGGGATTAACATCTTTGAGCGATCGCAATGCAGCTTCACAAGCATCGGCTAACATGACAATCCCAGTTTCCCGCGATTGGGGAATAGGCCCAGCATAGCGAAAATCAGCTTCATTCACCACAATACTGGGGTCAGCTTGAGCCATCTGTTCCGCTTGATGATAAAAGTAGGCAATCAGCATTGTCCCTTGATGTTCGGGAATAAACGCTTGAATCGCTGTTGGTAACAGGTGTTTGCGCGCCATAACTAACCCTTCGCTGACGTGCTTTTTGATGATTTCTGCACTCTTCCAAGGGTCTTTAATCTCAGTTTCATGTTTGTTCGGCCCGCCCATTTGATTTTCAATAAATCCTAAAGGGTCGTGCATTTTTCCAATATCATGGTACAAAGTTCCAGCTCTGACTAATTCCACATTGCATCCCAATTTTTTCGCCGCAGCTTCTGCTAGCGTTGCTACTGATAAGGTGTGCTGAAAAGTTCCTGGTGTTTCTGTGGCTAGGCGTTTGAGTAAAGGACGGTTAGGATTAGCTAACTCTGCTAGTCGAATCGGGGTGACTAAATCAAAGAGTTTTTCTAAGTACGGACTTAAACCTAGAGCGATAATACTCCAAGCCAGACCAGATAAAGCGAATAATCCAGCTTCTTGCAGCACAACATACCAAGCCGCACCAAAGGCTGCACCAATCAGGACTTTAATAATTAAATAAACACCACCTTGAGCCGCTGCGATCGCTACACCCAAAAGTGCTAATTCTTCCCGCGATCGCAATTTCTGCGCGATACAACTACCCAAAATCCCACCAGTAGCACCAGCCAATAATGTAATTGCGCTCACTTCTAAGCTAAGTGGTGACAATAGCAACAGTAAGACAATTACTGTTACACCCAAGCTAGGCCCATAAAAGCTACCTAACAGTAAACCTACACCACCCCAGGTAGTATAAGGTACACCCATCGCCAATAAACCTGGTGTACTTACAGTTAATAGTAAAACTAACAGGCGATCGCGTTGGCGTAAGTGGTATTTAATTCGTCTTTCTACTAAGACAAATACACCGATTGCTCCCGTTACCAAACCTCCTAACTTCAGCAATCCCAGCCAGTTATTTTCCCGACGAATCAGTTGATAATGCTCTAAAATTTCAAAATGCCGTTCTGTGATTAAGTCTCCTTTGTTGACAATGATCTGACCTTGCTTGACTTCAATGAATACAGGTGTTACATCTGCGGCTGCTTTTTGAGCTTTTTCTTGAGTCTGTGCCTCATCTGTTTTTAAATTAGGGTCTAAGACAGCTAGCAGCAGTTTACTGGCTAAAGCTTCCGCATTTTTAGGAACAACAGCTTGTACTTGTAAGCTGACCGCATTACTTAAAATACTATCTGGTAATCCTGGAGGAATACCCTGCGTTAGAATACGTTCCGCACTTTGATAAATTCCTGATTGGGTTTTTGTCCATTCATCGTCTGATAATTCCAACAGAACTGTTTCGCTATAGATTGTGTCTGAAGTGATGGTATTGCTGTTGAGTTGCGCATTAGCTTGCGTATATGCTTGACGCGCTTGAGAAATCTGTGCGATGACGGAGGACAGGTTTTGTTCGCCAATGGTAACTCGATAAGCTAATAACTCTGCTAAAGCTAGCGTCAACTCGCTTTTACCCAGAAGACTAATGCTTTGATTACCTGAAACTTGTCGGTCTTGATTGGGAGAAACTGAATTATTATTGGGAGTTTGTTGACTAAAATTTTGTCGGAAGCGATTATTTAGACTTTGTTGACTAGTGTTTTTCATCGCCGCTAACAAAACCTGCCATTCTGAATCAGAACAAGAACGGAGATAATGCTGGGTGGGTATAGACAACACCGAAGAATCGTAAAACGGAAAAGAACCAGCTATGTCACGAATTGCCTTACCTTCATCTAGTAATTTCTGTAAATTCTGGTTGATTTTTTCTGTGACTTCTGTATCAACCATTAATACTGGTGTGGAGTTCCTACTGGCATTTTTACGCTTCTCGGTTGTTCTTTCGCGATCCTCAATCTTGTCCGTACGAAACGCTCTAATTGTTTGTGGTGCAAGAGTTCCTACCTTTAATTGAGGCTGGTTATATAATTTATGACCCATTACACCAGTAAGGGATACAACTGCGATCGCTAAAACTAGAGAAGAACGCCTTTCATGTATCCAACCCAAACCTACTGCATTTACCCTACTGTGATTTTTGACCAATTTTGTCATTGCTCTGAGGTCAATTTTGCGTTTTTTCTGACCACTGTGATCAAGATTGTGGAGTAAATTCCAGAGTATATGATGGAGAACAATTCTATGCCCTTCATTACTAGAGTTTTTATCTTTTTGATTCACCGCCAAAAGTAATTTTCTCTTATGGCTAAATAGTCTATACCGCCGCCGCCAATGGGTCAACTGCCGATTCAAGAACTGCAAAAATCGCTGTTTTTTCATTACTTATGGGCGGGGGACTGGAACTGGAGGAATGAATATTGATTCTTGACTGAGAACTATTTCCTTACCGCGCCTTGATGACGCGAGGAGCTGCATAAACGCAAGGCGTGAAACTTTCCTCCTGTGAGAACTCCTGGAAATTCAAGCCAGGCTCATACACTCCTGACCACGCAGTCGCAAGTGCATCAGCTAATTCTAGCATTGGCGAAATTTGGCTGAATTTTCTATCTAGTGAAACTCTCCAATGCACAGGGATACTTACACTACTGTTATAAACTCCAGATAAAACAGCAGTGATTGTACTGATCTGTTGGGAATGTATGACAGAGTGTTGTTTCCAGATTTCTCGATGACGAATTGATCTTAAAACTGTTAAACGAAAGTCTTCTAAGGTGCTGAGAAAGTAATAAAATGCTAAGGCTATTCCATCCGAGAGATTTTCTTGACTACTTAACTCGGTTTGTAATCTTTCTAACCCAGACCTCTGTTCTAACAAATTATTGATTTTTAATAAGTTTTGTGGGAGCGCAGTTGGTGTATCACCGATAAAAGCAATTATTTGCGGAATGAGGGTTTGGGGATGTAGCTTTTCTGTTAACGATTGGGCGATCGCATATCCTATTGCTAGGGTACTGTCTCGTACCTCTGGATTAGTATCCCAATTTTTTAAAATTTGCAATAAATTTTGGTGCAGTTTTACCGGATTTTCGTGGCAAAAAAGAGAAAGAGGAATTGTAGCGACAATTATTTTGGCTGGTTCTAAGTCGGTAAATTTTTGTTGATAAATCCCTAACCAATCATCTATATCGAATTTTCCTGACTTCACCAAACTGGTAACACCAGGAAATATACTTTGGGCAAAATTAGTCTCGACAGAATATTGTGGCTGACTACTTTGAGCTAAGGTTTCTCCTAATAATCCTCCTAAAAAAGCACCCCTGAACCGACTCCCTAGTAAATAGCGCATGGTTTAAATGAGTAAAAAGTTAAAAGCAAGTTCTTCTACCTTTCTACTTTTAACCTTTTAATTACTCAAATGATGCACTAAAGCCTGTAAACCTAAGATGTAGCTTTGCACACCAAATCCACTGATTTGTCCAATAACTACCGGGGCTATGTAAGAATGATGGCGGAATTCTTCTCGACGATAAATATTACTCAGATGCACTTCTACTGTAGGTATATTGACCCCAGCGATCGCATCCCTCAACGCCACACTCGTATGAGTATAAGCCCCGGCGTTAATCAGAATTCCTTGATGCTTTCCGAGTGCGTCATGAATCGCATCCACTAACATGCCTTCATGATTCGATTGCACAGGGAAAACATTCGCCTGTAAATTTAGTGCTGCTTCAGCTAACAGGTGGTTAATCTCAGACAAGGTAGTAGCACCATAAACTCCTGGTTCGCGTTTCCCCAGTAAATTTAAGTTTGGCCCATGCAGCACCAAAATATTTAGAGGTTGTACTGTCAATTTTGTACCTTCGGGCTACTAACGACGACGCGATCGCTGGTCTACAGGGATCGGAATCAGTTCTGGTTCCGGTTCTACTTCAGGCCCTAGTAGGGCTTCAATCAGCTTACGCGCCAATTCTTTTAGCTTTTCCAGTACCTTATCTATATAGTCCATTAAACTGACTGCTCCTGAGATACTACCTCAATTTTGATTAACAGCTACGCAAAAATTGGCGTAATTTTGCACCTCTGGCTGACAACCGGGCTGATACACACTTTTGTATTCCGGGCATAAGCCAATCTTAAAATTTTAGTGTTGTTATCTCCCTTACTTTTTAGAGTATCACATTCACCACTTATCGGACTCTAAGAGTTAGTTATTAGTCAATTGTCAATGGTTGATAGTCAATAGTCAATGGGACTGGGGATTAGGGACTGGGCAAACAGGGCATAGGGCATTGTTTAGGGGTATGAGAAGGGAACACAATAAAGCTGCTGTTGACTATTGACTATTGACTAACTCTTAACCTCTTTTTTCTTGGTCGCTGTCGTTGATTTAGCTGTTGTTGACTTAGATTTGGTCGTGGTGGATTTTGTTGTCTTGCGGGTGGATTTGCTGGTTGATGCTTTGGCGGCTAGCAATTCCAAGGCTTGAGCTAGGGTGACATCTTCTACTGACACACCTTCTGGTAGCCCCACGTTGGTTTTGCCGTGCTTGATGTAAGGGCCGTAAGGGCCATCGTAAATATTCACTGGTGCATCATCGTCTGGATGTGTACCCAATTCCTTTAAAGCGGCTTTGGACTTGCTACTACTAGCACCACGGGTCTTTTTCTGTTCTGATAACAATTCCAACGCCCGTTCTAGGGAAATTGTCAAGACATCATCACCTGCTTTTAAAGAACGGTAATCTTTGCCTTCTTTACCTTGGTCGTGGACGACATAGGGGCCAAACCGACCTAAACTAGCTTGAATTTTACCGCCTGTATCTGGATGTACTCCCAGGTTGCGGGGTAGTGACAATAAACCAATGGCTGTTTCCAGGGTAATGTTTTCTGGGGTGACACCTTTGGGTAAAGAGGCTTGCTTGGGTTTGGGATTTTCGTCGGACTTGTCGCCTAATTGAACGTAAGGGCCATAAGCACCAATTTTGACGTAGATTGGTTCACCAGTTTCAGGATGACGGCCGAGTTGGTCTGGCCCTGTGGTTTTTTGTCGCAACAGAACTTCGACTTGTTTGGGGTCAAGGTCGGCTGGGGTCAAGTCTTTGGGAATTGATGCGGTAATTACGCCCTCACCGTTATCTACTTCAATGTACGGGCCGTATTTACCAATGCGGACTTTGGCGGCTAAATTTTCTAGTTCTACGGTTCTGGCTTTATTGGCATCAATTTGGCTTTCTTGTTCTTTGACCAAGGTTTCTAGACCTTTATCGCCAAGATAAAATTCCCGTAAATAGGGTAGCCATTTAGCTTCACCATCGGCAATATCATCAAGGGTTTGCTCCATTTTGGAGGTAAAGCTGGGATCAACGATATCAGGGAAATGTTTTTCCAAGAGGTCGGTGACGGCGAAAGCAGTGAAGGTGGGAATCAGGGCATTATTGATCAGTTGGGCGTAACCTTTATCAATGATTGTGCCGATAATGCTGGCGTAGGTACTAGGCCGACCAATACCTTCACTTTCTAAAGTTTTGACTAGGGTGGCTTCGGTGTACCTGGCTGGCGGTTGGGTTTCGTGGTCAACGGTGTCTAGTTGTTTACAACTGGGATGATCTCCAACTTTTAACCCAGGCAGAATTACCTCTTGGTCTTCTAATGCGGCTTCGGGGTCATCAGAACCTTCGACGTAGGCACGGAGATAGCCAGGAAAGTCAATGCGTTTACCACCAGCACGGAAACCAGCATCTTCCACTTTTAGCTGGACGGTGATTTGAGTTTGCCGGGAGTCAGCCATTTGACAGGCGACAGTACGCTTCCAAATCAGGTCATACAGGGCTAATTCCCTACCGCTTAATCCGGTTTCTTGGGGGGTGCGGAAACTGCTACCCGCCGGACGAATGGCTTCGTGGGCTTCCTGCGCGCCTTTGGATTTGGTGGTGTATTGCCGGGGTTGGGGACTGAGATATTCTTTGCCGTATAGTTTTTCTACACAATCACGGGCAGCTGCGATCGCCTGTTCAGACAAATGTACCGAGTCTGTACGCATATAGGTAATATACCCTTGCTCATACAAACTCTGGGCGACGCGCATGGTGTCTCGTGCAGAAAGGCGCAATTTCCGGTTTGATTCTTGCTGCAATGTGGAAGTGGTAAACGGCGGCGCAGGTTTGCGCGTCACTGGGCGTTCTTCCACTTCGGAGACTGTCCAGGGTTTACCTGCCAAGCGTTCCTTGAGGGCAATAGCATCCGCTTCAGAAAGCAACACCACATTGCGCCCGGTGGCGATTTGTCCTGTGGATGGGTCGAAATCGCTCCCTGTCGCCACTTTAGTGCCTGCTAGTGTCACCAACAGGGCAGTAAAGGGGGCTTTATTTTGTTCTAGGTAAGCTTTTAAATCCCAATATGTACCTTCTCGGAAAGCGCGGCGTTGGCGTTCCTTATTCACCAACAGACGCACAGCTACAGACTGCACCCGTCCGGCGGATAATCCCCAAGCGATTTTTTTCCATAACAGAGGCGAGAGAGTATAGCCGACTAATCGGTCTAAAATCCGCCGAGTTTCTTGGGCGCGGACTAACTGCTCATCAATATTGCGGCAGTTTTTCAAAGCCTTTTTAATCGCGTCTTGGGTGATTTCATGGAAAACCATCCGCTTAGTCGGAATCTTGGGTTTCAGTAGTTGGTATAAATGCCAACTAATGCTCTCACCTTCCCGGTCTTCGTCAGTTGCCAGGATCAGTTCAGTTGCTTCTTTTAAAGCTTCCTTGAGCTGAGTGACAATTTTCTTCTTGTCTTTGGGGACAACGTATACAGGTTCAAAGTCTGCGTCCACATTTACCCCAAGCTGCGCCCATGCTTCCCCTTTGACAGCAGCAGGAATTTCACTAGCCGATTGGGGTAGGTCACGCACATGACCCATCGACGCTTCTACCCGATAGTCTCTTGGTAAGTAGTTGCGAATGGTGCGAGCTTTGGTTGGAGATTCGACAATGACGAGGGTTGACATGGAAATTTCAATAAAAAAATAGCTATGAAGCTAAACAGTCAAATTGAAGTAATTTCAGCGAAATGTCAAGAGGGTAGGGGACTGGGAAATGGGAACTGGGGACTAGGGACTGAGAAAAATAGTTTTTCTCTTCATCTCCCCATCCCCCCGTCTCCCTACTCCCTACTTCAGCTATTTCTAATCTTTAACTTATCAAAGGCATAATTGGCGACTACTGTTTTCAAAATACATCACGAATTGAATTGTGCGATCGCTTTGTTTAGGGGTGCAGGGGTTTAAGGGTGTGGGGATGTAGGGGTAGAAGCATAGAACTTTTCCCAGTCACCAGCCTTTCAATGCGTGGATTTTAGATCGGATTAAATCTAAAATTCCCAATCCCCAATCCCCAGTCCCCAATCCCAACATCCTGTGCCAGAATTAAATCAAATTTGAGAGAAAAAGCGTAGTGGGGTTTGTACTTATCCCCAAGGACAAAACTATGCAGCCAATGCGGCAAGGCGATGTTATTTTAATACCCGTACCAGAAGTTACAGGTGAAATGATACCTCACTTAACTTTGGCAACAGGCGAAGTTACAGGACATAAGCATCGTATCACTGAGGGTGAAGCAGAGTTATTAAATAAAGATGGTACTCTCTATTTGCGTGTGATTTCCGAAACGGCTTTGCTCTCTCATGAGGAACACCACGCGATAAAAATTTCTCAAGGTCATTGGATGGTGAAAATTCAGCGAGAATATGAGCCGGAAGGTTGGCGTTATGTAGCTGATTGATAATTTATTTCTAAACGCCAAGGAGCGCGGAGGTTAACGCAGCGAAAAGTCTGAGCGGAGGTTTCCTCCGATCAGAACTTTTCAAGACAGAGTGGCGCAGAGATTTAATGATTATTTGCGACACTTGCTTGATAATTTAAGGTAGTGGATATGATTGACAAGTTAACGCCTGAGCAAAAGGCTTTAATCCCATCTTATCTGGATAAATGGCGCAAAATCTTACTGGCATCTGAATTAATTTCTGAAAACACAGCATCAGAAATTGTTGATGTTTTATACTCATTTTTAGGTAAAAAAATACCAAAAATTATTTTACTTAATAACCCTATTGCAGCTATTAATCAAATCTTGTTAATCAGTTCTAAAGAAAAAAGACTAGAGAATAATTTTGCAGATGATATAGAAGAATACATCGAAAATCAACTAAGAGGATTTAGCAGACAAACGTCCTTAATATCAGTTGGCTCTATCTTATTAGACAATAGAGTTAACTTAGAGTCTTTAGAAAATTTAGAAGATCAACTAGATTCAATACCAGGAAATAATTTAAATTTATTGCAGATGATTCTGCGTATGAATCAATCCGAACTAGTTTGGCAGCTTTGGTCTAAGGGAGTAGATCACAAAGCTATTTCCTCATTCGATTTGTATTATACTGCTGCTTTATTTGATTTCTTTATTTCGGAGTGTGATTGCTACTATAACCCGAAAATTTATCAGCTTTTAGAGCAGGTAGTGCGCGCAGGAATAATTATATTTCCTTTTGAAGAATATTGCTTTGTATGCGATCGCCCTCTGCATCTTCGCTTCGATGAGCAGAATCGTCTTCACGCTGAAGGCGAACCAGCTATTGAGTTTGCCGACGGATACAGCCTCTATTTTCATCACGGTGTCGCCTTGCCGGAAGAATATGGTAAAGTCCACCCCAAGGAATGGCGATCGCAATGGTTGTTAACACAAGACAACGCTGAATTACGTCGGGTGTTAATTCAGGGTATTGGGTACGCTCGTATCTGTGAGGAATTACAAGCAAGAGAATTAGATAGTTGGTCAGAATATACCCTTTTACAGATTGACAATGCTATTGATGTCGAGCCAATTTGTTTATTAAAAATGACTTGTCCTAGCACGGGATCTATTCACGTTTTGCGTGTTCCTCCTGATACTAATTCAGCACGGGAAGCTGTTCGCTGGGTGAATTGGGGCGTTGATCCAGAAGATTTTGCTGTGCAAACTTAATGTATAGATATATAAAAGTTTTGTATTTTACCATACATTAAAACAAATATTTCAAAACAGACTTTGCCATTCATAAAGTTGTGCTAACATATGAGTGGAGAAGTTAATTTCGGTGAAACGTATCTTGTTTTTAGTAATAATTTCAAGCTGCTCTCCGGATAGACATCTCTGCATTGCATCAATGGATTCTGGAGAGTTTCATGTCAATCTACGTAGGGAACCTATCCTACAACGTCACTCAAGACGACCTAACTAAAGTATTTTCCGAGTACGGAGCAGTTACACGCGTTCAGTTACCTACAGATAGGGAAACTGGGCGCGTTCGTGGCTTTGGTTTCGTAGAAATGGAAACATCGGCTGCTGAAGATGCGGCTATTCAAGCACTGGATGGTGCTGAATGGATGGGTCGTGTTATGAAAGTTAATAAAGCTCGTCCAAAAGAGGATAAAGGCGCACGCTCTGGCGGTGGTAGTTGGGGAAGAAATAACGGTGGATACTCACGACAGTATTAAGTCTTGAGTCAATTCCTCCTTTAACAAAAAAATAAATCATCCCATAGTTGGCGGTTCAGTAGATGACTGAACCGCTTTTTGGATTTGGGATTTGGGATTTGGGATTGAACTGCTCAAACGCGATTCATCGCCTCTCTAAAAACTACTTTTCCTGATTGCGTAAAACATATTGTGATGAGTGATTTCTATATATTATGAAGTTCTTAACGGTTCTTGATAGACCTGTTGAGGATGTTTACGTCAATCCTATAAAGTACAAGCCTCGCCGGGAGGTTATATGAAATTAATGAATTACTCATTTTGGGTTGTTGGGAATAGAAGCTGGATTTTAACTTTGGCTTTAACTAGTCTGCTATCTTCAGGATTTGATGTTGTTAGCAAAAATATAGCGATCGCAGCTCCTATTCCACAACCAATACAATTATCTCAACGCTCCCAAAATCGTCCACCCCGAAATATTGTCAATGCAATTATTCGGGACGCATCAAAGCGTTCAGGAGTAGCAATTCGCCGTATTCAAGTTTCTCAGTCCACACGCAAAACCTTTGGTAATCCTTGTATATTTAACTTTGGGGAGATTTGTACTAGGGAATATCGCCCCATTGAAGGTTGGGAAGTGATTGTCAGGGTGCGGAATCAGCCTTGGAAATATCACGTTAATCAATCTGGGTCGCAAATCCTTTTAGATCCTCAAGTGAATGTAGAAGGGAATACACTACCCAAAGCGATCGCGAATAATGTTCTGAGTGATGCTAGTAAACGTTCTAATATTCCCAGACGAGAGTTAGTCATTACCCAAGCCAAGCCGAAAACTTTCGGTAACTCCTGCGAATTCAGCTTTGGGGAAATTTGCCCACAACAATATAAACCCATCTTAGGTTGGGAGGTGGTTGTGAGGGTGCAGAATCAATCATGGACTTATCATGTGGATCGCTACGGTTCGAGTATTGTCTTAGATCCCAAGGCCGTTGTTGCGGAAAATAATACATTACCCGGAGCGATCGCTAGTAATGTTATTGATGATGCCATTCAACGTTCCGGCTTATCCCAACGCCAAATAGAAATTACCAACGCCACGCCAAAAACTTTTAGTAACTTCTGTGAGTTTAGTTTCGGCGAAATTTGCACTAGGGAGTATCGACCCATTGATGGTTGGGAAGTAACCGTCAGAGTACGGAATCAGTTATGGACTTATAACGTTGATCAATCGGGTTCACAAGTTATATTAGACCCCAGAGTTTAAGGCAAAATTAAACAACCTCAATTTTTTCAAGAAATTGAGGTTGTCTAATTTGTGCTGTGATTATCTACCTTATAATGATAGAAATTCTATAAAATTAATTATCTTTTAAGATTCTGAATTATAAAAAATAAATTAACTACTTAACTAAATTTTTGTCTATTTTTAACCTTTTATTTACTACACAAAAACTGAATTTAAAATATATTACTAAAGATGTTGAATTGAAAAAATTTGAGAACAAATCTTTAAATTGAGTAAAAAAGTAAATAATTTCCAAAACATTTACTAGATGTATCCCATCAACAGATATGGAATACATAATGATGCGAGGTCTAATTATGTAAAGACTTATCTCGCTGGAAATTTTCTGTGTCTAATTTCTGACTTTTCACGCTATTTTGAAAAGTTAACGTGAAACCTAACCCCCTAACCCCCTTCCCTAGTAGGGAAGGGGGAAAATTTAAAGCCTCTCTCCTTGCAGGGGAGAGGTACCCTGCGGGAAGCAAGCTATGGAGAGGGGTTTTCCAGATCCCGTGAAAAGTCATGTCTAATTCTTAGTTGTAAAAGCTTGACTGTTTCTTACTGTAAGTGACAGTAGCAAATTGGGATGCTCAAAGTTTAGTGTGTTAAGTAACCTAAATTATGTCTCAATCTCCGTTAAACCGACCAGTAAAAATTGCAGCCAGTTACACAGGTAAATTTTTAACGTCCTTTCAACGCAGGTTATTGCAAAAAAGTTTACAAGAAGATTTACCTGCTTCCTATCGTCAGCGTATTGAAATTATGCTGTTAGCAGATCAAGGAAAATCTCAAACTGCAATTTGTCAAGACTTGGGCTGTTGTCCAGCCACAGCCAGACATTGGATGCACATAGCTCGTACTGGGATGGCACATCAATGGCAAGATTGTCCGATAGGTCGTCCCAAAGCAATTAACGATCAATATTTAGAGCGGTTACAAGAATTAATTAGCCATAGTCCCCGTGATTATGGTTATTCATTTAGACGCTGGACAGCAAATTGTTTGCAGAAACATTTGGCGAAAGAATTAGGAATTGAAATTAGCGATCGCCATATTAAAAGAATCCTTAAACAAATGGGATTATCGACTCGTCCGCAAACCGATAAAGCCCCAAACAACACAGCACAAACACCTAATAATACCAGCATATTGATTCACGACCTGAAATCCGAAGAACTGTCTGAAAATCACGGATTGATGCCAATAAATTTAGCCAAATTAGGTACGGAGTCAGAAATTCATGGTGCAACAACTATCCGATCATTTGGTTTCGTTAGAACTTTTGAACACTGTTTTGGGTTATTCTCTACCACCAGCAGAATTTCAACGCTGCTACCCAAAATTTAAATTCCTCAACCCAAAAGTCGGGAAGTTTTGGACAGGAGAGAATGTTGAGGCTGGAATATATATTGCGATCGCTGGTAAGGTACGCTTACTAGATGAAGCTGGAGAATTAATCACCACTCTGGAAAGTGGAGAATCATTTGGAGAATTTACTCTGTTTCCAGAAAAGACATTTCAGCCTTATGGGGCAAGGGCGAGTATCAATTTGCAACTATGCTTCATTCCCGGTGAGGTTGTTGCATCTTGGATGCAGCAATATCCCCAAATCAGAGAACATTTATTAGCAACAGCACAGACGCGTCATCGGCTATCAGAAAACTCTTTCCAAACAGTAGAAACCAAGACTGATTCCCCATCAATAGCAGTCACAGAGTCAAAGCCGAAAAAAATCAGCAAAGCTTACTTTCCTCATCCTACCCAGCGAGTAGGACATCTCTTACAAAAAGTCACTCACCGTTATCCGTTTTTCGCTCAACAAAGCACATCTGACTGCGGTGCGGCTTGTTTAGTGATGGTGTCCCGTTACTGGGGGAAACGCTTTAGCCTGAATCGTCTGCGAGATATTGCGAATGTTGACCGCAATGGCTCATCCTTACGTGGTTTATCTGCAGCAGCCGAAAGTATTGGTTTTGCTACACGACCAGTTAAAGCTAGTTTAGATCAATTAGCACAACAGAAATTACCTGCGATCGCGCACTGGGAAGGCAAACATTATATTGTTGTCTATGAAATCACCCCCAAACACGTCATTATCGCTGATCCAGGGATTGGTCAACGCTCCCTCACCTACCAAGAATTTAAAGCAGGTTGGACTGGTTATACACTCCTTTTACAACCAACAGTCCTGCTAAAAGATACAAAAGAAGCTACAACACCATTTTGGCAATTCTTTGAATTAATTCAACCTCATGGCTTAGTCATGCTAGAGGTTTTTATTACTTCTTTATTTATCCAAATATTTGGATTAATTACGCCCTTATTCACCCAATTAATTTTAGACCGAGTAGTAGTGCAACGGTCTGAACTCACTTTATTTGCTGTCGGTTTAGGACTGTTAATATTCAGTTTATTTCGCGTAGCCATGACGGGGTTAAGGCAATACCTCTTAGACCACACAGCAAACAAACTAGATTTAGCCTTAATTGTGGCATTTATTCGCCATGCACTCCGTCTCCCCTTGAGCTTCTTTGAATCTCGTTATGTAGGGGATATCATCTCGCGCGTTCAAGAAAACCGTAAAATTCAACGCTTTCTTTCTGGTGAAGCTTCATCTATTCTGCTAGATTTACTCACGGTTTTTGTTTATGTAGGATTGATGTTTTGGTACAGTTGGAAAATGGCATTATTAGTATTAGTAATTGTGCCACCATTTTTTCTGCTAGCATTGATTGCTACTCCTTTTTTACGTAGGATATCCAGAGAAATATTCAATGCCTACGCTAATGAAAGCAGTTATCTCATTGAAGTACTTTCCGGTGTGCGAACCGTAAAATCAACAGCAGTAGAACAGACAGTACGCTGGCAATGGGAAGATTATTTAAATAAAGAAATTAAAGCGAGTTTTTCTGGCAGAGTTATTAGTAATCGACTGCAAATCTTGAGTAACTCTATTCAAGCATTAGTCAACACTGCGCTACTCTGGTTTGGGGCATATTTAGTAATTCATAATCAATTAACTATCGGGCAGCTAGTAGCATTCAATATGCTGCTAGGTAATATTATTACACCCTTTCAAAGATTGATAGTTTTGTGGAACGAATTACAGGAAGTGACAATTGCTGTTGAACGCATTAACGATGTCTTAGATGCAGAACCAGAAGAAGATTTACAAAATCAAGCTCGTCAAAGCTTACCCGAAATTAAAGGACATATTCGCTTTGACCATGTGACATTCAGATATCACCAAGAAAGTGATATCAATGTATTGGAAAATCTGACTTTTGAAGTGAAACCAGGACAAATGGTTGCCTTAGTTGGACGGAGTGGTTCAGGGAAAACTACAATTTCTAAGTTAGCTTTGGGTTTATATACTCCCACTGATGGCAAAGTATTAATTGATGGACAAGATATCACTAGTCTTTCCCTAACTTCCTTACGTCAACAAGTAGGAGTTGTTGACCAAGATACCTTTCTTTTCGGGGGTACAATTCGAGATAACATCAGCCTAGCTCATCCAGGAATCACATTAGAAGAAGTGATAGAAGCCGCGCGGCTAGCTGGTGCTGATGAATTTATTAAAAAGTTGCCCTTGGGATATGAAACCCAAATTGGTGAAGGTGGAGGAATGTTATCTGGAGGGCAAAGACAAAGAATTGCGATCGCTAGAGCTTTATTAGGCAATCCAAAACTACTGATTTTAGATGAAGCTACTTCCCATTTAGATGCAGAATCTGAAAGAATTATTCAACGGAATTTAAACACAATTTTGCGCGGAAGAACCACATTAGTAATTGCTCATCGTCTTTCTACCGTGCGGAACGCAGACTTGATTTTAGTTCTAGATCGGGGCGTATTAATTGAACAGGGAACTCATGAAGAATTAATGCGTAAAAAAGGACATTACTTCTACCTCAATCAACAGCAACTAGATGCCGCAATTTAAATCAGATTAACTACATATTCCTCACAGCCATGCCAAATAACTTAAATGGATTGGTGCGTCACCAATTGCCAGAAAATTCATTTCATGAAGAACGAATAGCCACTACCATTTCTGAGAAATCAGCGAAATCAATAGATGATTGGTCTGAAGTCACAAAAGAATTACTTGACAGCCTACCCCAAGTCTGGACTAGAGGACTGCTGTACTTTTTATTCATCTTTGCATCCATTGCATTACCTTGGTCAATATTATCTAAAGTAGATGAAACTGGTACAGCTAGAGGGAGATTAGAACCAGAAGGTAAAACAGTAAGATTAGACGCTGCTGTAGCAGGTAGTGTTGCAGAAATTCGCGTTCAAGAAGGAGAATCAGTTAAAGCAGGCCAAACTTTATTGATACTGGAATCAGAATTAGTTAATAGTGAATTGAAACAGGCACAAACTAGGCTAGATGGTCAATTAAATCAATTGTCACAGTTAAACTTACTCAAAAACCAGTTGGTTTTAGCTTTGACAGTGCAACGCCAACAAAATCAAGCTCAAGAATTAGAAAAGCAAACTCAAATTGACCAAGAGAAACAAAATCTTAATGCTACTATTAGTTCCTTTGATTTTCAAAAGGAAGAAAAATTAGCTCAAGTTAATCAGGCTAAAAAATCTATTGATTATAGCCAGGTAAATCATAAATTAGTAGAAATTAGTTTAGATAGAGCTAATAGAGAAGTTGCGCGTTATCAACAAGCATGGCAAGCCGGAATAGTTCCAGAAATCAATCTTGTAGATAAAGTTGATATAGCCAAAGAAAGACAAAAGTTATTAGAACAAACAAAAGCAGATATTGAGCAGTCAAAATTAAGGCTCAGAGAACAACAAAGTAGTTATGAGCGCATAATACAGCAAGCACAAGCCAATATTGAACAGTCACAATTACGTATTAAAGAGAAAGAACGTGGCTATCAAAGCTTGAGTCATGCAGGTAAGTTGGCTGTACTTAAAAGTGAAGAACAACTCAAAAACTTAGATAGAGAAATTACTGCCCTAAAAGCAGAAATAGAGCAAAACAAGAGTCAAATTACATCGTTAAAATTTCAGTTAAGTCAACGAGAAATCAAAGCAACTGTAGATGGCACAGTCTTTCAATTGCCGATTCAAAGGGCTGGCTCTGTCGTACAACCAGGAGCAATGTTAGCAGAAATTGCTCCTAAGAATTCACCTCTAATTATTCGCGCGCAAATGGCAACTACAGAAAGTGGTTCTTTGAGAACATCATTGCCAGTCAAGCTGAAATTTGATGCTTACCCATTTCAGGATTACGGAGTTCTAGAAGGAAAATTGATTAAAATTTCACCTACTAGTCTCGATATAGACACCCCCAATGGAAAAGCCTCTGCCTATAATTTAGAAATTGCTTTAAATCAACATTGTATTGTATCTGCTGGTAGGTGTATTCCTTTGAAACCAGGAGATACAGCAACCGCCGAAGTAATTGTACGTCAACGTCGAATTATTGATTTCCTCATTGATCCATTTAAGAAGTTACAAAATGGTGGTTTGGAATTATAAGATTTTCAGTTTTTTACTTGTTTGAGAATATAAAAAGGAAAAAGCAAATGCCAAATACTATTAACATAACTTCAGAAGATATTGTCGTTCAAATCAAATTATCTTGTAAAATACCTGAAATAGTTGAACAGATTGTCAACCACCATATTATTGACAAAACTGCACGAGAATTAGGTGTCAAAGTAGAAGTAGAGGAACTCCAAAAAGCAGCAGATCAATTGCGCTTGGCTAACAAACTCACTAGTGCTGATGATACTTGGATGTGGCTGAACAAACACAACTTGTCTCTAGAAGAGTTTGAAAAGATGGTTTACACCAGTTTAATTTCTGGGAAATTGGCTGCTCATTTGTTTGCAGATAAAGTCGAGCCTTACTTTTTTGAGCATCAGCTAGACTATACTACTGTGGCAATGTATGAAGTTATTTTGGATGACGAAGATTTGGCATGGGAACTTTTTTATTCTATTAAAGAGAATGAAATGAGTTTCCATGATGTTGCTCATAAATACATTCAAGACAAAGAATTGCGCCGTTCTGGGGGATACAGAGGTATACTCAAACGTAAGGATTTAAAGCCAGAAATTTCCGCTGCTGTATTTGCCTCTCATCCACCACAAATTTTGAAACCCATTCTTGGCTCTCAAGGATTACATTTAATTTTCGTAGAAGAGATTATGCAGCCGGAATTAAATGAGAATTTCCGCTTTAAGATTATTTTAGAGCTATTTACTGAATGGTTGAAACAGCAATATTTACAAGTGGAATTTGCTCTAAATTTAAATGAAGCTATCTAGATACTAGTAGATAATTTAAATTAAAACAATTTTTGCAATACATGAATTATAGGTCAAATAAAAAGACTTGGTAAATGATTATATGTGTTGCATTTTTTTCAAAAAAGTAAAACCCTCTAAGATGTTAGAGGGTTTATTTAATTCTGGCTAATGTTTAACAAACTTATTGTAATCAGGTTCGCTTGTTAATTTGCTCGGCAATTTCCTTACCGATTTCATAGCCAGCGTAGAATAGTAAGATTGCTTGTACGATACCACCACGAGTTGAATCAGCTTCGCTGTCCGTTAACTCATTTAAGCAGCTGACTTCTTCAATGTCATTAATGCGGATAGATGTCATGATATAACCTCCATTCACAATGCAAATAGATTAATTTACTCCAGATTTAGTACAAGACCAACAGCAGCACCAATTAATAAAATACATATTGGACAACCGCCTTTAACTTCTGTCAATTCATCAGCTTCCAGTTCAGTCACGAAATTTTCAACATTGAGGTCTTGAATTTGGATGCGAGACATTGTTAATTGCTCCTGTTAAATTTTTAGTTGAAAGATAAGCTTTTAAACTTGCTTATCTGTAATATATTCTTACTGAACAAACTGTATTAATCAAGTTAATTCACTCATAATAATGGACAAAAAAGTTACATTTAAAGTTACAGATTATTCACACGAAATAGTTTGTTTTTATTGTTTGATAGATAGGCTGAATAAAGTAATAATAAAAAAATAGAGTGCATAAGCCTTAATGCACTCTATTTTTTTATTTCAGGATTTTACCTATATTAATTAGGCCTTCTTTGTAGTAGTTTTTCTTCTGCTAAACCAAGCACCTAATGACACAGTAAAAGCAGAACCGAGGACAAATGATGGTTCAGGAACAGTTGCCACAGGAATAGAACCGAAGTAAACACCACCGACTACTAAAGGCCCATTATCTCCAGGTATTGATGGTCTTAGATCAGGTTGGGAAATAAATTGGACAACAAAGCGATCGCCTGCTGGAATTACTCCTCCTGCAAGATTAATTCTAGGAGCGCGTAATCCTTGTAAAATAAACCCTGGATTAACGTTAATAGTAGTAAAAATGTTAGAAAAACCTATCTGACCATCACCATTAACATCTCCCCAGACAACATCATCTGGAAGCGTATCAAGATCAGGTAGTACTATCAGAGAGAATTGATTGATATCTAGTCCTGTACTATTTAAAAAATTTTGTTCACCAGTAGTATCAGGCGCATTCCAAAATGTTAATTGTCCTGGTGGTAAACCGAAGGGAATGTCTACTCCTGAGGGAAAGCTTGGGTTAGGTGTTGTCACTATTGGTTCTACTAAGATAGCAGCAGTAGCTGGAGCTAGAGACAAAAAAAATCCGCCTACTGCACCTGAAATCAAAGTCCCTAAGTTAGTATTTTTCATAATTGTTCTGAGAATGTGACTACACCTGAATTGTTATTTTGCTAAATCAGCCTTAGTGTAATTTTACAAAAAATTGGATAGGATATATATCTTTTTATTCAAGGTTGGGGAAACAAATAAAATATTTATGTCACTGTTTTTTTATTTTTCTTAGAACACAAAAAATAATCTTTTCTTAACTTTGGATTAATCAAGATATTGTTGCCAATTTTATTTATTAATAATCCTTGATAGATCATATAATCAAGTTTTAGTTAACGTTATCAATGTGTAAAAATTTAGAAATATAACGTCTCTATGTACTATGGGTAAAAGTTTTGATACTTAAAGCCCCCAATTTCTTCTTGAAATTGAGGGCTTTAGTTCGCTCTGTTTTAGATTGCTATATGGTTAATTACTCATACACTAATTACTAATCTTATGCAATCTTGCTTCTTCTTCTATCCTATCTAAAGCTTTCTTGGCCTTAAACATTATTCTTAAATAAGCTAATTGACTATTCCAGGCTGAACGGGGTAAAAGAAATTTCGGAGTATCTACTTGAATTTGATTAGAAGTACTAGAGTTAGTATCCATAAAATTATTTTGTGATTAAACGGATTAACCAATTAACGTTGCTAGTTCCTGTGCTTGCTGCCAACTTTCTGACCATTGAATTTTGTGGGTCGTGAAGTGTAATGGATCATTTGCTGGCCAAGGTACATTAATTGGTTCTTCAATCAAAGCAAATTCACCATTATCAAAGGGATTACCATCAGCACGACGCTGAAGCAAGACTCGTTCCCGAATACCATGTTTAGCTTGAGTTAAGGCGCGGTGATGACAGTAGGGATTGTTACCGCGTTTGTCAAAAAAGACGTGTGCAGTCCAACTGCAACCACCCCGACAGAGTTCAGCAAATTCACAAGTTTTGCAAAAACCCCACAAATGGGCTGTACCTTTGGGTGTGTCAGCACCTAAATTAAACCGCAATTCTTCTGTTTCCTCGATGATGGTTCGTAGTGAGTAGTCGCGGATGTTTCCACCAGTGTAAGCGGAAGTTGGTAGAGAAGGACAACCTTTAATTGCACCATCCGCTTCAATACCTAATGTCGAGAGTCCGGCGTTGCATCCTTGCCAAAATGACCAAGCACTCCCGCCACGCAGAAATCGTTCATAGGGGCCGAAGTAACCAATATTATTTCCTGGTTGCAGCTGTACACCTTCTTGTTTGGCTCTTTGAGCAACCCGTGCAATCATCGGATAGACATCTAATAATTCATAAGGTTGCAGCAGAATTTCACTATTATCGGCAGCATTACCCATTGGTACGGTCATTTGTATTTGCCAAGCAAATACACCAGCATCGCGGATATGTTCATAGATGCTGGGAAATTCTGGTGCAGAGAGGCGATTAATTTGTGTATTGCAACCAAAGGGAATGCCTACTTGTTTGAGGTGACTCATGGTTTTAAATGCCCACTGCCATGAACCTTGTCTGCCCCGGAGTCTGTCGTGAGTTGCTTCTAAACCATCAACTGAAACGGAGACTACCTTAATTCCAGCGTCTTTCATGCGGCGTGCTGTCTCTAAGGTGATACCGTAGCCACCAGTAGTCATGCCACAGTGCATTCCAGCTTGATTAATGGCTTGGGCAATTTCCAACCAATCTGAACGCAGAAAAGCCTCACCGCCAATCAGAGTAACTTCGGTGATGCCCACATCTGCCATTTGTTTGACTAAATCTAGGGCTTCTGCTGTAGAGAGTTCCTGTGTTCTGGTGTGGCCTGCACGCGAACCACAATGTTGACAAGCCAGATTACATTTTAATGTGATTTCCCAAACAGCATAGCTAATTCTGCGATCGCTCATGAAATATAACCCCTCTTCAACTTATGAAAGAGGGACGGTTTCTGTTTATCCGTCCCCAAAAACTAAAATGGTAGTTTGAACTTGTCTAGAATTCTTCACTAACTACAACCCCGTACAGAGGTTGAGCTGGAGGCCAAACAATCACCCCATACAATGGCTGAATGCGGATTTTGTCAAGAAGTGAAGAAGCACCCCCAAAGACTGCTTCTAATTCTTGTTCATTTAAATCCCTGAGTTCACCTTCATCAGCGGCTGACTCTAATAATTGAGTTGTATATTCTTCAAACTCAGCTTGGGTAAATTCAAAACCAGCTGCTTTAACTAGTTGACTACATTCATCTTTGCTTTCAACTTGTTGCATTTGGCTGCGGAAAGCTTCATCATTAGCCAGTCTTTCATAGAAAGCTCTGACATTTTCAAAAGCCATAGTTTTCTCCTCAGAAATTAAGTAGTTACTTCAGTTAATGCAACTTCTTGCATTAACTGAGATGGGTTGTAATTGTCAGTGATAATTTGTGGACAGCGCATACAAGCTGCCTTACCTTCTTGTTGCCACCAACGGCAATCTCGGCGGATGGAACAAGGAGGTAGTTCTGCTACTACAGCAGGTAATTTTTCTGCAACTCTTGTGGCTAAACGGCAATCTTTACCATCAAAATGTTGACATTTTTTAGATGCACAAGGGGCAGCAGTCCGAAATATTTCTGTGGGGGTCACAGGACTAGCTTTTGCTAACAGTTCATCTGTTACAGGTAGTTGCTGTTTCAGATAAGTTACGTGTGGTTCTGTGACTGTGCCACCAATTAAACCGAAGACTACGCTTCCTGCTATTTCTGGTCTAGCACTGGGGCAAAGTGTAGTTTTCTCAGCAGGAATTTCTTCCATGAATTAAAGCTCCAGAGAAGGTGATTTTAAATCAAAATTTATCATTAGAATATGTCGTAGTCTGGTGCAATCAGCCCTACAGTGATGGGTGGGAAAATAGGTGTGATGAGTATTGGTATAGTTATAATCCCGGCTATTGGCTGAATACCACCTATTACATCGCTCGCTTCTTCACCAGATAAATCTGCTAAATTGTTGCCGTTTTCGCTTCTACGTGATAGCGCATCACTCACAGCCGCATCGATCAAATCATTAATCTCGATTTGATGTTTGAAGTTTCTATTATTGGTTTCCATGTTTTATGTTTACACCTGTAATATTGATTAATCAGAGAAAGTTGTCTTCCTCTTTTTGCATTTTAAATTAAACTTTAATGGCAGAAATATTCGTTACATTTTATTGAGTCACAAAAATAAACTATTTATGGCACTAAAATAACTTCAAATATGCTTGATATGTCTTCAAACTCCTAATTAACAAACTTAGTTACGAGCAAAAGTAAACTAATTATGTCCATAAATTTTTTTGGCATTGCTGATTAAGGGAATTATTTTGTTTCGCGCATACTGCTTTTATTAGTTGTCTTTGAGGACATTTACTAGGTGAAACGCCTCCAAAATCTTCCACAGAAACTTGGCAACGACAACCCACCTAAATGCAGAGTTGATGCTTATGTGGGTCAAAATAACTTTTTTCCAAAATTTTTAGATAATTGCTATATAGTTTGATTACGCAAGCTCTTAAGTATAAAAAATACTAACTAAATCATTGTCAAACAGTACCAAAGATGAATGTGGTGTAATTATGAACTAAGTAAAAGAATAGAATTTGTCATAGAGATTCCATTAAGCCCAACATGACAGATGAGACATGGGGGTATTGAAAGATCAGTAGTAAAGGCGCAGGTAGCAAAACTAAATTGCTAATGAATCATGAGTAGTGACTTAAAACTAATATATTTCTTGTTGCATTTGTTAACAAAGATGACATTGTTTTATTGCAGTTTGTAACTGTTTCTGCTCATCGCTCGGAATATTCCTTTAGACTGAATTCCAATGACAGAAGATGGGAATAAACACAAATGCACGCAAGCAATTTATTGTGTCACGAATTTGTAGTTGTTGTATCCTTTTTTGCTTGTATTCTTGGCTTAGGTTTATTATGGAATTGCCAAGATACAAAAAATGATGATCAGCAAGAAACAGAAATCATTCTGTTTAGAATGAGCTTTACATACTGGCTTGTTTATTGTGTGGCGTTTGGCCTAGAAAAGATGGTTTTCCACAATTATGAGCCTCTACTCATGACGTTAAAAATAACAACGGCATTGTCATATTTTTTAACTTTCTCATGTATTTTGAGTTTGCCGCTACATAAATTTGCAGTACACCGAGTTGAAGAATAGCTAGATAGTCAATTTTTATTGTTTCATGGCGATCGCAATTATTTCTTCGAGTTTATCCTGCGCTAACGTTGTCAGGATAAACACCTCTTGCACAGTCTTACCCTGTCTGGCAATAACTTTGTAACCACCGCGAATAGGTACAGACACACGCAATAGTATCTTGGGTGCATGACCTTTAACTCTGCCAATTACGCCTGGTGTAATGGTTTGAATTCCATCCTCTTGACACAGCCGCTCTAAAATTGGGATCAAACCGGGGAGGTGAGTAGAATGATTCCAGACTAATCTAGCATCTTTGCGAGTATTAGCTTTTGATGTGTCTGCACTGGATTTGCCCATGATGTTTAAGCTGCCTCTAATGGGGCCATTGTTAACCCAGCCCGACGCAGCTGTTGATGATACAGTTCTGCTGGTTCTTGAGGGCCTACCCAAACGATCGCTTGCCCTTCATAATGTACTTGATTGGTTAAATCCCAAGCTAAATCACTGGTCATGCCTGGAATATACTTGATCAAACATTCAGCTACGTGTTGGAAAGTATTAAAGTCATCATTTAAGACAATTACCTTATAATTCGGATAAGTCTTACGGACGGTTTGACTAGTTTTTTCGGGAGTGACAGTTGGTGCTGTACCCATAGCAAAAACCACTGCTGAAAGTTTTGTAACCATAAGAGCAGTTAACCAACGAAATTTTACAAAACTACATTACAACTAATTAGTTTAATTCATTGTCCACAGTCAAGAGTCAACAGTCCACAGAATTTTAGTTTGCATTCAGTGCAGTGTGGGTAAAGCCTTGTGGTATGGTAGCCCAGTAATACAATTATCGGTCTGCTCCTCAATAAAGCGAAAAAATAGGGCAATAGCGATCGCACATTCGCCATTCAAGATATCTTCACACAACATTCCCGATGATTACTGATTGAAAAATATACATCGGTCTAGGAAGCTAGAACAAGAGAATTTATTGTATGTGCATCTATGAAGTTAAGCCAACTATTTAAATTAGCTACCATTTCTGTTTTAACTACACTCAGCCTGGTTTCTACATCTAATACAGCATTAGCTGACTATTTAACTAGTCAAGGCGCAGGGGGTAACTATCGTTATGAATTATGGCAGAGTGATAATGGTGACTCTTATTACTTGAAAATTTGGTTACAAGAAGCAAGCCCCGAAAATGACCCATACTATACATCTATGGGATTCTCTTCTAGTAGAGAAGCTCTGGTTTATTTTGATTGCAATTACGCCAATAAAAATTTACCAGAATGTTCTTGATGCTGTAAAAATCGAGAGGTTTAGCTCCCCGATTTTTTAGAAAAGTCGGGGATATTCTTATTCACATTGCCAACCAAATAACTACCGCCAATCTTCCCAGTTTTGATTAAAAATGGAAGTATCAGGAAAAGCTGTGGGATTGCCATTCTTTTCTAATAGACGTTTCAAAGCTTGTAGTTGCGGTTCTGACTTGGGCAAATCATCTACTAGTTGGTAAGGTGGGATGTTATTTTTGAGGGCAAAAGCTGCAACCGTTCCAGCCGCCGCGCCAGCAGACCATTCAAAGGAATGAACCCGGTAAGCCGCCGCCGCTATATGACTGGTAGCAATACTTTTACCACCGACGATTAAATTGTCAACTTTTTGGGGAATCATTGCCCTCAGTGCAATTTGGAAGGGATAAGCTTGTCCGCCGCCGCGTCTTTCTCCTGGTCGTTCTGTATTACCGGCTGCTTCTGGTGGGCTTTTCGTCATACAAGGATGAAAGTCAATGGCATAGTGACCAATACCCACAGCATCAGGGAAAATAGTAGAACGAGTGCGACGCATAGCTTTATCTGGCGAAACTTGACCAGCAATTACCGATGTGGCTTCTAAACCTGCCAATGCGGCTGTTAACTGACGATACATATTGGCCGGCAGAGTTTTGCGGTAATATTCATCGTTGTAGTTGCGGCGGGAAATATCTATTTCCCAAATAGTAAAACCTCCTGGTTGACCCCAACTGGGACGGCCGATGATACGTCGCCCTTCCCGCATATAGGGATATTTAGATAAGCCATGCACCGTCCCCATTGGGGAATTTAAACCAGATAAAAAGCGGTTATTGGTTTGTTGCTTTTTCACACCCGTTCCTAATTGGGAGTCGGTTGTTCCAGCTACTAGCCAGTAATAGTAAGAAAGGGCGTGTTCTTCGGCTTTCCGAAAAGTTTCTGTTCTGAGTCCACCCATCCAACCACCGGGTTTTAATTGTCCTCTAGCTTGCAACTGCTGGCGAGTATAGACTAGATTATCCTTGGCAGTCCCAGGTCGGTAGTCATTACCCCAAGTCCAGTTTTGCATGGATATATCCCCTGGAGTGGGGGCGGTAAAGTTGACTCCTCTGAAGGTAGTGGGTTGTCCTTGGTTGGGACTCCAAATGCGACGATAGGTAAATACTAAGCCAAAATCGGCTAACCGCTCTAACTCATAGCTGAAGTAAGGAGAGTATTGCAGATAATAGGGCGGCATTTTCTGCGGCTGCGGGTCTTTAGTGGCCTCCATTGCAAAGGTGTAGGTAAATCCTTGAGTGCAGTAGGGGTCATTGCTGTTGCTAGAAGAAGAGGGTTCTAGGAAGGAGCGTCCATCAATACCTAAGCGGTAGGGGACATCAGCTAAAGCAATAATCTCTCCGGTTTCACTAGCGTCTACAACATACCAGGGTACTTTACCTTTAGTTTGCTTAGGGACGAAACGAATAATAGTTTTAGTGAAGCGAGACGAGTTGTTGTAGCGATAAGCGTCGTCTATTGTTTGTGATAGGGGAAAGGTGTTGAGGGGTGGTGCGCCTTTTGCTGGTTGATGTTGGATAGCGATCGCGCTATTAATTAACTGTCCACTGGTATTATTATTTTTCCCAGAGACTTCTAACTCTTTAATTACTGTGTTGGGAAACCATTCCAACTTACCTTTACCCCGTTTTTCCGCATCCTTGAGCATTTGCTCCAGAATTGTATGAGCATCTCGCGGTAGAAAACAGGAATCACTTACCCAACAGTCTCCAGGGTTGAGTTCACCGTATTTTTTTTGGATACGGTTGCGTAGTTCTAGATAGCCACGAGAATAAAACTGGCGACTGCGTTGAGTTGGTCGTTCATCTAATGCAGATGTTCCTTGTGAAGAAATTTGTCCTCCTAACCAGTCAGTGATTTCTGTTAAGCAAACCCTTTTTCCGGCTAACAAACCCTCATAAGCTGTAGCTACACCGGAGAGTCCGCCACCTACAACTAAAATTTCACAATTAATAGTTTTGTCTGGACTTCTGGGTGGGGCGGCGATGATAGCGGTATTTGGTACGAGGTAGCCAGAGATTAAGGTAAGACTAATCAGTGAGGCTACTTTTTGTCTACGCTTCATGGTTTGAGAAATGCTTCTACTCTGTGCGAACTTGTAGACGTTACCATTACAGGAATGTTCATGGCAAGGATTGGGGACAGGTGACAGATCAGAGGTAACAGGTAGGATCTGGTTGATAGAGAGCATCCATTATGGATGATGATACTGTTAAACTTCTCTAACGAATGGGTGGCTTATTTTTTACCATTCCCCATTCCCGTTTCCTGTTTATGAGTCTTTTTTGTTTAGTTCACGGTGCATTCCAAGGTAGCTGGTGTTGGGATTTACTCATTCCCTACTTAGCAGCGCAGGGTCACAAAACCGTAGCAATGGATTTACCCATTGACAATGCTTCTGCGACTTTGTCCCAATTTGCGGATACGGTAATTGAAGCACTGCCAAAAACTGATGAAGATATTATCCTAGTTGGTCACTCAATGGCTGGGACTATCATTACCCTAGTTGCAGAAGCGGTAAAAGTGCGTCAACTAGTATTTGTGGCTGCGCTAATTCCGTATCCTGGAATTAGTACACTCGACCAATTTTCCCATCATCTTGATGCTGATACGCTCAAATCCTTAAATTACCAGCCACAAGACCCCAGTCAACTGGAACAATTTCATTCTGAGCCTCAGATGTATGAACCAGCATCACTGGGAAGAGACTTTACTGACAAAGCAGTATTAATGGATTTATTCCTCCATGATTGTCAACCGGATGTAGCACAATGGGCAATCTCGAAAAGTCGTTTACAACAGTCTATGGCTTATGTTTATGAACCAAATCCACTCAAAGCTTTACCTTCAATTGAGTGTAAATATATTGTTTGCACCAAAGATAGAATCCTATCTCCAGTATGGTCACGCTATGCTGTACGCCAGCGTTTAGGGGTCGATGCTATTGAGCTAGATTCTGGACATTGCCCACATTTATCTTGTCCTGAGCTTTTGGCTTCGCTGTTAATTGTATAATAAATTACTACGTAATTTTCAGTAAATAAGCGATCGCCTGTTAACTGTCACCTATCACCTGTGTTTCTGTTATAGATTAGGAGATAAGCACACCGCAAAAACTGACTAACACATCAGGATGGTTGTGATGAAGAGCAACAATAAATTTGTATTATCCCTCGTTTTGAAAAGTGTCATCGTCTTTTCACCCTTGCTGCTGTCCGCTGAGTTCAGTAGTGGACAAACGACACCATCCACTTCTCGTCAACAAATTACTGCTCAAGCCATACCGAATCAACCAGGACAAACATTAAGCCAACTGCAAACGGAAAAACGGGTTTTAGAGCAGATAAAAGCTGATTTTGAGCAAGCTTTTAGTCGGACAACTATTCTGTTGAATATTTGGTTAGTTATCTTGAGTTTATTTCCAGTAGCGATGATTGCTTTATTTTGGCTACTGCGACGGGTGGCTATCCGTGAAATTGTTGATAGGGCCATGTCACAGTTACAAGGCGTGGAGAAACTGGAAGGACAACTAACACTAGTTAAGCAAGATGCGGAAAATCTCATTCAAGAAGCGAAAGGAATTACTCGCGCTTTAGAAAGAGAAGCAGAAAACTTACAGCAAAAAATCATAACGGAGCAAGATAATTTATCTCTTGTAACATCAGAAATCTTGCAAGCCAAGGCTGATAATTTAGCCAAAATATCTTCGGAAGTCGCAAATTTTCAAACGAAAATTGAAAGTTTAGTATCTGATTTCGCTAGCCATCTGTCTCAATTAGAGTTAGATACGCAACAAAAAAGAGATATAACTCTAACAAATATAGACAAGATGGAATCAGGATTTGTCAATCAACTGACTGAATTACAAAAAGATGTTGTAAGTCACCAGGGATTAATTTTAGAAAATTTAGATACATCCAAGTTAGAATTTAATACGCAACTAGGAAATTTATATGCTGATACTCAACAGCAGCAAAATAATATAATTGCAGGTTTGAATAATTTACAAACAGAATTTAATGAGCAGCTATCTACATTACAGTCAGATGTACAGCAGCAAAAAAATATCAAATTAGAAAACATCCAAGCCATAGAAGTTCAATTCCAGTCTCAAATATTAGGACTGACAGAAGATACTCAAAGACACAAAGATATTCTGTGGGAGAATTTAACAAAGATACAAGCAGAGTTTACACAGCAATTATCTAACTCCCAGTCAGAAGTTAACACCCAAAAAGATAGGATATTACAAAATCTCCAAGAATTAGAAAATTTATTTAAAACCCAAATAAGTGAATCACAGTTACAAATTCAACAAGAGTTAAGAAAGCTGAAATCAGAGTTTGCATCTCAGCTAGCTGAATTACAGATAGGTGCTCAAAATCGCCAAGAGCAAATTTTAGAAGATTTAGAAAAATCAGGTTCAGATTTTGTTTCACAATTTTCAGAATTGCAATTCAATGCTCAACAGCAAAAATTACTGATTCTAGAAAAATTAGAGAAATTAGAAACAGAGTTTGTTTCACAACTATCGGAATTGCAATTAGATGCTCAACAGCGCAAAAATGTAATTTTACAAGAATTAGCAGAAGCTAAACCTGCGGTAATTACGATAGGAACATCATCGCCAGCACCTCAGCCAGCAACAGAAAACGACCTGCCAAAATTCACATCTGATGATTATATCCAGCAGGGAGATAACTTCTTTTCCCAAAAGCAATATGCAGAGGCGATCGCAGCTTATGAGCAAGCAGTAAAAATCAACCCTGATGATGCTATCCTCTGGTTTAAATGTGGTCTTACTTTTGCTAGATTGAAACGTTATAAACAAGCGATCGCATCGTACAATCGTGCGATTAAAATTCAGCCAGAGTATCATCAAGCATGGTGCGATCGCGGTGTTGCTTTTGGTTATTTACTACGACACCAAGACGCTTTTAAATCTTTTGATCAAGCTATAAAAATCAAACCAGAAGATGCAGTGGCTTGGACAAATCGCGGTTTAGCATTAATAGAATTAGAACAATATGAAGAAGCAATCACTTCTTTTGATGAAGCCTTGAAATTTCAACCAGAATCTCCCAAAATTTGGGATAAACGCGGTTATACTCTTGTTAGATTAGGTAAGGACGATGAAGCCATTATTGCCTTTGATAAAGCATTAGCAATTAAACCAGATTATGCTAGTGCTTTCTATAACAAAGCTGCTTGTTATGCACTCCAAAGACAAGTGGATTTGGCTTTAGAAAATTTGCAACAAGCAATTAATCTCAATCCTAGATATCAAGAAGACGCTACCAATGATATAGATTTTGATGAAATTGCCGATAATGAAGATTTTAGGAAATTAATAAACCCCAAACCTCCAAGAGCGACTAACGAATCCAAAGGTAATACCGTTTCTTAATGAAGATGCACTTTAGAGACTTTGCATATAACATCTCCACATCATTTATTTGGTGCAACTTCATAGAGAATTAAAATAAGGACTAAAGTCCTTACTAAAAACTATACTCGCTCATACTATATTCTCTTAACTGAATCGTATCACATTATAAGTAATCAATAGAACTTGATATAAATTAACTATTAAATTGACAAAGCTGTATCAAAAGTTAAAATGCAGTGGCAGTGTATCCAGTTTGATGAAAAAAGGCAAACATTCAATGAAATGCCGATTGAGTCAGTTTTTCCACAAAAATACTCTATTTTTACTAATTTTTACTGTAATTTTTTTTGCATCAAGTGGAATAGCCGTGCATGCAAAAAATTTGAGATTAGTGCAGGTACTTACTTCTAAAACAAACCAAGTTAATACCGAAAATCAGCCAAGCTATATACAAGGCAAAAATTTATTACAAGCAGCAGACAAACTCTTTCAACAAGGAACAGTCATCTCTCGCAAAGAAGCACTTGCTAAATACTTGCAAGCATTGGAAATTTGGCAACAACTAGGCGCGCGTCCTGAAGCAGCAACCACTCTTTTCCGTATTGGTACTATTTACCATCTACAAAATGAGCAGCAAAAAGCATTAACATACTATCGTCAAGTACTAGTAATTAGACGTGAACTTAAAAACCGCTTTGAAGAAGCTATTGCACTTCAATCAATCGCTAATTCTTACTTTCGATTAGATGATAAATTAACAGCACTAACATATTACAAGCAAGCTTTATCATTATTTCAAGCAGAGAAAAAAAATGATTTTATATCTCAAATATTTATTAGTATTGGCAGAATATATTTCAGTTTAGGTGAAAGTAAAAAAGCACTAGATTCTTATCATCAAGCACTATCACTGCAAGTTTCTCAGAAAGATTTAATAGGACAAGCTGATACTCTCCAAACTATTGGGCAAGCTTATATGCAACTGGGAGAGGCTAAAAAGGCACTAGATGCCTTAAATCAAGCTCTAGAAATTCAACGCCAAACTAAAAATTCAATAGGTGAAATTGATACACTTAACTTGATTGGTTTACTATATACATCATTAGGTGAAAATCAAAAAGCTCAAGCAGTTTTTAATTTATTACTGGAATTGCAAAAAACTACACCAGGAATTAATATTAGTAGCCAAGTGATAACTTTTATGGCTCTAAGCAGCACAGATTCAGCTATTGGGGATTATGAGCAGGGCTTAGACTATTTACATCAAGCCCGTTCATTACTACAAAAATCACAAAATAGTTATGATGAGGCTGAAGTCTTAGAACAAATGAGTTTTATTTACAATAGGTTAGGTAGAAAACAGCAAGCACTCGACTCACTAACCCAAGCATTAATTTTACAGCGAGCTAATAAATTCTCTTCTAGAGAGGCTTTTACTCTGAGTAACATGGCTGAAATTTACGAATCATTAGGAGAGTATCAAAAAGCCTTAGATTTGTATAACCAAGCAATAACTTTGCAACGGCAACTCAAAGAGCGTCAAGGAGAAGCGAATACACTCAGCTATATTGCCAGAGTTTATAAATCGCTAGGTGATTATCAACTAAGTCTGCAAACTTATAACCAAGCTTTAGAAATATTTCAGATAGTACAAGACCGCAGCAGTATAGCTCAAACTCTTGATCATGTTGGTAGCGTTTATCAAGCAGCAGCAAATCATCAAGAAGCACTGAATTATTACAAACAAGCTTTGCAATTGTGGCAGGAGTTGGGAGGGCATTTGCAGGAATTCACTACACTGACAGGAATTATTAGAGTTTATGAATCATTGTCAGATTATCCTCAAGCCTTAGCTACTGCCGAGCAGAGTTTATTGTTGGCGAAAAAACAACAAGACAGTTTTATGGAAGCTTCTGCTCTTGCTCTTTTAGGCAGGGTGTATTTATCAAAAGCAGATTATTCTCAAGCTTTAGATTCATTAAATCAGTCAGTCCATAAGTTTAAAAAACTAGGAATTAAGAATGCGGAAGCTAATGTTATTGGTAATATTGGCAAAGCTTACAATTTATCTGGAAACCCTCAACAGGCAATTCGAAATTACCGTCGGGAATTGAATTTACGGCAAGAATTGGGAGACTTGGCAGGGAAAGCAGAAACACTTTACAATATAGCGATAGCCTTCCGCAATCAAGGTAATCTCAACGCCTCTCGCACCAATATCGAGACAACTATTAAAATTATTGAAGATATACGTACCAGAGTTAGTAGTCAACAACTGCGTACTTCCTACTTTGCCACTGTACAGAAGTATTATGAGTTTTACATTGATTTGTTAATGCGCCTGCACCAACAACAACCATCCAAAGGTTACGATGCACTAGCATTACAAGTAAGTGAACAAGCCCGCGCTCGGAGTCTTTTGGATCTGCTGACGGAAGCTAATGCAGATATCCGTCAAGGCGTAGATCCAAAATTACTAGCAGCAGAACGCGCATTGCAACAAGAACTGAATGCTTTAGAAAAGCTGCGGATACAGTCATTAACTGATAAGCAGAATCAAACGCCAGCTTTAGAAAAAAAAATTGCCGAACTGTTGGAAAAATATCAACAATTGCAAGCACAGATTCGCACCGCTAGTCCTGGTTATGCAGCTTTGACTCAACCCCAATCGCTGTCTGTAAAACAAATTCAGTCTTCAGTGCTGGATGATAACACCCTGCTTTTAGAATATTACCTAGGGGAAGAGCGTAGCTATCTTTGGGCAGTTACCAAAAAAACTATAACTAGTTATGAATTACCTAAACGTGCAGACATAGAACTGGCGGCGCGACAGTTCCGCAAGAGTATCACCAGCCCAATTCAAAGAGCAAACACAGCCAAAACTGCGTCTGTTTTATCTCAGCTCATACTCGCACCAGTAGCCCAGCAGCTCCAACCGCAACGTTTAGTAATTGTGAGTCATGGAGCTTTGCAATATGTACCGTTTGCCGCCTTGAGCCTCCCAGACTCACCTCAGCCATTGGCAACGCGTCATGAAATTATCAATTTGCCGTCAGCATCTACAATCGCCATTCTGAGGCAACAAATAACCCATCGCCAAACACCTTCTAAGATGTTAGCTGTGATTGCTGATCCCATATTTTCCCATGATGATCAGCGTATTCAGTCAGAAAAACAGCAATCTTCTCAATACAGTCAACAGATATCTCAGCAGCAATTAACACGTTCTGTCAAAGAATTCAATATTACTTTTGATCGTTTACCATTTACCCGCCAAGAAGCCGAGCAAATTCTCAAACTGGTATCGCCTAGTATTAGAAAGCAGGCATTAGACTTTGCCGCGAACAGGGAAACAGCACTGAATCAAGACTTGAGCCAATACCGAATTATCCATTTTGCCACTCATGGCATCCTCAACACCGTACATCCAGAGTTATCAGGATTAGTTTTGTCATTGTTTGATCAAACAGGCAATCCCCAAAATGGCTTTTTGCGTCTGCATGATATTTTTAATCTCAAACTCTCAGCCCAACTAGTTGTTTTGAGTGCCTGTCAAACTGGCTTAGGCGAACAAGTCAGAGGAGAAGGATTAGTTGGCTTAACCAGAGGCTTTATGTATGCTGGTAGTCCCAGAGTTGTCGTGAGTTTGTGGAATGTGGACGATGAGGCAACCTCTATACTGATGAAAAATTTTTATCAGAAGATGTTACAAGATGGCTTGAAACCTGCGGCAGCACTCAGAGCAGCACAAATAGAAATGTCGCAAAGTCAAAACTACTCTGCGCCATATTACTGGGCAGCTTTCACTTTACAGGGTGAATGGCAATAAAGTTTCTCCCCCAACGAAAAATCTCATTTTGTTAGTTATGAATATTCATGGTTCACCCAATTGGGTGAATGCGATCGCCACGTCACAAATTAACCTGAAATAAGACAGGGTTTTGATGTTGTGATTAATAATGCAAATAGCAAGCTAAGATGACCGTTAACCAGATACCAATTACTTGCACACTAAAGGGTCAAAGAGTGGATGAAACCTTGAAATTCTGGACTCCGGGGGATTGTCAACAGCAAACAGTCTCTTGGGTAGAAAGAATTGCAGCCAATTTACCGGGGATAATTTTTCGGTTTCTCTGCCAACCAGATGGTTATCGGTATGTCTTATATGTGAGTTCTGGTAGTCAAAAACTCTGTGAATTAGCACCAGAAGTCCTTCAAGCTGACTGGCAAGCATTGGCTGCACTGGTACATCCAGAAGATGTGAACAGCTTTGCAGAATCTATGGCTATAGCAGCCGCTACATTACAACCTTGGCATTGGCAAGGTCGGATCATTACGCCTAGCGGTCAACTTAAATGGATTGACTGTACTTCCCAACTAGAACTTCAGGCTAACGGCGATCAGCTTTGGGATGGTTTGGTTATGGACATCACAGACCGCAAACAAGCACAATTGCAATTGCAAGCAACTGAAATACGATATCAAGCAATTTTGGATGCCATTCCTGATTTAATGTTTCGCATCAGTCGAGATGGTGAATATCTAGATTTGAAAGGCGACGTAGCAAATGTTCGTTTACCGAGAGAAGCCATCATTGGTAAAAACTTACAGGAGGTTTTACCTAGTGATGTCGCTGCTATCGGTCAGGAAATGATTCACAAAACCTTAGATACAGGTGATTTGCAAACCTGCGAATATCAACTACCAACGCCTCTAGGGCGGCGAGATTATGAAGCGCGTTTAGTGGTGAGTGGTCATGATGAAGTATTAGCTATTGTCAGAGATATTACTGAACGCAAGCAATCAGAAAGTAACTTAGAAAACTTAGCACAAAAGTTTGCTAAAGCTTTTAATTGTAGTCCTGACCCAATTACTATCAGCACCTTCAAGGAAGGACGCTACGTAGAAGTGAATGATAGTTTTGTCAAACTCTCCGGTTATGAACGCCATGAAGCGGTCGGTCGTACAGCCTTTGATTTAAATATTTGGGTGGACGAGTGCGATCGCGCAAAATTAATTCAACAATTGCAGACTCAGGGATCAGTCCGCAACCAAGTTTTATCATTTCGGTGCAAATCTGGTGAGGTGATTACATCGATAATTTCGGCGGAAGTGATGGATTTAGATGGAGTACCTCACATTATCGCCGTCAATCACGACATCACAGAACAACAACTAGCAGCAAACCGCGATCGCATCTTAACCGAAACGCTAGTCAGAATTCGTTCTTCCCTGAATTTAGAAGAAATCCTACAAACCACTGTCACGGAAATCCGGCAATTTCTGCAAACAGACCGAGTATTGATTGGTATTGATGATCCCCAATTCGGCGCGAAAATTGTTGCCGAATCAGTCAATCCGCAATATCCGCAAGTTTTGAATTGGTCAAGCGGTAATGATAGCTATCTGCAAGAGTTACGCACTATGTTCATGTCCAATGGGGTGCGAGCGGTAGCAGATGTGAGTAAAATTGACGTATCTCCACAATTACATCATATTTATCAACAATTCCATACCAAAGCTACCCTAGCTGTTCCTATCTTTGTGGGAGAGAAATTATTTGGTGTGTTGGTGGCTCATCAATGTTCTGGAACTCGCAATTGGCAACCCATCGAAATTAACTTATTACAGCGAATCTCAGCACAACTAGCGATCGCCATTCAGCAAGTCAAACTCTACCAAGAATTAGCCGACCTCAACGCCAATTTAGAGCAGCAAGTAGAAGAACGCACCGCCCAATTGCAACAAAAAATCCAGGAATTGGCAGAAATGCAACGTGTCAAAGACGTTGTATTACACACCGTTGCCCATGATTTACGTACCTCCGTCATGGGTAACTTGATGGTCTTGAAAAATCTTCAAGGAATGGGGACTGGGAATAGAGGTGCAAGGGAAGCAAGGGAAGAAAAATACAATGCCCAATCCCCAATAACGGCAGTTCCTCCTCTTCAGGAGACCTCAACGCACTGCCTCCCCAATGCCCAATTCCCCATTCCCGTTCCTAGTGCAATTATTGAGCGGATGCTTCAAGGCAATGATCGACAACTGGAAATGCTGGATTCATTGTTAGAAATTCATACTTGTGAAGCTAAAGGTATGACTCTGCACCGGGAATTAGTGCAGTTTAGTAACCTGTTTGAGAGAATCGTCCGTGATTTACAACCTTTATTGAGCCAAAATCAAGCCACTATCCAAAATTTAATCTCAGAAAATTTGCCGTTAGTGACGGTTGATACTGCCAAATTGCGGAAAGTATTGCTGAATTTATTTACTCATAGCCTGCAACATAATCCCCCAGGACTCAAATTTACTGTCAAAGCCAAACGAGAAAATAGGATGATTCGCACCTATATCCAAGAGAATGGTGTCAGCATGAATAAACTAGAGTGCGATCGCTTATTTGATTTGTATGTGCGTGATCCTCAGGCCCCCTGTTCCACTGCTATCAGTTTACAAATGTATCTCTGTCGGCAAATTATTCAAGCACATGGTGGCGAGATTGGGGTGATTAGTCATCGTAAACGAGGTTTAACTTTCTGGTTTACACTCCCTTTCGCCACTGAATAAGGAGCGAGGAAGGTTTCAGCCTATTTCACTTGTCTTTACATAGTTTGATTTTTCCGCTTTATTATACTGAACTCAAAACACTACACCCGCTCGGCTTACGCCGTCAGCCTTTGTTGCATGAATAAAAAGGACATTGAAATTGTTCTGTTAGCCAAATTAATGATTATAGGTAATAGGTCATGACCCATTACCTAATAGCTAATAGCTATTATCTATTAGCTAAATATTGATACATTTGCCAACGGGCATCAACTTCAGCTTGTGCTTGTGCTAGCAATTGTTTAGCTAACTCTGGTTTACTCTTGGTGAGCATTTTGAAGCGATTTTCTTGATACATGGATGGCTCTACTGATTGAGTAGGCGATCGCATATCTAACTGTAAGGGATTTTTACCCTGTTCTCGTAACAATGGGTTATGGCGATACAATAACCAGCGTCCTGATTCTACTAAGGCTTTCTGGTGGTTCATCCCTGTAGTCATGTTGATACCGTGGGCGATGCAATGGCTGTAAGCAATAATTAGCGATGGCCCGTCAAAAGCTTCTGCTTCTACAAAGGCTTTAAGTGTTTGATCATCTTTTGCACCTAACGCTACACTCGCCACGTAAACATTGCCGTAGTTCATCGCCATTAAACCCAAGTCTTTCTTAGGTGCAGGCTTTCCACTGGCGGCGAATTTGGCGACGGCGGCGCGTGGAGTGGCTTTGGAGGATTGTCCGCCGGTGTTGGAATACACTTCTGTATCCATCACCAAAATATTGACATTGCGACCACTGGCTAACACATGATCAATACCACCAAAGTCGATATCATAAGCCCAACCATCACCGCCAATAATCCAGACGCTTTTCTTCACTAAGTAATCAGCCAGGGATTTGAGGATGTGAATTTGCGACTGGCGTTTGGGATCTAATTCTGTAATCAGGAGTTGATCTAATTCCTGACGTAGCAGTGTCACACGTTCGCGTTGTTCCCAAATCTCAGCTTCGGTTTTTTGTTCAGCTTTGAGGAGAGACTGCACTAAGTTATCCCCTACTTCGGTGCTGAACTGTTGTAAGAGTTCCGCTGCAAATTCCGCTTGCTTATCTAATGAGAGACGATAGCCAAAACCAAACTCGGCATTATCTTCAAATAAACTATTCGACCATGCGGGGCCGCGTCCATCGGCGTTTTTCGTCCAAGGGGTGGTGGGGAGATTTCCGCCATAAATTGAGGAACAACCTGTGGCGTTAGCAATGACTGCGCGATCGCCAAATAGTTGTGTTAATAATTTTAGGTAAGGTGTCTCACCACAACCAGCACAAGCACCAGAAAATTCAAATAACGGCTCTTGCAGTTGTTGTTGGCGAATTTGGTTGATTTTTAGCTTTTTTCGGTCAGGGTTTGGTAAACTCAAGAAGAAATCCCAATTTTCCCTTTCCTGTTCCCGTAAAGGTAATTGCTGCGCCATGTTAATCGCTTTCAGTGATGGCTCAGACTTATTTTTGGCTGGGCAGACATTCACACAAATAGCGCAGCCTGTACAATCTTCTGGGGCTACCTGGATAGTAAATTTTTGGTTAGCAAAGTCTCTATCTTTGGCATTGACTGATTTGAAGTTAGGCGGCGCATTCAGTAATTCATTCGGTTGATAAACCTTAGCGCGAATTGCAGCGTGGGGACAAACCATAACGCATTTACTGCACTGAACGCAGACATCTCCATCCCAGACAGGGATTTCTTGAGCAACGTTGCGTTTTTCCCATTTCGCCGTTCCTGTGGGAAATGTCCCATCTGGTGGTAGTGTACTGACAGGTAAGTCATCACCTTGCCACACCATAATTTTCCCCAGAACTTCCTGTACAAATGCCGGAACGCTGCTGGGAAAGGGGTTTTGGGTAGATTGTTCTATATCTATCCATTTGCCTTTTTCCTCAACAGGGATTTGTACCTGATGTAAATTATCTAGGGTTTGGTCTACGGCTTGTAGGTTCATGCGGACAACTTCCGCGCCTTTTTTACCGTAAGTCTTTTCAATGGCTTGTTTAATTTTGGCGATCGCCTGCTCTTGTGGCAATACCCCCGCCAAAGCAAAGAAGCACACCTGCATAATAGTATTGATTCTGCCACCCATACCACTATTACGGGCAACTTGATTGGCGTTGATGACGTAGAGTTTTAGTTGCTTGTCTAAAATTTGTCGCCGCACTTTTAGTGGGAGATGTTCCCAGACAGCATCCGCATCATAGGGACTATTAATTAAAATAGTCGCCCCAGTTGCAGCCGCTTTTAATACATCTATGCGTTCCAAAAATCCCCAGTGATGACAACCGATAAAGTTAGCTTGGTCAATTAAGTAAGTAGAACGGATGAGTTGAGAACCGAAGCGCAGGTGAGAAACGGTCATTGAGCCTGATTTTTTGGAGTCATAGACAAAATAGCCTTGGGCATAGTTGTCTGTTCCTTCCCCAATAATCTTAATAGAGTTTTTGTTAGCCCCCACAGTCCCATCAGAACCCAAACCATAGAACATCGCCCGGACAACGCTATCGGGTTCAGTCGAGAAATTGGGATCAAAGCTTAAGGATGTTTGGGTAACATCGTCATTAATCCCGATAGTAAAGTGATTTTTCGGCGTAGCCTGGGCTAAGTTATCAAACACAGCCTTTACCATCGCCGGCGTAAATTCCTTTGATGACAACCCATATCGTCCACCAACGACCGATTTTAGATTTTGGATTTTGGATTTTGGATTGGCTTCATGGATAGCGGTGACTACATCTTGATATAAAGGTTCACCCGCACTTCCTGGTTCTTTGCTGCGGTCGAGGACTGCGATCGCTTTTACACTATTAGGTAAAGCCTGGATAAATCTCTCTACATCAAAGGGGCGATACAGTCTGACTTTGAGAACACCGACTTTTTCACCTCTGGAATTGAGGTAATCTACAGTTTCATGGACAGTTTCACAGCCAGAACCCATGATGATAATGACGCGATCAGCATCACTCGCGCCGTGATATTCATAAAGCTGGTAAAATCTGCCTGTACGCTCCCCAAATTTATCCATAATTCCTTGGACAATTTCAGGACAAGCGTTGTAGTAGGGGTTTGCACCTTCACGGGCTTGGAAGTAAACATCAGGGTTTTGGGCTGTCCCGCGCAGTAATGGGCGTTCTGGAGTCAGGGCGCGGGCGCGATGGGCGAAAATTTTGTCTTCGTTAATGAGCGATCGCAAATCATTATCTGACAATAGCTCGACTTTCTGCACTTCATGGGAGGTACGAAAACCATCAAAGAAGTGTAAAAAGGAAACTCGCGCTTCTAAAGTAGCCGCATGGGCTATCAGCGCAAAATCGTGACTCTCCTGTACGGAAGCCGAACACAGCATAGCAAAACCAGTACCACGAGCTGCCATCACATCGCTATGATCACCGAAAATAGACAGCGCATGGGTAGCCAAAGACCTAGCTGCAACATGAACTACAGTGCTAGTTAATTCCCCCGCAATTTTGTAGAGGTTGGGAATCATTAATAAGAGTCCCTGGGATGCGGTGAAAGTGGTACTCAAAGCACCCGTTTGTAACGCCCCATGTACCGCACCAGCCGCCCCGCCTTCGCTTTGCATCTGCACCACACTGGGAATAGTTCCCCACAGATTAGGACGACTTTCCGCCATCCAAGCATCCGCCCATTCACCCATTGCAGAGGAGGGTGTAATAGGATAGATAGCTACTACTTCATTTAATTTGTAAGCTACACGGGCAACAGCTTCATTGCCGTCAATCGTAGCAAAGGTTTTATTCATTAATGTGTCTCCCTGTCTCAACTTCTCTTTATGGTCAATTTGGATGCAGAGAACCCATGAATAGAAGCATCAAAAATAGCCAGAGCCAGGAAGTTTGCAATTGTATATGCGATTTCAGAATATAAAATTAAACATTTACACTAGGAATTATGCTTAATTATATCAATATTAAATGTGGCTAGTGGCTATTAATTTAGCTGACAAAATACTTCGTACACTATTATCTCATCTACAAAAATATATTTATTCACAAATATTAGTAATGTACTCAACATCTAGAAATGAAGATTAATAAGACTTTCAGGCTGACAATGATTGAGTGTAGGGTATAGGTTCGGGATAACGTCAAAAATGTTAATAAGTAGGTAGGCATGATTAAATATAAGATTTCATTACGAGCGTTCGCGTCAGCGTCTCTCAGAGAAGGCCTACGCCTACAAAATTCAAAATTAAGGAACTGAGACTTAGCATAGCCTTTAGTGTTTGCATCTGTATCAAATTTTTTGTGAATTGATATTAGGCAGCGTGACAAAAGCAATTAATCCATAGATATCAATAAATTGGCGACAACACTTAACATGAATGTGATGGAAGTCTACCTCGACGGCTGCCATTTTTTTGATCTGTGTAAACTTACAGTAAAGACAATGCACAGTAGAAAGCATCAATTCATCTCTACTTGATATTATGCAACGCCCAAAATTGTTAGCTTACTGATATTATTGGGCATTTTAGTAACAGTAATAATTTCCCAAAGCAATTATCAGTTCTCCAGGTTATGACATCCGCAGCACCTCAATTCCCGGAAATTTATGGCTACACTATCATCGAAGAACTTTATCGTGGTTCACGCACTACAGTGTATCGAGCAATACTAAATAGCCAGAGATTACCCGTTGTCATTAAGGTGATGCAACGAGAGTATCCAACATTTGGAGAATTAGTACAGTTTAGCAATCAGTATGCGATCACTAAAAATCTGCCCATTGCTGGCATTATCCAACCCCTGAGCCTAGAACCATTTGGTAATGGCTATGCCCTAGTCATGGCTGATGGGGGTGGTATATCCCTGGAAATATATATCCAGCAACAGCCATTAGACCTAGCAGAAACATTAGGAATTTTTAGTTAACTGGCTGACATCCTCCATGATTTGCACCAACATCGAGTTATCCACAAAGACATCAAGCCCGCCAACATCTTAATTCACCCAGAATCCAAGGAAATTAAACTGATTGACTTTAGTATTGCTTCGGTGTTGCCCAAAGAAACCCAGGAAATCCAAAACCACAACAATCTGGAAGGAACCTTGGCATATCTGGCACCGGAACAAACGGGACGAATGAATCGCGGTATAGATTATCGTAGTGATTTTTATGCCCTCGGTGTCACTCTGTATCAATTGCTAACAGGCTGCTTACCCTTCTTTGCTCATGACCCCTTAGAACTGGTGCATTGTCACATCGCTAAAATTGCCACACCTGTCCATCTAGTAAAGACCGAAGTGCCGGAAATGGTAGGGGCAATTGTCGCCAAACTGATGGCGAAAAATGCCGAAGACCGCTACCAAAGTGCCTTGGGACTTAAGTATGATTTAGATGAGTGTTTAAGCCAATGGAAACAAACAGGATCAATTGCTGAGTTTGAATTGGGACAGAGGGATCTGTGCGATCGCTTCCTTATCCCGGAAAAACTCTATGGCAGGGAAACCGAAGTCCAAACACTGCTAGATGCTTTTGAACGGGTTGCCCAAGGGTCATCAGAAATGATGCTGGTGGCTGGTTTTTCGGGCATTGGGAAAACAGCCGTTGTCAATGAAGTGCATAAGCCTATCGTTAAGCAACGGGGTTACTTTATCAAAGGCAAGTTTGACCAATTTAATCGCAACATTCCCTTTTCTGCGTTTGTGCAAGCCTTTCGGGATTTAGTTGGGCAATTACTCAGTGAAAGCGATACTCAATTGCAACACTGGAGAAATCAGATTTCAGCAGCATTGGGAGAAAATGCCCAAGTGATTGTAGAACTGATTCCCGAACTGGAGCGGATTATTGGAGCGCAACCCCCAGCACCCGAATTATCCGGAAGCGCAGCCCAAAATCGGTTTCATTTGTTGTTTCAAAGATTCATCCAAGTCTTTACCACCCCCGCACACCCGTTGGTGATGTCTGTGGATGATTTACAGTGGGCAGATTCGGCTTCGCTGAATTTGATTCAGGTGTTAATGTCTGAGTCGCAAACGGGCTGTTTATTACTTGTGGGCGCGTATCGGGATAATGAGGTGTTTGCCGCCCACCCATTGATGTTGACCCTCGATGGTATGGAAAAAGCTGGGGCAAAAATCCATACCATCACCCTACAACCCCTGGATTTTACTAGTCTCAATCACCTGATTGCAGATACCCTTCATACTCACACATCCGTGGTGCAACCTCTGACAGAACTGGTAATGCAGAAAACCCAGGGTAATCCCTTCTTTGCTACCCAGTTTCTCAAGGCATTACATCAAGACAAGTTAATTACCTTTGACCCAGATGCAGGGCATTGGCAGTCTGATATTGTGCAAGTCCGAGATGTGGCTTTGACCGATGATGTGGTTGAATTGATGGCGCAGCAATTGCAAAAGCTGCCGGAAGCAACGCAAGAGATTTTAAAACTTGCGGCTTGTATTGGCGCACAGTTTGATTTAAACACACTAGCGATTGTTTCACAGCAATCTCAAACAGAAGTGGCAATGACATTGTGGAAAGCATTACAAGAAGGGTTGATTCTGCCGCAAAGCGATCTGTACAAATTCTATTTGGGAGAAGCGCAAGCAATGCAGCACACCCCACAGGAAACCCTCAATTATCGTTTTCTGCACGATCGCGTCCAACAAGCTGCTTACTCTTTGATTCTTGATGACCAAAAACAGGCGACACACCTCACTATTGGCAAATTGCTATTAGAAAATAGTAATTCCTCTTTCCAAGATAGTCATTTATTTGAAATTGTTCATCAGTTAAATTGTGGTATTTCACTGATTACAGAATTAGAACAATGTTATCAATATGCTCAATTAAATTTACAAGCAGGTTACAAAGCTAAAAACTCTACTGCATATAATGCAGCCTTAAATTATTTCGACAAAGGAATGCAATTTCTGCCGACGGATAGCTGGGATAAAAACTACGATTTGAACCGTTGCATTTACGAATCAGCAGCAGAAGTTGCATTACTTAGCTGTGATTTTGAAAAGATGGATATTTTAATTCAGATAGTTCTAAAAAACACAAATAACTTGTTGGAACAAGTCAAGGTTTATGAAATAAAACTTCAAGCTTATCAAGTACAAAATCAGCAGATGCAGGCGATTAAAATCGGACGGGAAATCCTGCAAAAGCTAGGAGTTATACTACCAGAATCTATTACAATTTCAGATGTTCAACAACGGGTACAACACACACTGACTCAGCTATTAAACTACACCCTAGAAGACTTAATTAATTTACCGATCGCCCAGGATGCGACTGCTACGGCGGCAGCGCGAATCATGACGAGTTTAGTCCCTTCGATTCATCAGGCTAATCCCCTGTTATTTCCAATTGTTGCCTGTGAAGAAGTTAATCTATCCCTGCAATATGGTAACTCACTTTTCTCTGCGCCAGGATATGCAGATTTTGGCATTATTGTTAGCTCTGTGTTGCATCAAATAGAAGCAGGTTATCGTTTTGGACAGCTTGCACTCCAGTTAATGGAGAAATTTAATGAAAGTTCTGTTCAGAGCATGGTTCTGTTTAAATTTGCCGCATTTAATCAATCCAATCAACAAAATATACGGAACGCCATTTCTTTATTAAATAAATCCTACGAAGTTGCCATAGAAACAGGCGATTCTATTCACGCTCTTGTTTCGACTTCTTTTAGATTGTGCTACTCGTATTTGAGTGGAGAAAAACCTTTACCAGATTTATTAGCAGAGGTTGAAGTTTACCAATCAAAATTTGCAACTAGCCAACATTTCCTGACTTGGGTACATATTATTCGATCATCTATTCATAATTTTACTGAGTTGAGTAACAATCCAGATTGTCTGGGGTCGGTTGATGCTGAAAATGAAATATTATCTACTCTACTCACAGAAAATGATGAGTTAGCTCTGCATCTATTTTACTTGAGTAAATTAATACTAAGTTATTCATTCGGTTGTATTGAGACTGCGATTCAGATAGCAGATCAAGGAGTTCAATATCTTAATGCTGGTATCAGTATGCCATCGGCACCAGCTTACTACTACTATGATTCATTAACCCGTTTAAATTTATATGATTCCAATCTTGATGCTTCATCTCAGGAGGAGCTTTTATCGCAAGTTGATTCCAACCAGAAAAACCTCTTGGTTTACGTGAATGCTGCTCCAGTGAATTATCAGCATAAATATCACTTAATAGAAGCAGTGCGTTTACATGGCTTGGGTAAACGAGCAGACGCTATGGAATTTTTTGATTGCGCCATTGCAGGAGCAAAAGCCAACGGATTCATCCAAGATGAAGCTCTGTCCAACGAACTAGCTGCCAAATTTTATCTCAGTTGGGGCAAAGATAAGTTTGCCGCAGGCTACATACAAGAAGCTTACTACTGTTACAGTCGCTGGGGTGCCAAAGCAAAAGTTGCCGACTTGGAAACCCACTATCCCGAATTGCTGCGCCCCATCCTGCAACAAACAGTGACATCGGCTGATGTGTTGACCACGCTGATGACCATTGCTGCACCTGCGGTATCGGTTCATTATGACACTGATGGCAGTTTCAGCAGTACCGGCATCTATCAATCTCTCGATTTTGCTACTATCCTCAAAGCTTCTCAGGCCCTTTCCAGAACCATTCAACTGGATGAGCTACTACAGAAACTCACCCAAATTATTTTGCACAATTCAGGAGGCGATCGCTGTGCGTTGGTGTTCCCTGATGAAACTGGAGAATGGCAAGTGCGAGCCATCGCCACACCTAATTATGTACAACTTATTGCTGAACCTCTCACCAATAATCCCAATATCCCGATCAAATTAATTCAGTATGTTAAAAATACTCAAGAAACTGTGGTGATTGATGAACTCAAAACTGATTTACCGGTAATTGATGACTATCTCAGGGAACGTCAACCCAAGAGCATTCTGTGTCTACCACTGCTGAATCAAGGTCATCTGATTGGTATTTTATACCTCAAAAATCACCTCACCAGCGGTGTTTTCACCCGCGATCGCCTCTTGATTCTCAACTTCCTCTGCACCCAAGCTGCCATCTGTCTAGAAAATGCCCGTCTCTATCAACAGGCGCAAACCTATACCCAACAGCTTGAGCAATCCCAATTGCAGGTAGTACAAAGCGAAAAAATGGCATCTCTGGGAAATCTGGTAGCTGGGGTTGCCCATGAAATCAACAACCCCATTGGTTTCCTCAATGGCAGCATCAACAACAGCAAAGAATGTGTGCAAGATTTACTTGGACACTTAGCACTTTATCAACAGCACTATCCCAATCCAGTTGAGGTAATTCAAGACAATGCTCAAGATATCGACTTAGAATTTCTCTTGGAAGACTTACCAAAGTTACTTGATTCGATGAAAGGAGCAACGAATCGCATCAACAGTATCAGTAATAGCCTCCGTACCTTCTCCCGTGCCGATACAGAATATAAAATCAGTGCCAATATCCATGAAGGACTCGATAGCACGTTGTTAATTTTGAAATATCGCCTCAAAGCTAATGAACACCGTCCAGCGATTCAAGTCATACAAGACTTTGGATATTTACCCCCAATCAAATGCTTCCCTGGACAGTTAAACCAGGTATTTATGAATATCCTGGCGAATGCTATTGATATGTTTGACGAGATGGCTCAAACTCAATCCTTCCAAGAACTGGAAGCCAATCCCCAAAAAATTACCATTCGTACTGAAGTGATATCAAACCAGGTGTATATCCGTATCCGCGATAATGGCAAAGGTATCACACAAGAGTTACAAGAGAAAATATTTGACCATTTATTTACTACCAAAGCTGTGGGGAAAGGTACGGGATTGGGATTAGCGATCGCCCGTCAAATTGTGGTAGAAAAACATGGTGGTAGCTTAAATGTATGGTCTGAGCTAAATCAAGGAACTGAGTTCACAATACAGATTCCTATTCACTAAACCGTATTGAGATATAAAGGCAAAGAGTGGCACATTTGCTATATGAATAAAAAGAAGGCAATGAGAATCGTACTCAGAATCAAAGCCATGATAATTGCATATTCAATTCTGCGACTCAACAATCCCACGGCAGCAATGAGAGCGATCGCTAGTCCTATAATGCCGACATATTGCTCTTGCTGTAAACCGTGAGCAATCAGTGGATCTTGTTGCTTCTCAGGTAATGGAGTTTCTTGAATTGGTGTTGGCGATACTAATGATGATGCTAACAACTTCATAACATTACATTACTCATATATATACTTTTATGTCTCGGAATTTGTCATAGCTAACAGATATGATTTTTCGTAATATTCTCTAAAAAATATCGTAAAATTTCCCTATCTTAAGATTGATTTTTGTCAAAAATTAATTTTTTATCAATGTTATATGTATTACATTTTTACAGGGAGATGGGCGCAAAACCTTGCGCCCATATAATGATATTTAATGGCAAACTTTTATTAAAGACTAGAATACTCGCCATTTTTCACGGCTCAGGAAAAAACCATTTCCAGTAGTATTAGTACAAGTCAACCCAGTGCTGCGTGATACACAAGTAAATCCGCCATTACTCCAACTACGTCCATAAGGAAGTACATATTTATTGCGATCGCGAATAGTATCACTAATACATAAAATATTAGGTTTGCCTACATCAGATAATAATAAACCTCCTCCCCAATCAAACTCACAAAATCCTCGATATGGTTGAGGTGGTCTAGGTTTTAGTAAACTACCAATTTCACAGCGCAAATTTTCCTGTTCTTCCCCGACTAACTCGCAGTGAATATTACCTGTAGGTGTTTGAAAACCTGTTGTTTGCGCGAAACTAGATTTCGGTAAAACTATAATATTAAGAGAAGTTGCAGCTAAAAAAAGTAATATTTTTTTATACATAAATGCCCCTTTTGTGGAGTTATGTAAAGAGAGAGATAGCTCTCAAAAAAATTTTCCGATGAAACACTAGTATAGTTAAATTTCTCTCTAGTCGGTAATATCTTTATGATTGAATAAGAATGTTCAAATTTATCAGATGCTGATTTAGAAGCTTGGTTAAAAAATAGATAAAAATAGTGTTATTAAAAAAGAGGTAGGATAATTAAACCTACCTCTCTTCAGCTTTGTTTTAAATGTATAATCATTAGTTAGGTGGATCTAAACGATTCACAACTGTCGCCCACAAAATCATCGGAGAACCTACTCCTAAACAGAATAACCACTGTTGTAGAGTTAATGGTGCTGTTTCAAAGACTTCATTAATCAATGGCACATGAGCAAAGACAATCTGTAAAAGAATTGCTCCTACAATCCCAAACCCAATAGCAGGAATATCAACATTCTCTTTCATAGTTCCGTCCATTTTAGCAATGAGATTCGGAATTAATTGGCTGATACTCAACAGATAAAATATCCGCCCAGCAATCAGAGAGTTAATTGCCATTGTTCGGGCTAAATCTATATTGCCTGTTGTCTGACGGATGTATTCAAAAACTCCGAAGATCACAATCCAGTTAAATAGAGAGATTGCTAAAATTCGCTGTATCCGACTGCCTGATAATAAAGGTTCGTTGGGATGACGTGGTGGTTGTTGCATCACGTTTTGTCCTTTGGGTTCAAATGCCAAAGGCACTGTCATGGTGATGGAATTTAACATATTTAACCAGAGAACCTGTAGAGATAAAATCGGCAAATCTCTAGCTAATAATGTACTAATTAAAATTGTCATTGACTCCCCACCATTCACAGGGAGAATAAAACAAATCGCTTTCAAGAGATTTTTATAAACTGCTCTTCCTTCTTCTACCGCCGCTTCAATGGAAGCAAAATTATCATCGGTGAGTAGCATATCGGAAGCTTCTTTAGCTACTTCTGTACCTGCGCCTCCCATTGCAATCCCAATGTCTGCTTGTTTCAAAGCTGGTGCATCGTTGACACCATCCCCAGTCATGGCGACGACTTCACCTTTGGATTGTAGGGCTTCGACTAGACGCAGTTTTTGCTCTGGTGCAACACGGGCGAAGACTACGCCTTCGTCTGCAACTTGAGCAAGTTCGGTTTTATCCATTTGGGCGAGTTCTGCACCAGTAAAAGCTAGAACTGAGCCATTTTTGTTGATTCCCATCCTCCGAGCGATCGCCTGCGCTGTTACAGCATGATCTCCCGTGATCATCTTTACCTGAATCCCTGCTGATTGACAGGCTTGCACCGCTTGAATCGCACTCTCACGAGGTGGATCAATCATTCCCTGCAATCCTAAGAAGATTAACCCCTCCGCAATATCTGGATGATCTACTGTATTTTGCTCTTCATCCACAGGCTTTTTTGCCAAGGCTAAAACTCGCAAGCCTTGACGCGCCATGATATTTACTTCCCGTTCAATTTTGGCTCGTGATAATTTTTCCACACAATCTAGAGGATGGGGTTGTCCTTCGGTATTGAGAATCAGGTGACAGCGTTGTAAAATCGCCTCTACAGAACCCTTCACATAGATAGTGTTACCCCTGGGGGTGTCATGCAAAGTAGCCATGTACTGATAATCTGACTCGAAGGGAATCCCATCTAGTCTGGGCATTTGCTGGGTTAAGGTAGGCTGGCTAAAACCAACTTTATTGGCTGATGCAATCAAAGCCCCTTCTGTGGGATCTCCCATGACTACCCATCTCCCGTTTTTCGCTTCTAGGTGGGAATCATTGCAGAGTAATCCAGCTATCAGACATTCTTGTAAACCCTTATCGCTATTTAAATCTACTGGTTGTTCATCAATGAAAATTTCCCCATCTGGTGCGTAACCTACGCCTGTGATTACATATTGATGTCCTCCTGCGTAGATGGCTTGGACTGTCATTTGGTTTTCTGTCAATGTCCCGGTTTTATCGGAACATATAACAGTTGCACTACCCAAAGTCTCGACAGCTGGTAATTTGCGAATGATAGCGTTACGGCGTGCCATCCGAGAAACCCCGATGGCTAAAGTAACAGTTACTACTGCTGGTAAACCTTCTGGGATAGCACTAACTGTTAATGCAACAGCAGCTTCTAGAGCTTCGTTCACACCTCTAAAGCTCAATCCGACGACGAAGCAAAGAGTCGCCAGTCCTAACACCATATACAGCCAATTTTGGCTGAATTTATTAAATTTGCGAGTTAATGGTGTAGAAATATCAGTATGCTGCTCCATTAACTGGGAAATGCGCCCTGTTTCGGTGGTGTTACCTGTGGCTACTACAATTCCAGTACCTTGTCCGAAGGTGACAAAGCCACCTGCATAGGCCATGTTTTTCCGTTCTGCTAGAGGTGTATCTAGCTTGAGAATCCGTGTATCTTTTTCAACAGCTACCGATTCACCAGTGAGAGCAGATTCATCAATTTGCAAATTGCGGACTTGAATTAAACGTAAGTCTGCGGGTACTTTATCACCGGAAGTCAACAACACCACATCCCCAGGTACTAATTCCCGTGAGGGTACACGGACTTTCTGCCCATCACGTAAGATTGTGGCTTCGGTGGTAATGGCTTTAGCTAACGCAGAGATGGCACTTTCAGCTTTTGATTCTTGGATAAATCCGATAATGGCATTGGTAGTAGTTACGCCCCAAATTACCCCCGCGTTGACAAAGCTACCAGTAAAGGCTTTCACTAAACCTGCACATAACAAAATAATCAATAGTGGTTGGTTGAATTGCAACAGAAACTTTAACCACCAAGGCTTGGTTTTCTTGGCGGTGAGTTCGTTTGCTCCCACCTCCGTTAATAAATTTTCGGCTTTATTACTACTTAAACCCGCCTCTGCATCAGTTTGCAAACGCGCGATCGCTTCCCTAATCTCTAAGGAATGCCAAATTGTCGGCTGTCTCTCTTCTGGTGTCGCAACGGTAGATACAGCTTGAACCATAATTATTAAATTTCCATGAATAAGTGCTGAATAAACAATAGCACTAAAATTTAGTGCAAAATATTTTTTGACACTAATAAAAATCGATTATTACTATAATCACCCTCAATGCTTACCCAAAAATCGAGTATGCTTGCCAATACAGTCAGGATTAAACCCGAAGGCGAAAAAGTTGTGAGTTTGGATTTGTCTACTCCATTGCAGTTGATTGGACGCTCAATAGAGTTTCAGCGCATTGTAGAAGTGCTAGCCCAGGATGGTGACTTGTTAATCACTGGAGTCCCTGGGAGTGGAAGACGTACCCTAGCCAGGGGAGGAGCGCAGGAAGTAGGAGCGGTTGTACTGGAGATAGATTGTATCCGCGCTACGGATGGGGAAAGGTTTTTACAATTATTAGCAGAAGCAATTAGCCAAAACTGGGACGCAGCAAAAATTCAAGCTTGGGTAGAGAAGAAGGCTCAAGAGTTGTTGATTTTTCACCCTGAGAATAAACTCAAAGTTTTACGTAGTCTCAATCAAAAGCAACTCTGGCAAACATTTGAATTACTACTAGAATTACCACAAATCATCGCTGTAGATTTACATCAGCGAGTAGTGCTGATTTTACATAGTTTCCCTCACATTCGCTCTTGGGATCGTCATAGTTTATGGGAAATGACATTTCGGCAAAAAATTAATCAAGATAGTGATGTTAGTTATGTATTGATTGCGACTATTGCCGAGACAGGTAATTATTTAGATGAAAATAATCATCCCCTGGAAATTTTACAATTGCCACCTTTAGCTAATGATGTTTTGGCAATGTGGGCAAGAGAAATATTGCATAACGAAGGACTAACTTTTGACCCCCGATCGCAAGCATTGCAAATCTTTTTAGAGGCTGTACAGGGGCATATTGGGGATGCAATGGTACTAATTCGGCGTTTGCAAAGTTTGTGTCATTCTGATGGATTAGTCACAGAGAAAGATGTAGAGAAAGCAATCACAGAATTGCTCAAGGATTTGTCGATGACTTATGAATCTTTATTGATGATATTACCAGCAAATCAGGTGCATCTTTTGGAAAGTTTAGCTTTATATCCAACAGAAAAACCTCAGAGTAAGGACTACATTAAAAAACATGGTTTATCTAGAGGTGGTAGTCTACAAGGGGCGTTGACAGGTTTACAGCATAAGGGCTTGATTTATGGTTCTGAACAAGGTTATAAGTTGGCAATGCCTTTATTAGCTTTGTGGTTGAGGCAAAGATTGCGGTAAGTTTATTACTTATTAGAAATGCGATGAATAGAGTCTGATAATATCAATTATCTACACAGATAAACTTTAAATGAACTGTATTGAATTATCAATATGTTTGATCTATTCCAATGGTGGAAAAAAATACTCTTAAATTTATTAGCAAGCATTGTATTTTATACAACTATTCCTTTGCCCTACATTAAAGGTTTAGAGTTTCATGATGTATCGCGGTTTGTACCATTTGTCGGCTTGCTGATTGGCGGAATTTTGGGCTGTTTGGATGTGGGAATGAATTATTTGGGTGCATCCGTACTGACTCGTAGTGCTTTGATTGTTGTTTTTTGGATGGGTATCACTGGTGGACTGCATTTAGATGGGGCGATGGATACGGCTGATGGCTTGGCTGTGGGTAATCCAGAACGCAGACTGGAAGTGATGGCGGATAGCGCTACAGGTGCATTCGGTGCAATGACGGCGATCGCTATTATTTTATTAAAAACCACCGCATTGTCAGATATCACAGACAATCGGTGGCTAGTATTGATGGCCGCATGTGGCTGGGGACGTTGGGGACAACAGCTAGCAATTTCCTGTTATCCTTACTTAAAACCCACAGGTAAAGGAGCATTACACAAACAAGCCATCCGTTCTTACCGAGATTTACTACCAGGACTGTTGTTAATGTTGGCTGTTAGTAGCTTAGTTTGGTTGCTAGATGGACGTAGATTAGTTTTAGCACTAGCAATGGTGCTGACTGGAAGTGCGATCGCTATTTGTACAGGTGCTTGGTTCAACCACAAATTAGGCGGACACACAGGTGATACCTACGGCGCAGTCGTAGAGTGGACTGAAGCTTTATTTCTTTGTGTCATCACCACTCTGTAACCAGTCAAACCTCTACTTCATTGGTTGTAATTTCGTGACTTTTAATTTAAAAGGCCCGACTCCAGTTTCTCCGAAAGAACGGACACGAATAATAAAAGTCCCTGTTTCATTGATACGGGTAAAAAGTAAAGAATTGCTAGTCCCATCAGGGCCATCATCATTTTCAGCTAATGTCGAACCATCGGGTGCTAACAGTGTGATGATGCTATCAAAACTCTCAGAACTTAAATCAACTGCTAAGTTATCACCCTTAGTCAACTTCACTGCATAATCACGAGCAAATCCACCCTGACCTGTAGGAATATCTTTTTCTGAGAGCGTATCGCTAATTTCTTTAAAGTCAGTCAACATAATGGGACTGTACAACTTACTGTTTTGAGCAAAAGTTGCTGTTGTAGTGATACTAATTACAAATAATGTTGCAGGAAATATGATGATTCTACTGAAATTTTTAATAATAAATTTACTGAGCATAGTAGGGGATGTTCCCAAGATCACAGGGTAATTTGGTTAATTATAGATTTTTCAGAGATAACTTGACCATTAATTTTTGATGCTTTTGTCTTTGCTAGGAATAGCGACTGTGGCTAATCCTAAGACGGCAATTCCTGATTGACGCAGTGTTTGTACAGCAGACTTTGCAGTTGCACCAGTAGTGTAAATGTCATCTACTAACAATACTGACGCATTTTTATGGCTTTTGAGGAAATCTGACCCAATGGCAAAAGCTTCAGCCAAGTTTTTTTCTCGTTCAGATCCCGATAAACTAAACTGCGCTTGAGTCTCGCGCACTCTTGTCAGACCATTTAGCTTTAATTTTAATCCTGTTGTTTGACAAAAACTTTGGGCAATCAACGCCGCTTGATTGTAACCCCGTTGTTTGTGTTTGGTGGCGTGCATAGGAATTGGGATAACTACAATTTGTTGCTCTCGATGAAGGGAATGTAATAACCACGCTTCCCCTAGCCATTGTCCCAGAGGACGCGCAATTTGGGGCTGATTGTCGTACTTCATCACAGCGATCGCTCGTTTGATCAAACCACCATATACCCCCCAACTAAATACAGGTATTGGCGGTTTCCATAAAGCTTGAGGCTGTGGGTGATGACATTTTTGCAATTGTCTGGCGCAGTTTTCGCAAATCACGCCAGACGTAGAACGCTGACACAAAGGACAGTGAGATTGCAAAAATAAGTCCAAAAACCCTTTGAGCATTATTTGAGAGCCTCATTTATGGATAGAGGTGTAGGGGTATGGGGGTATCTCACAGGTGTAGGGGTGTAAGGGTGTAAGGGTATAGGGGTGTAGGGGTATAGGGGTATAGGGGTGTAGGGGTGTAGGGGTGTAGGTGTGGATGAAAATATGATTCTGTCGTTGGTTTGATAGTCATCACTCACTGCTCTATTAAAAACCTACACCTGTCAGTATGGGGGTATAGGGGTATACAGATATACGGGTATATTTTAAAACCCCTACACCCTTACACCCCCACACCCCTACACCCTTAATTCCCTCTCTTCACCGTCACCCATCACCTCTGTAGGTATTTCACATAAACGCGATCGCAGCGTGAGGTTTCTACGCCTGTAGCTGACTGATAGCCGTTGTGTTCATATAACTTGACTGCTTCTACTAGCACACTGGCGGTTTCTATCCAAATTTGGTCAAAACCACGGTCAGCGATCGCTGCTTCTAACTGTTGTAACAAATATTTCCCTAACCCTAATCCCCTAACACTCGGCAAAAGATACATTTTCCTGATTTCAATGGCATTTTCTCCTCGATGGGTGGGATAGTATGCCCCCGTACCGACTATTTGGCTTTGGTGTTCAATTACCCAAAACTCACCACCTGTGCCTAAGTAACATTCTTCTACTTCCAGCACATCGCGGTCAGCACCTTTGGGTTCCCAACCCAAACCGTATTCTGATAATACGTAACTAATGACAGCGGCGGCTTTAGTGCGATCGCTTTTTTGCCAGTTACGAATTAAGAAGTCCTTGTAGTAGCTGTGCATTACTGTTTGTGGGTCAGGTGTGTACAGAAAAGTCTTCTGGATTTATTCCCGCATTTTACCCAGCGTATAGCTTCTCTAGCTGATTTTAACTTAGGTAAAGCTTTCGTAGCATGAATTTTGCCTATGCTTAATAGTCAGCAAGCCAAGGTTTTGGTTGGAGTTGGAGATAAATGCGATCGGAATCAAATCCTGATTCCGTAACTTCATTTTTGTGTTTCAGTTATTTCCACACTATGCGGATGTCACACGTCCATGAGTTTTTCTTCCCCAAAAGTCTATTAGTTGGGTATTTTCTCGCAAATTTACTGTATAGTCAGGTATATTAACTGTAAAATCCCTGAGTTTAATAACTTAAGTTTCAGCGTAAACAGTATTTATTCAGAAAATCAAGCCATACAGGTGTAATTGTGACATTGCCTGCAAGTATCCAATATCAAATCTAGAACAATATACTTCTTGAAAAGGAGAGAAATTGTGGGGCTAGAGGAATCATAGCGACAAAAAAGTGATCGGGAACTTAAAAATGCGGCCAAAACACAAAACATTTTCTGAGTATACAGAACAAGCCCAGTAGGTAATACGGCTCGAATTAAGCAGGTGTGGTATACAAGGAACTACCTACCATGAAAAAAACTACCAAGTACGACAACAATTCTGAACGCTACAAAAAAGCCAAGGTGGCTGAGGCAGAATTAAACAAAAGAATAACAGAGACTTTTACCACAACTAGTAAATATAACCTCAACAATCTTCTGGGATGGGCAATATTATTAATTATTGTTCTTGTCCCATTAATTCTATTTATCTATGCAATTTGGTTTTTCCAGATACCAATTTATTATGTACTAATAGTATTAGTATTATCTTTACTTCCCGGATTATGTAAATGCTACGGTCTGATTGTTGCTGGCTTTACCATTTTCTCTGGAATAAAATTGGCATTTTCTGGTCATTACTTTGCTGTTCTTCCAGTTATACCATTCACGGTTTTCAATCCAAGAATTAGTTATTTTTGCCTAGGGTGGGGTTTGTTGGTTGCTGGTCGGCAAAGCCGCTCTCAATTTGGGCTTTTCCTAGGTGCATTAAACTTACTAGGAGGTGCATTTGGCCTGTTTCATTTTAAGTCTAGTACCCATATTGTTGCACCAGGTTTTTGGGGATCTGCCATATCAGGGATTTTAACTGTTGGTTTGGGATGTTCTATGGTGACGACAATTCTCAATTCTTGGTCAAAGTCAAAATCCGTTGAGGAGTAATGCGATCGCCTTACGCTGCGATGCGTTAACAAAGTATAAATTATCCACACCTTCAGATCAGCTGACCAATAAAAGGCCATGAGGAAAAGTCATAGCGAATTCTCTACTACCTTGATGAAGTTTGATCGACAGTTTCTACCGATCAAACTCCTTTCTGTGCGGACTTCTTTTGATACCTTGATTGTGAGATTTTCACCCTCGATTTGTCATATAGCAAACAGCAGTATCCTAATTTAAACTACTCATATTGCTAAAAATTTCAATTAAATTGCCATCAGGATCACGAAAATGGGCTGTTCTTAATCCCCATTCTGGACGATCCATTGGTTGGGTCACGATGACGGCGTTATTCTCTTTGAGATGATAATACAACTCATCTACATTATCTACGGCGAACACCAAAGCCATTTTGTTTTGACATTCCATCGCTGATGGTTGATAAGCACTAGGAACAGCTTCCGCCATTAACTCTTTTCTAAATAAAGCCAGTTTAATATGGTCTCCTGTATGTAACTCTGCGTAACCGCTATTTTCATCACCCCAATCTATAACAAATCCCAACACGTCCCGGTAAAAGAGAAAACAGTCTTTGTAATTGGAGACAAGCAACCTAATATGTGTTAATTGTAGAAACATAAATAACGTGTGATTTGACTAACTATGAATTCTAGGTTCTGGATGTAAATTGGCAAGCAACTCGCTTTCAATTATTGATAATTCATCTAGACGTTGATTGACAATTTCCCGGTCAAAGTAAGTATCAGCTAAAACCCAATAAGTACCAAAGTGCCGTGCTTCAGAGGCCATTAAACTTTTATAAAACTTAGCTAATTCTAAATCAGGACAGTGTGTCGCTAATAGCCCCAGGCGTTCATGGCTACGGGCTTCAATTAGACCTGTTACCAGTAAGGAATCTAAAAACCGTTCTGGTTCTTGCGGACGGACAGCCGCTTTTAATCCTGCACCGTAGGGAGGTGGCGGTAAGGGTGCTAGGGGTATATTGCGTTTTTCTAGCCACTGATTTACCAATTCAAAATGTTCGAGTTCTTCACGGGCGATCGCAGTTAATTCCCTCACCATTTTAGTATTAGAAGGGTAACGAAACATAAAGTTTAACGCCACACCAGCAGCTTTGCGTTCACAGTGGGAATGATCAAGCAAGATGATGTCTAGATTAGTGATCGCTTGTTCTACCCAAGCATCACTAGTAGGTTGCTTGAGGGTATTGATAGTTGTTAACACGGAAGTAAGCACAGGGCAACAAAATTCAATAAATTTAGTATGATGCTGAGTATCCCAGCAAATTGATTTTAATGTGGTTAATGATATTTTGAGTTATCTGTGATTAAAAAAAGGTAAGGTAGAAATTATCAGCGATGATGAGGCGATCGCCACGATATAGATAACTAGGAACATTGCAGATATAGTCAATACCGAAATCAGACGCAGCAGCAAGTAAAAAAAATACTTGTAAAATCCAAGTTAATTGTTATCAAAAATTAATAAACTAAGTAAATCACCAGAATGTTGAAAAACACTGACCTCATGTCACAATTGTTGCTGTTGACTCAGATCCAATCGTACTGATTTGAAGTAAATTTCCCGACATTCTGGTGCTATTTTAGCGGTATGTCCGCCATTAGGGTAAAAGTAAAGGGCTTTGAAAGCATATAACAGCCACTATGAATTTATTGTATCAAGACACACATTTTGATTTTGATTTTACCAATACAAGAGTTAATTTTAAGAAAATTATAGATTTTTATTGTTTGTTAAATAGGTGCAACTTGTAAGACTTGAAAATCCAAGTTCCTTTGCAGAAGACAGGAAATAATTCGGACTAGGTTTACTTTGACTTAATATATTATTAAAATAACTTTAGCAAAAAATTCGCAGAACTTTACATGGACTGGATTACACTACTGCGATCGCTACAGTCTGATTTCATTAAAAGGTTATCATCTGGTTGTTTACTGCATTGCGAAACAGAAGGTCAATACAGTGAGTTAACAGTCATCTCTGGCGATAGACTCAAAGCCTTGCGGAATTTTTGTTGGCAAATGGCAGAAAAATATAAACGCGTTTCGCCAGTCCGGGATGTTTTTATTAGCTACTTGAAAGGGAAATTAGGTGAGGAAGTTGTTAAAGAACGTTTGGCTGATCTGATTACAGAAGTAGACTATGAAAAGCGATTTGGTGGTGATGGCAAGATAGATTTTACCCTCACATCTGACCCATCTATTGGTGTTGAAGTAAAATCCCGTCACGGTAGTATTGATAAAGTGAGATGGTCAATTAGTTCTGAAGAAGTGGAAAAAAATGCAGTGGTAGTTTGCATTTTAATTCAAGAACCCGTACACGAAGCACAATCCGAATACCATTTGTTCTTAGCCGGATTTCTCCCTACACAAATGATTAAACTGAAAACTGGCAGTATATCTTTTGGCATTGAGCAATTATTGTACGCTGGTGGTTTATATTCCTATTTGGAATTTTTACAAAATAAAAATAAGCATCATGTAATTAGTCAGCCATATATTCTATATAAACATCATAATCAGTCAGAATCAACACATCAGAAAATTGTCAAACAATCTGTTTCTAGAACTGCCACACTATCTAGTTCCCAAGATTTCGATATAGATCATAAAAAACTGGGTGATGAATGTCTATTGAAAGGAGAGTATTCAGCATCTATCAGCCATTATAACCAAGCCTTAAAGCTAAATTTACAAAACCCAGAATTGTATTATCAACGCGGTTCAGCGTATTATCAAATAGGCGATTACGAAAAAGCGATCGCAGACTATTCTCAAGTTATAAGTTTCAATACCACTGATGCCAAAGCTTACCATAAACGGGGACTAGCTCTATCACAAATGGGAGCTTATGAAGCAGCAATTAATGATTACACCCAGTCAATTCTCATCAATCCTCATATTGCTATTACTTATAAAAACCGTGCCGAAGCACGTTCTTGCTTAGGCGATAATCAAGGAGCGATTGAAGATTATACTCAGGCAATTAAAATTAATCCGCAGTATGCAGATATATATAAAAATCCCGATATTGCTCGTTACATTACCAAGAATCAGTCAGGATTTAACCAAGCAGTTCCCATCAACTCCCACGATGCCAATGCTTATAAAAATCGTGGTAACGTGCGTGCGGATATTGGCGATTACCAAGGCGCGATTGCAGATTATACCCAAGCACTACAGATTAATCCTCATCTTGCTGATGTGTATTATAATCGGGGGAATGTGCATTGTGATTTAGGTGACGAAGAAGGCGCGATCGCAGATTATACCCAGGCAATTCAAATTAATCCTAATTATGCTGATGCGTATTACAATCGCGGCAATATCTATGCTGGCATGAAAAATCTGCAAGCAGCAATCATGGACTTTCAAAAAGCAGCAAACATCTATCATCAAGAAGGAAATTTAGCAGGACTCAAAGATGCAAAAGACAGAATCCTGGAGTTAGAAATTATGGCATCAATCGATATTTTAAATTTTTAACTCTTAATCGTTAACAACCTCGCTACTCAGATTGGATAATTGAGAAGCGATTATCTCTAGTTAGTTGGAGATAATTTTTTTAACTCATCCGTAATTTCAGCCAAAAAATGGGAAATACAAGTTAAGTATTTTCCAAAAAATAGGTTTGGACACAATGATTTTACGCTTGAAAAATATCAGTCATGTCTGTGCGGCCATCTTATTGCTGAGTGCTAGCAGCATCCATCAGTCAGCTATAGCTAATACAAACCATCAGAGCCAAATATTAGCGCAACAGCCACTTAAAACCGCTAATTCTCAGCCACACCCTGTTTTTAAATCTATTCTGCCCAAATTAAAACAAAAAAGCCAAATTAAAATCTTATTACCCAAATATATTCCTGAAGAAGACGGTACAAACCCAATTTACGCCATTATAGAAACTGCTACAACCAAAAAATACGAAATTCTCTTAGGTTTTACTCCTAACTGCACTGGTGGAACAGCTTGTCGTTTAGGTGTAGTTACAGCTGAAGCCGTCACCCACAAAACACCACGCCTCACTGGTAAACCTGTTACTTTGGCCAAGGGGATAACTGGTTATTTTAGAGATTTTCGTTGTGGTGCTAACTGCTCAGATGCTACCCTAACTTGGCGACAAAAGGGTGTGCAGTATACTCTAGGGCTGAAAGCTGGGAAACGAGAATCTCTAATTAAAATGGCTAACTCTGCTATAAGTACATAACATTGAGGGGATGGGGGTATAAGGGTGTAGGGGTGTAGGGGTGTAGGGGTGTAGGGGTGTGGGGAAAATTCCCAAACTAAACATGACAATCTCTCTTTCCCAGTCCCCAATTCCCAGAATATTTTGTTTATAAGGTGAGAGTTCACAACAGTAATATCCAAAAAGGTAAAAGTACTAAATACCAACTGATTTATCTAAGTTGAATCATTTACAAGTATTTGAGTCTGCTTCGTAGTACGGACTAAAGTCATTACTATGAACTTTTGCTTCCTTCTCAAGCCGTCTTCTTGTAACCTTAACTGAACCATATTGGAATATAAGTCTTATTTGGTAAAAAATTAAAATAGTTATTTTTATCCACAACATCACTAAAGATGTTTAAGTCTTATTATGAGCAACAATGGATAAATTTCAGTATCTGGGAATGTGAGGAATGTCAAATCTGGTTAAACGTAAATCCCGTAAACCCACACTCAAACGCCGGCCTCTAGGATTAATTCTCACCATTCTGGTTTGGAGTCTGGTGATGGGCTGGTTGTTAGCCTTAGCAACTAACGTGCAAGGTGCCACCCCAGTATCAGAAATTGGTACAGTTGACGTAGTTCCCGCCAGATACCAACTAGGGCAAGAACTATATCAGGAAAATTGTGCTAGTTGTCACATTGCATTGCCACCTGAAGTTTTCCCTACCCAAACGTGGAAAAACCTATTAGAAGACTCACAACACTACGGCGCAACTCTCAAACCACTATTAGATCCAAGCCGTACTCTAGTTTGGAAGTATCTTTCCACCTTCTCACGCTCCCAGCTACAAAATGAAGAAACTCCCTATCGAGTTAATAATTCTCGGTATTTTAAAGCCTTACATCCTCAAGTAGAGTTACCGCGTCCTGTGCAAATCAGTAGTTGTGTCATTTGTCATCCCAGTGCGCAGGGGTATAATTTCCGTCGCTTGAGTTCAGAGTGGGATAAGTAGAGACTGAGGAGGGAGAAGAAGCAGGGGATGCAGGGAGCAATTGCGGAGGGGCAGGGGAATAAAAAACTCAATACTCCCTTCCCAATGCCCAATCGGGTATTGCTACTTGAGTATAGTCGGAGTTCTCTGCCTCATCTGGGGGTGAAATGATACTATTAAGAGAGTTTCTAATTTAAACTGCGAAATCAAACGGATCATCTAAATACATAGATTGAATGTCATTTTTGCTGTTTTTGAGTTAATTTTCATCTCATACCCATCTATTACTTACAATGGCTGGGTTGGGTTAAATTCTTATAATCAATAGAATAATCAAACCCTTTTAATTCCCATCCCCTCAATTTAGTTCCATAATCTGCCATGCTAAAACTCTTGTTGGGCGACCCCAACGCTCGTAAGCTGAAAAAATACCAACCCTACATTACAGAAATTAATCTCTTAGAAGAAGACATTAAAGGTCTTGCTGATGAGGATTTGAAAGGCAAAACAGCAGAGTTTAAACAGAGGCTTGCCAAAGGCGAAACCCTGGATGATATCCTGCCAGAAGCCTTTGCTGTAGTCAGAGAGGCAGGAAGACGAGTCTTAGGGTTGCGACATTTTGATGTCCAGCTATTGGGCGGTGCAATTCTGCACACTGGGCAAATTGCGGAAATGAAAACCGGCGAAGGTAAAACCCTGGTAGCTACCTTACCTAGTTATTTAAATGCACTCACAGGTAAGGGTGTACACGTGGTCACAGTCAACGATTACCTGGCTCGTCGGGACGCAGAATGGATGGGACAGGTGCATCGGTTCCTGGGTTTGAGTGTGGGGTTAATTCAGGCGACCATGACTCCCTCTGAACGTAAGAAAAATTATGATTGTGATATAACTTACGTTACTAACAGCGAAGTTGGCTTTGACTATCTGCGGGATAATATGGCTACATCAATGGCTGATGTAGTACAGCGTCCTTTTAACTACTGTGTCATTGACGAAGTAGACTCAATCTTAATTGATGAGGCAAGGACACCTTTAATTATTTCCGGTCAGGTAGAAAGACCAACAGAAAAGTATCTCCAAGCGGCAGAAATCGCTTTGACGCTGCAACCTGAAGAGCATTATGAGGTGGATGAAAAAGCCCGTAACGTGCTGTTAACAGATGAAGGTTTTGCGGAAGCAGAGCAACTTTTGGGAGTTACAGATTTATTTGACCCGGAAGACCCTTGGGCGCACTTTGTTTTTAATGCGATTAAAGCTAAAGAACTGTTCCTCAAAGATGTGAACTACATCGTCCGCAATGGGGAAGTAGTAATTGTCGATGAATTTACCGGACGGGTGTTACCGGGAAGGCGTTGGAGTGATGGCTTACACCAAGCTATTGAAGCCAAAGAACACGTAGAAATTCAACCGGAAACCCAAACTCTAGCGACAATTACTTATCAAAACTTGTTCTTGCTGTATCCCAAATTGGCGGGGATGACAGGAACAGCGAAGACAGAGGAAGCAGAGTTTGAAAAAATTTACAAATTAGAAGTCACAATCATTCCCACTAACAGAATCAGAAAACGGGAAGATTTGTCTGATTTGGTATTTAAGAAAGAGACAGGCAAATGGCGGGCGATCGCCAATGAATGTGCCGAAATGCACGAACAAGGCAGACCCGTTCTAGTGGGAACTACTAGTGTAGAAAAGTCGGAATATCTCAGCCAATTACTCAAAGCCCAAGGCATTCCCCACGAATTACTGAATGCACGACCAGAGAATGTGGAGCGGGAAGCGGAAATTGTCGCTCAGGCTGGACGCAGGGGTGCTGTCACTATTGCTACCAACATGGCGGGGCGCGGTACAGATATCATCCTCGGTGGTAACTCCGAATACATGGCGCGGTTGAAACTGCGAGAATACTTAATGCCCCGGATCGTCAGACCAGATGATGAAGACGTGTTTGGCGTACAAAGGGCGGCGGGATTACCTACAGGACATGGTGGTGGTCAAGGCTTCATTCCTGGTAAAAAAGTTAAAACATGGAAGGCTTCCCCGGAGATTTTCCCTACCCAGCTTTCTAAAGAAGCAGAACAGTTATTAAAAGAAGCTGTAGATTTCGCGGTACGTGAGTATGGTGAACGGAGTTTACCAGAACTGGAAGCAGAAGATAAGATAGCTGTCGCCGCCGAGAAAGCCCCCACAGAAGACCCCGTAATTCAGAAATTGCGAAATGCTTACAAACGTGTGAAGCAGGAATACGAAGAATTTACGGAACGAGAACATAATGAAGTTGTAGAACGGGGTGGTCTGCACGTCATTGGTACAGAACGCCACGAATCACGGCGGATTGATAACCAGTTGCGGGGACGTGCCGGGCGACAAGGCGACCCTGGTTCGACAAGATTCTTCCTGAGTTTAGAGGATAACCTACTGCGGATTTTTGGTGGCGATCGCGTTGCGGGTTTAATGGAAGCCTTCAATGTTGAAGACGATATGCCTATTGAATCTGGTATGCTGACCCGCAGCTTGGAAGGCGCGCAAAAGAAAGTTGAAACCTACTACTACGACATCCGTAAACAGGTGTTTGAGTATGACGAGGTGATGAACAACCAACGCCGCGCCATCTACGCCGAACGTCGCCGGGTGTTGGAAGGTCAAGACTTGAAAGAACAGGTGATTAAGTACGCCGAAAAAACGATGGATGACATCGTTGACTACTACATCAACGCTGATTTGCCCTCAGAAGAGTGGGAATTAGATAAGTTGGTAGACAAAGTTAAGGAGTTTGTCTATTTACTGTCTGATATGCAGGCTAGTCAATTAGAAGACATGGGAGTCGGCGAAATTAAAGCCTTTCTGCATGAACAAGTCAGAATTGCCTATGACCTCAAGGAAGCGCAAATTGACCAAATTCAGCCCGGACTGATGCGTCAAGCTGAACGTTTCTTCATCTTGCAGCGCATTGATACCCTGTGGCGGGAACACTTGCAACAAATGGATGCTTTGCGTGAGTCGGTTGGTTTACGCGGTTATGGACAGAAAGACCCGCTTATTGAGTATAAGAGTGAGGGTTACGAGTTGTTCTTGGATATGATGGTAAACATCCGTCGGGATGTGGTTTACTCACTGTTCATGTTCCAGCCTCAGCCTCAGCCGATGGTGCAAACTTCTTCTGAGATGGTGTAAGGGAATAATTTTACGCAAAGACGCAGAGGCGCAGAGAGTTTGATGAGTGCCTCTGCGTTTTTTGTGTAGGTTAAAAGTGAGGTTTTTTCAGGACTTGGCTGAAATGGATAAGCTGGTAATGCCAAATCTTCAGAGTAAGCAAATGAGATTCATTTATGGCTGCGCTCTCGTTTTAACGATAGATTCTGCGAAATTTATCTCAATAGTCTATGACGTACTTAGTTCTAGCAAATCATCGTTAAGCATATAAGCAAGTTCCATGTATAAAAAATAAAGCTATGAGAAGAACTGAAAGTCAGAAGGCTATTCAAACGCTGAAACATTATGCAAAAAACTTGAGTATATTTCCTAACCTAGAACAAATTGGTTCCTATGATGATTTCTCGCAGACAGTTTTAATTGATTATTTAAACAAGGAAAGTTTCTTCCAAATTTTTCAATAATTCCAAGATCAACCAAAAAACAATCTGGAGGAAAAATATGAATCAATAACACAATTTTATTCAACGTGCATACATGAGCTAACACACTGGTTAGATCATACATCTACTTTGTGGGGGCAAAGGCAGCTTGTTCTAATTTACAACGCCATCAATGCCTGGACTAATCAAAATGAGAATGACTTCTGGAGAATTATACTTGCTAATTCTGAACGGCGTAGAGCAAGGCTTGCAACCTATTACACAGAAGAATATAAAGTAGAGCAGCAAGAATCAATTATTACCCCTTGGCAATATAAATTTGGATCTGCTTTAGAGTTTGGGATTGATGGGCGGCCTAGACCGGATAGACCTTTTGTTTTCACTATTTTCTCAAACTTTATAGGTGAGCGTCTCTGCCGTGTTCCTTTCAGTGTCTTTTCGTTAACGGAATCTAATGCAACTCATGCGGAGTTAAAGGTTAAAGGTCAAGCTCTAACACTTCTTAATGAGAACTCTAGGTTAGTAGAACAGTCTCATCTGGAGTCTAAGATACGGCAGAATTTATATAATTCCAAACTAGCAATTTACTCAGTTGCGACCCACTGCTTGGCTAATTGTATTGAACTGGATGAAGTTTTAAAAGCTTACGAACTTTCATCTGCATTAGCAACTTTTTGTTTAAATTTATCTAAGACATTATTTGATTCTTTAATTGAACCAGAGGAGTTTAGTATCTGGCAAGACCGAACGAAATCGCTTAAGGAGCTTGCAGATCCTGGCTTTGCTTTTCTGACTATTGCCAAGAGAGCACCTAAATATCATAATAGTTTATCCGTTGAAGATTGGTTAACAGACGCACTTATTAATGCTGGACTTCCTGATTTGGAAACTATCCATAATTTGGCTTATACTCAAATGCAGGAATTGGAATATGAGATTTTAGATGGTAGATACTCAAATAAGTTAAGACTATTACTTTCTATAGGAAGATATAACTTTGTGCAAAGAGGTATTTGGGGACAAAACACACTTTCAATGGAAAACTTATTACAAACCACTATGCAGCTACCACCTGTTGTTTTGGGCGATCAATTTGTGGTTCCTGTTACTTCAAAAAGTATACAATTTCGACCAGATGAAATGGATCAATGGATAGATGAAATCATTAATATTGAAGCTTCACTCGATAGATTTATTCAGGCTTGCCGATTTTAAAAACGAAGCTTATTTTCTCAACAAATTGCATCAATTAAGATAAATTATTGGTAGTTTTTACTTTTATTTGGAGTGAAAACATGAAGAGTCTGAATCATTTAAACAAGCGATCGCTCCACCTCCATCCCATAATTTAGCTATAATCACTCATCCCGCATTGTCAATCGGGAGGGATGTTGTAGTATAAACAGACTGGTAAATCCTGGCTTGTGAGTCCCTGGAGTGAAAAAATCTGGATTCTCTGGTATAAACTACTTGCTAATTTTTAATTAATTGATACACTTGTTCTTCATTATCCCTGTGATTTAGCACCTATGGTGCATATTAAGCGCGTCGAACTTACCAACTTTAAATCCTTCGGTGGTACTACTTCAGTCCCTCTACTACCGGGGTTCACTGTCATCTCTGGGCCAAATGGTTCGGGGAAGTCGAATATTCTGGATGCGCTGCTGTTTTGTTTGGGACTGGCTAGTTCTAAGGGAATGCGCGCAGATCGCCTACCGGATTTGGTGAATAATACTCAAACGGCTAAAAGTCGCGCGGCGGTTGAGGCTAGTGTGACTGTGACTTTTGATTTATCTGATTTGATAGATGTCAATGATCAATTGTCAGTGGTCAGCCATGATGAAGAATTATTACAAAATGAAGAGCCAACAGAAGCACAGCCAACTGTCAATGGCAATGGTAATGGTCACAAACCTACAGAATGGAGTGTGACTCGGAAGTTACGGGTAACTCATCAGGGGACTTATACGTCGAATTACTATATCAATGGTGCATCCTGTACTTTGACGGAGTTGCATGAGCAGTTGGAGAATCTGCGGATTTACCCGGAAGGGTATAACGTGGTGCTGCAAGGGGACGTGACTAGTATTATCTCGATGAATGCTAAGGAACGGCGGGAAATTATTGATGAATTGGCTGGGGTAGCAGCGTTTGATCGCAAAATTCATCAAGCTAAGGCGACTTTAGATGAAGTTAAAGAAAAAGAAGATAGTTGTCGAATCATTGAGAATGAATTAACTTTACAGCGCGATCGCCTGTCTCAAGATAAAGCGAAGGCGGAGAAGTATCAAAAACTACGAACAGAATACTTGCATAAGCAATCTTGGGAGGCGGTGTTATCTTGGCGTTCTCTGCAAGCGCAGCAGGAAAAGTTAGCCACGGAAATACAAGCAGGCGATCGCAATTATGGTGAACTCACAACTCAACTCACAAGTCTCAATACAGAAATTGCTCAAAAAACAGCGGAATTAGAACAACTTAATGCTCACGTCAAAGCTTTGGGTGAAGAAGAACTATTAGCTGTACAATCTACCCTGGCTACCCAAGAAGCAGAACGGAAGCAACTGGAACGTCAGCAAGCAGAGTTAAACACAACTTCCCAAGAAACTGCAAGGCGGTTGGCGCAAACTCAGCAAGAAATTCAACAGCAGCACCAGGGGTTGAATGAAATCGCCCAAGCGCAGGGGTTAGAACAGCAATCCATCGTCTATTGTCAGCAGCAACGGGATGAAGCTCAACAAGTCTTGGAAAAGTCCCGTGAAGCCGCCGCAGCCATCGCCACGGCTTCGGAAGCTTGGGTACAGCAACAAACTGCACTCAACCGTCAAATAGAAACTTTGCTGCAAACTCTAGAACCGCAGCGTACTGAACAAGCCCAACTTAGAGAACGGAATAATCAATTACAGGAGTTAATTGAAGAGGAAACACAGTTAATTGCCAATTTAGAGCCGCAGTTGGCAGAAAAACAAGCTGAGTGTACCAGGTTAGAAGCCGAGTTTAATACTTCTAGTGAACCCATCCAAGATTTAGCTCAAAATCTCACCGCCACAGATCAGGAATTACAAATTCAACAGGAAACTCAAAAGCGGTTGTTGCAAGAACAACGAGAAAAACAGCGTCAGTTAGATAAAATTGATGCACAAACCCAAGCCCAGCAAGAAGTCCAGGGAACGCAAGCCAGTAAAGTAATTATTCAATCAGGATTACCTGGAGTTTGCGGCTTGGTGGTGCATTTGGGACGCGTTGAACCCCGTTATCAGTTAGCGTTGGAAATTGCGGCTGGGGCGCGGTTAGGACATATTGTAGTGGACGATGACGGTATCGCCGCCGCTGGCATTGAACTGCTGAAACAAAAACGGGCGGGGAGAGCGACTTTTTTACCATTAAACAAAATTCAAGCTCCCAGAATTACCCAAGATGCGACATTACGATTAGCTAACGGCTTTGTTAGTTATGCAGTGAACTTAGTAGAATGCGATCGCCGTTATCGGGATGTATTTAATTATGTTTTCGGTAACACAGTCGTATTCAGTACTTTAGAACAGGCGCGGAAAAATCTCGGCTTATATCGCATCGTCACCTTAGACGGCGAATTACTAGAAACCAGTGGCGCGATGACTGGCGGTAGTATGAATCAGCGTTCATCATTACGCTTTGGAAAGGGAGAAGCGGCGGAATCAGACGAAGCGGTAGCTTTAAAACAGCGTTTGCAGGATATTGACAAAGTTTTAGATCGTTGTACCGAAGCGATCGCCACTTTATCATCTAGAAGCAAACAATTATCCCAAGAACTCACCGAAGCCCGTCAAGCACGGCGAGAACAGCAATTGCAATTAGAACAATTGCAAAAAGAGATTAAGAGTTTAACAGCGCAGTTAGAAGGAACGCGATCGCAACTCACCCAAAACACCGAAAAATTTCACACCGCCCAGTCTCGCCTGGAAATCCTAGATAATGAACTCCCAGGACAAGAAACCCAATTACAGCAATTACGCCACACCCTAGCCGATTTAGAAGCTTCCCAAACCCCCAGTGAATGGCAACAAATCCAAGCAACAATAAAAATTCAAGAACAGCAATTACAGCAAAGAGAAACCGCCTTTAGAGAAGCCGAACAAAGATTAAAGAACCTCGAAAATCAACAACAACGTCTCCAAGAACGCATCCAAGAAGCTGAACAACGCATTACTCAATATCAACAAGAGCAACAAACTCAACAAACTCAAATCGCCACCCTCAGCACTCAGCACTCAGCACTCAGCACTCAAATAGCCGCCACCCGCGCTCAAATGAGTGAAATGGAAAAGAATCTGGGTGAAGAAAAACAAAAACGCGATGCACTAGAACAGCAAGTGCGATCGCACCTCCTACGTCAGCAACAATTAGAATGGGAAATCCAAAAGCTGGAAGAAAGCCAACTGAAGCGTCGGGAAGACTTAGCAGCTTTGCAAACCCAAATCCAAGAACTCGCCCCCGAATTACCCAATCCCTTACCAGAAGTACCAGATCAGGTAGACTTAGAAGAATTGCAGAAAGAATTGCGATCGCTAGCCAAACGCTTGCAAGCGATGGAACCTGTGAATATGTTGGCTTTGGAAGAATACGAACGCACTCAAAACCGCCTCGAAGAACTCAGTCAAAAATTGCAGACATTAGAAGCAGAACGTACAGAATTACTCTTGCGGATTGAGAACTTTACCACGCTGCGCCAACAAGCCTTTAAAGAAGCCTTCGATGCTGTCAACGAAAACTTTCAAGGAATTTTCGCCACTCTTTCTGACGGTGACGGCTATCTGCAACTGGATAATCCTGAAGATCCCTTCGCCAGTGGCTTAAATTTAGTCGCCCACCCCAAAGGTAAACCAGTCCAAAGACTCGCCTCTATGTCTGGGGGAGAAAAATCCCTCACTGCATTAAGCTTTATATTCGCCCTCCAACGCTACCGCCCCTCACCCTTCTACGCCTTTGATGAAGTGGATATGTTTCTCGATGGCGCAAACGTTGAGCGATTATCAAGAATGATCAAGAAACAGGCACAACAAGCCCAGTTCATAGTTGTGAGTTTGCGTCGTCCGATGATAGAATCAGCCGAACGCACCATTGGTGTTACTCAAGCCAGGGGAGCTTACACCCAAGTTTTGGGAATTAAATTACAATCCTCCAATACATCTGCTTGAGTTTTTGTTAATAATAGTGTATAGATAAACCGGATTCGAGATCAGGACTCCGTATAGAATGACCTCTGAACAAATAATTAGGCGTTCCGACATATTAAATACCCAGGTAATTACCCGCGACAATGGCAAACGATTAGGCATAGTCAGCCAAGTTTGGGTAGATATTGATCAAAGAGAGGTTGTGGCTCTTAGTTTGCGAGACAGCCTGATCTCTATCTCTGGTCTGCCGCGCTATATGTACCTGAACAGCATCAACCAATTTGGTGATGTTATCCTGGTGGATAACGAAGATGTCATCGAAGACATTGAGGTTGAAGCTCTGAGTAACCTGATGAACTGGGAAGTCATTACAGAAACAGGTGAAGTTTTAGGTAGAGTGCGGGGCTTCAAATTTGAAGCTGAAACAGGCAAATTAAGCTCCATCATCATCGCATCTTTGGGAGTGCCGCAAATCCCTGACCAGTTTTTGAGTACCTACGAGATATCAATAGAAGAAGTTGTCAGCACTGGCCCTAGTAGATTGATTGTGTTTGAAGGTGCTGAAGAACGCGTCAACCAGTTAACAGTCGGTGTTTTAGAAAGACTGGGTATTGGTAAAGCACCTTGGGAAAGGGGAGAACAGGAAGAATACGGCTATTCTGCCCCCCGTGCTGTTGCACCCTCCAATCAACTTCCCAGTGGAACACCATTACAGCCACCCAAGCCCAAAGTCCGCACTCCCGAACCAGTAGCTTTAGAAGAAGAATGGAATGAGGACTACGTAGAAGAAGAAAGACCGAGGCGCGAAGTTATGAAGGCGCGGTCTTACGAGTCCATTCAATACGAAGAAGACGAAGAAGATAACTGGAGTGAAGCCACAGGTAAGGACAGATATCAAGAACCACCATCACAACCCTATAAACCCCAGCCTTATACCGACGATTACGACGATTATGATGATGTAGAAGGCGATGCTTGGGAAGATGCACCCCCACAACCAGTGAATATTCCCAAAAAAGTGAAAGAAAGACAGCCAGAATACGAAGAAGAAAGCGGATATTAACAAGCTTTGCAGAAATACCCCCAGTTTTAATTCACAAAACTGGGGGTATTTCATGGCTGTATTGCTCCAGTAGTATAATTGTAATACAGACCTTACAAATATCACCCTCTATAAAAAATGGTACGAGTGCAGCTTGCTTATCCTAAAATCCCAGACAGTAAAAATAGTCCTTGGGAACGCTGTATAGCTTTCGAGAAATATGATGGCACAAATCTCCATTGGGTTTGGGATAGTGAACTGAGTTGGTATGCTTTTGGTACACGTCGCGATCGCTTCGATTTCGACGATATGGGAATTGCACAATTCAATACAGCTCATCCAGGATTAGAAACTGCTACTGAGATTTTTCACAGAGATTTTGCCACTCCTTTGGAAACAGTATTTCAAGAAAACACTAATTATCACTCTCCTGAAATTACTGTATTTACCGAATTTTGCGGGATGAACTCATTTGCGGGAATGCACAAACCAGATGAGCCTAAACAATTAATTCTTTTTGATGTGCAAATTGATAAATCTATTATTCCTCCTGAACAATTTCTGCAAGACTTCCATCACTTAAAAATTGCAAGAGTGGTTTATCGCGGTAAACTAACTGGTCAATTTATTGATGATGTTCGTGCAGGTAAATATGGTGTAAATGAAGGTGTTGTCTGTAAAGGAGTTAGTAATCAAAATAATGTATGGATGGTGAAAATTAAAACATATGCTTATATGCAAAAATTACAGCAATGTTTCCAGCATGATTGGGAGTCATATTGGGAGTAATATTAATTATAGATTTTTGTATCTAATACCGTTTCTTAATGAAGATGCACTTTATTCTGCACTGTAGAGACGTTGCATGCAACGTCTCTACATCATTTATTTGGTACAACTTCATAGAGAATTGATATAAGTTACCAATTAATTAGAGTTGTAAGGAGTTATGCCTCTATCCATGTACTTAATTTATTTTATGTCTTTTGGCTTATGAATTTATTCTAAACAATACTTAGATTAAAAACATGGAATATTTTAGTAATTATTTAAATAGAGTTAATAATTATGTTTGATGAAATTATCTTACCTTCTCCTGAAGAACTTTTGAGTAGACTCACTCCAGAAGAAGAGGCTAATATAATGGGTGGTGTTAAAATATCCTCCGATAATGAATCTGTCAAGAGTTCCACTAACATCAGTATTAACAATGCTAATGCAAAAATTCGTGTCGAACTTGGAAAAGTAACACCAAATCAAACTTTTAGTAATAAATTTGGCCAATGTACCTCTTATTTTGATGAGTTGACTGGGCAACTTATTTTTTCTTGTACTTTGAAAGATACTTATCCAATTTAGAAAAAATATTATAGTGAATTTTACCAAGGTAATCTATTGCCATCCCATGCGAAAAATTGACCGTTATCACTCTTTTGTAATTGTTCAATCACAGCTAATAATTGAGTAACAGTGCGTTCCACTGAGAATAATTTCTCCGCAGCTACATTGCGTTGAAATGGGCGAGAAAGTTGTGTATCAGTTGTACCAGGATGTAAAGTTACAACCACAGTATTAGGACAGCTTCTGCTATACTCAATCGCTACATTTTTCATAAACATATTGAGTGCAGTTTTAGAGGCGCGGTATCCATACCATCCACCAAGGTGGTTATCACCAATGCTGGCTAATTTAGCTGATATGGTAGCAAATACAGCAGGCTCATCATTGCGAAACAATGACAAAAGATGTTTAGCTAATAGTACAGCACCAATACTATTGACTTGGAAGTAACGTAATAAATTATCTGCATTAATTTGTCTTAAACTTTTCTCAGGTTGTAAATCTCCATCGTGTAGTAATCCTACACAATTAATTACTAAATGTAATTTATCGGTTTGAGTGCGTATTTTTTGGATAGCTTCAGCAATTTGTAATTCATCGGTAATATCTAACATTAAACAAGTGATACGACTAGAATATTTTTCTGATAAATCTAGCAAATCTGAAGCAGATTCTGGTTGGCGATAAGTGGCGTAAATTTGGGTTAATTTATCATCTTGCAACAACTTTTTGACAAAACCTAACCCAATACCTTGGCTTGCTCCTACAATTAGGGCATTTACATGATTGATTTCATTAAAATAGGACATATTTATATCACTTTATGATTTAGGTAAAACTTCTATAAAATTATCACTTTGTCGATCATAAACTACTATAAATTCACTATTGGGCATTCTGAGCGACAAGGGAATCATCTCAGTAGGGATTTCCCATAAAATACCTCCGTCTACCATACCAGCACCAGGAAGTGCAATGACTGTAATTTCTCCTGGTCTGAGACAAGCAAGAACTCTAACTGGAATATGATCAAACATGATATTTTGATTATTTTTGAAATTGATAATTTATTTACCAATACAAAATCTGCTAAAAATTCTATCAAGGACGGATTCAGTCACTTCCTCGCCAGTGATTTCTCCTAGTGCTTGAATTGCTCCTCTTAAATCAATTGTCCAAAAATCTAGAGGTAACTGTTGGGCAATTGTGATTTGTACTTGTGCTAAAGCAATTTTAGCTTGAGTTAGCGCGGCAGCTTGCCTTTGATTAATAGCTAAATCCATATCAGCAGCTTGCACTTTTCCGGCTTGAACTATATCTAAAATAGACGTTTCTAAGGCATCAATACCTTGATTTTGGGCTGCGGCTGTGTGAACGATGTGATTAATATTTTGGGGATATCCTAAAGAACTCATTAATTGTTGTGCTGTCAAGTCGATTTTATTAATCACAAGAATTAATGGACGGTGTTTTACCTGTTCGTAGATTTCTTGGTCGTCATCTGTCCAACCGGTGGAAGCATCGATGGTAAATAAGACTAAATCGGCTGTGTTGGCGGCGCGGCGCGATCGCTCAACGCCAATTTTCTCTACTTGGTCGGCTGTTTCCCGAATCCCAGCTGTATCTAGCACCTGGACTGGAATTCCTCCCACCACTAGCTGCGATTCCACTACATCACGGGTTGTGCCAGGTAAGTCTGTGACAATGGCGCGATCGCTTTGACTCCACGCATTCAACAAGCTGGATTTGCCCACATTCGGACGACCCACAATCGCCACTTTTAATCCTGTTCGTAAAAGTTCACCTTGATCTTTAGTTGCCAATAACTTAGTAATTTCTGCGGCGATGCCATCAATATCTGATATTATCTGTTTATCATCCAACGGAGGTAGGTCTTCCTCAAAATCGATCCGAGCTTCAATCTCTGCCAAGATATCCAAACAGTTAGCGCGTAACTGACGGATAGGGTGGGCTAATTTTCCCTGTAAACCAGCTAAAGCAGTTTGAGCAGCTTGAGGTGATTTAGCCCCGACTAAATCAGCAATACTTTCCGCTTGAGTTAAATCTAATCTGCCATTCAAAAAAGCACGGAGAGTAAATTCTCCCGGTTGTGCCAGCCTTGCACCATTTTCTAAGCACAATTGCAACACCTGCTGCACAGCCATAATTCCGCCATGACAATGAAATTCCACCACATCCTCACGGGTGAAGGAACGGGGTGCTTGCATAATTAGTAACAAAGCCTCATCTACTAGCTGTCGTGTTTGGGGATGGCGAATATAACCGTAGAGAATACGGTGACTTTCCCAAACTTGCCGTCCTGGGGCAGAAAACAGAGTTTGAGCAATGGCGATTGAGTGAACACCAGACACCCGCACAATACCCACACTACCTTGTTGGGGAACGACAGCAGTAGCGATCGCGGCGATAGTTCCAGTTGTAGCTAACAGTTGAGACATATATCAAGGGAAATTGGGCATTGGGATTTATTCTCAAATGGTAAGTATTTAGACTAATTTGAGATCATATAGCAAGGTAAAATTTATCTGTAAAGTAGAAAATCACAAAAAGGGAATAAAGATCTACTTTTCCTAGTCCCCAGTCTCTAGAAAAAGTTAAAAGTACACAGCAACAAGGTAAAAGATCCTTTTCTTTTTACTTTTGCCTTTTGCCTTTCTTGTCCCTATTTTCAAGTCAGAGAGGAATTGACAGTGGAGCAGAAAATTAACTGCGCTCAAGCCTGCATTAACGGTTGTGTTTTAGGGGATAAATGCCCAAACATTGAGTATAGGGAGGCTGCATCAAAATTTATTGCTGAGACTTCTTTAGATAAAATGCTAGAAATTGCGGAAGAACGTCTCAGGCGCAAAATGACAGAACCTCCAAAATGGGTTTTTCCAGACGAACAGTAAATACACCTGGAACATTCAATAGTATTTGGATATATAACTAATTCTCGCAGCTTCGCCTCCAAGCGATCGCTGCGTTGTTTTTTGTTCAAAACGCTGCATTTCCAGGTGTGTAATTTCTGCTGGTGTCAGAACAAGTTCCCCTTCAGCATTATAAAAACGTAGATTTTTTTGCTCAACCCCTAAACATAACTCTAGTTGCTGACTCCATAGCCGTAAATGTACATCACTTTCCAAAGGCGGCTCATCACTGTATGAATCCCCTGAAGGAAAGATAACATATTCTGCAATTGTTAAATCTTTAGCTACAGACATGCCAGCAAGTGTCTCAATCCTATAAGTTTAGCCTAGCAATATTTGTCAATAGCTGTTGTTGCTACTCAGGATTAATATCAATCGCCAGAGCAATTTGATAAACTTGACGACGATTTAGGGCAGTATATTTAGTTAATTGTCGGCTAGCTTGCGATCGCGATATACCTTGACGGATTAATTGTTCTAATTCGGCTTTGAGTTGTGCTTCTGTCAGTAGTGTTTGACTGGGTGGATGACCTGCAACTACTAGAGTATATTCCCCTTGGGGTTCTCGTTGTTGATAGTGGGCGATCGCTTCTTCGATACTCCCCCGCCAAAATTCCTCATACAACTTAGTCAACTCCCTCGCCAACACAATTTGGCGATCGCTTCCCCATATATCTGCTAAGTCTTGTAAAGTATCTCGCAAACGGTGAGGCGATTCGTAGAAAATGATAGTGCGAGATTCTGTCTGCAAAGTCTCCAAATGTTCTCTTCGTTGTTGACTTTTAGCAGGTAAAAACCCCTCAAACACAAACTTGTCTGTGGGTAGTCCCGCCGCACTCAACGCCGTAATCGCTGCACTCGCCCCAGGAATCGGAACTACAGGAATCTCCGCCTCAATACAAGCCTTCACCAATTCATACCCCGGATCTGAAATTCCCGGCATACCTGCATCACTAACTAAAGCGATCGCTTTCCCATTCTGCAAATGCTCTAATAATTCTGGGATGCGACTACTACGATTATGTTCGTGGTAACTTGTCTGGGGTGTTTTCACCTGTAAATGTTGTAGTAGTTTCCCCGTGTGGCGCGTATCCTCAGCCGCAATCAAATCCACATTCTGCAAAATCCTCACCGCCCGCAAGGTAATATCTTCTAAGTTACCAATGGGTGTACCAACAATATAAAGTGTTCCTGGCTTGGGATCTGTCTGCATGAATGGGGACTAGGGATTGGGGATTGGGGATTGGGCTAATCAATTCAAAATTAAAGAATTTTGCTCATAGGGCATGGGGAATTAGGCATTGGGGGAATTAATAACTAATAACTAATAACTAATGACTAATGACTAATCACGCCTTATTTGTTGGTTTAATCACCTTAGATTTAATTTACTTAGCTGAATCTGCGCCGCAAAATAATCAAAAGTTAGTGGCATCTGACTACACTGTAGCAGCAGGTGGCCCGGCTACTAACGCATCTGTAACTTTTAGTTATTTAGGTAATCAAGCCACAGTTTTAGGTGTATTGGGTTCGCATCCCATGACACAGTTAATCCGAGGAGATTTAACTAAATATAATGTAGCGATCGCTGATCTTGCACCTCACATCAATACAGCACCGCCAGTATCTTCAATTATTGTCACCCAAGCCACAGGCGAAAGAGCGGTAATTTCTATCAATGCAGTGAAAACTCCAGCCGATGTTGCTTCAATTCCAGCAGATATCTTAAATAATATAGATATCGTCCTCATCGATGGTCATCAGATGCAAGTGGGATATGCGATCGCTAAAATGGCAAAGGCTCATCATATCCCTGTAGTTATCGATGGTGGTAGCTGGAAAACTGGATTTGAGCAAGTCTTACCATTAGGAGATTACGCTATTTGTTCCGCCAACTTTCACCCTCCTAATTGTCACTCCGAAACAGAAGTTTTCGCCTATCTCCAAGCTTTGGGAGTTCCCCACATCGCCGTTACCCACGGAGAACAACCAATCACCTACTCCAGTCGTGGTCAATTTGGGACTATAGCTGTACCTTCCATCCAGCCAGTTGATACACTAGGGGCTGGAGACATTTTTCACGGTGCTTTTTGCCACTATATTTTACAAGCCGATTTTACTCATGCTCTTGATCAAGCAGCGAAAATTGCGGCTGAAGCTTGTAAACATTTTGGTACGCGTCGCTGGATGGATTTAAGGAGTGAGCAGGAATGAAAGACTTACAAGAAATACTAGCGATCGCTCGTGCCATCGGTTGGGGTGCAGCAGAGATATTACAATCCTACTATCACGGTACTACCACAGACTCTAACCTGAACATCCAATATCAGCAAAATGAACCTGTAACTGTTGCTGATGTCGCTGTAAGTCAATACATCCTCCAAAAGCTACAAGCCGCCTTGGGTAACGAAGATTTTGCCTACATTAGTGAAGAAACCTATAAATCTCAACTTAGCCAAAATCATCAATCTGCAACTGCTGGAGTTTGGATAATTGATCCTTTAGATGGAACGCGTGATTTTATTGATAAAACTGGAGATTACGCCGTTCATATTGCCCTAGTTCAAGCCAATAGACCAGTTTTAGCAGTAGTAGCTGTACCAGAAACAGGAAAATTGTACTATGCAACTAAAGACGGCGGTACATTTGTCGAAACTCGCGATTGTGTTGTACCCATCAACCTGCTAGCTAGCCCCAACACTAAGCCTATTGAAGATTTAATCTTAGTTGCCAGTCGCTCTCACCGCAATCAACGCTTAGAGTATTTGCTGCAAAACTTACCCTTGCGCCATCAAAAATCCGTAGGTAGCGTTGGTTGTAAAATCGCCACCATTCTGGAACAGCAAGCAGACATTTACATTTCCCTTTCTGGTAAATCTGCACCTAAAGATTGGGATATAGCAGCACCAGAACTGATTTTGACAGAAGCCGGCGGGCAGTTTACTCATTTCAATGGGAATCTGCTACAATATGATACTGGCGATATAAATCAATGGGGTGGTTTACTCGCTAGTAACACTCAGCATCACAAAACCCTGTGTCAAGAAGCAGCAAGAATATTAGAGCAGCTAGCAGAGACCTTAAATTAGCAAAACTTTCCTGGTCATTCACTGCCCTGGGATTTTCATTTATATTGGCTACTTCCTTCGAGCGAATCTTAAATCGCTATGTTATGCTTATGAATATAAGAATTATTTTCGGTTGAGTAACTACTTTTGATTTATAAAAAGCGTCTCTCCGAATTTAACTCTCTACACTTGTTCAATTCGGAGACATTGTATGTCAATTTACATCGGTAACTTGTCCTATCAAGTTACAGAGGAAGACCTGAAGCTTGCCTTTGCAGAATATGGCAAGGTTAATCGCGTTCAGCTACCAACTGATCGTGAAACAGGTCGTCCTCGCGGGTTTGCCTTTGTAGAAATGGAAACAGAGGCGGAAGAAAGTGCTGCCATTGAAGCCCTTGATGGAGCTGAATGGATGGGGCGCGATCTGAAAGTCAACAAAGCTAAACCCCGCGAAGAGAGAAGCCCTCGTGGTGGTGGTGGCGGCGGTTGGGGTAATAACAATCGCGGTGGTCGCCGCTACTAGAGATTTTTCTAGAACATTAACTCCAGAGTCTCCAGCAGATAAAGCCAAAGGCTCGACTCTGCTGGAATATTTTTTTGTCTCCAGTCTTCAACTATTCATCCACATAAAGGAGGAATGAGAATGACACAAGTAGTTTTAGGGGAGAACGAAGGCATTGATTCAGCATTACGGAGATTTAAGCGGGAAGTTTCCAAAGCGGGAATTTTCCAAGACATGAGGAAGAAACGTCACTTTGAGACACCTTTAGAAAAAGAAAAGCGTAAAGCAGTTGCTAGACATAAGCAAAATCACAGAAACCGCTCTCGCTACAGGTAAGCTGCATCTAATTTAGTCAAGCATCTATTATTAAAATAGTCGCATCAGCTTAAATAACCTTACATTAAGAACCTCGCCTTCCTTGAAGAACGCGGGGTTCTGATGCTAATGAGGATAAACGCAGAAATCACATTTATCTCAACAATGACCAGGAGAGATGACAATGGTTAGCAGCATAAAAGAACTAAATTAATGAATCAGAATTAGAGATCTCCTTGCTAGAACAATGTTTGCAATCTCAGATTCACTTCAAGCTATTGACGAATTTGAGCAGGGGTTGAAAGCAGTCGATGAGCAAAAGCAATAGCCCCGAAAGTGCGATCGCTATCTCTAAAGCTAAACTGGTATAAGTCATACATGAGGTAGAAGAAACTACCAACAGGATTCAGTATTGTAAGTTTGGTGTTTCAAAAATCAAGTCAAAACCGTGGTTCCAATTAGAGATAATAATCCCACCGAAATCACACCTTATGTAACTTTTGGATTAATTGCAGTTAATGTTCTGGTGTTTCTTTATGAAGCGAGTCTTCCTCCGCAAGCATTAGACGGGTTTCTACATTTAGCTGCTGTAGTACCGCAAGAACTTAGTTTGAGCTTTGCGGGGGTTGATGTACATCAACCTGTACCGGAGTTGGCCACCTTAATCACTTCACAATTTCTGCACGGTGGTTTGCTGCACCTGGGTGGAAATATGTTGTTTCTATGGATTTTTGGTAACAATGTAGAAGATAAATTAGGTCATGCTAAGTATTTACTGTTTTATTTGTCTTGTGGTGTTTTAGCAGCCTTGACACAGTGGTTCTTTTCCCAAGATTCTAGCATTCCTTCTTTGGGTGCTAGTGGTGCGATCGCAGGTGTGATGGGCGCATATATCCTCCGCTTTCCCCAAGCCGAAATTCTCGGCGTTGTACCTCTAGGCTTTTTCTTCCCCACTTTCCGCGTTCCCGCCTATTTCTTTTTGGGCTTTTGGTTTTTGCAACAGTCTTTCTACGGACTAGCCAGCTTAGAAACACGCACTAATATCGGTATGGAAAGCGGCGGTATTGCCTATTGGGCCCATGCTGGTGGCTTTATCTTCGGTGCGATTCTTGGCCCATTGTTGGGTTTATTTAGTGATAAACCAAAGGAAGAATCTTGGTATAGATAATTAAATCAAGCTGCTAGAAATATAGTAACGTAAACTCGACTATGGAAAATCTTCTGGCCAAGGTGCGGTAGGCAGGTCAGAATCATCTAACGGTACTAACGTCTCCATTGATGACTGGTTTGATGTCCAAGATTGTTTACTGGAAGTGCTTTCTAATTCATCAATGGCAGTTAATACTTCTAACGCAGATTGATATCGCTGTTTGTAATCGTCCCGCACCATTTTAGTGAGAATTTGGGCGAAACCATGACTCACGAGTGCCTTCTCAATCCATTTTACCTCTTCATCTGAGTCTCTAGGAAGCTCATGGGGAGCGATGCCAGTTAAGGCTTTAATCCCGATCATTCCCACTGCATAGATGTCACTATTATATTGAGGACGACCAAAACATTGTTCACTGGGTGCATAACCTTTAGTGCCAATCCCAATAGTGAAAGGAATTTGTTCTTTATTTTCTGTGTGTGGGATAGAAATTTCTTTGACTGCACCAAAGTCAATCAAGATTAATTGATTGTCTGCGTGACGACGGATAATATTACTGGGTTTAATATCGCGGTGAATAACTTTGTTTTCATGAACAAATACTAATACTTGTAGTAGTTCTTTGACAATTTTGATGACTTGTGTCTCTAAAATGCCTCTACCTGTTGCTAATTCCTGAGAGAGAGGATGACCAATAATATATTCTTGGATTAAATAAAATTCTGCATCCTGTTCAAAGTAGGCTAATAGCTGAGGGATTTGGGAGTTTTTACCAAGTTTTTCTAAGATTTGTGCCTCTGATGCAAATAAACGTCTTGCTAGTTCTAATCCTTTAGCTTGGGTATTGGCAGGTTTTAGTTGTTTGACAACACATTGCGGATTACCAGGACGTTGCAGATCTTCGGCAATGTATGTTTCGCTAAATCCGCCTGCGCCCAAAACTTTGATAATTTGATAGCGTCCACCAAGAATCTTTCCCGCTAGTGCTAAGTCTCGTTCTTGCAGTAGGTCTTGTAGCTCATTTTGTTGACTGATAATCTCTTGCACAACTGGGGAAGTTTTATACTTTTGAAATATTTCTACTAATTGACGGGTTCTGATTTTTTCCTTCGCTATTTCTGTTCCCAAATAAGCTGTACCACCAAAGACGATCGCGAGTATCGGTACAGTTGTAGGCAAAATTAACTGTATATAAATAAAACTAATATAGCCAATACTTCCCCACATCCCAGCTAAAACCAGACTGATAAAAAATCGTTTCAATCCACTTTTACTTTGACGCATCATCAATGATGCACCGCCAACTAAGCCCAGCACAAACAATCCCCGCAGCAAGGGACTGGTAATTGCTTGTGCGATCGCCTTACCTTGCATCAAGGTAGCAATAGCGTTAGCGTGAATTTCTACTCCTGACATCTGTTCAGGATTTAACCACTTACTGCCTATAGCTACTGCATGATAATCGTTGGCTAATTGGGCGGTAGCTCCCACGATGACAATTTTGTTTTGAAATACCTTGCCCTGCTGTAAATAGGTATTCCAGTTTTGTGGGTCGAGGACGTACCAAAAAGGAATCTGCTCAAATGTACCAGTCGGCCCCCAAAAATAAATGCGATCGCCTACGGTGGGGCGTAGCCCATCGCCTACGGTGGGATTGACAGGATACTTGAATGATGCAGCCCTTAATACTGCCTCCTCAAATGACGGTACTTTTTCAGCCAGTAGATCATTGCTTGCCAACAGTTTAGTAAATTCACTAGCGAAGCGATGAATTTTACCGTCTACCTCAATCGGAAAATTAACAGTACCTATAGCAACTGGGTATTTCCTGAACTGCTCGTAAGGCAACCTCTGTTGTATGAATGTGCCTTGGTGGGATTCGGATACGTCGTATTGTGCTGCTAAGGCAACTTTGCTACCGTATTTTTGTAATGCTGCTTGCAGTTGGCGATCGTCATCTGCACCATAACTGCCAGGTGTGTCAAAAACTATATCTAGAGCCACAGCACGCGCTCCCGCCTGCATTAATTTTGCAACTACCTGAGCATAGGCGGCACGTTGAAAAGGAAATGCTCTCAGTGGTTCTAGGTAGGCATTTTTCTGCGGATCTGTTCTATAGTACTGTTCGGGTAGTGATATTGACTGATCATCAATTGCTAAAATCACAATATCTTCTGGCGGTGCAAGCGGCCCTCTGATTTGCCAAAATGCAGATACCACTTGGTTTTCCAACCATTGAGCCACAGCTACCCCTGAAGTTGTTAGCAAAGCTGCTCCCATTGCGAACACAATGTTGAGCATATTTCCCAGTCCGACCACACGTTGTGACTGGCGTAGTGATGCAGTGATAGTTGCTTTCGTTGGTTTACTTGACGCTATATTGGCAGTAGAGACATATTTCTTATTTGATGTTGATGTAGGTTCTTCTGCCATATCGTGTTAATAATTTACGTACAACTGTTTGATTTATTTTGATCCACTTATACTACAACCACATTGAAATAATACTTAAATGAGAAGTTTAGACATTTGTAATATAACTTTTATTATTCATCGAACTCTACTCAGTAGGCAGATCTGCACACAAACTTTGGCAAAAGTTTCTTTGTGAGTGAGACTCAAGTAGAGTTTCCCCATGATTTGAGCCGAAAAGATCCTGACTCAGCTTTTAGCTGTGCCTAGCTTATATCCTCATTCACAGGGTATAGCTTTTACAAAACGTCTATAGTTTACTGTTGATGCACATATTGTTAACTGCATAATCTATAGATTTTTTTCATTAGTCCCATCCTATCCTCAAACCTATGCCTTACGTCTTTAGAAGTAAACTTGATGACTCCATCGTAAATCATCCTGTTAATCAGTCAATTTTATTGGTAGATTTTGATTACAGGGCATCTCTTATAGTATTGGGAGTGAAAATGTTCAACGCCCAACACATAAAATCCTAGGGTGCAGATAATTTTATGCTTTCCAAGAGGTAAGATAAAAGCTATACATGACAAGCTACCCTTAAGACGTTAGCAAATTTATCAAATGAGAATTGCTATAATCTATTGTTCAATCTAAATTCTTTACTATTGTTAGGTGTATTTTTCTATGGGTTCCCCAATGAATCGTCTGTCTATTTTTGTAGACGGAAATAATATGTTCTATGCTCAACAAAAAAATGGTTGGTTTTTTGATCCCAGACGAGTATTAGAATATTTCAAACACGAGCAGTCAGAAACAACATTAATCAATGCGTTTTGGTACACTGGCTTAAAAGATCCGCAAGATCAACGAGGTTTTAGAGACGCACTAATTAGCCTAGGATATACAGTCCGAACGAAAATACTCAAAGAATATTATGATGATTCCTCTGGTCGCTACTCGCAAAAAGCTAATTTAGATATTGAAATTGTTGTAGATATGTTTAATACAGTAGATCAGTATGACCGAGTAGTTTTATTTAGTGGTGATGGCGACTTTGAAAGAGCAATTGAACTATTAAGATCAAAAAATACACATATTACGGTAGTTTCAACAGAAGGAATGATTGCTAGAGAGTTACGCAACGCCACGGACAGATATATAGATTTAAATGATATTAGAGACCAAATAGAAAAAGCAGAAGGTTAATACTCTTAGCAATTATTTACAAAATTAAGCCTAGAAAAACTAATGTAAGCGATATTAAAAGTAAAAGTAAAACTGACGAGCCAAAATGACAAATAAATCAGAAAGAATCATTATTTTCGATACGACCCTCCGCGATGGCGAACAGTGTCCGGGAGCGACATTAAATATAGACGAAAAGCTGGCGATCGCCAAGCAATTAGCCCGTCTGGGTGTAGATATTATCGAGGCTGGTTTTGCTTTTGCTAGTCCTGGAGATTTTGAAGCAGTAAGCAAAATTGCTCAAACTGTCGGGACAGAAAATGGCCCGGTAATTTGTAGTTTGGCAAGAGCCAGACATGATGATATCAAAGCTGCCGCTGAAGCAATTAAACCCGCAGCTAAGGGCAGAATTCATACCTTTATTGCCACTTCTGATATCCACCTACAATATAAGCTCAAAAAAAGCAGAGCAGAAGTAATTGCGATCGCCGAAGAAATGGTAGCTTATGCCAAGAGTTTCACCAATGATGTGGAATTTTCCCCCGAAGATGCAGGACGTTCTGATCCTGAATTTTTGTACCAAGTTTTAGAGCGAGCGATCGCAGCTGGAGCAACAACAGTTAACATTCCCGATACCGTTGGTTACACCACACCCAGTGAATTTGGGGCAATCATTAAGGGGATTAAAGAAAATGTCCCCAACATTGATCAAGCAATTATTTCGGTTCATGGTCACAATGATTTAGGATTAGCAGTTGCCAACTTCTTAGAAGCTGTGAAAAATGGTGCAAGACAGCTAGAATGTACCATCAACGGTATCGGAGAAAGAGCCGGAAATGCTGCCTTAGAAGAATTAGTTATGGCTATGCACGTCCGGCGACAATATTTTAATCCCTTCTTGGGCAGACCAGAAAATTCCGAAGAACCCCTGACAAATATTGACACCAAACAAATTTATAAAACATCCCGTCTCGTTTCCAATTTGACGGGAATGTTAGTGCAGCCAAATAAAGCAATTGTCGGCGCAAATGCTTTCGCTCACGAGTCAGGAATTCACCAAGATGGAGTTTTGAAAAATAAACTCACCTATGAAATTATGGATGCTCAATTGATTGGTTTAACAGACAATCAAATAGTTTTGGGCAAACATTCTGGGCGTAATGCCTTCCGCACTCGCTTGAAAGAATTGGGTTTTGAATTATCAGAAACAGAACTCAATAAAGCCTTCGTCAGATTTAAAGAAGTCGCTGACAAAAAGAAAGAAATTTCTGATTGGGACTTGGAAGCCATTGTTAACGACGAAATCCAACAAGCTCCCGATTTATTCCGGGTAGAATTAGTCCAAGTTTCCTGCGGTAGTAACGCCCAACCAACAGCTACAGTTATCCTCCGTACCCCTACAGGCGAAGAACTCACCGACGCAGCCATTGGGACAGGGCCAGTAGACGCAGTTTACAAAGCTATTAACCGTGTGGTAAACGTTCCTAACCAGTTGATTGAGTTCTCTGTACAGTCAGTAACAGCTGGAATAGATGCAATTGGTGAAGTAACTATCCGTTTGAGACATGAATCGCGAGTATTTTCAGGTCATGCAGCAAATACAGATATCATAGTTGCATCGGCACAAGCCTACGTTAATGCACTCAATCGTCTATATGCAGCTTTGCAAACGCAAGAGAAACAAACAGAAGTAACTGCATAGAACTCAAAAAACCCAACTTCTCACCAAGTTGGGTTTATTTATAATTTCTACTACTCATTGTTAATTGTGAAGTTTTACAAATATCACGCTCTAGGTAATGATTATTTAGTAATCAATCCTCAAGACTTATTATTTTCACTAACACCTGAGAAAATTAAAATAATTTGCAATCGCAATTTTGGCATAGGCTCTGATGGAATTTTGTTAGGGCCGCTGCCATCAAACACAGCACAATTCGCTTTACGCATCTTCAACCCTGACGGTAGTGAAGCCGAAAAAAGTGGTAATGGACTGCGGATTTTCTCCCGTTATCTATGGGACATGGGACTCGTGAATGAAGAACCATTTTCAATTGAAACTGTGGGTGGAATAGTGGAATCTGTGATCAAAGATGCAGGTAAAACAGTCCAAGTGGAGATGGGGAAAGTCAGCTTTTGGAGTCGTGATATTCCAGTAGTAGGAGATGAGAGAGAAGTAATCCAAGAACAAATCACTGTTGGCGATCAAACTTTTTCTTTTTGTGCAGCAACAATTGGTAATCCACACTGCATAATTCCTCTAGATGAAATTAGTCCCGCCATTGCAAAAGAATATGGTTCACTTTTAGAAATTCATCCGTTATTTCCTAATCGCACTAATGTACAATTCATGAAACTTTTAGATAGAAATACTATTCAAATTGAAATTTGGGAAAGAGGTGCTGGTTATACTTTAGCTTCAGGTAGTAGTAGTAGTGCGGCTGCGGCTACTGCACATAAACTTGGTTTATGTGATTCTAATATTACTGTAAAAATGCCTGGGGGAGATATTTTAATTCAAATTCAAGATGACTTTCATATCTCTATGACCGGTTCTGTCACGAAAGTTGCCCAAGGAGAATTGTCAGCAGAGTTATTCGCATAAAAACTGTTAGCAATATCTGAGAAGATTACTGAACCAGTATTTCGGTAGTAGAGTGTAAATTCAACACATGGGCATCTACTACTATTTATGAATAATCACAAAACAAAATCTTGGGAAGAAGTTCTCACCACTTTTCAAAAAATTTGGGGTTATGAAGATTTCCGTTCGCCACAGGGAGAAATCGTCAACAGTTTATTAACTCAAAAAGATGCACTTATAATTATGCCGACAGGTGGCGGAAAATCAATTTGTTTTCAGCTTCCGGCATTGCTACAAACAGGGTTAACTTTGGTAGTGTCCCCATTAGTAGCACTGATGGAAAATCAAGTACAGGAACTACTTGAACGTCAGCAAAAAGCTGCATTACTGCACAGTGAATTATCAACATATCAACGCCGTGCAACTTTGCAAGCATTAGAAAAACAGCAACTAAGATTACTGTATTTATCGCCAGAAACTTTATTAAGTCCGCCAGTCTGGGAAAGATTATGTCATCCCGAATTGCAAATTAACGGCTTGATACTTGATGAAGCCCATTGTTTAGTACAGTGGGGTGAAACTTTTCGCCCAGCTTATCGCAGATTAGGGGCTGTCAGACCCGCATTACTCAAGCATAAGCAACCAGGGACTAAAATCAGCATTGCTGCGTTTACTGCCACTGCCGACCCCTTAGCACAAAAAACTATTCAAACAGTTTTACAATTACATCAACCAGAAACATTTCGCCTCAATCCTTACCGCCCAAATTTGCATCCTACTGTCCGCATTGCTTGGACACCAAGGGGAAGAAAACAACAACTCATCAAATTTATTCAAAATCGACCAACACAAGCCGGATTAATTTACGTGCGGACTCGGCGAGATAGTGAAAATTTAGCTGCTTGGTTAGCAGAGATGGGTTATAAAACCGCAAGCTATCATGCGGGTTTAGGTGCAACAGAACGCCGGGAAGTTGAAGCTAGCTGGCTGGGCGGTAAAATTCTGTTTGTGGTGTGTACCTGCGCCTTCGGAATGGGGATTAATAAGCCTAATGTTCGGTGGGTTATCCATTATCACGCACCACATTTATTATCTGAATATGTGCAGGAAATTGGGCGTGCTGGTAGAGATGGTAAACCTGCTGAGGCTTTGACACTGGTGAGTGAACCTACTGGGTGGCTAGATCCAGAGGATCAACAAAGACAGCAATTTTTTCAAGAACAAATGCGATCGCAGCAGCAAAAAGCCCAGCAGTTAATCAAAAAATTACCACAACAGGGAGAAGTTAACGCCATCAATAAACTATTTCCCGATAGTGCGATCGCACTAGCTTTACTGCATAGTAGCGGTCAATTAACCTGGCTTGACCCCTTTCATTACAAAATAGAACACAAAGGCAAAAATCAGCCACCAACACAATTACACGCTGCTCAACAAATGACTCAATATTTAAATACTAAACAATGCCGTTGGCAATTTTTATTAAATGCTTTTGGTTTTGACAAAGAAGCAAATAACTGGCGTTGTGGACATTGTGATAATTGTAGGAATTAGCTTTTTATTTGTAAAAATGTACTGGTTAACAATATTTTTCGATGTTTCACAATTATCTATTTGATTGCGGAAATTATCCATGATTGCCACTACTTGTGTATGCAATTTATCATAATATTTTTCATCTATAGCAACGGACAAGGCGGTTAGGACGCGGTACGAAGAACGTCTTCCATAGCATCCCGAAGACAGTGAAAGAGGACTATTTGTTGACGAATTCGACTTTTCAACCAAGACCAACATCGCTCAATGTTATTCAGGTCAGGTGAATAAGGTGGCAA
>Ga0209172_10000383_pt1 | contig 124193 bp, 105 predicted proteins | sample LarsenN4metaG_FD_184113 | JGI IMG/M metagenome (GOLD analysis project Ga0209172, IMG submission 184113) | Hot spring sediment bacterial and archeal communities from British Columbia, Canada, to study Microbial Dark Matter (Phase II) - Larsen... ... | reverse complement strand
CCCCACCCTCCCCACACTCCCCACACTCCCCACACTCCCCACACTCCCCACACTCCCCACACTCCCCACACTCCCCGTCTCCCCGTCTCCTGGTCCCCCCGTCTCCTGGTCTCCCCATCCACTCATCTCCGAGAGCTTGGCGGTTAGCTTGTCTTGAAGTTCCGCCAATTGCTCCCGCCGCTGTTGCTGGGTTTCTTGCAGCTTTTGGAGCTGGAATTGCAGTTTGTCTCGTTCTAGGCGCAGGCTGCGCTCGCTGGCTTCGGCAGCATCCCGTGCCTCTTTGACTTCTTTGAGCTGTCCTTCTACCTCCTGTAGTGCGGCTTTCGTGGTTTCTATCTCTTCGGCGGCTACTTCTTTGAGTTCTGCAATCCGAGCGGCTGCCTCTTTGGTGGATAATTGCTGCAGATGCAGTTCTTCGATCCGCCGCCGTCCTTCGCGAATTTTGTCCTGGCAGCGCTCCTGATTGGAAATGAGGTTTTGGCGGCGCAAATTGGCTTCGCCGATCGCGCCATCCCATGAAGCACTCAAAGCCTCTAACTCCCGTTGCTTTCCCATATGTGATTGCCACTGGCTGTTTTTTCCCGATGCCTCCAGATCAGCCAACTCGGAGCGGAGCTGGTTGAGCTGGGCATCAAGAGCGAGGATGTTGGCTTCCTGTGCCTGTAGTTGCGCTTGACTGTCGCGCAATTCTGATTCATTCTTGACGATCGCTTCCGCCGTCGTCTGCAACAGCGCCACCAGTCTCGATCGTTCCTGGCGCCGCTGTTCCTGCTGCAAATGCAGAGCGCTGGCAAGTTGTTTCACCTCCATCAAGGACTTAGAATCCTTCACCAGCGCCGCTGATAATTGCTCTATGGCCATAGCCAAGCCGTCGAGCATCCCCTGCAGCTCATACAACCGGGATTTCAGCTCCTCTAGCTCTGCCGACTCCGCCGCATCCGCCGTGCCAAAATGCAGCCGCCCACCTGGGGAAAAACTGCCCCCCGTCATCGCTCCGGCAGTTTCCAGGATATCCCCTTCTAGGGTGACGATTCTAATTTTCCCTAATAGCTGGCGGGCAGTTTCCAGGTTTTCAAACACCAAAGTGCTGCCGAAAACGTAGGTGAATAAATCGCGGAACTCCGGGGCACATTCGATGAGGTTGACGGCATAATCGATAAAACCGGGCAGTTTTTTCAGGTTGTCATTAACAGTAAACTGCGGCGGTTTAATTTTATTCAAAGGCAGGAAAGTGGCGCGCCCTGCCCGTTTTTGCTTCAGCAATTCTATCCCCGCTGCTGCTACCGCATCATCCGTGACCACAATATTTGTCAACCGGGAACCAGCGGCGGTTTCCAGGGCGAGCTGGTATTCGGGGCGCACCCGCCCCAGTTGGGAGACTAAGCCCAAAACTCCTTGCAGCTTGGCTTGCAGCACGACTTTGGTGGCGCCGCCGCCGGTGGCTTCCTGTATGGCTTGGGCTTTGGCTTCTAGCTGGTCTAAACGCCGCTGTTTCTGCTGGAATTCTTCCAAAAGGCGTTTGTGGGTTTGCTGTTGGGTTTGCCGTTGGTTTTCTGCCGCTGCCACCAGTTGTTCTAGTTCTACGGTGCGCCGATCGGCGGTGGCGGTTTCGGTTTCGCTACTTTGGATTTGGGTATCAATAGTTTCCCGGAGCGTCTGTGTGGCGGCTAAAGATTGGCGATCGGATGCAATTTTTGCCGCCGAAGCGGAAATCCGTTCGGCGAGCCGTCCCACATCTGTACTGGCAATTTCCCTGGTTGATTGGAGCTGGTCAATTTGCCGGTGGAGCTGGGTTTGTCTTTCTAAGGTTGCTCCCGCCTCTGCTGCCATCTTGTTTACTTCTTGGCGGCACCGCTCCAAAGCCACTTCCGCATCTTGTTTGGAAATATGCAGCCCCGCCAGTTTTTCATCACATAAATGCTGCTCTAATTTGAGCAATTCCAAATCTTCTTCATTAACCTTGATTTGTTTCTCGGTTTGTGCTATGGTGCCAGCAATTTCTCGCCCGGAGGTTTGCAGTTCTAGGAGCCGCAGTTCTTGCTGGCCGAGGTTCGCTTGTTGGGTGGCGAGGGTGGATTGAAGGGCAATTAATCTATCTTCTCCCAATGCTTTTACTTGCCCTGATAGCTCACTTAGATGAATAACGGCATTGCCAATCTCGCCACTAAGGGCAACAATGCGTTTTTCATATGAATCAGCTAAAAATTGGTCGGATTCTAGATGGGTGAGCAGTTGGGATTGGAGCTGCTGGAGTTGGTGGTATTCCAGGATGGTATAGAGCTGTTGTTTCTCTACTAATTCCTGGCGCAGGGTTTGATAGGCTTGGGCTTTGGTGCGGTCTTTGGCGAGACGAGAAGCGTCTCGCATCAACTCGGTTTCGATGATGCGGGAACGTTCCGATCGTTCTTTGACTTCATCGAGCTTTTCTTTCGCCTGGGCAATCTTGCGATCGAACGCCGCCACCCCCGCCAGTTCATCAATCAGCAGGCGCCGCTCTTTGGCGTTCATCGAGATAATATTGGTAACATCCCCCTGCTGGACGATATTGTAACCTTCGGGATAAACTCGCATTTGGTTGAGGCGATCGTGGAGTTCAAACAGGGTGCAGGGCTCCCCGTTCATATAATAGGTAGAAGTATAAGTTCCCTGGCGCGTCACCCGCAACCGGCGGGTAATACTCCATTCCCCCGGTTCGTAGTTGGGCTTCAGCCCATCCGGCGGCGCCTCTCCCGGTTCGTAGTTGGGCTTCAGCTCATCTTCTGAGGGTTGTGGTTTTGGCTTCAGCCCATCCCCCGGTTCTTCTTTGGGCTTCAGCTCAGAATCAGATAAATCGAAAGTCACCGTCACACTAGCTTCTACCGTAGTGCGGCGGTTAGATTGATTCTGGTTCACCAAATCTGGCAACCGTTCGGCCCGCATCCCTTTGGAAGTGGAAATCCCCAAACAAAACAGCAGCGCGTCCAAAATATTGGATTTGCCAGAACCATTGGGACCAGAAACCACAGTAAAACCGGGCAGCACCGGAATCACCGTGGTGCCCCCAAAAGATTTGAAGTTTTTCAGCTCTAGGCGCTTAATGTGAACCATCCATCACCCACACAGGCTGTTTCCTGGCAGGGGCTGTTATGCTGATGCCCCTAGTATTAACCGATTAGTGTAGCATCCCCCCTGCCCCCCTGTTTTAAGGGAGGGCTCACAGATGCCGTTTGTCCCGTCTGTGCCTCAAAGTGGTTTACCCCCATCCGCTTTTCCCATATTCGAGAAATCATGGCGACTAACAACGAATTTATTAATCAAGTTATCACCCTCGTCAACGAGGAAAGGGTCAAAGTCGGCTTACTGCCGCTGGCGGCTGATTCCCATCTAATCTTCACTGCCCAGACCCACAGTCAGGATATGGCGGAAAATGACTTTTTCAGTCATATCGGCTCTAATGGCTCCACTGCCGCCAGTCGGCTCCGGGCAACTGGTTATGTGGCGGCCACTTTTGAGGAAAGTATCGCTGCTGGTTCTCCCACCCCCCGGGAAGTCGTTAACAATTGGCTCAGCGACCCAGGCGATGCGGCCAACTTGTTCAAACCGGACGTGCTGCATATTGGGGTAGGCTATTTCTTCCAAGAAAACGACACGGGCAATTTTAATGCCAGCCACTACTGGACTCTGGTAACGGGGACTCGCGCTCCTGTGGCTGGGATAATTAGTGGCGTTTTCAACATTGGCAACATTTTCCAAGGTTCTGAGGCAGACGATACTATCCTTGGTGGTCTGGAAAACGATACTTTCTTCGGCAATGGCGGTAATGACAGTTTGCTGGGGAGTAATGCTAATGATATCCTCCAAGGTGGCCCCGGCAATGATATCGCTAGAGGGGAAAATGGCGCTGATACCGTATTTGGCGGTCTGGACGCGGATTTGCTCTTTGGTGGCAATGATGGAGATTCTTTGATTGGGGGTAAGGGAGACGATACCCTCTTGGGAGACGATCCCTTCTTGGGAGAGGTGGGCAATGATACCCTGACTGGTGAAGAAGGTAACGACCAGCTTTTTGGTGGTGATGGGGATAATGTGCTAAGCGGTGGCACGGAAAATGATTTCCTCCAAGCAGGAACTGGTAGCGATTTCTTTGACGGTGGCGAAGGTGACGATACGCTCATCGCTGGGGAAGGGAATAACACTATCAATGGGGGTGATGGCAATGATATCGTCTCTAGTGGTAATGGTGCGGATTCTTTATCCGGTGGTAAAGGTGATGATTTCCTGGTGTCGGAAGCCGGAGCGGATACCATCGATGGGGGGGAAGGTAACGACTACCTCCAAGGTGGGGCTGATAATGATATTTTATTAGGCGGCTCTGAGAGCGATCCTCTGTTGGGTAACGATACGCTGCTGGGAAATGCGGGCAGTGATGTCATCCTTGGTGGTGCTGGGATAGATTTGATTTTTGGTGGCCAAGATGGTGATAGTCTCCTGGGAGACGATGGTGATGACATTATCTTGGGGGATTTGGGTACTGATACGATCGATGGCGGCACCGGGAATGACCAGCTTTTCGGCGGTGATGATGATGACGTGATTACTGATGAGGATGGGGATAATATCCTGGTGGGCAACCGGGGGAACGATCGCCTCACAGCCGGGAATGGTAATGACCAGCTTTTCGGCGGCAAAGATGATGATTTGCTCTTTGGCAATGGTGGCCTAGATACCATGTTTGGCGACTTGGGGAGCGATCGGGTATTCGGCGGCGACGACGACGACGAAATCTATGGCGGTGCTGGTAATGACCTGCTGTTTGGCGAATCTGGCAACGATACCCTCTCCGGCAACCAAGACCAAGATTTCCTCAACGGCGGTAATGATGACGACTTGCTCAACGGCGGTAAAGGCAACGATACTTTATTAGGCGAGGTTGGCAATGATACTCTCAACGGTGATGCTGACAGCGACAGTATCGAAGGCGGTTTGGGAGATGATTTAATCGTTGGCGGCACCGAGGATGATTTGCTCTTTGGCAATAACGGCAATGACACCCTCCAAGGTGAAGCTGGCGCCGACTTGCTCGACGGCGGCGATGGCAGAGATGTCCTCGAAGGCGGTGATGGCAATGATCAACTATTGGGAGCTGCTGGGGAGGACTCCCTGGCTGGCGGTGACGGTAGCGACAGTCTCGAAGGTGGCACGGAGGATGATGTCCTCGATGGTGGTGCTGGTAGTGATACTTTGCGTGGTCAACTTGGCAGCGACAGTCTCTCGGGGGGAAGTCGCGATGACTTGCTCGATGGTGGCGAAGGTGACGACATCCTGAATGGTGATGCTGGCGATGATAATCTCATCGGCGGTGTTGGCAATGACGAGCTTAATGGTGGCGAAGGCAACGACATCCTCACGGGTAATGATGGTGATGACCAGCTCCAAGGCGGTGCTGGAGAAGACCAGCTCAGTGCCGGTACTGGTAATGACACTCTCGACGGCGGCACGGAAGACGATATTTTAGTCGGTGAAGCTGGCAACGATTTTCTCGACGGTGGCGCCGGTGAAGATGAAATCGACGGCGGCGAAGGTAACGACGGCCTCAACGGTGGCACGGAGGATGATATTGTCGTCGGTGGCGGCGGTAGCGATACCATTGATGGCGGCGCTGGTGCCGACCAGGTGCGGGGTGGGGAGGGTAATGATATCCTCTCTGGCAGTGCTGGTGCCGATATCCTCTCTGGCGAAGCTGGCAACGATACCCTGGAAGGCGGCGAAGATGCCGACCAAATCAGTGGCTCTGAAGGTAATGATTTCCTTGATGGCGGCGCTGGTGGTGACTTCCTCTTGGGTGGTGTGGGGGAAGATACGATTATCGGTGCTGAGGGTAGCGATACTATCTCCGGCGGTGCGGGTAATGATGTCCTCACTGGTGGTGATGGACGGGATGTGTTTGAGTTGCAAACGGGTAATGGCACGGAGTTGATTACTGATTTTGAGGATGGGAGCGATCGGATTCGTCTGGCAGGCGGTCTCACCTTAAGTCAAATCCGCATCGTCCCTATTCCCGTACCCCCAGACCCCGGTGCTGACCCGGACACCCCACCAGAGCAACCCACTGACTCGATGATTTTGCTCGGGCAGGATACCATAGCTATTCTCCCAGAGGTGCGGGCTTTCCAGCTCAATAGCAGCGACTTTATTTGAATTGACAATTGATAATTGATAATTGATAATTGATAATCAACAGGTATCAATTATCAATTGTTAATTGTTAATTATCAATTTCATCGCATTCGCGTCCGGCGATCGGCATTTTTTCTATCTAATTCTATCCAGTCAGCTATGGACATTTTTTTTACCCGTTGCAGCCGCTCGATCGCCCATTGATTATACTCATAACTCAGCTCGCACCCCATCCACTTTCGTCCCAACTGCTCCGCCACTACCAGGGTTGTCCCCGAACCCGAAAAAGGGTCGAGTACCAGTTGCCCCTCATCTGATGCCGCCAAAACCAATTTTCTCAATAACTCCTCCGGTTTTTGCGTCGGATGCGGCGTTTTTTCCGCCATCCCGTTGCAAATAGTCGGGATTTCTATCACATCTTTCGGCTTCGCTCCCAAAGGATTTGGCTGCCAGTCTTCTCGGTCTTTTTGCCCCCTAGCAAACTGGCTAGTTTCCGCTTGGGGATGCTGGGGATACTTCAAAGTATGCTTTCCATAAGGAATGCGGATATTGTCCAGACGTAAATTAAATTGGGATGACTTTCTCAAATGCAAAATACTCTCATGGGAACGCCCCCAATCCTGCCCTAAATTGGCTTTATTCCGATAATGCCACACCAGCCATCGGCAAGAATGAAAATGTCTCAATAGCGGTTGTTTCAGTTCCGCTAATATTTCAGAAAATCCACAAAAATACATAGAACCGCTGGGTTTTAAAATTCGGGCGGCCTCTCCCACCCATTCCAAACACCAATTGAGATAATCATCCTGGCTGTGAAAATCATCCCAATCAGTTTTTTTGATATTGTATGGTGGGTCAGCAAAAATCAGGTCGGCACATTCGCTATCCTGCGATTTCAGCCATATTACCGAATTTCCCAGAAATAATCTGCCCGTGGCCTGTTCATACTGCAATTGAAAATCACGCTGATTTTCTGAGTCTGGCATAACCAAACAGTTAAAATAATTAACCTATTATAGCATTTGCGGCGGCCAATTACACGAATTTATCCATTTTTTTCTGATTTCATCAATTGTTGACAGCCAAAATAGTCTTGCTAAATAGCACCTTTGTATCTACTCTAGATATGGTAGAGGCCATTCATAAATTGCCTCTACAGCAATAAAGGGTTCTGTGGAGATCTAAATTTAATGACAGAAGCTAGTAACGTTATGGGTGGAAAACTGGAGATTTGCTGCCAGTCGCCGATGACAGGATTTTATCGTGATGGCAAATGCCGCACCGGTGGGGGTGACATTGGGATGCACGTGGTATGTGCCAAAGTTACCCCAGAGTTTTTGAGCTTCACTAAGTCTCGGGGTAATGATTTGATTACCCCCGCGCCGATGTTTAGCTTTCCTGGGTTACAACCAGGAGATTGTTGGTGTTTGTGCGCTTCTCGCTGGAAAGAGGCTCTGGATGCAGGCGTGGCCCCACCAGTAGTTTTAGCCGCTACCCACGCCTCGGCTTTAGAATATGTTTCTCTGGATGAGCTAAAGCAGCACGCGGTTGATATATAGAGGGTACTAAACCGGGGTATAGAACCCGGGTTTCTTCACCAAGTTTTGGCTGAAAAATCCAAATTGCTGGAGAAAACCGGTTTCTGCCTCCGCAATTACCGGGTTTCCTTCTTCTGATTTAAACTCTCCACAAATTCTTGATGCTCCGGCGTCTGTAAACCTTGCTGGAAAATGGCGAGTAGTTGTTGTAGATTTCGCTCTCGCAGTGATTCTACGGCTAACCATAAACCGGGGAATACTTGAGAGCGAATCACGCCGCTAGTATCTGGTTGTAAAGGAATGTATAGGCTGTTTTGGATGCTAAACCAATCAACTTTGTTTTCATAAATTTGCCAAACTATGTATTCTTTGACGCCGTTGCGTCGATAGGCATTGAGTTTGGCATTCATATCATAACTGGCACTGGATGCGGCAATTTCCACCACCAGTTCTGGCGCGCCTTCTATATAGTCATCGGCGCTGATGATAGAATTGCCTATGGCTTCTGATTCGATGCGCAATAAGGCGTCGGGTTGCGGTTCGTTATCTTCATCTAGACGCACGGTGGTGTTGTCATAAAGACCGACACCGGGGGTGGCGGTCCAGTAACCAGTCAGCCAAGCCATGATGATGGCATGAGGTTGTCCATGTCTGGTAGCTCGTACAGGTGAAGCCACGTAAACTACTCTTTCGATTAGTTCGGCTTTGTGAATTTCTGGGTGATTGGTATAGCGCCGCTCAAATTCGGAGCGCGTCAGCCGATCGCCACTTTCCAGCGGTGGTGTATTCACTGCTAAATTTACCGTCATAATCCCTCAGTAATCGGTTATATGATGATAATCTAACTATATCCACTCTGACTGATGGTGGAGGCGAAGGGGTTCTCCTTTTCAAGGGGTCATGGGGGATAAGCTACAGGGTTGTCGGCTCTACAGCGAAAATTCCTTCGCTGGCATACCGAGTGAAATCAGCGGTATTAAATGTAAGAATATGTGTCAACCCGTGTACTTTCATTGCCGCAACCAGCCTCGCATCATGTACTTGAACTCCTGACACCGCAAAGGTCACGACCAGTCGGCGCCACTCAGGATACAGCATTGGTGTATCTGGTAAAACCGGGAAAAGGCGTTCAATCAAACGCAACAGCCTCTCGGCATCGGTAGGACTCAAGCCAAATCCATTTCTCACCACTGGTCGGGTGGCGACATTCCAGAACTCAACGCAGTTTTGGGATATGATTTGTAGCTGATGTCCGTTTTGTTTTATGTTTCTCACGGCGGTGCGGACGATCGCGTGTTGCGGGTCGTGGCGATGAGCAAACCGAATTAAAATGTTAGTGTCAACGAGGTAAATCATAGCTAAGGATGCTCTTCATAGATTCCCGCCCGACTTACTGCATCATCAGATAGCGGTAGTACATTCGCTCCGAGGCACGCCGCCAACTCATCAGCTAAATGCTCTGCTACTACATCAAATTCGCTATCAGTTTCAATGGGTTTATCAAGGTTTTGAGCTAACCAATTCTCTACCGTAGGTGCGAAAGCATCAGCCAACAATTCCCGCAGCGCAGCCCGATCTCCCAAGGCTATACTCTCGCGCAGTTTTTCCTCCAATTCCGGTAACAATTTTAAGGTTATGCTGATCATATTTTCCTCTTGATTCGGCTTTTGTCTCGATTATATCCCAGACAGCTAGATAAAATTACCCCTAATTAAGCAATTATGTAGAATTAATTGCACATCACTCGGCATGGCGGTCTTCCATGCTGGCTAGTTGCATGCAGCAGGCGGGGATGCCCTCCTGCAAATATTAATCTGGGCAATTTTTGAGCGCCAAATTTAACATATCCATATGATACCATAATAAATATAGCGTTTCAGGTTTCTTTCATCCCTGGGGTCGAATTATGAGAGGTTGAGATGTATTTGGGATTCCGTGGTGGAGGCCCATCTCTTCCCCTGTTGTAAAAGCTGCTGCAAAAAATCCTCTCGAATTCACCCAAAACCCTTGACAAAAAAATGATTAAGCAGTAAAATAGAATCGTATTCAAGGAAGCCCAATTTTATGACGGTGATAACTCAACGCTTGACTGTAGAAGAGTATCTGCACTATGATGACGGCACAGATACGCTCTATGAATTAGTTAACGGAGAATTATGCGCTATGGCATTGGGAACTGGACGGCATGGTGAAATAGCTGATTTTATTAATACTCAGTTGCGGGGGGAAATTTCTAGAGTGGGACGGGAATGGGTATCTAAACAAATGGCGATTGGCGTTCAATCTCCACGGGGCGATCGCTGGGATACCGTTCGCATTCCCGATGTGGTGGTGATTGCTAAAGAACAATGGCGAAACTTACAAAACCGCGAAGCTGTAATTCGCCTTGATGAAGCGCCGCCGCTTTTAGTTGTGGAAGTAATCAGCGAATCAACTAAACGGGTTGATTATCGGGCGAAACGAGCCGAATATTCTGTGTTAAATATACCTGAATATTGGATTGTGGATTCATTTGAAGGGAAAATTACGATTTTTACGCTGGCGGAAGGTTGGTATGATGAAGCGGTTTTTACTGAGAGCGATCGGCTCATTTCTCCTACCTTCACGGAACTGAATTTAACGGTTAATCAAATTTTTCAAGGTGAGATTTAAGAACAGGCATTAATTAGGGGTTAAACAGGGGTCGGAACGGTTAAACAGGGGTCGGAAGGGGTTTCTACTCTAAAATTGAGAGCAGCGATATATCTTTATCGGTGGGTGAATATTGGGTTTTGATATACTGCTTCACCAGTGGTTTAATGGTAAAAAGGGTAGCTTGATTTGATTGTTGTTTATCAATCAAGTACCGTCGGATCAAAGATTGGAGCGAGTCGGGTAGATGACCGGGCAATAAGGGGATATACTGTCGCAATTTGGCGAGGGCAACTGGCTCGGACTCGCGAGCTAGGACAGACATAACCTGTTTTTCCAGCACCGACAAGCGATCGAATTGGCGATCGAGCTGACATTTGAGGTCATCGCACAAAAGCAGCGGCTCGTATTCCAATAGTTCGCCAACACAGCCACCAAATAAATCGTTAATCATGGTGGCGGCTATTTTTAACCAGGATGGGTTGCCGTGGTAGTAGTCAATTAGGGGGTTCCAGAAATCGCTTTCTGCTAAACCGTGCTGTTTCAGGAGGTTGGCAGCCGCTGCGGGTTCTAGTCCCGCCAAGTGAAGCGATCGACAGTGGTGGGTAGCGCTTTCTTGGTGGGCAATTTCCCTCGGTTGCTCGGAGCTAATTAGCACAAAGCAACTCTGATGAGAGACTTCTCCTATACTTCTGAAGAGTTCGGCATAATTTTCCGCTCCAGTTTGGTAGCGACCGGCAAATTCCCCCCGTCCGAACAACATCTGAATGTCATCGAGAACTACCAAACAACGATACTGGCGCAACAATTCCACGAGTTCGGAAAAGAGGTCATCTGGGTTGAGTTGGCGTAAGTCGCGAGATAAATTGCGATCGCGCTGGCTCCCCCTGGTGTCAACGCCACAGTTAGACAAAAACTGAATTAGCTTGGTTTCCAGTGCTGTCCGGGGTGGGGAAGTACGCAAACTCCGCCAGATAATACAGTCAAATTGATTTTTAACTCGTTCTACCAGCTTCCTTGCTAGGGTCGTTTTACCAATACCGCTACTCCCCAAAAGTGCCACAAGGCGACAGCGCTCCTGTACGAGCAATTTTTCTAACACTGTTAGTTCCTCAGTGCGTCCGTGGAAAACAGAGATATCCGGTGCTGCTCCTAAATCTTGAACTGCCGCCGCTGATAAGGCAGCACGAGATAGGATTGACGCATCTTGAAACTCTCCAGACATTTCATCATCAAATTGGTCTGGTAGTGCTGGGGGATGTAAATTTTTTGGGGAAATTTTGTTAGACTTTCCAAAAATTTTGCCTAAGTTCAGGACAAAAGAAAATCGCCATTTCCGTTCTAATGCCGATCGAAAATTGGCTTTATTCACTTCCTCCCCTAGGATACCTGAGAGTAAATGCCACAATTTGAAGCCAACTTCCTTAACGTATTTCTCAGAACGATGGTGGCGTTGTGCGATTTGCCGATATCGTTCATTTTCCCAAGCACCTCGCAATATAGCCTGTTGCAGGCTATCCAGGTGTTTGCCCGTCATCTTGAACACCAAATGGTCCGCAAACTCCAAGACTTCTTCAACATCCATAAGGTCAATAAAAGTCAGTATTCTAGCCTATTATAAACGAGCTAAACCTGACTTTTTCGGGCCGAGCCAGCCAAATCCAACTTTTTCGGGCCAAGTCGGACTGTAGAAATACGTACTTTATCCAACTTTTTCGGCCTAGACTAACCGGGCGGTTCTGCTTACTATAGAGTTGATGACCTCTAGTGCGGGACTTTGCATCTGGGGAGCTTCTATAGGCGAACCGTTTTGCCGCCCACCGCTCCTAAAAATCGCTTCTGCACGAGGGTCCGTAACCCGAGACAGATAACAGCCGCTTACTCATATTACTCGCGGCAGTCTCTTCCGAGACGGTAATAAACTCTGCCACAGCTTTCAACAACTTAATCTTAACCAGGAACTGAGAAAAGCTATATCTCTAGTCCCCAAGTTCACAACATCTTAGGTCGGGTGATTGGGGGGTCTCAGTCCTAGGTAGGCTCACTCCTTTCGTGGCAGACAATTGAATCAAACATCTGTCAGGGTAAATTCCATATCACCTGACAAAGGGAAACCTACCATGCCTATAATCTGGATAATCATAATCGGAGGAATAGTTTATTTTGGAACAACTGGTCAATTAAATGTTGGTTCCGAAACGTCTAAACCTCCCTCTCCAACTCCGACTCCAACTTCGTCTCCGACTCCGCCTCCGCCTTCCGATAATCCCTATCCCGATGCTCCCGGTGGTCCCGAACCTTTGACAACATTAGGCGCAGTTATGGGAGCAGGCGGTCTAGTTTTGCTCAAAAAACGCCGGAGCGAAAAAGATAAGTTAGCGTAACAGGCAAACTCCATATCACCTGACAAGGGGAAACCTACTATGCAGTTTATACTCCCACTCATCCCAATCGTAGTAATTTGGCTTCTAACAACTACCCAATTAAATGACGGTTCCGAACCGTCTAAACCTCCCTCTCCAACTCCGACTCCAACTTCGTCTCCGACTCCGCCTCCGCCTTCCAATGATCCCTATCCCGATGCTCCCGGTGGTCCCGAACCTTTGACAACATTAGGCTCAGTTATAGGAGCAGGCGGTCTAGTTTTGCTCAAAAAACGCCGGAGCGAAAAAGATAAGTTTTCAAAAGGGGAAAGCCTACCATGAAAACCAGAAAAATCAAAACTAAATCCACCGGAAAAGCTGTGGCTAAAGTTGCTGGATTGCTTTTTTGTACTAGCCTTTTTGGGCTGACGTTGGCGGCTCCATCTAAAGCGCAACAGTTTGTTCTAGGTGACTCATCGACATCAAGCCATATAATGTATCTCAGTTCCGGAGGATATAGAATAAGTAGGGTTAGATCCGGAGCAATAAATAGGAATTATTGGGCTTGGATTAGTTACCCAGGAACAAGTAAGAATTATTGGGCTGTTCCCGAACCTTTGACAACATTAGGCTCGGTTATGGGAGCAGGCGGCTTAGTCTGGCTCAAAAAACGCCGGAGCGAAAAAGATAAGTTAGCGTAACGCTAAAACCCTAGAAATGAGACTTCCTATCAAGCTGTGATGCACTGGCAGAAAACGCCGGTGCATTCTTTTGCGCAAGGCGGGACAAATTCGAGATTATTGAGCTATCTCATTTTTAATCAAATTGCAAAAATCAATAAAAACCTTAAAACTCGGTAAATGCGGTGATTCATCTACTCTTTTTATAAGCTGCTGAAGATAATATTTTTCCTGCACATCACCAGGATGGTTTTTTGTATATCTTCTCCCTTTTGCCTCAAATATTGCTTTTAGATAAATTTGATGAAATTCGGCGTGATTATAATCAGATTTGTAATTACCCATTAGCTCTGGGTCGTTTAACGAAACATCATAATACTTAACATAGTCCGATAAATCTCCTGCCAGAGGCTGTCTAGAGTCGAATATTTTCCGATTCCCCAGAAACCAGGTTTCAATACAACGATTTTGAATAATCAAAATTAACTTAGTCTGCCCTAAATTTTGCCATAAGCCTTCCCGACTGATAAAATCGTTAATTTCTTGTTTTTTGCTGGATACATCATCTTCCTCTGCATCAATACAAACCACCAAATATCCATATTTGCCCGTTTTCTGAATTCTTTCTATAGCATCAGGAATATACTCATAGATAATCGAAGGATATCCATGAGCGCTAATTAAAAAATAGTTTTTCTCCTGAGCTTGCTCATATTGCTTTACTTCTTGAAGTTCAGGGAGCAGATGCTGCAACCAAGACCGATAAACTTTTTTCTCTGTACTTCTTCCTTCCAGCAGAAAATAAATATTCATTCCTCTTCTAGCCCTTCAGGATAATCTTCCAGAATATTGATTAAATCAATAAAAGCCTTATGGCGTGATTTGGAAATTCCAAAATCTTCAGCTTCTTTCACCTTAACCACACCACCCTTGCGAGTGACGATTTTCCAGTGCTGGGGGGGGATATTGTTAATAATATAAGGATGATGACTGGTTATAATGAATTGCACATTGTCTTGATTCTCTAAAATTATTTCTGTCATGCTTTCAATGCAATTCACTCCCAGACTATTTTCAAATTCATCTAGGAGAATCACGCTTCCTGGCGGACATAAATAAAGTTCGCTGATATACATCAAGGTTTTCATCATCCCTGAAGATATATTAGGCTGTTGAATGGGTTCGTTGATTCCTTTTTCCTTGATGTTTACCCAGAGAAGTTGAGAATCCATGAAATTAGAGGTAAAAAAATCATACCAGTTTCTCGGATGCTCGATTCTAACATCTTCTATTAAATTAAATATTTCAATAAATCGCTTTTTGATTTTTTGAAATATCTCAGGAAAATATCTATATACCAAAACCAGTTTAATTAACAAATGAAGTTGACTATTTTGAATTTCAGTTAACGATAGATTTTTATACCTGTTAATTACATCGTTGGATAGCAATGGATAGGCTCTAATTTGTTCATCATTAAAAAAATCAGATGGCGGTTTGGCTCTGATAATTTTCTCAATTTCCGCCGCCGCCATACCAATATCTTCTTCTTGCTTCAGCAAATAAATTGCACTGGTATCTGGGGATAATTTGGGTGTTTTTGTGCCTTTAAAAACTATTTGTTCTGCTGTCCTATTTACCAGCAAAACATCATCTTTATAGAGCTTTTCAAACAAAATGTGAAATCGCTGTTTAGGCGACTCTAATTTAAAGTCACCAAAACTCAATGATTTTTGGGGTTCAAATTCCCCCTCCCAGCGATATAAGATTCCCTCGTTGTTCAAAAACTCTACATTCCATTTAACTCCATTTAAAGAATGACCTTGGGCAATTAGTTTTAAAGCATAAATTGCCCGTAAAATTTGAGTTTTTCCGGCTCCAGATATGCCCACGAGTAAAGTGGGATTATCTGTCAAATAAAAAGGTTCTAGTTTCCACTCAGAATTATCTTGACACTCTAATCTTTTAATTTTCATAATTTATGGGTTTTTCCATATTGTAGCCAGGGACGAATTGAGGACATTTGGGTAGTCACTTTCGGACAAAAGGCAGGCAATTGCTAAATTATGACTTGGGCAGGATTACCTTAAAATGTCAAGGTATAACAGTGATTAGAGCAAAGTCAATTAATTGCAACAATTCTTAATCTTTGGCTCTGGCGGCGGACTATTCGTAATCGCCCCTAAAGGGTTTACTATAAACTCTTGTTCTTTGTCCGACTGAAACCGGGGACGAAGCGGCTCAGAAACCGGGTTTCTTGCGGGATACCTCCGTTGAGGTACGAGATATCTCGTTTAAGAAACCCGGTTTCTCTCCCCCGGTTTCTGGACTAAAAACCAATTAGTGATTGTTGTCGGTGACATTTACAACCAATACTTAAGGTAATCCGAAACTTCTTCAAAGTCCCTCTCCCGCTCTGGGAGAGGGATTTAGGGTGAGGGCTGTATTGCCTCTGGGTGAAAAAGGCTGTACCTTATCAACAACCTGGTCGCAATTATTCAAATACCGCAACATAAACAACCCTAGCATTTTCTAAAATTTCTTGCCGCCGCAGCCAATTATGGCTTGGCTCTATGGATTTCTTGGTGACTAAATCTACTGAGCGTCCAAAAATTGTTTCTAACTCCCGCTTCATGCGCACGAATTCCAGCAATCCCCAAGGAGCATTATGGAGAAAATTTACCTTACCATCACATCCACATCGCTATCAACCCGGAAATCTGGGCGCAAGACTGAACCAAATAAATAAAACTCTGCCATTTGCTAGCGGAGGCAAAAATCGGCTATTTGTGGTTTGGTTGTGAAAGTTGAATTTGTATTGGTTGTTGCAATTCTTCATCACCTCACTTATTGGGCAACAAGAAAGGACGCGGCCCAGCCGCGTCCTCGGGGTTAACTAACGATCGCTATCAATGAACGGATTAGCGATTTAAGGATTCTTCCAGCTTGGCGATGTCGAGCAGGGTCTTCATCACGGAGTCTGGGTTCAAGCTGATGGAGTCGATACCCAGTTCCACCAAGAAACGAGCGAATTCGGGATAGTCGGAAGGTGCTTGTCCGCAGATACCAATCTTGCGGCCAGTTTTCTTCGCGGTCTCGATAACCATCTTGACCATCGTCTTGACGGCTTCGTTACGTTCGTCGAAGATGTGAGCGACCAGAGCGGAGTCACGATCGAGCCCGAGGGTGAGCTGAGTCAAGTCATTAGAACCGATGGAGAAACCATCAAAGACTTGGGCGAATTCTTCAGCCAGAATCACGTTGCTGGGAATTTCGCACATTACGTAAACTTCCAAGCCATTTTCGCCACGCTTCAGGCCATATTTTTCCATTGTGGCCAACACTTTGCGACCTTCTTCGGGAGTGCGGCAGAAAGGAATCATGGGAATCACGTTAACCAGACCCATTTCATCACGTACCCGCTTCAGGGCCACACATTCTAACCCGTAGGCTTCGGCGTATTTTTCATCATAGTAACGAGAAGCACCACGCCAGCCAATCATCGGGTTTTCTTCTTTGGGCTCGAAAGTTTTGCCACCGAGGAGGTTGGCATATTCGTTGCTCTTGAAGTCGGACATCCGCACCACAACTGGGTTGGGATAGAAAGCCGCCGCGATCGTGCCGATACCTTGGGCCAACTTATCTACAAAGAAGTCGGGCTTATTGGTATAAAGTTTGGTCAGTTCGGCGATTTCCTTCTTCACCGATTGATCTTCCAGGCTGTCGAAATTCAACAGCGCCAAGGGGTGAGCCTTAATGTGGTTGGCGATGATGAACTCAAAGCGGGCCAAGCCAACGCCATCGCAAGGAATAGCTGACAGACCGAAGGCTTCTTCTGGGTTGCCCACGTTCATCAAAATCTTGGTCTTAGTGCGGGGCAAATTATCGATTTGGGTTTCGAGGATTTCAAAAGGCACCAAACCTTCATAAATTTTCCCTTCTTCCCCTTCTGAGCAGGAAACGGTCACATCTTGACCATTTTTGATATCATCTGTGGCTGTACCGCAACCGACGATCGCGGGGATACCCATTTCGCGAGCGATGATCGCTGCGTGGCAAGTCCGTCCGCCTTGGTTAGTGACGATCGCGCTCGCCTTCTTCATAATCGGTTCCCAGTCCGGGTCAGTCTTGTTCGTCACCAAGACTTCGCCTTCTTGGAACTCATCGATTTTCTGCACTTCCATAATCACGCGGGCTTTGCCTTGGCCAATCATTTCGCCCACGGCGCGACCTGTCACCAGCACATTTCCAGTGCCTTGCAGTTTGTAGTTGCGGATGACGCTGCCAGATTTTTGAGATTGTACAGTTTCTGGACGAGCTTGGACGATAAAGAGGTCGCCACTCTGACCATCTTTTGCCCATTCGATGTCCATCGGAGTGGGAACGCCACGCACTTGGGTGTAGTGGTCTTCAATAATGCAAGCCCACTCGCCCAGCTTCAGAATTTCATCATCAGTGATGCAATATTTATTCCGTTCCGGTTCTGACACGGGGACGTTTTTCGTCAGTTTGCCGCCGCCCACATCATAAATCATCTTGATTTCTTTGCTGCCCAGGCGCTTTTCCAAAATGGGGCGCTTGCCTTCTTTCAGAGTGGGCTTGAACACAAAATATTCATCCGGGTTGACAGCGCCTTGCACCACGTTTTCGCCCAAACCGTAGGCGCCGGTAATCAAAGCCGCATTTTTGAACCCGCTTTCCGTGTCGATGGAGAACATCACGCCGGAGCTAGCCAAATCGGAACGTACCATCTTTTGTACGCCCACAGATAGAGCTACCTCAAAGTGGTCGAAACCTTTGATGGTGCGGTAAGAAATAGCGCGGTCTGTGAAGATAGAGGCGAAGCACTTGTGGCAAGAATCCAGAACGCTCTTGACACCGTGGACGTTCAGGTAGGTTTCTTGCTGTCCCGCAAAACTGGCATCTGGCAGGTCTTCGGCGGTAGCGGAAGAACGCACGGCTACGTCTAGGTCACTGCTGTAGCGTTTGCATTCTTCTTGATACTCGGCACCGAGGCGCATGCAGAATTCTGCATCATTACCGTAGCGCTCGCACAGCTTTAAGTAGGCAGCGGCGATCGCATCATCCAATTCTTTCGGGAATGGCGTATTGAGAACTAAACTACGCGCCTGCTTGCCCCGCTGCCGTAAGTTGTCCAGATTCTCTACATCCAGGTCAGCAAATAGTGCCCGCAGTTTCGGCTGTAATCCAGCTTTTTCTATAAAGTAGCGGTACGCATAGGCTGTGGTCGCAAAACCGGTGGGGACGCTTACTCCTTTAGGAGTGAGCTGCTGAATCATTTCACCCAACGATGCGTTTTTGCCGCCCACTAGAGGGATATCCGCGATTCCTACTTCCTCGAACCACAGGACAAATGCTTTTTCTTTGGCGCTTTGAGGGGTTTTTTCAGGTGCTGTCGTAACCATAATTTCTGTCCTTGTCAACCTTTCGGTTTTTTCTATTCAGCATTTACCTTCTAATACTCTACCAAGTTTTTTGCGATTAGCTCCGTTCTTTAGATTTTTTTATGATTTCTCCCCAGAGATTGATTCCTTTTTCCCCCTTTGTTTAGATATTTATCTCAATCATTAAAACAATATATATTTTGCCCAATTTGGACTTTTATTCTTGTTATAATAGAAAGTCTGTATAAAAATAGCTAGATGCAGATTTAGCTGGTTAGTCAACAAAATAGTTGTTTATTTCCGGAAGTTTAAAACCACAAATTTGTTGTTTATTGGCAGGGAATTATCCCGATGCCAAGGGCAGAAGAAAAAATAAGTTTGGGGTGGACCGCCACCAGTGCTGGCCCAGTCATCTAACCCTCTTTAGTTCAGCCTCAGCTCATATTACCCCAGCCCGGAGGCAAGGCGCGGTAGTCTAGCCTACAATCAAATCTCAGTTGCTCAAATTCATTGCTAACCCATTCGTCAATCAAGAGGATTGCCACGTGACCCCAGAAACCCTTGTGAAAAACCCATCGGGCTCCGAGAATGCTCTGAGCGGTGAGCCCTTTAACCGGGATGAGTTCGACGCCGCCGTAATGTCCACCTATGGGCGCTTTCCCATCGCCCTGGAAAAAGGGGACCTGTGTCGCGTCTGGGATACGGAAGGAAAAGAATATCTGGATTTCGTTGCGGGAATCGCTACCTGCACTTTAGGGCACGCTCACCCCGCCTTGGTAGCAGCGGTGACGCGGCAAATTCAGACCCTGCACCATGTTTCTAATCTCTACTACATCCGCCCCCAAGGCGACCTCGCCAAGTGGCTGGTGGACCATTCCTGTGCCGATCGGGTGTTCTTCTGCAACTCCGGCGCCGAAGCCAACGAAGGGGCCATTAAACTCGCCCGCAAATATGCCCATACAGTATTAAATATAGAAGAGCCTGTCATCTTAACCGCTCACGCCAGTTTCCACGGACGCACCCTGGCGGCAATTACGGCTACGGGCCAACCCAAGTATCACAAGAACTTTCACCCCCTGGTCCCCGGATTTAACTACGTACCTTATAACGATATCGAGGCAGTGAAAGCCACCATTGCCGAACTCGATGGCGGTGGCAAACGGCGGGTAGCCGCAATTATCCTAGAACCTCTACAAGGAGAAGGCGGCGTCCGTCCGGGGGACCCCAGCTATTTCCAGGAATTGCGCCGCCTGTGCGACCAAACCGGCATCCTCCTGATGCTCGATGAAGTGCAAATCGGGATGGGCCGCAGTGGCAAAATGTGGGGATATGAAAATTTGGGCATAGAGCCAGATGTGTTCACCTCCGCCAAAGGTTTGGGGGGAGGCATCCCCATTGGCGCCCTCCTGTGCAAATCTTTTTGTGACGTATTCCAGCCAGGAGACCACGCCAGCACCTTTGGCGGCAATCCTTTTGCCTGTGCTACCGCTCTCACCGTGTGCCAAACTGTGGAAAAAGATAATTTGGTGGCAAATGCAGCGGACCGAGGAGAGCAGTTGCGCGCCGGTTTGCGGGCCATAGGTGCCAAATACCCCGACCAAATTACTGATGTGCGGGGGTGGGGACTGTTGTCCGGCTTGGAATTAAACGCCGATATGGAGATAGGGGCGATCGATATTGTCAAAGCCGCCATGAATCAAGGCTTGCTCCTCGTCCCCGCCGGTCCCAAAGTGATTCGCTTCGTCCCCCCCCTAGTCGTCACCGCCGCCGAAATTGACCAAGCTCTGACTCTTTTTGAAGCAGCAGTAGCCAGTCTGTTGTAACAGATAGCGTTCCTAGTTGGGCTTTAGCCAAAAAAACCACACCAAGACTGGAGGCAGTTACCCGGTTTCTCTGCCGCCGGTTAGTCCAGAAACCGGGTTTCTTCACCAGGTCTCGGTTAACATACCAAGATTGGAGGCAGAAACCCGGTTTTTAGGTCGCAAAATATCTGCCAAATTGGCCACACCTCAGCCAAATTAATTGCTCTGAAATATAGGATGGAGATATCTCAAGTGAAAGCCCGTGGGGCGTGGAAATAGCTTGGCCATCTCCGGGCGCCAGTGAGGGCAATTTCAGGAAGGTGTGATGAGAATAACAGAGGTGTGATGAAAGGGAACGTAGGGAGCAAGGAAGGTGCGGAACCAAACGCCTCAGCGGACTGGCTGGCTGTCGCCCAGCTTTTGACTGCTAGTCAGAGTGATATCAGTCAGGCTGCAGAACTAAGCCAAGCATTTGAACCCCTTAGTTTTCATTTAGGGGACGTGCTGAGTGATGTGGGGTCTGACCCATCAGATAAAAACACTCAATCCCAATCTATTAAGAGTGATTTTTATATCATCTGCTCTGGGCGGGTGCGGCTGGTTGTATTTGATGCCGAAAGACAGCAAGAAGTGACAGCCTTAGTGTTGGAAGCAGGCGATACCTTTGGCGCGGACTCTCTATTCTGCCATCATCCCCTCCCTTACCGCGCCGTAGCAGCCACAGCCGTTGCGGTGGCTCGGATAGAACCGGGCAAACTCCAGCAGTATTTGCAGCGACTGCCAAATCTGCAAAATCACCTGCTCTCAGTTGTCAGCAAGCGACAGTATTTGATATTCTTCAAAACCCTAACAGATTTGCGCCGCTGCTCCAGCCTCCAACTGGAGGGACTTTTGCCTTATTTGACGCCGCTGCGTATTTCCGCTGGCGAATTTCTGTCAGTGCGGACTCCAGCGGAAAAAGGCAGGTTTTGGCTGGTTAGTGGGCAAATCTCGCACCAGGGGGAAAACTCCCAACCGCTAGCGTCGGGAACTCGCTGGGGCTATCCAGACAGTACACCAAGAGACTGGGTGGCGGCCACAGATTTGCTCGTCGTTTCCATCCCTGCTTCCATCCCTGCTTCCATCCCGGAAAGGGTTGGGGGTGAATTTCCTGGACACCAGCCGCCTCACTATCAATTTTCCCACAACCCAGAAACCGGGGTTCCCATCCAACCACCTCGAGTAGAAAACCCGCCTTCTGTTGACTTTCCCAAACCGGCTATCCGACGTTTCCTAGATTTTCTGGCGAGATATCCCTTTCTTGAGCAGCAGAGTTCTTCTGATTGTGGTGCGGCTTGTTTGGCGATGATTAGCCAATATTGGGGAAAGCGATTTACCCTCAACTACCTGCGGGAGCTGGCGGGTGTGGGCCGATCGGGCGCTTCCCTCACCGGAGGGCTCGCCAAAGCCGCAGAAAGCCTGGGATTCCACGCCGTACCGGTGCGAGCAACTCTTCCCAAACTAGAAGAGCGGCACAACCCCTGGATAGCTCACTGGGAGGGCGTTCACTATATCGTTGTTTACCGCTGTTTTGGTCAGCGCCTCCTCATTGCTGACCCAGCCATAGGCAGACGCTCCATCTCGCGGCAAGAATTTGTGGCCAAGTGGAGCGGCTACGCGCTGCTGCTCGATCCCACGGATCGCCTGCAAGAGGCTGAATCTCAGAAAATCTCCCTGAGCCGGTTTGCCAGCGCCCTTGCGCCTTACCGCTCCCTGATTGGGCAAATTATCTTTGCCTCCCTGCTGATTCAGGCTTTTGGCGTCGTCACCCCCCTATTCACCCAAATCATTCTCGATAAAGTGGTGGTCAACAAAAGTTTGACCACCTTAAATGTTTTTGCCCTGGGGTTGGTGCTGTTTGGGGTGTGGAGTACCGGCTTAACCGCCACCCGACAGTACCTGCTGGACTATTTCTCCAACCGCTTTGACCTCACCCTGATTGGCGGCTTTATCAGCCACACTCTGACTCTACCTCTGAAGTTTTTTGAATCCCGCCGGGTGGGAGACATCATCACCCGTGTTCAGGAAAACCAGAAAATCCAGCAATTTCTCACTCGCCAAGTGGTTCTGGCTTGGCTGGATATGCTGATGGGGGCGGCTTATCTGGGGCTGATGGCTTACTACAACTGGCAACTGACTGTGCTGGTGTTGGCTCTGATTCCTCCGATCGCCATCTTAACTTTGGTGGCGACTCCCCTGTTGCGGCGGGTGTCCCGGGATGTTTTTAATGAAGAAGCCAGTCAAAACTCCTTGCTGGTGGAGATGCTCACCGGCGTTAGCACGGTGAAGGCGGCGGCTGCAGAGCGAGAAATCCGCTGGCGCTGGGAACATCAATTTACCAGCGCCCTGAATGCACGGTTTCGCGGCCAAAAACTGGCCAACTTCCTGCAAGCCGCTGGCGGCTCGATCAATAGCTTGGGGAGTACGGCTTTGCTGTGGTACGGAGCCACCCTGGTGATTCAAGACCAGCTCACCATTGGCCAGTTTGTGGCCTTCAACATGATGATTAGCAAGGTCATCAGCCCCGTGCTGTCGGTGGTGAATCTGTGGGACCAAATGCAAGAAGTGTCGATTTCGGTGGAGCGGCTGAATGATGTTTTTGAAGCGCAGCCGGAAGAGATTCCCGGACAGCCGATGCTGAATTTGCCCCGGTTGCGGGGGGAAGTGCGGTTCGAGAATGTCACCTTCAGCTATAGCCCACAGCAGGAGCGCAATACGTTACAAAATATTTCCTTTACGGCGCTGCCGGGACAAACCATTGCTATTGTCGGTCGCAGCGGTTCGGGAAAGAGTACCTTGGTCAGCATGCTGCAAATTCTGTACCGCCCAGATTCGGGCCGCATCCAGATTGATGGGCACGATATCCGCCTGGTTTCTCCCCAATCCCTGCGATCGCAAATGGGTGTGGTGCCGCAAGAATGCTTCTTGTTTTCTGGAACGGTTCTGGAGAATATTACCTTATACCGGCCTGAATTCACCCTGGAGCAAGTCACCGAGGTGGCCAAACTGGCGGAGGCGCACGCTTTTATTCAGGATATGCCTTTAGGATACAACACCAAGGTGGGCGAGCGGGGTTCTATGCTTTCTGGCGGACAGCGACAGCGGATTGCGATCGCCCGCGCTTTGTTGGGAGACCCGAGGATTTTGGTGCTGGATGAGGCGACGAGTTCTCTGGATACGGAATCAGAACGGAGATTCCAGCAGAATTTGGAGCGTTTATCGCGGGACCGCACGACTTTTATTATTGCCCACCGGCTCAGCACCGTGCGCAACGCGGACAGCATTCTGGTGCTGGACAGGGGGATTTTGGTGGAGCAAGGGACTCACGAGGAGCTGATGAAACGGCGAGGTTTGTACTGTCACTTGGCGCAGCAGCAATTGGACCTGTAATTTTACAGAAACTTCGCCCGACGGTTGCACTTTGAAGGGCTTTGTCCCAAGAATAATAACCCCACCCCCCTCGCCGTGAACGGAGAGGGGGGTTTCATATTAAATCCCGCTTTTATCAGCGTGCTACATCTGGGGCGATCGTCCGTTTTTGTCACTTCTTTAGTCGCATAACTTGGGGCAATTTAGCCATTTGTTCCGGCTATAGCTGCCAAAATGGCTAAATTACAAAATACTCACCTGCAATCTAAATTAAAAATTAAAAAATTAATTTAATTAATTTGGGAAATACCAGGGATTGGGCGCATAATTTGGGTCACTTTATCACCAATAAGAATATAGGGGGGAGTGCTGCCTCTGGGCACAGGCATTTCCCCCCCCGAACCAAGAAGAACGTACATCGGACCATTTGACTTGAAACATGAAACTGCTAAAATCGCCCATCTCTGCTGTCACCCTTGACTCAGGCTGGGGTGACTCGTCTAACCCTAATCGTTGCACTGCTATCCTAATGGGATTTATACCTATTTCAATTGAAATGGTACTCATGCTGGGGGGTGAAATACCGCAGATTTAACAGCGGCAAGATGAGATTTCAGCCCCAGAGTATAATTTCTTAACAGCGCCAGGTCAAGAAACTAAGTTTAATGAAAAAACACAGTTGCTAACTTGGGCTATTTTCGCCATACAATTGACAAAACTGCTTTTTCTAAAACAGCTTCATCAAAATTTAAAAAAAGTACCACTCAGTTAAATTGCAGCATTTAATTTTAAAGATTCAGTAAAGTTTGCCACAAAAACTTTATTTTTAAACCCCAAAAAAGTATATTTGGTTTAGGCAATTCACGGAGAAGCGTAGGGTGGGCAATGCCCCCCAGAAATCTCCACCAGGAGGATAAATTGAAAAGGTGGGCATTGCCCACCCTACAGAAACTGAGTTCGCGGGAATAAAGAATTATGAATGAAGGAAGAGTAGGAGATTATGAAGACTAGCTTCCGAAATCGTTTCGTAGCTGCCAGTCCTTTGGGGGCAGCGCCAGCAGATATTTCTAGTCAGGAAGACCCCAGTGATGAGGGCATTCTGGATGAGCCAGATGCAGCCGTTGGGCGCCCTATGCAGAACCTCGGAAATACCCGGTTTCTGAACCTTGACAACGATTTTTGTGCCGATGCTTCTGAAGAAGGAGCTTCGATTTATGGGGGTATCGCTTCTGCGGTACATACACCCCAGATACCGGCTTTTTTGCCAGAGCAATCTCCGCCAGAAACTCCCCAGAAAGCAGCGTCACCGGTGGGGTGGTCGCCCTCACTGCAAAGTGTGCTGGACGAGCCACCCTCGTATTTTGCCTTTCGGGTGATGGTGGGGGGTATGGCGTTCTGCGCCGCTTTTGCCGTTTGGGCGTGGGTGGGACAAATAGAAGAGGTGGGACAAGCTCGTGGACAGTTGGTGCCTCAAGGGGAGGTGTACAAAATTAACCCGGTGGAGCTGGGGAAGGTGGCGAATGTGCCGGTTAAGGAAGGTGAGCCGGTGAAGGCGGGCGCTGTCCTGGTGGAACTGGACACGCAAATGGCTAATGGTGAGGTTCAGCGTCTGGAGGAGCAGCTAAAGTCTTATGCGGTGGAGTTGAGCCAGAAGCAAACCCTGCGGGAAAAAGCGCTTCTGGAAGCTGGCACTCGGGAGGCGATCGCCCAGGCGGAAATTGCGGCTCAAAAGGCGGCGCTGGCGGCGGCTGAGGAAAAAGCTGCCACAACGGCGCAACTACTTGACCAACTGGACTCGCAAGCGGCGGCGCATCAAGCTCGGATCGATCGGCTACAACCCCTCCTGGCGGCGAACCAAGAACTACAGACGCAACTCCAGGCGGAGGCAAAAGCGGCGTCGGCGCGATTGCACCGCCTAGAACCCCTAGCTGGCACTAATGAGGAATTGCAGGCGCAACTACAGGCGGATGTTGACGCGGCTCAGGAGCGGGTTGAGCGGTTAAAACCTCTGGTGGAACAGGGGGCGATCGCCAAAGACCTGCTCGACCAAGCAGAGCAAACCCTGCGCGATCGTATCAGCGCCATTACCAAAAATGAATTACAAGAGGGGACGAGTTTCAAAGAACAGATATTTCAAGCCGAGCAATCTCTGTCCCAGGCGACGCGAGCGATTACCCAAAGTCAGTTGCAAGAGGGGACGAATCTCAAGGAACAGCTATTTCAAGCCGAGCAAGCTTGGCGCGACAGCCAGCGGTCGATGACTCAAACAGAGGGTGAAGCTGAGCAAGCGAAAGCGGAAGCTGACAGGCTGAGTGCGATGCTGTTGAGCAAAGAAGCCGAGGCGCGACGGACTCAAATCGAGTCCCAACAGCAAATTCAGCAGCTAGAAGTTGAGCTGACGCAGTTCAAAGCGAAAATTGCCGAGACGCAAACCCTGCTGAGCAGCGCTAAGGCCAAGTTAAAGGACAGATTTTTGACAGCACCGGTGGATGGAGTGCTGCTGTCGCTGAATGTCACCAAACCTGGGGAGGTGGTACAACCGGGACAAACGGTGGCGGAGATGGCGCCAATGGATGCGCCACTGGTGCTGAAAGCCAGTTTGCCCAATCCAGAGGCGGGTTTTGTCAAGACCGGTATGGATGTGAAGGTGAAATTTGACGCTTATCCTTATCAGGATTATGGCGTTGTTCAGGGGACGGTGACTGCCATCTCGCCGGATGCCAAACCGGATGAGAAGTTGGGCGCTGTTTACCGAGTGGAAGTGAGTTTGGCGCCTGAGAGTCTGAAAGGCGCTGGCAAAACGGTTGTTTTTAAGGCGGGTCAAACCGCCTCTGCAGATATTGTCATCCGCCGCCGCCGCATTGCGGATGTGTTGCTTGACCCCATCAAGAAACTGCAAAAGGGCGGTATTGATTTATAGAACTCCGTTGAATAATCAGGGAAATTTATCATGTCTCAGCTATTCTCGATCAAAAAAGTCGAAAAGTCCATTTCTGCCGAGCAAATTCAGCAGATAGTGGGAGCTATCCAGGAACGGAAGTATTCTTGGGCTTGTGTTTTGATGCTGCGCAGCGCCGGTCACAACCCTTTGCAGTACATTCCTTACCGGACTTACAACCGGCTGCGCAAGCAAAACGAGCCGGTTACGCAGTCAGATCAGGAGGAGTTCACCAGCCCATCTCGCAATCTCATGTCTCCCCGCCGCTACTGCTAAGTACCGATTCAGTTCTCACTAAAAGAGCTACCGCGATCGCGAGGTGGGTTGAGGAGGTGATTTGGGAAAGCCGGTGCCCCGATGTAACTGCCTTTACAGAAACTTCACAATTTAACTTTGGCTGGCTGCCTGATTTCAAGTTTTGATCCAGGCAGCTTTTTTTTGATAATAACTGCCCAAAAATCTGCCAGAATGGCAAATATTGCTTGACATTTACAGATGTTTTCTCCCTGCCAAAATGGCCAATATAGATAAAAATAGTTATAGCTAAGTAGGTCAACCTAAAAAAACACCAGATCTAGATAGTAGGGTGGGCAGTGCCTGAAGGAATCAGCACTCTTCATCACCAGTAGCAGTATTAGGCACTGCCCACCCTACAGAATCTGATTTTATTTCAGGTTTAATTATGTGGATTTACTTAGTGCATCTAAAAAAAATCTGCCAAAATGACCAATATTGCTTGACATTAGTAAAAATTTTAGCTATTACTCCCAATCAATCCAAAAATATTAGCGGCAAATATTTGGGGTAAAAAATCAAAAATATTTGCCGATTTTTTATAAAAAAGAGTCTGAAAGCGAAGCAGAATAAGAGGTTTATGGATTTCCAACAAAAATGCCAAAATGGCAAAAAACCCTAGACAGAGAGAGAAAAGCTGTGTATTCTATATATATAGACAAAGGGCAGCCACAAAAAATGGATATCGCCTAAAAGTCAATTGAAGAATCAAGGAGACTGTGATGATTATTCGCGATTTAGAACAACTGGAAGTCGTTTCTGAAGAAACCCAAGTTGAAGGTGCGGGAAATGCTTTTGCTGGTGCAGGAGCGCTGTCATCTGCATATGGTTGGAATAGCTTCACCAACACATCCGCATCCACCATCACCCAAACCACTAACTATTCCTCTTTCTCCGGTTCTGGCTCCAGTTCCGCTGCCTCTTCCAACAACTACTACTACGGCTACTACGGCTATTACTGGTAAGCAGCGAGCTAGGTTTTGATAAATCGCTCCCTGCTTGACGAAATGAGCGATTTATCAGGCCAAAAACTAGACCTAACATATTTGTCTGATTCCATATTTCTGTAATTCTCAGGAGACTGTGATGATTATTCGCGATTTAGAACAACTGGAAGTCGTTTCTGAAGAAACCCAAGTTGAAGGCGGTTATGGAAATGCTTTTGCTAATGCAGGAGCCCTGTCATCTGCATATGGTTGGAATAGCTTCACCAACACATCCGCATCCACCATCACCCAAACCACCGACTATTCCTCATTCTCTGGTTCTGGCTCCAGCTCCGCTGCCGCTTCCAACAGCTACTACTATTACGGCTACTACCCCTATTACTACTAAGATTTTAGCTGTTGATAAATCGCTACCTGATTGACGCAGTGAGCGATTTACCAGGCAAATCAAGGGTCATAGCTATTGATTGGGTGCTGACAATCAGGGGATAATTTGCCTATCAGTGGCTAAGATGTGCGCCAGGGAAAATAGTGTCAGGAAGCTAGGGGGATAAGGTATCAATTAGATATCAAAACTCCCTAGCTAAAACTATCTAACAGGAGAAAAGCAATGAGCTTAGGAATTAAGGATCTAGACTACTGCGAAAGTGTTCTTCCCAGTAGGGAAGTCAACGGCGGACTTCTAGTTTCAGCCGCCGCTGATGCTAGTGCTAGTGTCGCATCTAGTGTGGGTGTTCGGGTGTATGCTTATTACGGCAATGGTAACACCAGTTATGGGGTGTCCAGCGCTATTGCTGGCTCTTACAGTCAGGGAGTAGCTAGCGCTTACGGTGTGGGTTTTATTGCATCTGCCTCAGCGGGTACGCATTCTAGCGCTTATACATACGTTTGAAAGGGAGCATCCCGTTAAAGCAAAGACTGTCACCCTCACCCCCCTAACCCCCCTCTCCCGCCCTGGGAGAGGGGGGAAAATCAAGAATTCTCCCCTCTCCCCTTGTGGGAGAGGGGTTGGGGGTGAGGGGCTAAATTTTATTAACTAAAAATGCTTACTTTAATGTGAATGTAACTAAAAATTATGTCAGGGTAAAACAATCCTACTGAATTTTTTTGATTTTGCGTTTTTTTCAGAAAATTTCCCAAAACTCAACCGGCAGCATCAGAGAGAAAATAAAGCTATGATTAATCTGTCTAGAGCCTCCATTGCTCCAAATGACGTGCTTGCCTTGCTGAAAAAAGACATCCAATTCAAGGAAATCTCTCAGAGAATACTGCACCAAAAACTTATAGAAAAGGTGGCACAGGAAAGAGGTATTACCGTTACTCCCGAAGAAATTGAGGCGGAGGCGAATCGCCAACGCTGTGAAAAGCGTTTGCAGAGGGCTTCCGACACCCTCGCTTGGCTAGCGGACCAAATGATGACGGCGGATGACTGGGAGGCGGGGATTCGCGATCGCCTGCTGGCGAAAAAACTGGCTGATTATCTGTTTGCCAAGGAAGTGGAAAAGTTTTTCGCCCAAAACCGGCTAGATTTTGAGGAAGTCTTGCTCTATCAAATTCAGGTGCGAGATGAAAAGCTGGCGAGAGAAATCTACTATGAAATAGAAAATCAGGAAATCAGTTTTTATCAAGCAGCTCGCCTTTATGATCTAGATGAGCGCCGCCGCCTGCAGTGCGGTTATGAAGGTAAGCTGTGTCGGTGGGGGATGAAACCCGCGATCGCGGCTGTGGTATTTACCGCCACCCTAGGACAGCCGATCGGTCCGCTGCGCACAGAACAAGGGTATCACCTGCTGATGGTTGAGGAGTTCATCCCCGCTGAGTTAACCCCAGAAAAGTATCAAGAGATACTTAATCGTATGTTTAACCATTGGCTAGACCGTGAATTAAACCACCATCTCAGTAATGAGAGCTTAAATTCTCAAATAGCTGTAACGGTGTAAGAGCCACACGCCGGAATAAACCCGCCCCCACTAGGCATATTAATAAACCCGCCCCACCAACTGTCTGGGGCGGTTTTAGTAGAAATATTTCTGAGAATTTGATAATATTAATAAACCCACCCCCACTGCCTATTTGATGCCTTCCATGCGGAAATCTTTCTGAATTGGGGTTAAGTCTAGTTGCCCGACACTTGTCGCTTTCCTTCTCACTTTCCAACCAATCAAGGAGAATAAGATAAACACCGATAAAGGTAGCGGGACTACAGGCTCAGGAACGGCAACGCCAGCCTCATTTTCCTGAACTTTTACTAAAGTTAGCTGAGTTTGGCTGTCAAAATTACGCTGATAAGAACCCTGAAAGCTAGCCATAGCAAAGGATTCTGTGCCGGTTCCGTACATATTTGCACTGCCTGTATAGCTGATGTTACCGCTACTTTGCCAGCCCAAAAAATTATTTCCACCGGCGGCTACTTGTCCGAATGCTGAAAAAGAGTCCAGCAGACTTGCCTCCCCACCGTCGTTGCTGCCGAACAGCCAGAAAGCTATCCTTCCCGCAGCGTTTGCCATCCCTAATTGGGTAGAGCTAACTGAGCTTCCCAGAGTGAATCCAGCTCGGAAATTGAAACCAAAAGACTCTCCTGAACCTACTAAAAAGCTGCCCACAACTTGGGCTAGGCTGTGCGTCACCCCAAAGTAAGCACTCCCTTGTCCACCGGCGGCACTGGAAGAAAGACCGCCCGCCGATTCGGGGAAAAAATATGCCACCGCTGCTGCTGTAGCAGCTACTGAGGATGCTGGCTTTGTTACCAAAGCTAGAGTATCAGCGTTGGTTGCAGTCCCCACGGAATAGGCGCTGTGACTGAAGTTCTCAAACTGGAATGCTGTTTCAGAAAATGCTAGGCTATACGCCATTGCTGGCGCTGTAGCGATTACCGGTGCGGCCAGTATTGGAGCGATGAAGAGGACTAACCGCTGCGCAATTTCCTGGTCAGTTTTCATAAAATTATCGTCCCCACCTATGTAAAAGTATTTGGAAAAAAAGCAAATTTTTTCCTACTTTTAGAATAGCTTGCGCCCCCTATATTCCCCTATATTTTGTGGCCATTTTGGCAGATTTTTTGATGAGTAAATATATCGGGATGACGGCAGTAAGACCCTTGGTAATTGTGTCGAAAAGTGTGGGAGTTTGGGGAGGGGGTGACGGGGGAGATGGGCAGGGGGGGGGAGATGGGGACTTCTGGACCAGTCTCTCAGTCAGGGCGAAGCATCCGCAAGAGAGTGTTTTTCGTTTTACCGGGGGATTTGGGCGCAGATGCTGTCGCCCCTACGGAATCTCCGTCTCCGGCTCTCCCCGTCTCCGGGTCCCCCCAGTCGGCCCTATCGGGGCATCCCCGGTCGAGGGAGAGCCAAACCCCCCGCACCACCCTGATAGCCCCCAGCTTGAGGCACACCAATATAAGCTATCCCCTGGGCCATCCCCGCACCTTGGGGGTCGTGGTGCTGAATCACCACCGGATTTTCCCGGTAAATCCCGATCGCGCCATCCAGCTTCGCGTGCGCCAAGTTTGCTCCCACCAAATTCGCCCCGCTGAGGTTAGCACCGCTCAAATTGGCATTCCACAGATTGGCATTTCTCAAATCCGCACCGCTGAGATTAGCATCCCTAAAATCCGCATCCACAAACCGCCCGTGGGACAAGTCCGCATTCGCCAAAATCGCCCCACCCAGTTGCGCTCTGCCCAGATTCGCTCCCGTCAAGTGCGCACCGCTCAAATTAGCATTGTTTAACTGCGCCCCGATCAAATTCGCCCCTTGCAGTTCCGCCCCGCAGAGGTTCGCCTCATTAAAATTGGCACTGACGCAATTGGCAAAACTCAAGTCCGCACCGCTGAGGTCCGCACTTTGCAGCTTGGCTTCAAACAGGTTGATGCTTTTGGCATCCAAACCGCTTAAATCCGAGTTGCTCAAGTCTGCAGCCACTAAGTTGGCAAAAGTCAGGTCAGCACCGCTGAGGTTGGCATTAGTCAGATTCGTGCGGCTCAGGTTAGCAAACAGGAGTTTAGCCCCGCTGAGGTCAGCTTTGCTAAAATTAAACCGCCCCAGGTTGGCTTCGCTGAGGTTGCCTCCCGGACACTGCTTGGTTTCCAGTAACCGTTTGATATGCGCGTTATTTCCAGACATATGATGTTTGAGGTTATGGGATATTTGCCGTTGCGTGCGTCGGCTTCGCTGTCGCCTGTGCCCAGCTTCCCAGTGAGGGGTCTTGCCCTGCCCGCGTTTTCTGCCCAGGGCGCTAGCTCGGCGATCGCGATGACCTATCAGGGGCTGGCTGGATATATGATAAGAGCAAATACATAAAATCACCGGTTAGCTAGCCGCTGCTATTGTTGCCATTCCGGTTACAAAAATTTACAAAGAGGTTTTTGGGCTTTATCCCCAGCGCCCATATGGCTAGAGGAACCCAGCCGGAAACCATTTGCCAATCTGTTATATGTTCAAGATAAATTTCCCGAGTCCACCCCTGAACATATGGCCGGAATTAACCGGGGGATTACTCCTAATAATAACATAATGACTTCAATAGCCATCTCCCCTGTTGCCAAGTGGGCCAAATGTAATCCAGTCTGCTGCTGGTCGCCCTAAAACCCCTCTACCTCCAAATTTTCTGCTTTGGCCAGCAACTGCATCGGAGCCAATCCAGCTCAAACCATTGCCCCGATGTAATTTGAGTAATTTTGAAAAAAATCTAGAGAAAAAATTTTCCCAAGGGGTTGACAACTTCATAGAGACAAGTTAATCTCTTAGAATATGGCCAAAAAATGCCATATAAAACCCAACAAAATGCCAAATAATCAGCCAATTGGCTAGTTGGCACATTCAATTAAACCCAATTGCCATATGATGGACGTTAATTTTGATATTCAGCCAGAAATTAGTGTAGTTATTTGCACTTATAATCGAGCCAATTATCTGAATAAATGTATAGATAGCGTAATTAATCAAACTTTTTCTGATTGGGAGCTGTTAGTAGTTGACGATGGCAGCCATGACAACAGTTTTGACATCGTTAACGATTATATGCAGCAGCATCAAAACATTCGCTACATCAAACACAAAAATAGAAAACAAGCATTATCTAAAAATGCCGGTATTCAAGCCTCATTTGGAAAATACATCACATTTTTAGATAGTGATGACACATACAAAGAAAATCATTTAGAGTCGCGACTGGCATATATGCAATCCCATCCCGATGTAGATTTAATAGAAGGAGGATTTTTTAGTGAAGAAGAAATATTTGTTTTAGACTATTATCAACCAGACCGAACCATTAATTTACGAGAATGTGTTCTAGGTCCAACATTTTTTGGCAAAAGAGAAGTTTTTTTTGAATTAAAAGGATTTAAAACCATCTTCTATGGCGAAGATACCGACTTGTGGGAACGAGCCGAAAAATTCTTCAAAACCAAAAAAATCCGCCAACCAGAAACCTATGTTTACACAAGAGCCGAAACCAGTGTCACCAAAACCTTTTTAGATATTGCTGAAATTAGCAACCCAGTTTAACTAAAAATATGATAATTTTGCTAAAACAGCTTTTGGCCACAGGAATTATTTTGATATGTTGTGCCTTGTGTTTGTCTGGTTGTCAACCAAACCCAATCGCCTCCAGCAATCAAGTAATCCATTTAACCCTGTGGCAAGGAATTAACCCACCCCCCAATCGGGATGTTTTTGAAAAATTAGTAGCGAAATTTAATCAAACTCATCCCGAGATTCAAGTCCAATCTATATTTGCCGGAGAACTAGACAAACAATTACCCAAAATCTTAACCGCCGTGGTGGGTAACGTTCCGCCAGACATTCTGGCTTTTTATCCACAAATTACAGGGCAGTTTGTAGAATTACAAGCAATTCAACCATTAGAAAAATGGTTAGAGGAATCGCCAGTAAAAGCAGATGTACCATCTAACTTGCTGGCAGAATTGCAACTTGATGGTCACTTGTGGTCTGTGCCTTTTTATACAAGTAATTTGGGTATTTTCTACCGACCAGATTTGTTTCAAGCCGCTGGAATTATAGAAACACCGAAAACCTGGGAAGAGTTACGCCAAGTGGCCAAAAAATTGACGGTGGATAAAAACGGCGACAATATCCCAGAACAGTATGGAATGTTACTACCTTTAGGTAAAGAAGAATGGACGGTTTTTAGTTGGTTTCCCTTTTTGCTGAGTGCGGGAGGTGAAATCGTGACCAATAGCCGTCCTAATTTAACCAATCCCGGCGCCATATCTGCTTTAGAATTTTGGGAAACCTTAATGAAAGATGGTTCGGCGACTCTTTCACCACCTGAGCGAGGTTATGAGGAGGATGCTTTTTTTGAGGGTCGAATCGCCATGCAAATTACAGGACCTTGGACTTACATCACGAAGTATAAGGTGAATTATGATACTTTTCCTATCCCTGCTAGTGTTACTCATGCTACGGTAACTGGTAGTGGCAATCTGTTTTTGATGAAAACCACGCCAGAAAGGGAAAAGGCAGCTTGGAAATTCTTGGAATTTGTGTTAAGTGAAGAATTTCAAACAGAATGGGCTATTGGTACGGGTTTTTTACCAGTGAATCAGAAATCAGTCAACAGTAAAGAGTACCAAGAATATCTGAGCCGTAACCCTTGGTTACAAGTGTTTATCGACCAAGTTAATGTCTCTGGCTATAGACCAACAATTGCGGGATATAATCGAATTTCTGAGGGGTTGGGGAGAGCGATCGAATCCACATTATTGGGCAAATCCTCTGCCAAAGCGGCTTTGGAAAATGCCCAAACAAGATTGGAAGCGATTTGGGCACAATAAAGGGGGACTCTCCCGATTTTGTAACTAGGTCGGTCTGTAGGGGGGAAGCGAGAGCGCATCACTCCCACTTCTTCCCCCGAACCCAAGTGGGATAATCCCAGACGCCTATCCTAAAGTTGTTACCAAATAAGCATACAATCTTTAGGGTGTGTATTTTCAATTTCTTTAAAAACTTGTAAATTGGGAATAATTGCTTTCAGCTCCTCCAAGGTGTAAGAATTAAAATCCTTCGGATTGATATCGTTGTAAGTAATGTATCCTTTTTTAGATTTGAGGATGACATTTTGCAGATAATTTTCCTGAATGTCTCTCCTGAGTTCGGTAAAAGCATAGTTGCTGATAACTAAATCGTATTCTTGATTTGGCAATCTGGATACGTCTAAGTATTTTATGGTAGTATTGATTTCAAAGTGACTCAGATATTTTTGCACCAAACTCAGCACAGGTGGGAGGTCTAACAAATTATATTCGGCTACCTGAAAATAGCTGCAAATAATTCTGCACAAACCGCCATAGCCAGTACCTATTTCACAAATTTTGGCATTATCTAAATTGCCGATGTGGGTTTCAATGTCGCTTAATACCTTGAGATAGCGAAGCGTTGGGGGCGCAATTTTTCCGTATGGTTCGTATTCAAATGTCATCGGATTTCCGATTAAATCATTTTTCTTGAATTCCTCAAGATGGCTGTCAAAACGCTTCACTTTCTTGGCATACTCAAGGTACTCTAAGCCTTGCTCGAAAGAATCGTGTTCTAAAGCGGCGTTGTAAATTGGATTTCTGCGAAAATTCTCAAACAGGGCAGGGTCTTGGCTAGCATTCTGGCAAAACTCTGGATACTGCCCATTGTCTGTGAGGCTGGTTTTTAGTGGTGGTTCAGATGACGGTTTTGGCAAGTCAGGAGAATTGTTCATGTTGTACCGGTGAATTTGTATCTAAACTAATGATGGATGAGATGAGACGATTAGGATAACACAGGGGTAGTGACGTTGGCAAACATTTGTGGTTGAATTCCGTTATGGTATAGCACCAGCAACAGGGGTGAGGACATTTTGAGATGACTTCGCCTACCGCTACCCACAAGCAGCACTAGGCGAGGTCATCCTGAATTTACCCTCGCATCGCTAAAACAGCGCTAAAACATGGCTTCCTCAACCATCGGTGGTGGCATCACAGAAAAATTAGCCGCCGTCAGGGGGTCATTGTGGAAAATCTTTACCTCATTACCGGGGCTGAGATTCAGTACCGAGTACGGCGATTCTCCCGACATAAAGACACCGGGAGAGAGCGCCTCAAAAAGCTGCTCGCTGCTGATAAAACCAAGGTCTGCTGTCACCGCGATCGTATCCGCCGCCCCCGCAAAATCAGTAATGATATCGTAGCCGCTGGCAGCTTCAAAAATAAACGTATCCCCACCATTACCACCAGTCAGGATATCATCTCCCTGACCGGCAATCAACACATCATCACCATCATTACCGATGATTTCATCATTCCCTACTGTACCTAGCAGGGGATTATCATTACCTTCGGTTCCTTCCACGCGGTTGATAGCATCAACTATTGGCTGCGGCGCTTCTTCCGCCGGAGTGGGAGTGGGTGTCACATCCACTGGCGGTGTAGTTTCCGGTGTGGGTTCCGGTGTCGGTGTCACATCCACTGGCGGTGTAGTTTCCGGTGTGGGTTCCGGTGTCGGTGTCACATCCACTGGCGGTGTCGGTTCCGGTGTAGTTTCCGGTGTCGGTGTCACATCCACTGGCGGTGTCGGTTCCGGTGTGGGTTCCGGTGTCGGTGTCACATCCACTGGCGGTGTCGGTTCCGGTGTAGTTTCCGGTGTGGGTGTCACATCCACTGGCGGTGTAGTTTCCGGTGTGGGTTCCGGTGTCGGTGTCACATCCACTGGCGGTGTCGGTTCCGGTGTCGGTGTCACATCCACTGGCGGTGTGGGTTCCGGTGTGGGTTCCGGTGTCGGTGTCACATCCACTGGCGGTGTGGGTTCCGGTGTCGGTGTCACATCCACTGGCGGTGTGGGTTCCGGTGTCGGTGTCACAGCCACTGGCGGTGTCGGTTCCGGTGTGGGTTCCGGTGTCGGTGTCACAGCTACTGGCGGTGTCGGTTCCGGTGTGGGTTCCGGTGTCGGTGTCACAGCCACTGGCGGTGTCGGTTCCGGTGTCGGTGTCACATCCACTGGCGGTGTGGGTGTCACATCCACTGGCGGTGTGGGTTCTGGTGTAGTTTCCGGTGTCGGTGTCACAGCCACTGGCGGTGTCGGTTCCGGTGTCGGTGTCACATCCACTGGCGGTGTGGGTTCCGGTGTGGGTTCCGGTGTGGGTGTCACCGCGAGTGGGGGAATGACTGGGGTGGTGTTGGTTTCGGTGACGGGTGGGGGGGAAATGGGGATAACTGGCATTTCCCCTGGTGACTCATTAAGATCAAGTAAGGTGACATTTGTGGCGACGGGAATAAGTGTCAAAAATCCAAATAATTGGCTGAAAACAATTGACACATCACCCGGTGTGCCATGAGTTTGAAACTCAAAGCCAACGATGCCAAATAATTCTCCGATTTGGTCGAATAATTCAGTGATGCCTGTGGCAGAAGAAATGCCGCCTGGGGGAGGGGCGCAGTCGGGAGTAAATAGAGGCAGGGGGCTACAGCGGTTGAAGAAGGAAACTGTGCCACAGAAATTTCCCTGAAAAAAGTTGTTAAAATGACGATCGGAAAAGGGTTGGGGTTGAAAGTCTAAGCCAAAGCTGGTGATGCTGTTCCTGTCGCAATTCATGGTATTTCTCTCTTGCTGTAATCAGCAAAGTTATTCTGGTTTTCAGGTACTGCAAGCAGAACAATCAGCAGTTATATCAAATCGGGTTAATTGCCCAGAGTTATCCTCTGTCACCTATGGGGATATTTCACGACAGAGGGACTCTGGACTGGTAGGAAGTAATCTTTTAATTTGGCTCTGGGTTCAGAGTGCCTCTGGGATATTTCACGACAGAGGGACTCTGGAGAGAGTGGGCGGCTGATTGTTTGATAGTCTATTCTAGCGTTCCATGTGGGAGATTGATTTGGGGACGCCTTGGGTGAGGATTTCGCAGCCGTCGGGGGTTACGAGTACGTCATCTTCGATGCGGACACCGATACCGCGCCACCGATCGGCTATTTCCGGCTGTCCTTCCACCGGTTTCGTCAAAGGTCCGATGTAAATACCGGGTTCCACAGTGAAGACGTTGCCCGGTTGCAGGTTGTAGGGATTTTCGCCATACTGATAGACACCCACATCGTGAACGTCCAAACCCAGCCAGTGACCAGTGCGGTGCATATAGAAGGGTTTGTATTTTTCTTCTTTGATGATTTCCTCAATATCTCCGGCGAGGAGTCCAATTTCCATTAAACCTTCAACAATCACGCGGACGGCGGTTTCGTGAATTTGTCCGTAGGGTTTGCCCGGTTGGATATCGGATAGGGCGGCTTCCTGTGCAGCCAGGACAATTTCATAAATTGTTTTCTGTTCGGGGGTGAATTTGCCGCTGATGGGAAAAGTGCGGGTGATGTCGGCATTGTAATATTCGCAAGTGCAACCGGCGTCAATTAGCAATAGGTCATTTTCTTGTAATTGGCGGTTATTTTCCACATAATGGAGGATGCAGCTATTGGCACCAGAGGCAATGATGGAAGGATAAGCCGGACCGAGGGCGCCATGTTGGCGGAAGATGTATTCCATCTCGGCTTGGATTTCATACTCATAGCGTCCGGGGCGGGCAAATTCGCGGGCGTGGTTGTGAGCGGCTACGGAAATAGCGGCGGCTTGGCGCATCTGGTCGAGTTCGGCGGGAGATTTGACCATGCGCAGGGGGTTGACGATCGTGCCCGAGTCTTGAATAGCCGTAGGACCGATACCCCGCTTGGGATAAACGGCGATTAACCGCTGCCAATGTTTGAGGATGGTTTCGTTAAAAGCCCGATCGCGCCCCAAATGGTAATAAATCTTGTCCGCATTCTGCAAATACTGGGGCAGCTTCTCGTCTAGCTCGGCGATCGAGTAAGCCTCATCAGCGCCATATAATTCCTTGGCACCTTCTACCCCCACCCGGTATCCTGACCAAACCTCTCTTTCCGGGTCTTTGGGACGAACGAAGAGAACATATTTATGCTCTTCATGGTGCGGCGCCAGAACCGCTACAGCTTCTGGTTCGTTAAACCCAGTCAAATAAAAAAAGCTGCTGTCCTGGCGGTAGTTGTATTCTACATCATTGTGCATCACCGCCTGGGGGGCGCTGCGAAATATCGCCGTACCGCCGCCAATTTTTTCCATCAGTTGCGATCGCCGCTGCCTGTATTCTGCTTGCATAACTGCTGATTAGACTCCAAAACCCCATAACACATGATTATTTTATAGCCCAACTTGTCAGCTCCGGGAGGCATTCTCCCCCACTCTCCTCCCAAACCGAGCTACCAGTCCGCCAGAAACGATAAAATAACAAAGCAGCAGCTAGGGGGTTTTTTATGAAATCTTGGATGGTGATGGCCGCCATCACCTTTTTCGTCGCTTGGGGAGGAAATCGATTTCTCACCCGCGAAGGTATTCGGTGGTTTAACCGCCAGCGTCGTCCCCGATGGCTAACCTTTGAGGGCGCCATCCCCCTAATCTGGACAGTAATTTTTATCTGTGCCACTTGGTCAGCGGTAGTAGTATGGGAAACCGCCCCCGGTCAGCCGTTAACTTGGTTAGTGATGGGTGGGTATTTGCTCTTAGAAATCGTCACGATTGCCTATACGCCGCTGATGTGTAAACTCCGCAATCTGCAAGTCGGCACCATAATCGGTGGCACCGGATTTCTGTTATCATTGTTGCTCGGCCTACTGGTACGCCAAATTGCCCCAACCGCTGTGTTTTTGCTTTTACCATATATACTTTGGAGTCCTATTGGCACTTATACCACTTGGGAAATGATGCACCTGAATCAGGAAGATGATGATTAAAAATTCTGGCCAGGAATAGGGCCGGGATAAATATGAGAACTCAATTGGTGGCGATATTAACAGCTAATGGGGAAAAAAATCTGTAGGATGAGCGCGCAATTCCTGGTAAAAACCGAGAACTTTGTTTGTATAGTAGCGGATATCGCCAGAGTCGTAGAGATTGGGGTCTCCTGCCACCCACCAAGCGGCGGCGCGGCGGATGGCGATCGCTTCATCACCACCACTGGCGGGGTACTCAGTGCGGAGTACATCGTCCATCACGCAGACTAAAATCTCTCTGGCTTTTTGATAGTCTGCTTCAAACTGCTCGGGGGTAAGTTCTTCTTCAATGCACAGCCGGGACCAGCGGGGGATATTGGCGGGTTTGATTTTCCAGTCGCTGTAAAGTCCGTTCTCCGATCTGGCGCCCTGGGGAGCCGCCAAGCGGAGGGCTTCTACTAATGCTACTACTTGGTAGTTGGTTATTTCTGCCGCTGCTATCCCCCCCCACAAGAGCAAACCAGCGATCGCCACTCCTAGCATCAAGCGCATGATTAAAAATTTATTGATTATTGAAAATGCCCCACTCATCATAATTCATGGTGAGTGTTCTAGGACCTGACTGCCAGCTCTACCAGTGGTATGGGCAGGACCGGCCCCAGCAGCCACCAAGAAGAACTGCAAATTTTGCGACAAAATAGACTAAAGCCAGTATAATAGGAGATTGTGCCGAATTAATGCAGGTCTATGCCCAAACTAAAAAGCCGCAAGTCTGCTGCCAAGCGGTTTAGAGCTACCGGTAGCGGCAAAATCGTCCGTCGCAAAGCCTTTAAAAGCCACTTGCTCCAGCACAAGAGTGCCAACCGCAAGCGGCGGCTGTCCAAAACAACTCTCGTCCACGAAAGGGACGAAGACAACGTGCGGGGAATGCTCCCCTACTTATAAGGGGCACATTGGATCGCATACCAGCACCCAGCCAGGGAAATAGGAACAAGATAAGCAACTATGACTAGAGTAAAGCGCGGTAACGTCGCCCGGAAACGCCGCAAAAAAATCCTCAAAATGGCCAAGGGGTTCCGGGGCTCCCACTCCAAGCTATTTCGCACAGCCAACCAGCAGGTGATGAAGGCGTTGCGGAATGCCTACCGCGATCGCCGCAAGCGCAAGCGGGATTTCCGCCGTCTGTGGATTGCCCGCATCAACGCCGCCGCCAGACAACAAGGCATCAGCTACAGCAAGCTGATGGGCCACCTGAAAAAAGCTAATATCCAGCTCAACCGAAAAATGTTGGCGCAGATGGCAGCCGTGGACCCGGAAGCATTCGCCAAAGTGGTGGAATTGGCCACCAAATAGGGAAAAACTGGGATCCCAAATGGGGGCAGTTAACAATTAACCAATCACAATCAACTCTAATCACGCTTAATTGTTATTGGTTAATTGTTATTTTTCTGCCCAAATATCTGATTTAAAATAGTTCCAATTTGTAAATTTTTATGAGTTTATCTTAATCGCATGGATAACAGTTTCGTCCTGACTTATATATCGGTGTTACTGGGTTTGTTAAGCATAGCTGCTTGGTTTGTTTTTCGCCAAGTTATCAAAACCCGTAGGGTAGAAAGCCGGTTATCTCAGCTACAAAGCAAATTGAAGGAAAAACCAGGAACCGCCATAGAGTATTATGAGCTGGGGAGCATATATTTAGATAAAAAACTGTTTGCCCAAGCGGTAGAACTGTTCAAAAAAGCCCTCAAAGCTAAGGATTTGGAGGGGGAAGAAAATATGGCATTAATTTACAATGCTTTGGGGTTTGCCTACAGTGCCCTAGAACAATATGATTTAGCCATCCGCCAGTATAAAGAAGCTCTGAAGATCCAACCAGAATATGTTACAGCTTTGAATAATATCGGGTATGCTTACGAGCGTAAAAATCTGGCATCTCAAGCGCTGGAATCTTACGAAGAAGCTCTGAAATATGACCCGAAAAATGCCACAGCCAAAAGTCGCGCAGAATCAATGCGCCGCCGGATGGTGGGCACAGCTTAAATAGTTTGAAATTGAGAAATCCCCACTTTTTTGAAGAAAAGCGGGGATTTTTATGTTTAGGGATGGGTTGAGGCGCCACTGATGTGGGCAGTTCAATGTCACAAGGGAAAAGATTTAAAATAGTTTAGCAAAATAGAGGAGCTAATGATATCAAGTCCGGGGATATCCCAAGCTGGTTTTCTAAGGCAGTTCTCCCCGTCTCCCCGTCTCCCCGTCTCCCCGTCTCCCCGTCTCCCCGTCTCTCCGTCTCCCCTGGGCAGGGATGCGGTGGCGAAGGCAGCACCTCATTGATGGAGTGCCTGCATTTTTTGCCACCATTGATTCAGCGGGAAATATAACACTGGCGCCCAAAGACTGCTCAGAATGGCAGAAACTAGGGCAATGCGCTGGTATTGAAGCCAAATTGCCTCGATCGAGGAATTGCCTATGAGCGCGAACTGCAAAGCCATGAAAGTTTCCGAGACTAACACCATCCCAAACACGATCAGCGCCACGGAGATAAAATCTTCTTGGAGGTACTTTTGCTTCTGGATGCGTCCGGTCAGAAATCCCACCGCTGCTAAACCGAGGACGTGAGATGGGATTGCGGCGGTCATCCCATCTTGGAGCAAACCCAGTGTGACGCCAGCGCAGCATCCTGCCACGGGCGATCGCTTGATGCTCCAAGCCACCACCCAAATCAGCAGCCAGTTTGGACCGATATTCAGCAGCTCCATCCCAGGCAGGCGTACCGGTAACATCAGCAAGCACAAAAACACTGAGGCAACTGTGACCACGCCATTAAGTATTTTGCGGGCTGCTGGGGAGAGGTGGACTCTTCTCCCCCAGAGAAAGGTTTTCATTACTGCTGCTCCTCCCTTGGGGTCGCTGCTTTAGGGGGGGTATTGGTGTTAGCACCATTTTGGGCTCTCGCTTCTTGGTTTGGGGAAACAACCACCCATTCCAAAGAACTAATATCGGCGCTGAGTTCTACCACTGCCACGGGAGCCGGACTTTTGGTCAAATTCACTTGGAACACCTTTCCCACGGGTAAACCAGGGGGAAACGCTTGGCTCAAATTAGAGGTGGAAACGGTATCACCCACGCGAACATTAGGGAGTTTATCAAAAAACTCCATATCCACCAGCTCTGCGGACGTGCCCCGCAGTACCCCCATATGACGGGTGCGAGCGATCGCCACCCCCACCCGAAAGGCTGGGTCAGTAATCAAAAGTACCTTACTACTATGAGGGGTAACGCTGAGAATCCGCCCCACCAGTCCTCCTGGACCCGTGACAATATAATCAGGCCGGATTCCATCCTTACTCCCCCTGCCCAAAGTCACGTGCTGCCACCATTGATCGCTACTTCGTCCTACCACAGGTGCCACAATTCCCCTGGGTTTCTGTTTCTCCACATAACCCAATAGCTCTTTGAGCTTTTGGTTTTGACGCTCTACTTCCTCCAAACGCAATTGCAGCTCGCGGATTTTGGCATCAATCAGCTCCGGTTGTTGCTCACCCTGAAAAGGACGTACAATCCACTGGTAGGCTTCAAACACTATTTGTGCTTCCGTGAAACGGATCCACCCAGCCGCACCGATAGCGAGCGCTACCAGCCCTACTTGTAAACTATGACGACCCCACCAGCGACGTAATGTGTACATTCAAACTCTCGTGCGGTTATTTATTGGTGCATTTTTATATCGCAGGCTTTTTTCCTGCCTAAACGATGGCAAACCATCGGCATATGCTCAAGGCACGGGCGAAGGATGATGGCTAACGCCTCAAATCAGAACCACTGATCAATCTTCAGCCCGAATGCTTGCCTCTTACATATTATTGCGAGAACGATTACTATTACTGAAGACTCTGCCTAGCTGCTGGAAATTCTCCAACACCCTACCCGTGCCCAAAACCACGCAGCTCAGCGGATCTGCCGCTACATGGGTGACAATTCCCGTCTCGTGACTAATTAAAGTATCAAGACCCCGCAATAGGGCTCCCCCGCCAGCCAGCATAATGCCTCTGTCGATAATATCTGCAGCCAGTTCCGGCGGCGTCCGCTCTAGGGTACGTTTCACGGCATCTATAATCACTGCCAAGGGTTCGGCCATACTTTCCCTGATTTCTGGTCCTTTGATGGATACGGTGCGGGGCAAACCGGAGAGTAGGTGCAAACCGCGCACTTCCATCACGGCATCATCATCAGCATCGGTGGGGTAAGCGGAGCCGATCGCAATCTTGATTTCCTCAGCCGTGCGCTCGCCGATCACCAAGTTGTGAACTTTCTTCATGTAATGCGTGATGCAGTCGTTCAGCTCATCTCCGGCGACTCGCACTGACTCGCTCAACACCGTACCTTGTAAGCTGAGTACCGCCACTTCCGTGGTGCCACCGCCAATATCGATGATCATGTTGCCTGTGGGTTCCGCCACGGGTAAACCAGCGCCGATCGCTGCCGCCACCGGCTCATCAATTAAGTAAACATCTCTGGCTCCCGCTTGAATCGCTGCATCCATCACCGCTCGGCGTTCTACCCCGGTAACGCCGCTGGGGATACCAATCACCATCCGGGGTTGTACCAGAGCTTTGCCCTCATGGACCCGACGGATAAAGTGCTTCAGCATTAATTCGGCGGTGTCAAAGTCCGCAATTACCCCATCCCGCAGGGGACGCAAGGCAATGACGTTTCCCGGAGTCCGGCCCAGCATTTTTTTGGCATCCTCTCCCACCGCCAGAGGCGTCTTATCGTCTTTGTCGATCGCCACCACAGACGGCTCTTGAAGGACAATTCCTTTACCGGATACATATACCAGCGTGTTCGCTGTGCCCAGGTCGATACCCATATCCCGGGACAAAGAACCAAAGTTGAACCAACCCACTACTTTCTCAGCCCCCAAAATTTAATGGTTTGCGAGTACAATGTAACAGAAAATTTACCGATGTGAATTTACATCAGTGCATTTTTCCCCAAGTCCACCCCAGGAGTCCCTAGACTTTCTATCGGGCGACTCCCAGTATAATCCTGGAAAGCACAGACATCATCCGGAACTGTTCCCCTCCCTTGCCCATGCCTCCGTCCTTACCACCATAGATTTTTCGCCTTTTTCCCCCAATTCTCCCCGATGGCAGGAAAAATCTAGCTTTCCTTCTCCCCCCTGCCACACCTCACCCCCACCAGATCATCTCTACCTGAATCCCAAACAGGATAACCAACCTATGAGTCTTAATGTTGTCACCCTAGTAGGACGAGCCGGACAAAACCCCGATGTTAAGTATTTTGAGTCTGGGAGTGTCAAGTGTAGTTTCACCCTCGCCGTCAACCGCCTGAGCCGGAACAGCGACGAACCGGACTGGTTTAATCTGGAAATTTGGGGCAAAACCGCAGAAGTGGCCGCTAACTATGTGCGCAAGGGCAGTTTAATCGGTGTCACTGGTTCCCTGAAATTTGACTACTGGCAAGACCGCACCACTGGAGTTCAGCGCTCTAAACCGGTGATTGCGGTCGATCGGCTCGATTTGCTCGGTTCCCGCCAAGATACGGAGCAACATCAAAATACTCACAGCCGTGATGACGATGGTGAGTTTTAATCCGCCCACCGCCGTTTCCCTTTAGTTCTGACTGTCACGGGCGATTTATTCACTAAAGTGAGCTAGAAAATAAATTCATATTTTCGCTTTTTGTCGAATAATTTGGCTAGAATAGTGAATATCGCTCATGTTTTTTACCATTGGTAATGTTCACTATAGTGAAACAAATTATAGTGAACAAAATTCCTGGTTCAGGAGGTAAACCCAGAGCCGCCTTTTGCCTTGACCCAGACCTAGCCCACCCTATCAAAACCATAACCATGAAATTCACCATAACCAAAGCCAGGTCCCTCACGGCGGGAGTCATCGCTGCCACGATCGCCCTCTGCCCCATCACCGCCACTCCCGTAGTGGCTCAAACCTCCCCAGTCACCCTCAATACTCTCTCCGCCTCGGAACAAGCTGCCCTGCGCAACGGCCAAACCGTTGTCACCGGAGAAAATGGCAACTATCAAGCCAAAATCCTCATCTCCGCCCGTCCAGACGCCGTGTGGGCTGTCCTCACTGATTACAACAATTTTTATCGGTTTTTGCCTAACATTGCTTCTAGCCAGATATTATCAGTGAATGGCAATACCAAAGTAGTAGAACAAATTTCCGTGCGCGAAGTCTTCGGCGTCACCGTTCGCTCCCGCCTGCGCACTGAAAGCCGAGAAAATGGTCGATCGCAAATAGATTTTCGCCTCATTGGTGGCGACTTGAAAACTCTGCAAGGTTATTGGAAAATCGAATCTGTTCCCGGTTCCAACCAAGTCCTCCTGATTCACCAAGTACAAGCTGAACCCCAGCCCGGTATTCCACCTGGCATCTTTTATGGCATATTTAAAAACTCTTTAAATCCCACCATGAATGCCATTCGCCAAGAAGCCCAAAGGCGTTCTTAATATCAAATCTGGTTAATTCTTGTTCCCTCTCTACCATTTCGTTTTTCCCAGAAAAGTGCTATGGTAGAGAAAAATATCCCCTCAAGGGCACTAACAATCCCAAATCGCAGTCTGTGTATGTAGTGGTAGCCAGAAAATTACTCCACCGGTAGAACAGTCCGCCGTTTATTATCCATTAAAATAATGCAGCAACTAGAAAAACAATTTGTGACGCTTGAGCGGGAACCTAAACAAGCAATTGTGAAACTGGATGAGGTTTTCAAAGTTTACGGGAGTGGTAACACGGAGGTGCGCGCCCTCAATGGCGTCAGCTTGACTGTGGAACCGGGGGAATATTGCTCGATTATGGGGGCTTCTGGTTCTGGTAAATCTACGGCGATGAATATTATCGGCTGTCTCGATCGCCCCACTACCGGCGAATATTATCTCGATGGGGTCAGTGTTTCTAGTCTCAGCGAAGCAGATTTAGCGAAAATTAGAAATGTCAAGCTGGGTTTTGTGTTTCAGCAATTCCATTTATTGCCCCAGTTGAGTGCGGTAGAAAATGTGATGCTCCCAATGGTTTATGCGGGGGTTTCTCCTAAAGAAAGGCGACAGCGAGCGGAAGAGGCATTAATTCGGGTGGGGTTACACAATCGGATGCAAAATCGACCGAATCAGTTATCGGGGGGACAGCAGCAGCGGGTAGCCATTGCCCGGGCGATCGTCAATCGTCCCGTTTTGCTCCTCGCCGACGAACCTACTGGCGCCCTCGATTCTAAAACCACCGATGAAGTGATGAATATCTTTAAGGAACTCAACGATAGCGGGATGACTATTGTGATGGTAACACACGAGCCGGATGTGGCCAAACGCACCAAGCGCATTGCCATGTTTCGCGATGGTCAAGTCATCAACCACCACATCAAACCCGAACAACTCCACGAAGTCGTATCTTAAACATTTGAATGCTCAACCTCAGCACAGAGGACAGAGAACCAATGCTTTATTATTCAGGCAATTAATTCCTAGGAATAATTAAGAAATTCGGTAGTAGCACAGCTACGTTAACCTTTATCGAAAAACCCAGATTTTGATAACGCCCTGCCCACCATCACGGGTTGAATCGGAGGCAGGGCAAGGCGTTATTAAGATTTTTCGTTTCAGATCGGGGTGATGGATGCCGTGCCTCTACATTGCCCCTGCCCCCCCAGATACCCAAATTTACACAGGCCCAAATTTACACGGGTCCCTAAATCAGCCGCTATCCATCCTGACACCGCCACCAATCTGCGTATCAGTAAGTGGCACATCTCAGATGGACAATGAGCGGATTTTATGCGTAGCTCCACTGCGGCAATTTCTACGGCTTTGTTACTGGCTTCCTTGGGAGCGATCGATAAAGGAGTCGCCAGTCCTAGCCCCGTTCCCACCCCTGATAGTCCCGATGACAGCAATATCGCGGCGCCTCAAGACACCACCACCATCCCGGAAGCGGTAGTATCCGTCAGCCCTCCAGAAACTGATGATAGTTTGGCGCTGATTCCCGATAGTATTGCGGCGCCCCCCGAGTCGATCGCCTTCAACCACACCCCAGAAGCAGATGAGGGGACTTATGGACGCGGGGAAGCTGAAGGCTACATCGCCTCAACTCCACCGCCGGACGACCTGATGAGCGAGTCTCAACCCTCCAGTGGTGGAGCTGCCAGCCTTTCTACAACCACCATCTCCGTTCCAGAGCAGCCACCAGTGGCCAGTACCACTGCACCAGCTTGGAGCAACCCCGCCCCCCCACCCCCGGAAATCCTCCCCGGAACTAACCAAGATATCGGGGGTTATGCGGAATATGGCAGAGCCTCTATCCCCTCTCGGGACACAGGCGGGATAGGCTCCGCCAACCTTTCCACCACCACCATCTCCACCCCACCGGCTTGGACTACCCCCAACTGGACTCCGCCAGCAGAAAGACCAGTAGCCCGAAGCATCACCCCTGAAGGAGCTGGCTATTCCCCCCTAGTGGGAGCCCGCCAGGGAACCTCCCCCATGACCCTCCCCAACGCCAATAACATTTCTTTCTTTGACGTTCAAGGTCACTGGGCCGCCAGCTTTATTCAGGCTCTCGCCGAACAAGATATCATTCGCGGCTTTGGCGATGGCAGCTTCCGCCCCGAGGAACCAGTCACCCGGGCTCAGTTTGCCGCCATCATTCAAAAAGCCTTCCCCCAAAGCGGTATTCGCAACCCAATTCAATTTGCGGACGTGCCCGGTGGTTATTGGGCTTACAATGCGATACAAACCGCCTACGGCACTGGCTTTCTCCAGGGTTATCCCGGCGGCATTTTCAACCCCGAGCAAAACATCCCTCGGGCGCAGGTGCTGGTAGCTTTGAGTAGCGGACTCCAACTCAGTTCTGCCTCTGCCCCAAACACAGTTTTAAACAACTATTTCCGGGATGCTTCTGCAATTCCTAGTTATGCTCTTGGTCAGGTAGCCGCCGCTGCGGAAAAAGGCATCGCCGTCAACTACCCCAATCCCGCTTTCCTAAATCCCAACAATGTCGCCACTAGGGCAGAAGTGGCTGCATTTGTTTATCAAGCCTTGGTCAACTCTGGCCAACTGCCTCCCTTGAAGGCTACAGATACCGCCACGCGGTATATCGTTGGCTACCAACCGCCAGTCAAGGCGACTGAACCCACCCCACCACCAAAACCAGAAGAAACTGAGATTTCTTCTACTGAGATTGATGCTTTGAAAGCCCGGATTGAAACCATAGAAAACACTACCGATTTGCGGCAAATCTATGTAGGCAACCCCGCTGTTAGCGGCGGTTCACCCACGGCTTTCGGTGCTGATTGGGGTTTTGCTTTTGCTGGTGCTGCTTATCAAAATCGCGCCCGCTATTCTGACCTAGAAGATGGTGCTATTTCTTTTGGTTTTGGTGTTGGGGATAAAGATACGGTTGGTCTAGAAATTGCCGCCACGTCTTTTTCCACCTTCAGACAGGGTTTCGCTCAAAACGGCAGTCTCAGCTTTAAGCTGCACCATACTTTCCCCAAAGATTTGGCAGTGGCAGCGGGAATTGAAAATGCTATTGAATGGGGTGGCATTGATACGGAGTTAAGCGCTTACGGGGTAGTGAGCAAAATTTTCCGCCTGCAAGATAGTGCCGCCGACCCCTTCAGTCGCTTGAGTGTTTCTGTGGGTCTGGGTAACGGTCGTTTTCGCTCTGAAGATGACCGAAGAGATGACAAGGAGACCGTGAATGTTTTCGGTAATGTCAGTATGCGGGTGTTGGAACCGATGAGCGTTTTCGCTGATTGGACTGGTCAGGATTTGAACGTGGGATTTTCTCTCGTGCCTTTCCGCAATTTCCCTCTAGTGATTACCCCGGCTCTCCAAGATGTGACCGGAAATGCTGGAGATGGGACTCGTTTTTCTATTAGTGTGGGTACTTCTTACCGATTCTAAAGTTATCTTTTTCCTGGAGACAAAATATCGCCATGAGATTATTTTTTTCTAGAAAGAAACTGCAGCGCCTACTTAGTGCAGGTTTGGCGGCTTCTCTGATCCCGTTTAGTGCAGCTCCGGTTTTGGCCTATGCTGATTCAGATACGGGTAACTTGGGTCAAACCGGTAGTGAAACTAGCGGCATTCTTCGGGGTATTATTAATGTCACTGAAATTCTCTCTAGTACCAGAGCGGGGGACGCTCTAAGTCTGTTTAGTGGGGGACGAATCGCGATCGCCAGCTTGAATACTATCAAGGCTACCAAAGGTGTCAGGGTTGGCACTGGTGGTTTGGAAGCTGACCCGGCAGTTTTAGCTGCCAGAGATGGCTTAGAATTGGAAGTGAAAACCTCTTTGCTGGAAGCTGGGGCGAGAAGCTTTCGCCTGAGAAATGGCACCGTCATCACCACGGATATGTTTGCGATGGCTTTCACCACGGTGACAACTTTCGTATTTCCTAAAGATGCTGTTAGCATTTTACAGGATTTGGGGACTGTGGCACAACAGGTTTCTGATTCCTCAACTGGGGAATTACTGGTGGCTTCCTCGGCGCCAGTGCCAATTGCCCAAAGGCTGAATCCTGAATCTCCCGCCGATGCCATCCAGATTCTCTATAATACGTTTAATGATGCTTTTTCTGTCTCTGGCATCGACCCGGAAATTGCCCAGACAAACGCCAAAAACTTAGTTTTATCTTTGTCTGGCGTCAAGGATTGGTTTGCTACGGATGAAGAAATTGATGTGATTCCGGTGAACAAGACGACTAAGCTGATGGAACCCATCCTCAAAGACATCCCCAAATTGCGGCTGGCTTTAGGTAATAATCCCACGGCTAATGATTACTTGTTGATTCTCCATACGATGACGGTCATCGATACCATTCTCACGCCTTTGCAAGTGATTAATGATTTGACTTAAATCATCTTGACAACCCTCACTCAATATGGTGAGGTATCCCCATATTAACCTAGTTATCTGACAATACCAACCGGACTTTTCTCGTCTGGACAGCCGCTATCCTCTGAGGATAGCGGTTTTTCTTTGGGCAAAATCGTCATTACTCCTCCCTAAGTCACGAAAGTGGCGAAGTATCTGGCACATATGCTTCGCCCTTCCCGCCGTTATTAACTCCACACCTCGGTTAAATCCAACACAAACCCTGGTAACACATCTTCACCAGACAAACTAGCGGGTTTATCCAGGATTTCTACTTCTCGGTCTGGTCGATAAATCTCGACTTGCTGGGTTTGGGGGTCAATCGACCAACCCAAACGCGCCCCATTTGCCCGATATTCTTTCATTTTATCACGCAGTTTTTCCTTAGTATCATTTTTCGATCGCAATTCCACCACGAAGTCAGGACATAAAGGTGCAAAAGTTTCTTTTTGTTCGGGAGTAAGAGCATTCCACCGCTCCTGGCTAACCCAAGCGGCATCGGGGGAACGAGTGCTGCCATTCGGAAGATGAAACCCAGTAGAAGAGTCAAAAGTTACCCCCAATTTATTATCCCGGTTCCATAGCCAGAGCTGTCCAGAAATCTCAGCGTTTCTCAGGGATGTTTCTCCTCCTGTGGGGGGCATAATAATCAAAGTTCCTGTGGCAGTTCGTTCTAATTGGATATCCCGGTTAGCTTGTGCCAACTCTACAAACTGCTCGTGGGTGACAGTCAGAGTTACAGTTGACGGGATATTGACAGCAATTTCTGATTTAGTCATTGGTCAAAAGTCCTTTGTCATTTGTCGTTTGTCTAGGGCTTTAGCCCCCCCTTTCCCGGTAATATCTTACCACAAGTAGAGGAAAAACTGCTTATCTTAACCAAATCTCGATTATAATGCAGTCGGGGCGAAGCACCCGCGCCAGACGTACTGGTAAAGACAGACAACTCTTGACGCGGGTGCTTCGCCCTTTCTGACGCTCTTGTAACGTCGGAATCGCCGAATATTTTTGGCAGACCAATGACCAATGACAAAGAACAAAGGACAAAGGACAAATGACCAGTGACAAATGGGAATTTTGGATTGACAGAGGCGGCACTTTTACCGATTTGGTGGCGAAGCGTCCTGATGGTAAATTGGTGGTTCACAAATTGCTGTCAGAAAACCCGGAACGCTACCAGGATGCACCGGTGCAGGGGATTCGGGAGATTATGGGTTTGTCCCCTGGGGAACCAGTGCCAGTAGAAGTGATTGGGGCAATTAAAATGGGGACGACGGTGGCAACTAATGCCCTGTTGGAACGGAAAGGCGATCGCACTGTCCTGGTCATTACCAAGGGATTTCGTGACGCCTTGCGTATCGGCTATCAAAATCGTCCCGATATTTTTGCCCGCCAAATCATTCTCCCAGAAATGCTCACGGATACTATTATTGAAGCGGAAGAGCGATATAGTGCCACTGGGGAAGAATTGCAACCATTAAATTCTAGCAGTTTAACCGCATCGTTACAAGCAGCATATAACAATGGCATCAGAAGTTGCGCGATCGTCTTTCTCCACGCCTATCGCTATCCCCACCACGAGCGTCAAGCGGCGGAAATTGCCAAAGAAATTGGTTATACACAAATCTCTGTATCTCACCAAGTTAGCCCTTTGATGAAACTGGTTTTTCGCGGCGATACCACCGTAGTTGATGCCTATCTCTCGCCAATTTTGCGGCGATATGTCGTCCAAGTTTCCCAGCAATTAAATAGTGAAAGTGGCGACGAACTCCCAGAAGGACTGCTGATGTTTATGCAGTCCAACGGCGGTTTAGTCGATGCGGCCCAATTCCAAGGTAAAGACAGCATTTTATCAGGACCGGCTGGGGGTATTGTGGGTGCCGTGGAAACTAGCAAAATCGCCGGTTTTGATAAAATCATCAGCTTTGATATGGGGGGGACATCCACCGATGTGGCTCACTATAACGGCGAATATGAGCGGGAATTCGAGACAGAAATTGCCGGAGTGCGGATGCGATCGCCGATGATGGCAATTCACACCGTGGCGGCGGGTGGCGGGTCCATCCTGCATTTTGACGGGGCCCGGTATCGGGTAGGACCGGATTCGGCGGGGGCAAATCCGGGACCAGCCTGCTACCGCAAAGGGGGACCCCTGACGGTGACGGACGCCAATGTGATGTTGGGGAAAATTCAGCCGCAATTTTTCCCCCACGTGTTCGGACCGGATGGGAATTTGCCTCTGGATGCGCAGGTGGTGCGGGAAAAATTCACCCAATTGGCGCAAGAAATCAGCAGTCAAACCGGGGACACCCGCAGTCCCGAACAGGTGGCGGCGGGTTTCTTGGCGATCGCTGTGGAAAACATGGCCAACGCCATCAAAAAAATCTCACTTCAGCGGGGATACGATGTATCAGAATATACTTTGTGCTGTTTCGGCGGCGCTGGCGGACAACACGCCTGCCAAATTGCCGACACTTTAGGGATGAAACAAGTATTCATCCACCCCAAAGCAGGCGTTCTTTCCGCTTACGGTATGGGTTTGGCGGACGTGCGGGTAATGCAAAGTCGCGCCATAGAAACCCAATTAACACCGGAATTAATACCACAATTGCAACATATTTTATCCCAATTAGAGGCAGAATCTCAACCAAAAATTAACCAAAAACCGAATTTAATAGTTATCCGCAAAGTCCACCTCAAATATCAAGGCACCGACTCGCCCCTAATTATCGATTTTAGCGATAACTTGACTCAAATGCAAGGGGTATTTGAGGCAGCACACCAGCAACGTTATGGCTTCATCATGCCAGAAAAATACCTGATTGTCGAGGCAGTTTCCACCGAAGTTGTGGAAAAAATGCCCATACCAGGTAGAGACGATTCGCGAATCTCCCCATCTCCCCGTCCCCCCGTCTCCCTGTCCCCCGGTCTCCCCATCTCCCAGTCTGTATTTCATCGGGATGATTTGCAACCGGGAGACTGTATTTCTGGGCCTGCAATTATTATCGACTCTACCGGGACTAATGTGGTGGAACCCGGATGGCAGGCAGAATTAACCCAGAGCCATTGTTTGATATTAAAGCGGGTGGAAACAGAAATCAAGCCGCCAGTAGGGGCAGCATTGATGACGGAAAAGGCGATGACACCAGACCCGGTGATGCTGGAGATTTTTAACAACTTGTTGCGGGCGATCGCGGAACAAATGGGCATCACCTTGCAAAACACCGCCACCTCGGTCAACATCAAAGAACGCCTCGATTTTTCCTGCGCCATCTTCGACCAAAACGGGCAATTAGTGGCCAACGCCCCCCACATTCCCGTCCACCTGGGCTCCATGAGCGAAAGCGTTCAAGCACTCATCAACGCCAAAGGCAACACCTTAAAACCAGGGGATGTTTATATTTCTAATAACCCCTACAACGGTGGCACTCACCTCCCAGACATCACCGCCATCACCCCAGTTTTTGACGGGCAAAATATCCTCTTTTATGTGGCATCTCGCGGACATCACGCCGATATCGGCGGCATCACTCCCGGTTCCATGCCTCCTCACAGCAGCGCGATCGGCCAAGAAGGCATCTTATTCGATAATTTCCACCTTGTCAGTAGCGGCAATTTCCGAGAAACAGAACTGCTCAAACACCTAAATTCTGGCCCATATCCCGCCCGCAACCCCCAGCAAAACATCGCCGACTTACAAGCACAAATTGCCGCCAACGAATCCGGTGTACAGGAACTGCGCCAAATGGTCAAACATTTTGGCTTAGCCACCGTGCAAGCATATATGCAGCACGTCCAAAATAATGCCGAAGCATCAGTACGCCGAGTCATTGCAGTGCTAAAAGACGGCGAATTTACCTATAAAACCGACAACGGCGCCCAGATAAAAGTCAAAATCACCATTGACCAATCCAGCCGCAGCGCCTGCATCGACTTTACCGGCACTTCTGAGCAGCAAAGCAACAATTTTAACGCCCCAGAGGCAGTATGTAAAGCTGCGGTTTTATACGTATTCCGCACCCTAGTTGACGATAACATACCCCTCAATGCTGGTTGCCTCAAACCCCTAGAAATCATCATTCCCGAAGGCTGTATGCTTAACCCCCGCTACCCCGCCGCCGTGGTTGCAGGTAACGTGGAAACTTCCCAAGTCATTGTGGATGCTTTATATGGCGCTTTGGGGGTCATGGCTGCCAGTCAGGGAACCATGAATAACTTTACTTTTGGCAATCAGAAACATCAATATTACGAGACAATTTGCGGCGGTTCTGGCGCCGGTCCAGGTTTCCACGGCACCGACGCCGTACATACCCACATGACTAATTCGCGCCTCACCGATCCGGAAGTTTTAGAGTGGCGTTTCCCCGTGATTTTAGAAAGTTTCGCCATTCGTCCCGATAGTGGTGCTAAGGGTGCTACAAATGGCGGTAATGGCGTTATCCGTCGTGTTCGTTTTTTAGAACCAATGACAGCGGGGATTTTATCTAGTCATCGAGTGATTCCACCTTTTGGGTTAGACGGCGGCGGTGACGGTATGGTGGGGAAAAATTACGTAGTGCGACAGTATGGTAATGTGGAGGAATTAGGCAGCACTGCCACTGTGGAAATGTCCCCTGGTGACAGTTTTGTGATTGAAACTCCCGGCGGCGGTGGTTATGGTATAATTGGCGATTAATCGCTAATCCGGTTAATGCCCCCAGTTTTTATTGGGGGCTGTAGTTTATGATGGCAGGTTGGTAATATGGCCACTGAAGATTTTTTTGACGAGCAGAGTGAACAGTCCGAGGTTAAATCTCGCATAGTCGCGAAATATTTTGATGCTTGGGCAAGAATCATGATCAAGCAAGCTAGGCATTATAACATCAGTAATATTGCCTATGTCGATCTATTTTGCGGACGAGGACGCTACAAAGACGGTAACGCCTCTACGCCATTGCTGGTTTTGGAGCGTGCTATCGCTGACCCAGATATGCGCAAAATGCTCGTGACCCTGTTTAATGATAAAAACACCAATTGCACTCAGGTTATCGCTGATGAAATTAGATCTATTCCCGGAATAGAAAAATTAGAAAACAAACCATTGATTTGCAATCTGGAAGTTGGGGAACAAATCAAGGAAAAATTAGAAGAGTTAGGAAGTTGTCCAAAACTTGTCTTTGTGGATCCTTGGGGTTATAAAGGTTTGTCGTTGGATTTAATTGGGTTTATAATTAAAAATTGGGGATGTGATTGTATATTTTTCTTCAACTACAACCGCATCAATCCTGGAGTGAGAAACCCAAAAGTAGAGGAACATATGAACTCACTTTTTGGGCAAAAAAGAGCAGATATACTCAAAGCTAAACTTTACCCAATGTCGCCTCATCAGCGTGAGTTGACTATTGTAGAGAGCATTTCTGAGGCATTGCAAGAAATTGGAGGACAGTATGTATTGCCATTTGGCTTTAAAAACGATAGTGGAAAAACCAGCCATCACCTAATTTTTGTATCTAAGCACGTGCGTGGTTATGAAATAATGAAAGAGATTATGGCAAAAGAAAGCTCCAGTACAGAACAAGGTGTGGCATCATTTGATTATAATCCTGCTACTATAGATCACCCTTTGCTATTTGAGCTTTTCCGCCCCCTTGATGACCTGGAAAATATGCTGTTAGATGAGTTTGCTGGTAAAAAGAATATGACGCGGCAGGAAATTTATGAGCAACACAATGTGGGCAAGCGCTACATTCGGGAAAATTACCGTGATATTTTACTAAAAATGGAGGCAGAAGGAAAGATAAAAACTACTTATACTGGCAAACGTAAACGTCAGGAAGGTACATTTTCGGAGACCAAGATTTTAGTGACATTTCCAGAAAAATAAACATAAAGGTGCTTAATCTGTGGCTTGAAGCACCTATACAGCGGTTTTCAGTTGGGTTAGGTACAGACTTTGACTGGATTCCCGCTTTCGCGGGAATGACATTCAATAAAAGTCCCTCACTGACTTGAAAAACGCTGTATGTTTATTTTAGGCAGTATTTTTGGCGTAATTAGGTTTTCCCTGAAGGTTACGCCACTTTGAAATGTGTTTTTGCCAAGCTGATGGCATTTCATCCCAAATTTTACCCTCGAGCAATTTACCGCCTGCTTTGGGAGTGACGCCACCTACTTGCTTGAAGAAAAACGCCACATTTTCCGCCTGACATTGGTTGCGAATGCTACTGGCCCATTCTATCTGCATAGGACGGTGTTTTGGTCCTGACTCACCCCCCACTATTACCCAGTGGATATCTGTTAAATTCAGTTCTAGGGGTCCTAACAGGGGTTCGCAGGAAAGAAACCGCACGTGAGCGGGGACTTTTCGCAAAGCATCCACCCTCTCAACATAGTTTTGGTTCTCTACGGATACACCCATCCAGATATTTTGATGCCATTGTAATTCCGATGCAATCTCTGCTAATCGCTGGTGACGTTTGGTGAGAATTTGATAGATGTGCCAGGGGGTTTTTCCCATCACATCAAATACTTGTTGAATAAACTCAAGCGGTACATCTTGGTGTAACAAGTCACTCATGGAATTCACAAAAATGCGGCTGGGTTGGCGCCAGTGCAGGGGGTATTCTAAGCGTTCTTGGTGCAGAGTCAAATTGAAGCCATTGGGAAAGTTGGTATGAAAGCGTTTTGTGAGTGCTTCTGCATAGCAATGGGTGCAACCAGGACTAATTTTGGTACATCCTGTGGTGGGGTTCCATGTGCGGTCTGTCCATTCGATACCGGTGTGATTGCTGGCCATAAAATTACCTGAAACTGTTTCTATGCAATGATTACCAAAATTAACTTACTCGGATTTAATGGTATTATATCTGAATTTGAATTAATAATCAACCATACAGCACTTTGTTAAATGATGAGCCACTATCAAAGCCCCTCTCTCTTTCTGGTCGAGGGGTTTGGGGTGAGGGCACTGTGTCTTCTACAAGGGTAAACCGCTGGATTTTTTTGATTTCTCAAATGGTAACTATTAGGCAGTAATCCCCATTTAACCGCCACGGGGCGCCTGTGGCCGATCGCGGCATCGGTAAAAATTTAATGATTTATTTAGTTTTTCGGGGTTGCATTAAATTGCGGAGGTAATATGATATAGGGTGGCAAAGCGGTGGCTGCCTTGATTTTGTGGGGAGTCGCCCTCCGTAGGCGTGCAGGGCTCAGGGAGTTGGTATTTACAAAAAATACCATTTTAGCTAAATTTATGCAGGGGAAGGGCGCGAGTAGCGTCAGGGTAAATATCGTAAATTAATTTTTGAGAAAGATAAACCAGGGGCAATCTGTAACGGCCAAACCTGGGAAAATTTGATCTGGTGAAATTGCACATGAAAACAGCTCATATAATTTTACTAGCTCCGTTATGGTTGTTGAAACCAGTGTTGGCTCAAGAAAAGCCAGCAGAATTAATATTTGCCCCTATCTGTGGGGATTGTGTGGAGTCGGATAATAGTGGAGATTTGGTAGAGCTGAATCAGGCAGAAAGTCGAGTGGTAGATTTATCTCAAATTCCCGCACCAGAAGCGGAGGGGATTTTACGCCGATCGCTCCAACTCGCCGATACCATTACTAACCCCCATCAAAAAGCCCGCTTGCTCGCCCAAATTGCCAGCCAATACGGCAAAATCGGCCAAAGAATGCCCGCACTAGAAATATTAGCGCGAGCTGTGGAAGCAGCCAATCAGATTGACAACTCCCTGGATAAAGCAGAAATTTTTAGTCAAATTGCCCAGGAATATTACCGGTTAGGAGACAGAGAGCAAGCCGCGAACCTTTTCGCCGCCACTGTAGAGGCAGCAAATGGCATTGAAGATGCAGCATTGAGGGGGAGTTTGCTAGCAGAAATTGCCCTGAAATATACCGAGATGGGAGAGTATAACGCCGCTGAGGCACTTTTATCCCAAAGTCAAGAGGCTATAACCACCGCCGCTGCACCCCCGCCGCCTCCGGTTCTATTTCCCTTCCAGCCTATCCCCTGGACAGGCACAATAGGCTTGGGTAGCTACTTCTTTTCCGGCACGAAAACCACCAGTATTATCGCCTTAGATGCAGATATCGAGCGCAAGTGGCCCAGAGACCAAATCGACATATTTTTGCGTCTTACCAACGATTTCGACGACAGCCGCCAAGCACCCGATGAAGAAGTCGAATTTGAAGGCAGATTTGAGACAGAATACCGCCATCATATCACATCTCGCTGGCAATATTTCGTCAATTACGCCGCTCGGCGAGATACTCTCGAAGACATGAACGTGCGGACTAACCTCTATACTGGCCCCGGTATTAATTTGTGGCGGGCACCGAACTCCCGCACTTTGGATATGCAGTTAGGTTTAGGGGCGAGATATGAAGACTCCAGCACCCGCAACAATGATTTTGATGTCCCAGTAGCTCAGTTCCGCCTGCGCTACAAAGATATTTATTTCAAAAATTTAAAGCTGCGCCAGTTTTTTACCTTAGAACTACCTTTTAATGATCCTAATGACTATTATATAGAGTCTAACACCAGCTTAAGCATTCCTATCACCAATGGCTGGTCTTTCAATAATGCTGTCAGATTCCGCTATTCAGCCATCCCGACTCTGGATAATCCCAATGTGCGAGTGAACTGGCAAACAGGTATCGAGTATAATTTTTAATTGTGGCTGTAGGTGGAGCGCTAGAAAAGAAACCTCTCTAGTCTCCCCTTCCCTTGGCACATACCGATCGCCACTATTTGATTTACCTACCGGCTGGTAGATCACACATAGCTAATAACTCTAATCGATTAAACTCTCCCAGAGAGGGAGAGGGACTTTGAAGATGTCCCACATTTTTTGAGAAAAAGCTGTAAGTGATTGTGCGAGTAGTGTTAAAAACCCCTTGGGTGCAAATTCTGGCTACCGGATCATTTTGAATTGTTTTAGCAGGATTGCTCTTAGTGCGGGTCTGGATTCCGCCAACTTTTGAAGGGATTGATCTAGAAAGAATCATTGCTAATCCCTACAAAAAAGTAGCTAAAAGCTCGATAATGGCAGCAGCAGAGCAGAAATGACCCACCAATACAACTTAGATTAATCTCAATTTATGCAGAGATAATAGCAGCCCGGTTTTTCCTAAAAATCGGGGGTTTTTCTTGCCAATCAGGTGTTGAATATACCCACCGCTACTATTTGATTTATCCCCAGGCTCATAAATCACAGCTATTTAATAACTGGAATCTGCTAACTCAAAAAATTGCGATTAGAGACAGGGTAGCAGTTGCAGGATGAATCACACCACTAGGGTGGTTTTCGTGAGTTATAGGCGCAAAATTTGCGCGGCATTTTTACCAGCTAGCTATAAAATCAGCATTTTTGTCCAAGGCACTGGGAGGCAGGTGCCATCACCGAGATTTGATATAATTAGCTCGCGGAGCAGACGGCAGCCCCTGCGGTAGCCCCACCGGTGAGCCTCCCAAGCTACAACCCCAAGGTTTTGAGCCAACTCCCACCCAGCCGGGGGAGTTAAGTTGCTCTACCGCTACCAGCCTCTACTACCGTTCCGCAGAACCAGAAAATCTACACCGGAGGAGCGATATAAGATAGGATCTTTGTGGAAGGAGCGCCGAAGCGATAAACCCGATCTGCCGTTATTCCAGCCTTCCTGGAATCAGCCAATACTGAAATACTCTCCTGAAGCGAAAAAAATTAAATTGGATAATGATATAATTGTGCGGAGCGAGTGGGAGGCAATTGTCTATTGATGGTCAATATAAGCAGCCAACTGGCTATCAAGCCGGATCGCGCAGTCGATACAAGATTGTGAGTTTTTTGTTGAAAACAGATGATTAATATTCCTGGGGTGACGGCGATCGCGCAAATATATGAAAGTCCCAACTCTCTTGTATATCGAGGTATCCGAGAGCCGGACGGCATTGCCCTCATCCTCAAAGTCCTGAAAGAAAATTATCCTACTCCCCAAGAACTGGCGCGTTATCGCACCGAATATCAAATTACCAAATCTCTGAATGTACCCGGGGTGATTAAAGTTTATGACTTGCAAAAGTATCAAAACACCTTGGTGATGTTCGTGGAGGATTTCGGTGGTGAATCATTAAAAATATGGAGTCAGCAAGGACGATTTCCTCTGGGGGAATTCCTGCAAATTGCGATTAAGGCTACTCAAATATTAGGAGAAATTCACGCGGCTAATATTATTCATAAAGATATTACTCCAGCCAATATAATTTGGAATCCCAGCACCGAACAGGTGAAAATCATCGATTTTGGGATTTCCACCCAACTGACGCGAGAAAATACCGGGCTGAAAAATCCTCTGGTTCTGGAAGGGACTCTCCCTTATATGTCACCCGAACAAACGGGGAGAATGAACCGCCCTCTGGACTATCGCAGTGACTTCTACTCTTTGGGAGTGACTTTTTATGAGTTGCTGACTGGGAAACTACCATTTGAGACCACCGACCCTCTGGAATTGCTCCACTGTCATATTGCGAAACAGCCCCTGCCACCCGCTGAACTTAATTCACAAATTCCGCCAGTGATTTCAGAAATAGTAATGAAGTTACTGGATAAAAATGCGGAAGACCGCTATCAAAGTGCTGTGGGCATCAAAGCTGATTTAGAAAAATGCTGGCAGCAGTTACAGGCCAATCAAATTATAGCCAGTTTTCCTCTGGCCAGCCAAGATATTTCAGATAAATTCCATATTTCTCCTAAGTTATATGGTAGAGAGGCTGAAGTCGAGACGTTATTAACGGCATTCGATCGCGTGAGTTCATCCGCCAGCGAATTGATGTTAATTGCGGGATATTCAGGGATTGGCAAATCAGCTTTAGTCCAGGAAATCTACAAACCGATTACCCAAAAACGGGGTTATTTTATTTCAGGAAAATTCGACCAATATCAGCGCAATATTCCCTACAGTGCGGTGGTGATTGCTTTTCAGGAATTAATCAAGCAACTGTTAACCGAAACTGAAGCCGAGCTGGCTCAATGGCGAGATAAGCTCTTAGCTGCAGTGGGAGTCAATGGGCAAGTAATTGTGGATGTGATCCCGGAAATAGAATTAATTATTGGCCAGCAAGTGCGGTTGCCAGAACTGGGGCCGAATGAAGCCCAGAATCGCTTTAATTTGGTGTTTCAGAACTTTATTAAGGTGTTTACTCAACCAGAACATCCCTTGGTTTTGTTTCTGGATGACTTGCAGTGGGCGGATGGGGCATCTTTAAAATTGATGCAGCTTTTGATGAGCGCGGCATCACCAGGATTGTTTTTAATTGGCGCGTATCGTGATAACGAAGTTTCGCCGGTTCATCCGTTAATGCAGACTATGGATGAAATTGCCGAAGCTGGGGCAAGGATTAGTCGAATTTCTTTGTCTCCCTTGGATTTGGGAACGGTGACACAACTGATTAGCGATACGGTGAAAAGTCCCGCCGCCAAGGTGGCATCTCTAGGGGAGTTGGTTTTATGGAAAACTGGAGGGAATCCATTTTTTATTAACGAGTTTTTGAAGTCGCTTTATACAGAAAATTTGTTAAGTTTTGACTATAGTGAGGTGCAATGGCACTGGGATTTAGAGCAAATCAAAGCGCGTGGGTTTACGGATAATGTAGTGGAACTGATGGCAGGAAAAATTCAAAAACTGCCAGAGTTAACGCAAAATTTGTTAAAATTAGCTGCTTGTATTGGCAATTTATTTGATTTGAAAACCTTGGGTTTGATTAGTGAAAAGTCTCTGCCAGAAACGGTGAGGGGTTTACAGGCGGCAGTGGCGGAAAATCTGGTGGCTCCGGTGAGTAATCCGGGGGATGTGGAATTGGCGATCGCCTCGGCTGAATTTCTGGCGCCACCAGCCGCCAAGGGCTCTTCCCAGTCCCTAGAATATAAATTTGCGCACGATCGGATTCAGCAAGCCGCTTATTCTCTGATTCCTGATCACGAAACGGCCAGTACACATTATCAAATCGGCCAACTCTTGCTCCAGCAAATTTCCCCAGCGGCGAGAGAGGAAAACATTTTTAAACTCGCTAATCAATTAAATTATGGCATTTCCTTAATTACCACGCCAAGGGAACGGTATCAATTAGCCGAAATGAATCTGATTGCCTGTCGGAAAGCCAGAGCCGCCGCCGCCTACCAAGCGGCTCGTGAATATGCCCGAGTGGGATTGTCCCTGCTAGAAGATCAGGCTTGGTCGCAGGAATATAGAATGACTCTGGCTCTGCATGAATTAGCCGCTGAATTAGCTTTACTCTCTGGCGACTTTGAGGAAATGGAGAAGTTCAGCGCGATCGTCACCGAGCGGGCGCAGTCTTTACTGGATCAGGTTAATGTTTACCGGGTTCAAATTCAGGCTAATGTCTCCCGGACGAAATTTGCCGAAGCGATCGCGATCGCCCAACTGCCTCTGCAAAAGATTGGCGTCACTTTGCCCACAGCACCCACACCCACAGATATAGAGCAGGCTTTCCAAGAAATCAAAGACCTGATTGGAGACCGGACAATTGAAGATTTAGTTAACCTACCGGTGATGACCGATGCGGAGCAAATCTTCATTGTCCATACGCTCAGTAGTGTGATCCCAGCCGCTTACGTCTCTGGCTCTCCCTTGTTCCCATTGCTGGTGGCTCTGTCAGTGAAATTATCCATTCAACATGGAAATACATCTTACTCTGGTTTTAGCTATGCTACCTATGGCATTATTCTTTGTAATTTACTCGATATAACTACCGGCACACAATTTGGTCAATTAGCCTTCAATATGGTATCAAAATTTGAGGACAAATCGATTAAACCGGAAGTCCTCACTGTACTGGGAGCATTTATCCTGCACCGGAAATTTCACATCAAAGAAACCCTATCCCTCTTGCAAGATGGCTATGCCACTGCCCTAGAAGTGGGAAACTTGGTATTCGCGGGATACAATGCCAGTAACTTTTGTATCAATTCTTTGTGGGGGGGTCAGCCTCTGGCCAATTTGGAGCAGGATACTCGTGCCTACTACCATAATCTGGTGGCATTAAACCAAATGGCAGCGGCCAATTACTGCCTCGTCCATTGGCAATGTATTTTAAGTTTGCGTGAGGTGGCGGCGTCAGCCAGCTTATCTGGGCATACCTATCTGTCTGAGGCGGAATTGCTCCCCAAGATATTGGCCGCCAATGATATGCTGACTCTGTATTTCTTTTATTTGTATAAGCTGAAACTGGCATTTTTGTTTGAGGAACTAAATGCGGCGTCTCAGTATGCAGTTGAATGCCGGAAATATTTAGTAAATGGCGCGGGATTTATCTGTGAATCGGCGTTTTATCTTTATGATTCTCTGGTGGCTTTATCCCAGTTGAGTCACCAGGTGGATGACAGCTCGCTCCTCTGGGAGCGGGTGGCAGAGAACCAAACCAAGTTACAACAATATTGGGCAAATTATGCCCCGATGAATTACCAGCATAAGGTGGATTTGGTGTCAGCCGAGCAATGTCGGGTTTTGGGACAAAAATTAGAAGCGATGGACTTGTACGATCGCGCCATTAAAGGAGCCCAAGCTAATTCATATATGAATGAGGCGGCTTTGGCGTATGAGCTGGCGGCTAAATTCTATCTGGCCGAAGGTAAAGACCTAATTGCTAGAGCTTATCTGCAAGAAGCTCGCTATCACTATCAACTTTGGGGCGCCAATGCTAAAGTCAACCACTTAGAGCAGCGATATCCCCAACTCTTAACAGCAATTCAAGCCACAACTCCAGAAATAGCGCCTACCATCGCCGTCACCACTAGGGAAGCTGGGGCTTCTTTAGATATCGCTACAGTGATGAAAGCAGCTAGCACGATGTCTGGGGAAATTGTCCTGGCTCGGTTGCTTTCTAATTTGATGAAAATTCTGATTGAGAATGCTGGCGCGCAAAAAGGTTACTTGATTTTGACCAGTCAGGGACAATTGCTGATTGAAGCCTCTGGTACTCTGGATTCAAACCAGATCACAGTTTTGCCATCGATGCCTTTGGCAGATTATCAGGGAATCTCGCAGGCGATCGTCAATTATGTGGCGCGCACTCAAGCCAGCGTGGTCTTAAATGATGCGACTAAGGAAGGTAAGTTTACTAACGATGTTTATATTCAAAAAAATCGGCCTAAATCTATATTGTGCGTTCCTTTGGTTAATCAAGGTCAGCTCGTCAGCATTGTTTACTTAGAAAATAATCTGACCACGGGAGCATTTACGCCAGAGCGATTGCAAGTGTTACAATTATTGTCAGGACAAGCGGCGATTTCGATTAAAAATGCCAAACTGTACACAGAGGTTCGCGCCAACGAACAGAGATTGGCTCAACTGAATCAGGCATATGAGCGTTTTGTCCCCAGTCAATTTCTCCAGTTTCTCGGCAAGTCCAGCATTGTGGAGGTGAAACAGGGAGACCAGGTACAGTTGGAGATGTCGGTTTTGTTTTCCGATATCCGCTCTTTTACCACCCTCAGTGAAAGTATGACGCCGGAGGACAATTTCAAGTTTATCAATGCTTATCTGCGTCGCATGGAACCGGCGATCGTCGAAAATAACGGATTTATTGACAAATACATCGGCGATGCCATGATGGCTTTATTTAGTGGCGAAGCTGACAATGCAGTGAAAGCGGGAATTTCTATGCTGTATCGGCTGGCTGAGTACAACCAGCATCGGCTTAATTCTGGTTATGCGCCAATTCAAAATGGCATTGGCATTAATACCGGGTCCCTGATGCTCGGAACTGTGGGCGGCCAAAATCGGATGGATGGGACTGTGATTAGTGATGCGGTGAATTTAGCCTCGCGGCTCGAAACCATTACGAAAAATTATGGGGTATCGTTACTGATTTCTGAAAATACATTTTTGCGGTTAAAAGAGCCAGATCATTATGCAATTAGAATGATCGATCGGGTCACGGTGAAAGGCAAATCTCAACAAATCGCCGTTTATGAGGTTTTTGATGCTGACCCGCCTCACATTAAAGCCGGTAAACTAGCCACCCGCCAACCCTTTACGGAGGGATGGCATTTCTACAATCGAGGTTTTTGCTATGAAGCGGCACAAAGGTTTGAAATTTGCCTACGTCATAATCCCGATGATAGAGTGGCTCAAATTTATCTGCAACGTTGCTGGCAAAAAAAATAATGAACACCAACTCTTAACCTACATCACTAATAATTTGCCCGATATCTTTAGGAGTTGCACCCGTTGCCAATATGGATCGGATCAACAGTTCAAGAGAGACCGACGCATCACTATTTTCAGCTTTAGCAATCCGAGTTTCGCTCGTTCCTATTTTCCCAGCCAGTTCACTTTGAGTCATCATCTTCTGCCTCCGCTCCTTCAAACTTTTGCTAAGAGCCAGCTTGATTTCAACCAGTATAGTTTCTTCTGGTGTTAAGTCCAAAAAGTCTGAAACTGTGCCAATTTTCCACCCTTTTGCTTCTAAAAGCTCTTGCTTAGATGGCTCCATCACTTTATTCCTCTTGCTCGGTATCGTATTGGCTCAAGCGCTTTTTGCAAACTTCAATCACGTTTTTGGGTGTCGCCCTTGTGGTTTTGTTAAACACCGCGACAATCAAGATGGAATCTGCATCAACTCGATAAATGATTCTCCAATTTTGATCCACATCTCTAATCCGTAATTCATGGCAGCGAGTTCCTATACTGGGCATAGGACGGGTGGTAATCCAAGGGTTTCGCCTTCCTGTAGTTGCCTGAGCAGAACACCTGCTTCTATCCGCGCTTCCTGACTGAAAGGTGGAGTCTTAACCTCACCATGCAGCCAAGCTAAAGGTTTATTTTGCTCTCCCATAATCTATTTATATCATATCTGATATAGGAAAGAAATCTGCCTGAGCTGTCCAAAAACCCCAATACAAGCGATCGCCTTCCGTCCCGTCCCCCAGTTCCGGGAAACTGCCCCCGACTGTGGCGCAACTCCCTGCAGTGAGATATTATTTCCTAAGTCATTTCCCAGCATCCCAGCCATCTAGGGGCGAATATGGGGTGACGGTCTCGATGCTCTTCAAATAATAGCGCCTATCTGTAAGTAATAACCTGTTGACTCAAAAACTTGCGATTAGGGGCAGGGTAGCACTTACAGGATGAAATCACAACCCCAAGGTGGTTTTCGTGCGTTCTAGGTGCCAAATTTACGGAGTAATTTTTACCGGCTAGCTGTTAAATTATCGGTTTTTGCCCCAGACGCCGTGGAGTGGTCCATCTCGCCAAGTCTGCTAACTATGACAATTGAGCAATTTACTGGCTGAAAATGGGATATTTTGTTAAAAGCTGCTCCCAACTAATCACTAGGCTGATAGGATAGTAATCAACTCAGAATCATGGCAGAAATGGGATTACAGCAGCAGCTCACCCCGTTATCCAAAACTCAGCCCCCTTGGTTCCTGAAAGCTCTCAGAGCAAGAGCTATCTCCCACGCGATCGGCAACCTCCTCCTCCAGTTCTACTGTCACCGTTTCCATCCCAGTTCGCGCCAAAGACTCCTTTAAATCATTCATCCAACCCATCTGAATTATCCCCTCATGCTGCAAGCGTCCCACAACAATACCGGGATGAATGCCAATGGTGTTGGCAAAGGAAATCACCTTTTTTTTGGAGCGTAAATTGGAAAATTCAGAGTCAAATTTTGGGGGAATCAAAAATTCCTTAGCCCATTGATTTGCCTCTGTTTCCTGTTCTGATTCTATTTCCTGTCCTCCATCCCAATTATCCAAAAAAATGTCTTTTTTCCCGTGCAGGAGAATGTGAGCAGCTTCGTGGAAAAAGGTAAACCAGAAGCGATCGTTCTGCTTGCCATAGAGGGAAAGCTGAATCAAAGCCTTATGGGGATTTAGCCAGCGAGCCACTCCACTGGTATGCGCTCCGGGAATTGCCGGAACGACACAGAAAACCACCCCTGCATCCCCACACAACTGCCGCATCTGAGGTAAAAATTCCTCTGGCTCCAGCACAGTCAATTGCCGAATGGCTCTAACCGCCGTTTCAAACTTAGCTTTATTGTATTTCTGACAGGTCAATTTTTCTGCCTCAATTTCGCCCCGGCGTAACCAAGCATAAATTGCTCCCACATCACTTTGATCGGTGCGAGTCCGGCGAAAAGATACCTCAATATCACCATAGTAACTTCGCCATTCCTGCGGTGAAGCTACGCCAAAAAATCGGAGCAGTTCTCGCACAATAGCAGGCTTGTTCTTGGCATCTATCCGCTGTTTTGCAATTACACCTTGTGCCATCAATTCCTTAACGGGCAACTCATCCAACCAGGAAACCCACTGCCTCAAATCTGCTTCGGCCTCTTGTTGCGCCAACTTCGCCCGATATTGAGCCTCCCGACTTAACCAAAAGCTGGCACTACTGCCCAGCACATTTTCTAACTTAAGTGCTGTTTCTTCTGTAATCGGCGCTTTACCGTTAATTAACAAACTAATATGCTTGGTAGTGTAGCCCAAACGTTTTGCTAAATCCGCCTGAGTCCACTCCCGTTCCTCAATTAAGTCCGCGATCGTCTCACCCGGTGCCGAAATCCAATCTGGGCGAAAAGGCTGTAGCACCTCAGTCATGGTAATCCCCTATCCAAATAATATAAATTTGCGTGACTTGACTCCAGTCGATACCACCATCCTCTAGACGAGGAATTGTTTCATGGGCTGGTTTAAATACTAAACGCTGTGGATGCACCAGATCCAGAGCAAATTGTCCAACCCGATCGCCCTTTAAAGGATGGGGGCGACCAGCTTGCAGCTCTGACACATTAGCGGCAGCCATCAAATCAGCCAAACGCGCCTTCAGTTTCCGCGCCGTATTTTTTCCCAATTTGCGCTGGGCTACACTTTCCTGCTCACATAGCTCCTGTAATTTTTTATCCCTAAAGCTAATTTCCATTTATTGAGCCAATTATAATATACCATATTGGTAAATACTTTACCAATATGGTATATTATATTTTATCAATCACAGATAACAATTACCAGCGGCGCGGCAAATATGAGGGGTAATTTTTACAGCTAGCTGTAAAATTATCGGTTTTTGCCCCAGACGCCGTGGCGTGATCCATCTCCCCAACGCCGCCACCACCTCTCCACAGAGCATCGCATTTGCCTATTGCCAGATTATCACCAGGGTGAATGGAATAGGCATCAAAAGCCGAATCACGACTAATCAAAACCAAGCGATGATTGATTGCTTGTGCCACCAAAATCCGAAACATATCCCAGCCATAAATACTAACAGCCAATTGACAATTGCCAATTGACAATTATCGATTCGCAAAAACTTGCGATTAGGCGCAGGGTAGCAATTGCAGGATTAATCACAACCCCAAGGTGGTTTTCGGGCGTTATAGGTGCCAAATTTACGGAGTAATTTTTAACGGCTAGCTGGAAAATACCGGGATTTTGCCCCAGACGCTGTGGGGTGGTCCATCTCGCCAAGTCTGCTAACTATGACAATTGAGCAATTTACTGGCTGAAAATGGAATATTTTGTTAAAAGCTGCTCCCAACTAATTAGTAGCCTGATAGGATAGTAATCAACTCAGAATCATGGCAGAAATGGTTTCACCGCCGCCACCCACCCTGAAATCAGTCCACCTGGAGCAGTTGGTACTTCCGCCGTCTCCTCAGCCAAGGCGGTATTTTGACGAAACCCAGATGCAGCAGCTAATTGCCAGTGTCAGAGAATGTGGCATCATCCAGCCCCTGCTGGTGCGCCCAATGGGGGATAAGTATGAAATTGTCACTGGGGAACGCCGGTATCAAGCAGCTCTGGCGGTGGGTTTAACCTCTATTCCCGTAATGGTGCGGGTTATGAGCGATACGGAAGCGCTAGAGTGTGCCCTAATGGAGAACTTGCAGCGTTCTGATTTGAACCCAGTTGAGGAAACTGAGGGGATTTTGCGACTGCTGGAAATGAACTTGGGCATTGACCGTGCCAAGGTGATATCCCTGCTGAACCAGATGGCTAATCAAAAGAGAGGACTTACGGACAACGTTATCCGTAACCAAGAACAAGTGGTGGAAGAGACGTTTAGGATGGTAGGAGGGCTCACCCCAGAGTCATTCAGAACCCACCGCCTACCTCTTCTGAAGCTACCACCGGAGGTTCTGGAGGCGCTCCGTCAGGGTCGTATCGAATATACGAAGGCGAAAACCATTGCCCACGTTAAAGATGAGCAGTTTAGGGGGGAGCTGTTGTCGGAGGCGATCGCACAAGCTCTGTCCCTGAGTGAAATCAAGGAACGTATCCGCCAACATCAGGCCCTGCAGAAACCAGCCGCGCCTTCATTGAAGAGCCAAATGCAGTCCGCCTCCGCCGAGATTATCAAATCAAAGGTGTGGGATGACCCAGAGCAGCAGGAGGAGCTATCAGCGTTGCTGGCGAGGATTATGGCGATAATATCTAGGAAATCCAGGGACAAGTGAGGGAATGTTTGCTAAGCTAAGGAGAAGTAAAGATCCGGCATCAACAGGATGGGTGAGATCGCATATTGCATGAGGGTCAGAAACGCGGTTTCTGGCCATTGACTGCCCCTCAAAGTCTAGATTTTGGGTCAAGAAAATGAATTTAGAGCAAGCAGTTTTAGATAAGTTGCGAACCTTGCCCCCAGATAAGCAACAAGAAGTTTTAGATTTTGCTGAGTTTCTTCAACAAAAATTTATTCCTAAACAAAGACTAAAAAGTGTTAAAGGGATGTGGAATAATTTAGATATCAATATTACGGAAGAAGATATCGCCCAAGCTAGAAAGGAAATGTGGGGATGATTTATGCCGCTATGTGCCGGTTAATGTTGAGACAGTTAGCTAGCTAAAATAGAATTTATTAAGATTTGTTTTATAAACTGTCTCTTATACAAATCACAAGCTGATTAACCAGCCAATATTATTTGGTATAAGCTGACTAAATCTAGAGATATATAAATTTTTAAAAATCTAGAATTTCTCTGATAACATTCTTTAGATCCGCATCAGCAGGGCGTTTGGCAAACTGCTCCTTCGTGTAAATCCAAACTGGTTTAATTGTGTAAGTCGCTGAATTGACCAAGTACATTAGTCTAATTTGACCGGAAGCTCCTTGTGTAAACCAAAGTTCCACCTTATGGAATGTCCATCCTGCCGGCAACTGAATCTTTCCCGGTAGAGGTTCCTGGCGAGAGTTGTTGGGGTATGGGTTATTAATCAAATCTTCCCAAGTTTTATCAATAAGTTCAACAAAGCTGTCTTTGTAAACTTTGTGAGCTTTAGCCAGTTTTTTGAAAGAACGACTGAAATTATCTGATGCGTCATTTGATGTGTCAATCGAGAAGGGAGTTGAGCCAGTCACGTACTTCTCCTTTGCCTATCGAATTTGAGGATTCCGAAGCTAAGGCATCCTTCAAAATTTCAGCCATTACTGGTTCGTATGCAGGGTGTTCTCGTTCTATCAGCTCAAGTTTTTGGAAACCTAATGCTTTCATGTCATCAAGAAGAATTGGCTCAGTGGATCTGGCTTCCGGTGGGAGACCTTTACGAGCTTTCTTCCAAGGAAATTCTCCATGAGTCATCTCACTCAGTCGATAAGCATGGTAGCCACCGAAGTATCCCCAAATTTCTTCTAAAACTTCTTTTTTTTCAGCCGAAATTTCTCCTAATGATTCGGATCCAGGAATTGGTAGTTGTTCTGCCTCAAAATTACTGTAAAACCTATAAGCAGGAGGACAAACAGGGCCGTAGCGCCATGCTTGAATTTCCTCTTCAAATAACGGTTTATTGTAGAGCGCCAAGTGCAAGCTCTGAGAATAATACAGCAGCTTCTGAACCTTCATATTGGTCATTTCAGCTTCTACACCATCTTCATAAGCTCTCATAATGAAGTAACGAGCCACATTGAGACAATCAATCATCGCTCAACCTACCACCTTAAATCAGCGTTTAACTTTAACAAATTTGTTAAATATTAACCCTTATTATAACCTAAGCTGGCAAATATGACAATAATCATGTGGAGTCTGTAGTTGATATCAAATATCAATTAGTGCCTAGGCTTAATTTGGTATCTCAAAAAATTGCTACTAGGCGCCGGGTAGCAGTCAAAGGATGAATCACACCCCCAAGGTGGTTTTCGTGCGTTCTAGGTGCCAAATTTGCGGGGTAATTTTCACAGCTAGCTGTTAAATTTGGAGTTTTTGCCCCAGACGCCGTGGGGTGGCCTATCTCGCCAAGTATGCTAACTATGACAATTGAGCAATTTACTGGCTGAAAATGGAATTTTTTGTTAAAAGCTGCTCCTGACTAATTACTAGGCTGATAGGATAGTAATCAGCTCATGGTTATGGCAAAAATGGGATTACGGCAGCATCCCACCGTTATCTGTGTTAAGGTTAGAGAAAGTGATTCCAGAATTTGATGAAAATGGCAACTTACCACCAGGGGTTCATTTTTGCGAATGGGAAGAGTTTGTAGAACGATTTGGCACCAATGAGCTGAGGTTGCGGTTAATGCGCGGTCTGCGAATGGCAATGGAACAACTCAAAGCGGCGGGTTGCCGAACAATTTACATCAACGGTAGCTTTGTTACCATTAAACCAGACCCAGGAGATTTTGACGCCTGTTGGGATAGGGAAGATGTGGATATAAACTATCTCAGGACTCAAGCTCCTAAATTGCTTAATTATTATGACCGCGCTGGACAAAAAGCTAAATACAAAGGTGAAATTTTTCCGGCTGACCAACCTATAGGCAATTATGGCCTAGATTCTTGGGCGCTGTTTCAGCGGGATAGAAAAGACAATAAAAAAGGCATTATTGCTATTGATTTAGTTAGGTGGAATTATGATTAAAGATGAAAAGCAGTATAAATTGACTCAGCAGCTTGTCGGGGAATTTGAAAAATCTCTGGCGGCCATAGAAAAAGATGAGCATAGAATCAAAGCTGACCCAGATGGCTGGGAAATTATCCGAGGCTCTTTAAAATATCATGTTGATAAATTAACCGCAGAAATTGCCGAATATGAGCGGCTGATATCCCACGATCGCCACGAGCCCATCCCATTAACAATTGAGAATTTTAATGATTTACCCCAAATCTTAATTAAAGCTCGGATAGCAGCCAAATTAAGTCAAAAAGAGTTGGCAGATTTAGCGGGAATTACTACAGAACAAATTCAACGTTATGAAGATAATGATTATGAAGATGCCAGTTTTTTGGAAATCAAGTTTGTCATTGATGCACTAGATATCAAAATTCACAAAGGAGAGTTGATAGTTCCTTTGGACACCCTGAGAAGAACACCCGTTACTAAAGAAGAATTACTTTTCTCCCGCTCTCGGACTCACAGCAAATTAGAGCGACAAACGAGCAAGCAAGTTCAATAAAAAAAGGTATTGGCTGGAGCAGCGGATCTCCTTCCCTTATGCGCATCCCCACCGCCACTGTTACCGGACTTTTCTGGGAGTGATGAAGTTGGGGTAGTTGAATTTGGTAAAACAATAAATTTTCCCCCATTTAAATTTGTAGTTTTCTATAGACCGGCTGCACTTAATTGTTATTTATGTTGCATGCCGTTTTGGTGGTGTTTTATAGGGGCGGCGAAAATTATCAGCCTCTGCTTCTTCTCGGCTAGAAAAACACCAGTATACTTCCACGTCCCTTTCATCTGGGTAATAGTATATCCCACGCGAATCTGGTTCAGCAAGATTCGCAGTTGCCCGAATAGGAAATTCTACCGGACAACTGTATTTGTCCATAGGAGGTACACCATATCTTAAGCCTCGGTTTCGCCGTTCTTGTTGAAGGTATTGCTCATACGTTGCAGCTTCCTGTCTTTTTTGATCCTCCTCATAGAGCTTTTGGTTCGTCTGTTCTTCCTGGTTTTTTTTGCGTTGATTAATTTTAATATTGTACCGCTTTTCAGCTTCTTCAATACCCATACGTATTTCTCGAAAAGATTCAGATATTTCTGGGTATTGCTCCAACAAATCAGGGCAATTATATAAATATTCTGAGATTATTAATGCTGCTTTATTGTAGGTGTTTACAGCTTTTAATAACTCAATTTCTTGAAAATTATTTATTTTCTCTAAATTCTCATCTGTAATTTTTTTAAACAGGATCATTGCCGGTTGAAAACCTATCCAATCAGATGGAACAGAGTAGATAGATGATATAGCAGGTGCTACTGCAGACAATGCAACTCCAATTATTAATATTAAATAGAAAAGTAGCAACTGTTTTAAACTGATGTAACCACAAGCCCAAAGTAAGAAAACAACAATACAAATTTTCAGGGTTTCTCTAACTGCTTTAATAGCAATGATAGCTACAACGATAAATTTTTGCAGCGGTTCGGGCAGTTTATTGAAACACTTTATTACTGAAAGCGGATATTTGGAAATTTCTCCACAAAGCTCCGCTTTAATCTGAGAAATTAATCCATATCTTTTTTTTTATTATGGGAGTCATGTCTTCACCAAGATCCTCAATTTGGATAGCATTACGACCATAGTCGTGAGCGATATCGTATGGTTCACCAGAAGCTATGGCTAAGTAAAAACCACGAGAGTATTCAATTGCTGCTGTGTCACCAACTTCCTGTCTCATCCCAACAACGTAACCGATGTACTTAGAAATGCACCTGGCTTGAATAACTGAGTAGCAAGCATTGAGTACAACACACTCAACATGGTTTGCACACAACCCAAACAATTGTGCAAGTGCCTTTGTTGGAACTTGTTTTGCCCTTCCATTAATATCCTCAAATACTAAACCATCCTTTGCCGCACCATGACCAGAGAAGTGAACAATTTGCGGTTTTTCGGTCAGCATTATTCGCTGAATATCTTTCGTGCGAACTGCTGGCTGACTCACAATATTAAAGTTGTCACGATTTGTCCCCATTTGTAAAGATTCTCTGATCTCGCGTTCTTCTCTGTCCAGACGAAGCCTATCAGTTCCTTCTGGATTAGCTGATAAAATTAAAATTTTCTTTTTCGGTAGCTGACTTTGAACCATACGGTAAATCCAGACTATTAAAATTACTTAACATTAGAGATAGATTGATGAGCTATGAAATAACAAAATGTTGATTTAATGGAGTTGAATCTAGACTGTTGCTACATCGTTACAATCCCTAATTACTGACTACTGGAGAAGTATCTACAACTGGAAGATGTCTCCAAATACAGTAATTTGGAAGATAACGTCAGCGACGCGATCGCCCTACTTCCTGCATTCTGCCTAGACTCTGCACTCTCACCTACAGAGCTATACCTCATCATATAAACCTCACCATAGCACATCCCAGCCAGAAACGCAAGTAATCTTTTCATCTCCTCACCGACTCCCCAACGCCGCCACCACCTTTCCAGAGAGCATCCCATTTACCTATTGCCACATTATCACCAGGGTGAATGGAATCGACTAATCAAAACTTTAAGTCTTCCAGAGGTTCATCAAAATCATCAGACATCCAGATTTTACCCTGCCAAATCCCCAGTCCTCCTCGTTTGGGTGCTTTTGCGGTTTTAGGATCATCTACCGCATATCGGTTTACCAAAAATTCTGTATAGTCAAAAACTGCTTGTTTCACAGATTCTGGCAATTTTTCCACATTTTTTAAAATCGCATTTTCTATCATATTTTTCATATAACTTTATTTATGTAAATAATATCCATATAAATTATCAGCCTTGCGCCTTGATGTGAGTCAAACCGCCATTGGACCCGCACCACCGACCCCCACGATGTCAACGTGGTACTCTCAGCAACCCAACTTAGCCCTAATTTCCCTATCCTCACCATAACACATCCTATCCATAAATGCAACTACCTTTTCATCTCCTCACCGACTCCCCAACGCCGCCACCGCCACACCAAACAGCAACACCAACCCACCCCCAATTACTTGCAGCGGCGGCAATTCACCAAACACCAAATAACCCATAAAACTGGCCGCCAAAGGTTCAAATAAAATCGAAAGCGTCACCGTAGTAGGAGATATGCGCGATACTGCCCAATTAATCCCCGTGTGACCCACCAATTGCGGCAGCAAAGCCATTAATAAAATGCTCCAATAAACTGACGCGGGATAACCGGTATAACTACTACCAAAACTCAGGGGTAAAGGTAACAGAATCAGGGCGGCAGTGGTGTAAGCTACGGCGGTGTAGCTGCCTAAATTCATACCCCGGCGTTGGGCCTCCCGTCCCAAGAGCAGGTAGAAACTGACAGCCCAGGACCCAGCTAAAGCCAGGAAATTGCCCAGCAGGGGGTTACTGGCGGGACCGCCGCTGCTACTATCTGCTAAACCAATCAAGAGACTGCCAACTATGGCGATCGCAATCCCCACAGCAGTTTTCCGGCTGATTTTTTCCCTAAACCACACCCAAGAAATCAGAGAAACCCAAATGGGATTAGTAGTCACCAGGGTAGTAGAAGCAGCAATGGAAGTGTAAGCCAGGGAAGTAATCCAAGTAGCAAAATGCAGCGCCAAAAAGGCTCCCGCCCCCAGAGCATAACCCCAGGAAGCGCGGTTAAATTGCTGAATTTGCATCCGCCGCCAAGTTGGCAGCAATATCAAAGCGGCTAAACTCAGGCGGGAGGCTGCCAACATCAGCGAAAAACCCACTCCCCGTTCTCCCGCCGCTTCCAATGCCCAGCGAATGAAAATCGACGCCGTAGATACAGCCCCGATCGCCATTGCCAACACCACAAACACCTGCCAATGAAAACTCCGGCTCATCTTGAGGAAAAGGACTGGGGGAAAGAATGCCGTATAATAACACCTGTTCAGTGGGGCACACCAGCACTCACTTTTAAGGAGCAGGCGGTGAACCTAGACTCCTGGGGGGAGAGTTTCGGGAACGTGCAAATGACAAATGACAAATGACTAATGACAAATGACTATAGTAGATTTTTTTCAGCAAAGTGCTGGCAAATGGCTTTCCCAGCGCACCAGTCAAAACCTCAGTTCCATGCAATCCGTGGCGGGAACTACAGACCTGTGGATTGAACCCCTAGGGGCGGACGATCGCGAAGTCGTCGAACTCCAAAGCAAATATGGCACAGACCCCGCCCTCTTCCAGTGCGGCGCCCGCATCCGATGGGAAACCAAACCCACCCTAGACAACCGCAAAGAATCCGGTGCCACAATTTTAGTCGCCCTCGGCAGCAAAGACAGCCCCCAAGAAGGCAAATTACTGCAAAAAAGCACCCTCAGCCCCACCACCGTCGGGGCCAGTCGCTACACGATCGGCACCGACGAAGCCGTAACCCTAATCACCGAATCCGATACCATGTATGCCGAAGAGCGGCTCTGGTTCGCCTCCCCCAACCTCCGCCTGCGGACCAGCTTCATCAAACACAACAACGGCACCAACCTCGCATCCTTCTGCAGCGAAATTCGCATGGGCAACGCTTGACAAGGTTCGTAGTTGGGCTTTAGCCCAAAAAAACGAACAGGTTCGTAGTTGGGCTTCAGCCCAAAAAAACGAACAGGTTCGTAGTTGGGCTTTAGCCCAAAAAAACCAACGGCCCCCATCTCCCCGTCCCCATCACTCCCCAGAGCCACTCTCTAAAACAGCTTTCAACTTAGCGTAAACATCAGAGCTTTCTGGCTTAGGAATAAACTGGTGAATACTGCTAGGTTGCCCATCCTTGGCAAAAGTTTCCCCATAAGACACCAAATCTGCCAAAGCTCCGTCCGGGGCGATCGTCTCCGAAACCGGAGCCGGGGGATTATCCAGCCAGGGGTCTGGTAGCTCCTGGGAGACCTGTTGCTTTAACCCTTCCGATATTCCATTTTCCGGGATAGTAGCAGCAGTGGTACTAGCAGTTTGGCGGGTCGAAGTAGCAGCGGAAGCACGGCGGAGCAGAGCGAGGATTTCCTGAGCTGTGGTGACAGACCCACGCCAACCCAAATCATCCACAGACGTGGTATCAGACCCTGCATCAGTTGCCAGAGCTGGCTTTGGTGCCATTTCCCCATCATCCCCAAGGTTTTCACCCAAAGGAATCTGTGGGGAGAGAGTAGGGGCAACCCCCAGTGGTTGCCCCCCCAGTGGTTGCCCCTGCGTATCCTCAGAACCGTGATGAAACTTGCCGCACACGAGGCGTTCAAACTCGTGATTGAAGTGATAAAGCGGCTGTCCCCGACGCTTCCAAGTAGCTAAAATTTGGCTTACAGATATCACTTTGTAGCGTCCTTGATATAGGGCCTCAATCACAGCCAAGCGCAACCACTGGGGCGGATATTGTTGCAGCCACAGGGCCATCAATTCCTCCACCCCATCATGCGTCCGCTCAAAACTGTAATGCACCAGCAGTGCTGCCGCTTTAGCAGTTTCTGCCTGTTTTGCCCCATCTGTCATGTGGATTGCTTGCGCTCATCAGCTAGTCGCTCGATATTGTAGAGTTGAAAACTGGAATTGGGTAGGGCACTATAGCAGTGATTTTTTCGGGGGAGGGTTGCACCAGTGCCCAGGAAACTATACAATTGCTGCCACCAGACTGCTTTTACCAGAGTTACCGGACCCTTACCGGTTGATAAATACCCCCATCAAAACTGATGACAACTGCTTATTCCCTAGTCATCCCCATTTTCAACGAAGAGGCAATTATCCCCGAACTCTGGAACCGCCTAGGGGCAGTAATCCCCACCCTTGACGGCGACACCGAAGTGATTTTCGTCAATGATGGCAGTTATGACTCATCCCTAGACATCCTCACCCAACTGGCCCAACAGCACCCCGAAATCAAAGTTATCGCCCTGTCGAGAAATTTTGGGCATCAATGCGCGATCGCTGCCGGTATCGACCACGCCCAAGGTCAAGCAGTCATCCTCATGGACGGAGACCTACAAGACCCCCCCGAAGCCATTCCCACCTTTATCAGCCATTGGCAACAAGGATATCACGTCGTTTATGCCATCCGCACCAAACGCAAAGAATCATTGCCCAAACGGCTCGCCTTTAAAACCTTCTATCGCCTCCACCACCTCCTATCCGGTATCGATATCCCCCTCGATGCAGGCATCTTTTCCCTAATGGATAGAAAAGTCATCCTTGCCCTCCGCCAAATGCCCGAACGCAACAAATACATCAGCGGTTTAAGAGCCTACGCCGGATTTCGCCAAACCGGCGTCATCATTGAGCGAGGACATCGCTACAGCGGCGAGCCCCGCGTCACCATCTTAAAACTCTTCAAACTCGCCTTTGATGGCATTTTCGCCTTTTCCAACATCCCCCTCAAACTAGCCACCTATCTCGGCTTAGTCTGCGCCACATCTTCTTTTATCCTAGGCATCATTGGCTTATACTACAAATTTATTTTAGGTCGAGTATTTCTCTCCTGGGCTTACGGCTTAACCACCACATTCTTTATGGGAGGCATCCAGTTAATATTCCTCGGCATCATCGGCGAATATATCGGACGCATCTACGATGAAGTCAAGCAAAGACCTTACTACATTATAGCAGATAAAATTAACTTCTGATTACATGAAAATCACCAAAAACCCAGAAACATGGCAACAAATAGCAATTTTTATCTTACTGACCATTCCCGCCATAGCCCTGGGATATTTAATCAGCCAAAACAGCGTCAACGTCCCATTCGGCGACCAGTGGGATAACGCCGCCGTTGTGATAAACAAATTCTCAGAAGGCACCCTATCGTTTGCCGACTTAATCGCCCAGCACAACGAAAGCCGGAAATTTTTCCCCAGGTTAATTTTCCTAGGATTAGCTTATCTGACAAATTGGGACGTGCGCTATGAGATGCTATTAATATTTCTCCTCGCCTGCATCGTCTCATTTAACATCTTTTGGCTGATAAGGCACACAGTCCAGAAACCGGGTTTATTCCCCAAGTTTCAGTTGATGGCGATAAATATCGAGATAAACCCGGTTTCTTTATTTGCTTTCTTAGCATTTTTAGCCAACTTGCTAATTTTTTCTCCCATCCAGTATGAAAACTTGCTCTGGGGCATCCAAGTTGTCGTTTTCATTCCCATAGCCTGCATCACCACCAGCTTAGTCATTACCTATTCCCAACTAAATTCTATCTCAAAATTTGCCATTTGCGCCCTTTTAGCCACATTTAGCACCTTTTCCTATGCCAACGGACTGCTATGCTGGGTAGTAGTGCTGCCCGCCCTCGCCCTCGCAAAATCCTGGTCAGAGTTTTGGCAAAAAAAATGGCTAATTGCCGGATGGGTAGCCGGTTTTGCCGCTAATACTGCCTTTTATTTTTACAATTATCACAAACCCCACGGACATCCAGATTTTGTTCTAGGTTTAGACAATATCCACAAATTAGCCCAGTATTTTCTCTCTTTTCTGGGGAGTCCCTTGGGATTACAGGTAGCCGATAAAGGCTTAAATCAAGTTTTAACCGCTACCACCACCATTGGGGGTGTAATCATACTCCTGTTTGGTGGAGTTGTGGCATATATATTATGGCACTGGCGGGATAATTCCTTGCTCCATAATGCGGCGGGATGGTTAGTTATTGCCGCCTATACCATCATCAGTGGCTTAATCACGGCTTTAGGTAGGGTTGGGTTTGGGGTCGAACAATCCCTTTCTCCCAGATATACCACATTCTCATTATATCTCATTGTTTCCCTGATTCCCCTACTGACGATTATTAGCCACCACTGGCACTCATCACGCAAAAATAGGCAAATTATCACCAAGATTGCTTCATTATTCCTGGTGACAATTTTAATTTGGTTACAATTCCATACTTTTGCCTACGCTACTCACCAGATGAACGGGATGCGGCAAAGCCGTCTGCAAGGAAAAGCCTGTTTGATGCTGGCAAATCTTCAATTTCACCATCAATGCTTGCAAAAAAATGTTTACCAGCTTCTCAACCCAGATAACAATTATGTGGTGAATCTGGACTTTTACGATAAACTCAATAAGCTGGACAAGTTCGGCTTTGTGCAGCCCGGATTAATATCCAGTGGCAATATCAATGAAATTACCGCTCCCACCTCACCTGATAATAGCGGCTGGATGGATGACATTGACCAACAAGAAGCATCTAATTATATCGCTAGGGGTTGGGCTTTTTTGCCAGAGAGAAAAGAGCCAGCAGATGCTATTATTCTCACGTATGAAATTGCCGGTCAAGAACCGACAATTTTTGAATTTAATCAGAGCTGGTTTCCTCGGCCAGATGTGGCGGCACAGATAGGTTATCATAAAGATGATAGTTTTCTCGGCTGGAAGGCGGAATTTGCCGCAAGCCAACTGCCCCCAGGGGAGGTAAAAATCACGGCTTGGGCGTTTGACGCAACCATAGGTAAGGCTTTTCAGCTTTCTGGCTCGCAAATTATCAATAATTCAAAAAACTAGCCAAATTAGATACTTATGGAAATTCTCAATAGCTATGTGAAATCCGCTCCCACCATTGCTAATGCGGTGAATATTTTTCAGGGAGAATGGGCGGCACAATTACCGGGAGATTTGGCTCCCTTAACGGGGGGTAAGTTTAAAATGTTTCAGGATAAGCGTATCCCTTGGGCGGTGGAGCAATTGGGTGGCATTGAAGGCAAACGGGTTTTAGAAATTGGTCCCCTGGAAGCGGGGCATACTTATCAATTGGAAAAATTTGGGGCTAGGGAAATTATCGCGGTGGAGGCGAATACTCGCGCTTATCTGAAATGTTTGATTGTGAAGGAGATTTTGGGGTTACAGAGATCGCGTTTTCTCTGCGGCGACTGTGGCGAATATTTACGAGAGAATCAAGAGGAAAGATTTGATGTGGTTTTTGCCAGTGGGATTCTGTATCATTTGCTGCATCCGGTGGAGTTTATTGGATTACTAGCGGGGGTGACGGATGCAGTGTTTATCTGGACTCATTATTATGATGGGGAAGTGGTGGCGAATAATGTTAATATAGTCGATAAGTTTGGCTCTGTAGAGGAGGCAGAGTATGGAGGATTTCGCCATAAGCTGTACCGCTATGGGTATCAAGGTGCTTTAGAGTCGGCGGGTTTTTGTGGGGGGAGCAATTCTTTTAGTTACTGGATGAGGCGAGAGGATATTTTGGGCGCTTTGGCACATTTTGGGTTGACGGAGATGGTGATTAATTTTGAGCAACCAGAACACCCCCACGGGCCTTGTTTTGCAGTAATGGCACGGCGGCGGATTGGTGTAAAAATCTAATATTGTAGGTTGGGTTGAGGAAGGAAACCCAACCTACATTTTTAAGGCGGCGGTGAATTTTAAGCGGGAAATGGGATAATACAGATATGGCGATAATTTCTTCTCAAAATCAATCTCCTGAACCGAAGCGGCGGCGGGGGGGTGCGGAAAAATCGGCTGGTGAGGTTTCCCTGAAGATGAAGCCTAGGGATTCTTCTTTGTTGCAAGGGGAAGCGACGGAGGAGGAGCGAGATAGAAATCAGTTGGAAGAGGGGATTAGGCCAAAAAGTTTGGCGGATTATATCGGGCAAAAGGATTTAAAACAGGTATTGGAAATTGGGATTGCGGCGGCGAAATCTCGGGGGGAACCGTTGGATCATTTGCTGTTGTATGGACCGCCGGGATTGGGGAAGACGACGATGGCGGTGATTTTGGCGGCGGAGATGGGGGTTAGTTGTAAAATTACGACGGCGCCTGCTTTGGAGCGTCCCCGGGATATTGTGGGTTTGCTGGTGAATTTGCAACCGGGGGATGTGCTGTTTATTGATGAAATTCACCGGTTAAGTCGGATGACGGAGGAGATTTTGTATCCGGCGATGGAGGATGGCCGGGTTGATATTACCATTGGCAAGGGTTCGAGTGCGCGGATGCGGAGTTTGCCGTTACATCCGTTTACCCTGGTGGGGGCGACGACGAAGGTGGGGGCGTTGACTTCGCCATTGCGCGATCGCTTCGGATTGATTCAAAGATTGCGGTTTTATGAAGTAGAAGAGTTAACGCAAGTAGTGTTGAGAACCGCGTCAATTCTGCAAATTGCCATTAACGAACCGGGAGCCGCAGAAATTGCTCGTCGGGCTCGGGGTACGCCACGCATTGCCAACCGCCTGCTCAAACGAGTGCGAGACTACGCCCAGGTAAAAGCACCCGGGGAAATCACCGCAGAGGTGGCGGCGGCGGCCCTGGAATTATTCCAGGTAGATTTTTGGGGGTTAGATTGGACGGACCGGCGGTTGCTCACCGTGATGATTGAAAATTTTAACGGCGGTCCGGTGGGTTTGGAGACTCTCGCGGCGGCGACGGGAGAGGACGCCCAAACAATTGAGGAGGTTTACGAGCCCTATTTACTCCAAGTGGGGTTGCTCAACCGCACTCATCGGGGGCGCATCGCCACCCCTGCAGCTTGGAAGCATTTGGGGTATAAACCGCCAGAAGCACAACTATCCCTATTTGCTGACCGGTGACAGAATTAGCGCCCAGCCTGAGCGTAGCGCATGATGCCCCGAGCGATCGCCTGCGCCATCCGCTGACGCTGGGCCGGGTCCGCGAGCATCCGTGCATCATCGCGACCGGTGACAAAACCCATTTCCACTAACACAGCGGGCATATTGGTATGGCGTAGGACGTAAAAACGGGCTCGCCGCACGCCCCGATCGCTCACATCAAAGCTCTCCAAAATGCTGCGGTGGATATATTCCGCCAGATTGCGACCACTTTCATAATAGTAAGTCTCAATCCCATTCACATCTGGGCGACTCATATCAATGGCATTAGAGTGGATGCTGACGAATAAATCGGCATTAACCCGATTCGCCATTACCGTGCGGGGCTCTAGTTCCACATCCCGATCGTCCCGACGGGTCAAAACCGCCTGCATCCCATTCTGCTGGAGAATCGCCGCCACCTGCAGTCCCACATCCAAATTAACATCCTTTTCGCGCAGTCCGCCGATGCCGATCGCCCCCGCATCGCTGCCCCCATGTCCAGGGTCCACCACAATCACCACCCGCTGGTTAGGAAGACGGGGATAATCAGGCTCAGACACTGGTCTTGGTGGATTATTCACGGGATAGGTGGGTGAAGAATCTGGTGGCGGCACATCAGGAGGCGTCACCGCTACCGAGCCGGGGCGCACTTGCAGGGATAATTGCTGGGCACTAGGTTGATTCACGCCCAAAATTTCTACCCCCGCTCCGGGCTGTAGCAACAAAGTCACACTATTGGGTTTATCCTGACGTTGGCGCACCCACAACACCGGAGAACCCGAACCACCTCTGGGTAAATCCACATCTTCAGCTAAATTGGCTGAGTAAATCGTGATGCCATAGGCAGCAGTCTGGCGGTCCCAGCCGCTAGTGAAAGTGAGGGGTTTATCAGCGCGTACCACCAATTCTGTGCCATTGTTGCGCAACTGCACAGATTCGATCGTGGCAGTTCCCCCCTGTCCCGCCAAGGTTGGAGGCGTCGAACCCTTGGGCCACAGCAGCACCCCACCATTACTGCTCACCTGCGTTTCCCAATCTTGACCCCGATTGCCCATATTCAGGGTGACACGAGTTACCGGGGGAGAACTGGAGATTTGCATCACTTGCAGACGTTCCACGCCGAAGCTGTTCACCGCTCGATTGCGGCTACCCAAACTTGGGGATATGGTGACTCCCGTCAAATCCACGCTCATCCACGAGCGATCGCTCGCCTGCTTCACATCAATCTCGGGCGGACGCCCAGAAGTTTGCAGCACAATCCCCGTATCCCCCACTTGGATATCCTGTAACAGCGTACTCGCCGCCGCAATTTCCCCGCGATTCGGGGTTGGCATCGTCCTCCCACTTCCCGCATCGATCCTTTGGGGAGAAGGTAATTCCACCGTCCAAGATTCCGCCGACAAACCCCGGAATTTGACCTGATTGGGGTCAATGGTGTAACCGTTGGCCAATTCCACCACAATCCGCGCCGTCCGCGAGTCCACCTGACCCACTCTAATTTCCCGAATCGCTCCCCCTACGCGCTGGCTCTGGCGGATATTACCCAAAGTCGTCCCTGGCAAGTCAATCACCAAACGCACTGGATCGGCAATAAGCTGAGCTTGGGGCTGCACGCCGCCAGCGGTGACAAAAGAAAGCTGATTTCCGGCAGATTGAAAGCGCCACGATTGGAGGACAGCCGCCTCAGCGGGAGCAGCGGCGAGAAAGGCACCCACAATACCAGGTAGCAACCAGTGCCTGAGAAGCGTTTTACCCACTTTGGTGTTCATCGGACCCATTAATCTTTAACCTCTGTACTTCTTGTTAAGTAAAAGAGTGTACGCGCTTTTGATGGAGCGCGAACACCCCGGTAAATATTTATTCTGTAAATTTTTCGATAATTTTTAATCCCTATCGAAAATCAACCCGCCCAGCTTTGAATTTAACTTGCTAGTAGAAACCAGATAAAAAACCCTGCAATTCTTGATTCATAGCCACAAATTTAAGTGAGAAACTCATGGGGTAGGTGCGGATGAGGGGTATATGGCAGTGGGAATGTCACCCCTCAATGATACTTGTTCCTTGTCCTTGGTCATTTGTCAAAAGTCCTTTGGTAGGGGCGAGAAAGCGAATCGCCCCTACAAGGGACTAGCGGACTGGCGGACAAATTGCCTTGGGACTAGGGACTAAGGGACTTGCGGACAAATCACCAGCTTATGTTAGGGCTCAAGAAAAATCAGATTTCACTTTACCATTGAATTGGGTTGAAACTGGTTGGCCTGCTTCTGTGGGGGCGATGGGTCGCCCCTAGATATGAAACCGGGGCAGTACCCCCGGCTTACACTCTTCGGTCTTACGCCAGCATCACTTCGGGATATCACCCTGCAATAGGGATGATTTTTCTGGTTAAAGGTTTCTTTCAGGTTTAGCGAGCAAAGCCGTGACCGCGCCCCAGATTGGTTTGGGGCAGCCAGTAGTATTGCCCTCCTGCTTTGGTTTCGTATCTGGTTACGCCTTGTCTGCAATTCCATCCGGAGGGAAAAACTGTCCCCCAATTGGGTGCGGCGATCGTGGTGATGCTATCCCCAACCCCCCCAAGGGTAATTTAAAATTGCCATCAACCCCAAAGGGAATGGCATCTGTTGCCACTACTGGTAAGGGTTGATATCAGAAATGGCCTTGGGTAACTTAAATGATTCAGTTGACAAAGTTTTTTTGGGTTTTCCTCTTCAGCGTGATGTTATGGCTGACGAATGGGACGGCTGGGTTGGCTGCTTCAGGGGTGGAGAGTTTCAGTCCGGAACAGATGGCTCAGTCTGAGGTTTTGGCAGATAAGGCAATGGCGGCGACGGCGGCGGGAAATTTGGCCGTGGCGGAGGAATACTGGACAGAAATGCTCGATCGCCTGCCCAAAGATGCGGCCATTTGGAGCAATCGGGGGAATGTGCGAGTCAGTCAGGGTAAGCTGATGGCAGCATTAGAAGACCATAACCAGGCGATCGCGCTGGCTCCTTCCGTCCCCGATGCTTATGTGAATCGGGGCATTGCCTTCGAGGCTCTCGGACGCTATCCCGAGGCGATCGCCGACTACAACCAAGCCCTTTCCCTCGACCCCGAAGACCCCGTAGCCTACAACAACCGAGGTAACGCCGCCGCCGGAAAAGGAGATTGGCAAGCCGCAGTGGCTGACTACCACACCGCCTGGGAGCTAGCGCCTAACTTCGCCTTTGCCCGCAACAACTGGGCTCTCGCACTCTATCAAACTGGCGAAACCAAAGCCGCCCTGACCGCCCTAAAAAACATTGTGCGCAAATATCCCAAATTTGCTGACGCTCGCGCCGCCCTCACCGCCGCCCTCTGGGTGGAAGGCAAAATGGGAGAAGCCGAGAGCAACTGGTTTGCCGCTGTAGGATTAGACCCCCGCTACCGAGACATCCAATGGGTGGCAGAGGTGCGCCGCTGGCCCCCCGCAATGGTCAGCGCCTTAGACCGCTTTCTCAAGCTGAAATAATCAATTCCCGAATCACACCCGGGGTCAGCTCCTGTACCCCGTCTAACACTGCGATCGCCCCAGCTTTGTGGAGATTTTCCCGATAGGCGGCGCGACGCTCTGGCTGGGCTTCTTGGATGTGGGGGGGCAGAACCCCCACCCCCAACCAACACCTCTGGGGTTGCTGCTCTTTGGCTTTCCCTACAGCGTAGATATCCGCCACCGTGTCCCCCACATAGATAACTGGGGTGAGTTCTGGGTATTGGTGGCGCTGTTCCAGTTGCGCCACAGCGGCAAAAAGTCCTGTGGGGTCGGGTTTTCCGGGGGCGTCTTCCATCGCCACTAGCACCGGGGCCGATAGTCCGAGGGCTCCTTCTAAGATATAGGTAGCTTCCGCTCTCATGGCGCCGCTGAAAAACCCCCAAGCAATTCCGGCGCTGGTGAGACTTGCCAAATAGGTTCTTGGCATCAGTAATGGCTCTTGACAAATGTATCCTGTCATGTTATTAGGGTCAGGGCCGCGATAGCGGGACTGGAAAAAGTCCACCAGGGTTTTGTAGTCGAGATTAATCTGGTTTCGGGGTTGACCCTGCGCCGAGAAGTGGCGGTAAATCAGCTCCTGTGAGGCTTCCCAGTCATTGTTCCAGATGCCTTCAGATTTGAGGGTGTCGATGTCTAAGGGGGTGGGGCGATAGGCGTTAGCGGTAAAGTGTTCTACGGTATCGGCGATCGCTCGCCGGTACGAGCCCCCCACATCTCGCACTACCCCATCAATATCAAAAACTACGATCGCGGCTGCATCTGCTGTGGATTCCATCGGTTTTATCTCCCTGGTGGTAGTTCGTCAGACTGTCGGGATGTACATTTTGGTGGATGTATGATACAATCAAAAATTGCACAAAAGTCGAAAGCATACCGCCATCCAGGAGGGATGATTGTCGAAATTCATTTTAAAGGTTCTGTGGCTAGAAGATAATGTGGCGCTGGCAGTTGACCAGGTAGTGGGGCAAGGAACCAGCCCCCTGACACGCTACTTTTTCTGGCCGCGCACTGATGCTTGGGAAGAACTGAAAAACGAGGTCGAATCCAAGCACTGGATCAACGATGTCGATCGGGTGGATTTGCTCAACAAGGCCACAGAAGTGATCAACTACTGGCAAGAAGAAGGCAAGGGCCGTCCTCTGCCCGAAGCACAGACCCGATTTCCCGAAGTCACCTTTACCGGTAGTAGTTGAGCCAGAACACCGTCCGGTGTCACGCCAGGATCGGGATTACCCCGACCAGAGAGAGCGGTTCCCGGTAAGGGATATCCGCTCTTGCTTTTTAGGCGATCGTGACTGGTTTGCCCAGAAAACCGCAGATTTTTTCCCCAGAGGTTCTGGGCAGCCACCGGGAACCAATCAAGTTGCTCAGTGCCAAATCACCAGATGCAGGCGGGGAAGCTAGGATGGAATTATTGAGTAAATACACTTACAGGTGTTGCCTAAATGATTGGACTCAAAAAATCCCCCCTAACTGACGAGCAAATAGCTGTGTGGCTGCGCGGGTTGCTCTCGATCGCCTGGGCAGATGGTCACTACGACCCGGAAGAACAGGAGTTAATCGCCACCATCACCACCAGCGAATTGGCTCCCAACGCCGATTTCGCGAATCTAGAGCCCATATCCACCGCCGAATTAGCCACCGTTCTCGGACAAGACGATGTAATCGCCCAAAATTTCTTGCGCACCGCCGTGATGGTTGCCCTCGCCGATGGGATCTATTCCCCGTCGGAAGACGAACTGCTACACCAGCTATGTGTAGCTTTAGGACAGAAAGTAGAGGCGATCGAGTCCCTGCGCCACACCCTAGAAGATGGCACAGCCGCAAAAGGAAACACCACCAGTATTAACCTCGCTCCGCCACATCCACACCTCCCCCAAATTGACGTTCTGGCTCCCATGCGTCACTGGTTGGATGACCTGGATATCCACGATCCGCGACTGGCGCGCTTTTTGTGCAAGTTGATTCCTCCCCAGTGCCCTTTTGAGCGGGATATCACCCTCTTTGGTCAAAAAGTGGTTCATATCCCCCCCCTGTGCAAATTGAATCCCCTATATGAACAGTTGGTGGGGATCCGTTTTCGGGCTCTGTCGTACTTGGCGGACGAATGCGGCGAAGACGTGCGGGAGTATTGCTAACTAATGTCACTTGTCCTTTGTCACTTGTCTTTTGTCACTTGTCATTTGTCACTTGCATGAATAAACAGATGAAAAACTCTCTGACAAAAGGCTCTTGTTTGTTACTTGGATGAATAAACAAAAGACAAAGGACAAAGGACAAAGGACAAAGGACAAAGGACAAAGGACAAAGGACAAATATGCAATTTATTGATTTAGCAGAAATCGAAGTTATCGGAGGGAAAGGTGGGGATGGGGTGGTAGCCTTTCGCCGCGAGAAGTACGTCCCCGCTGGCGGCCCCGATGGTGGTAATGGCGGTAAGGGAGGAGACGTGATTTTTCTAGGGGAAGAAAATCTGCAAACTCTCCTGGATTTTCAGTATAACCGCCGCATTGCCGCAGAAAATGGCAAGCGCGGCGGCCCGAAAAACTGCACCGGCGCCAAGGGAAAGGATGCGGTGGTGGCGGTGCCTCTGGGTACTGTGGTTTGGGATGCAGATAGCGGGCAACTGGTGGGAGATATTGTCACTCATGGACAGACTTTGGTAGTGGCGCGAGGTGGCAAGGGTGGTTTGGGAAATAAACACTTTCTCAGTAACAGTAACCGGGCTCCAGAGTACGCTTTGCCGGGATTAGATGGAGAAAATTTTCACCTCCGCTTGGAGTTGAAGCTGTTGGCAGAAGTGGGAATTATTGGTTTACCAAATGCAGGCAAATCTACTTTAATTGCGGCGGTGTCTTCGGCGCGTCCGAAGGTGGCGGATTATCCTTTTACGACTTTGGTGCCTAACTTAGGTGTGGTGCGCAAGCCTACTGGTGATGGCACGGTGTTTGCTGATATCCCTGGTTTGATTGCTGGGGCTCACTTAGGTGTAGGATTGGGTCACGATTTTTTACGCCATATCGAGCGCACGCGGTTGTTGTTGCACCTAATTGATGTCACCAGTGCTGACCCGATCGCTGATTATGAGACGATCCAGCAGGAGCTAAACGCTTACGATCGGGGTTTACCAGAACGCCCGCAGATTCTGGCTTTGAGTAAGATAGATGCTCTGGCGGGCTCGATGGAGGAGGTGGAGGCAATTTCTGCCACCCTGCGCCAACGCGCCCCTGGTGTGCCAGTATTTTGCATCTCCGCCGTCACGAGAACTGGACTTGAACCTTTGTTGCAGGAAGTTTGGCGGCAGCTTGACCTGATGAGTCCTTTGTCCCTAGTCCCTAGTTCCTAGTCCATCACTCGACTTTTGATGCCGGGGCGATTCTAAATATCACTCCCACCCCTTCTCGATTTAAGTTGGGTTGACCATCGGGTTCAAAATATGGGCTGGTGAGTCCCACATCTTTGAGGGGGGTTCGCGCTGGCAGCTCCCAGTTAAATTCCAGGATGCCAATTTCCCCATCATCCGGGGCCGAGATGCCATTCTGGAGCAGGGTTTCCACCGGGGTGGTTTCTATAATTTGATTCAGGCTGGGATTGCCGGTTTGCTGTAGGTAGCTGGCGGAAGTTTCGGCTTTGGGGAGTTCTTGAATGGGGGTTCCTGGTTCATTTTGGGCGCTGGCGGCTGTGGCAACCGACCATAGAGATGCCGCCAATAGAGAGCTAGCCACTCGGAGAGCGATCGTCTTGTTCATGCTCTTCCTCCTGATGCACTGGGTAAGAATTTGATGGAGATGTGGAGGCGCGAATCTTCAGGATTAATCATATCCTTTTTTCAGATTAAATGTGTGACATTGCACCTCTGTTTTCAGTAAAGCCAATAAATCGGCGCTTAGGGGTGCCTGTAACAAATATTTACTTAATCTCGCGAGGATAAATTACCTGGTCAAAATTGCTTATTTTGGCGCCACGGGAGCGGCATTGCCATTAAAGAAGCGGTAGGTAGTGCCGGAAATCTGGCGGATGAGTTCTTCGGCGTTGGCGTCGTTGTGGGGACGCTGGACGATCGTGGCGACTAAATAGCGTTTGCCGCTCTTGATATCCACCATGCCAGCATCACCAATGGCACTACCTATATCTCCAGTTTTGTGGGCGATGACAGCACCTTCCCCTAAACCCTGGGGCAAGAGGGAATTATTGCGGGTATCGCGCATGATGCTAAAGGCGAGATCGCGGCTGCGCAGGGACACCAAATCCCCCTGATTCACCATCGCCATCACCTGTACCAAATCTCTGGGGCTGGTGGTATTAGTCCCTTCTAAGTCTGCTAGAGGATTACGAATCACTGTGGATGTTAATCCCCAGGACTGGAAACGGTGGTTGAGGGCTTCGGCTCCCCCCAAACGATCGATAATCATATTCGTGGCAGTGTTATCACTGATGACAATCATCTTGGTGACAGTATCCAGCGCCGTCCACTTTGTCCCCGGTGGCTGGTACTGCATCTCCCCAGAACCTTCCGCCACTTGGGTTGCCTCCATCGTCAGCATTTCATCTAAACGAATTTTGCCTGCATCCACGTCCTGAAAAAAAGCAATTAAAATAGGCAACTTAATCGTGCTAGCAGCGGAAAAACTGGACCCACCGTTTAAGTCAACATAGTTGTTGTTGTCAATGTCCATGATAAACAGACCCGGGATTAACTCGGGACTTTTCGTGGTGAGAGTTTGCAGTAATGCTTTTAATTCCGTGAGTTCTTGCCCCAACGCCAAACCTCCTGGAGTCGGAGATTTTGGGAGTCCGGCGGCGGGCTGCATTTCGGCTTCACTGGTGGCGCTGGGTGAAATTGGTTCACCTTTGTATTTGGCCGGGTTCCATACCGAGAGCATTGTGCCCACGATCGCCCCTAAACCCACGCCCAAAATCGCCAGCCGCGCTGCGTACAAAATCGGAGATACAGCACGGCTGGTACGCCCAGCGCTTTTGAGCCGCTGGCGTGGTTTGCTACTCACGGTTTGAGCAGTTGACGCCCGGTCTGAAGTAGATGCCAGGGGTTCGGCGCCCCTGCTTTCGTTCCGGTCTGACATTCTCCCATTTGGCGACGACACACCGACTCTGGATCTGGAACTATTTTCAACACCCTTGATTCCCCTGGCGGTTCGCGATGTTACCGTTGGGGAAACATCGGCGGGTAAGGACGCAGCATTTCTTGTCCCCACCGGTGCAGCTCCTCCTGACTTCTTCAGTAACCGCAAATCTGGGGAGGGTTTTGGGGAAGATTTTGGCGTTTTCGCCCGTCGGCTGTGCTGCCTGTCGGGATTAGATGGATCGGGCTTTGGGGGACGCCCCCCACCTTTTTCGCCTTTTTGCCGTTTCTGACTCATTTCTGTTTGCGCCCCAGAGTCCGGCATCTCCTTGGGCGTCAGGCGCCGCCGCCGCACTCGCATCGGCTGCGGTTCGTCTTCTGACTGCTCAGATGGCACTATGGATAAAAATGAACGTCTGGGAAACCTCTGAGCCACACCTCATCTCCTCTTAATCTAACTCCAGAAAGGCTAAAACCAGCTTCCTGCTGCCTGGTTTAATCATCCCCTCTTACCTGGTGTCCGGATGGCCTGTGGTAGGGGAGGGGATGGGGGGAATTTGGGATAGAGCCCATCGTACTTGAGACAGGATACCCCGCAACATAGCCACTTCATCGGCGGATAGCCCTGCTCGATTGTATAGTCGCCGGAATTTTTCCATCCGACTAGCGGCAGTATGGGGATAAAGATACCCAATGTCGAGCAGTAATGCTTCCAGTTGTTGATAATACCCTTCCAGGATATCTAATGATACAGGGGGGTTAGGGTTGGTAATGGGGGGTATCACACCTGGGGTTACTGGTTGTTTTTTCGCCTGAGACAGTTCATAACTGCAAATGGCTACGGATTCTGCTAGGTTCAGGGAGGGATAGGCGGGGGATGAGGGTATGCGCACGAACCGCCCCGCGTAGTTCAGTTCGGCGTTGCTCAGTCCCCGGTCTTCTGGGCCAAATATCAAGGCCGATGGGGTTTCTAGCAGCCAGGGTAGGGCGTCTCTGGGGTGTTCTAGGGTGGTGGCGACCGATCGCTCTCTGGCGGTGGTGGCGATCGCTCGGTAGCATCCCGTCAGCGCTTCGGGCAGAGTCCCTACCACGATCGCTGTTTCTAGAATATCTGCGGCGTGAACTGCCATTTGCCGCGCCTGGGCGCCCAAATGCTCACACTGGGGATTTACCAGCACTAACTGCCTCAATCCCATATTTTTCATCACTCGGGCGATACTCCCGATATTCAATTCCCCCGCTGGCTCTACTAAAATAATCCGCACTCTGGCTAATGATTCATCCATAATCCTAGATTTAACTCTCTCATCTATGATCCGGCTTGTGGTGGGGTAGCTGATCATCACCTGATGGTATTTACGTTGCTCGGGCATCGATCGCTACTGCTCACATAAATTAAATCCCCTCCGGGCACGGCATCTTGAATATTAAGCCGAAATGAAAAATCTTCATAACGCCGTGCCCTCCGATGGTCATCTGAAACGAAAAATCCCGCCCCGTGCCCTTGGATTTGCCCGTGGTGGCGGGCACGGCGTGATTAAAATCTGGGTTTTTCTATAGAGGTTAACATAGCTGTGCTACTCCAAAATTTATTTTATTCATATGATTTGTAAATTAAATCGCGTAGATACTGTATTGACTTGTCAAGGAGTAGTCGATAAAAAAAACATTCTCATTCTTATCTGAAATGACTATAACATACAAGGGACACGGCATGCCGTGTCCCTGTATATTTACCCTTAACCAAAAGTGGAACTATTCCAACCCCACATATACCCTTTGGCGTCGTTGAATTCTATGTAAATGCGATTGGTGGGAACCCCTATAGCACCACTGATTGTTTGGCAAAAATCCTGGCTCATAGATTTAGTTTTATCGGGACTCATCGTCCCCACACTTTTGATTTCTATGTAGCATACCGGGTCAGTGGTGCCACCAAAAGTCATTGGTACTTCTGACTCAAAAGCGGTCATCACATAAGATTCTGGTTTACCAGTATGTTTGGCCAGACTAGCCGACAAATTTTTGAGCAGGGTTTCCACTGCAGTTTTATCTGGGGAAGCAACAGAGCTTTTAACTGTGATTAGAGGCATAAATCAGGAATGTAGTAGTATAATAGGTTTGTAGTAGGGCTTTAGCCCAAATTCCAGAGTATCATAGGTTTGTAGTAGGGCTTCAGCCCAAATTATAGAGGGCTAAAGCCCTACTACGAGCCTAAAGAGAAACAACATTAACCGCCGTAATTCCAGCCGGTACTTTCCAGCAAGAGGAGTTGGCCTTCGCGGTGGATACCGGCGGCAATAACTTCGCCGACGTAAACGGTGTGATCGCCTTTTTTGACGCTGCCCACAACTTGGCATTCCACATAGCCGAGGCTGTCTTTGATGATGGGACAGCCGGTGGCGCCGGTGTAAAATTCTACGTCTTCAAATTTATTGCCGTTGCGACGTTGGGGTTTGAAGAATTTCTGCGCTAGGTCTTTTTGACCAGCTTCTAGGAAACTGAGAGTGAAAACGCCGCTGGCTTCTATCATGGCGTGCGATCGGGAATCCTGACGGACGCAGTTTACCACCAAAGGAGGGGTAAAGGATGCTTGCATCACCCAGGAGGCAGTAAAGCCATTGAGTTCTTCCCCGTCACGGACGCCGCAGATATAGATTCCGTGGGGAATCAGTCGCAGGAGGGTTTTTTTGGCCTGTTCGTCTAACAAGGTATTTTCTAACAAGGTATTTTCTGTGCTATAATGGTTGACTCATACAGATAATGAATCCGGCTTGCGGGATTGAAACAGGGACGGGCAACAATAATGAATCCCACAAGCGGGATTGAAATGATTATTTAGGGCGAAAGATATGAGCGTGTTCGGGGTTGTAGAGACCCGATCGCCTTCCCCCCGGTTCTTCCGCCGCCATTGCGCCCAGAGCGGGACTAATCACATAAAGCGTCGTCCGGCTCAACTTCTCATCATTGGTACAAGTAGCCATTTTGTCAAGAGGTACAAGCCAAATTTTTTCATCAGGCCAACCCAAACGGTAGCAAATCGCCACCAGCGTATCTGGGGGATAATGCTGTTGTAATTTTGCCTGCGCTTCTTCCACCTGACGAGCGCTCAAGTACAAACAAAGACTGGCACGGTGCGCCGCCAACCCCTCCAACTCCTCACTATCAGGCACCGCCGAAGCCTTACCGCTGACACGGGTAAGGATAATCGTCTGCACCAACTCCGGTACAGTCAGCTCCACTTTCAGTTTCGCCGCTGCCGCCTGAAAAGCACTGATACCGGGAACGATTTCATAGGGAATTCCCGCCGCTGCTAGAGCCTGCATTTGCTCATAGATCGCACCGTAGAGGCTGGGGTCCCCAGAGTGCAGCCGCACCACCGATTTGCCAGCACGCACCCGCGCTATCATCACCGGCAAAATCTCCTCTAAGGTTTTATTCGCCGTGGGGATAAGCTCGACATCCCGGCGACAGACCTGTAAAATCTGCTTTGGCACCAAAGAATCAGCCCATAAAATCGCGTCTGCTTGTGCCAGCAGCTTTTGCGCTTTAACTGTGAGTAAGTCCGGGTCTCCCGGTCCAGCACCGACGATGTAAACTCCCGGAGTCAAGGGAGGCGATTGGGTTTCACTCATTATTCGGCAACTCCGGCGGGTTTAAGGATGGTTCTGGTGCAGCGGGGACGGTATCTGGGAGCCCGCGATTTAATAAATACAGCCAAGCCAAACCGGCTAATCCCAGCAAAATGCCTGTGAGGCTGACCATCTGGGCGATGCGCAACGGTCCGAGCATGAGGCTATCGGTCCGCAATCCCTCAATCCAGAGGCGTCCCGTGCTGTAGGCGGCGAAGTAAGTTAAAAAGATAGTGCCCAGTTTCAATTGCAGTTTCCCCTGAATGCCCTGGAAGAATAGCACGAGCAACAGAGCGAATACCATTAAATTCCAGAGGGATTCATAGAGGAAGGTAGGATGGAAGTATTCAAATTTGAGGTAGTCCCAGGGGCGCTGGGTGGGGGGGATGTACAGTTTCCAGGGGAGGTCTGTGGGTCTGCCGAAGGCTTCAGAGTTGAAGAAGTTGCCCCACCGACCAATTGCCTGACCGAGGATGAGGGAGGGGGCGATTAAATCCGCGAGCTGCCAAAAGGAGATTTTTTGGAGACGGGCGAAAATCCAGGCGGCTACTGCTCCGCCAATAATTGCCCCGTGAATGGCAATTCCTCCTTTCCAGATGGCGATGATATCCCCAGGGTTTTGGGCGTACTGGGGCCATTCAAAGATCACATAGTAGATTCGGGCGCAAGGAATCGCCCCTACTACCAGCCAGATGGCTAAGTCCCCGATGATTTCCGGGTTTAACCGCCGCTGTTTGGCTAGGTATTGCGATAGCATCACCCCGGTGAGTACGGCTGTGGCAATGAGCAAGCCGTACCAGCGCAGGGTCAGCGGCCCGAACTTGACGATAATCGGGCCGGGAGAGGCAAATTGAAAAGCGAGATAGTCTGTGAATGCGTTCATAAGTTTTGATTTTACTCTTGTCCCTTGTCATTTGTCACTTATCCCTTGTGCCTGGTCATTTGTGGGATAGGATAGAAACCGGAGAAACCGGGTTTCTGGCAAGATTTATCGCGAGTAACCGAGATGTGGTTAAGAAACCCGGTTTCTGAACCCCCAATGACCAATGACAAAGGACAAAGGACTAATCACCAATGAGTAAAACTTCTATCCGTCCGGCGCGCATCAGCAAAGTTCTGCCAGAGTCGATCGCTTCTGAAATCGGTTTTGAACCGGGAGACGCGATTGTGGCCATCAATGGCCAAAAACCCCGTGACCTCATCGATTATCAATTTCTTTGCACTGATGAAGTCTTAGAACTGGAAGTTTTAGACAGTCATGGAGAAACTCACCATATAGAAATAGAAAAAGATGATGACGAAGATTTAGGACTAGAATTTGACACAGCAATTTTTGATGGTTTAATTCAGTGTAATAACCGCTGTCATTTCTGTTTTATTGACCAAAAACCACCGGGAATGCGCGATACTCTGTATCTGAAAGATGATGATTACCGGTTGAGTTTTCTTTATGGCTCTTATCTGACCTTGACCAACCTTTCGGCGCGAGAATGGAAACGGATTGAGGAAATGCGCTTATCTCCTTTATATGTTTCGGTTCATGCTACGGAGCCAGAGGTGAGGGAGCGTTTGTTAAAAAATCCCAGGGCTGGAGAAATTTTAAATCAGTTGCGTTGGTTTCAGAAAAGACGGCTACAAATTCATGTTCAAGTGGTGGTTTGTCCGGGGATTAATGATGGAGAACACCTAGAGAGAACGCTTTTAGATTTAGCGAAATTTGGCAGCGGCGAAGTTCCGGCAGTGGCATCGGTGGCGGTGGTGCCGGTGGGTTTGACCAAGTTTCGTCCGACGGAAGATGAGTTAATCCCGGTGACGCCAGAAAAAGCGCGGGAAGTTATTGCCCAAGTGCAATCTTTGCAAGCGAAATTTCAGAAAAAAATTGGTTCTACTTTTGCTTGGTTGGCTGATGAATGGTTTTTGATTGCGAGTCGGGACGGAGATGAGCCGGTGAGCCAGGGGGGTAGCTCCTACGATTTGCCACCTGCCCAAGCCTATGAGGAATATCCCCAGATTGATAATGGGGTGGGTTCGATTCGTCTCTTTTTAAGTGAATTTGAACAGGCGGCTAGCGTTATGTTGCCAGAGGCTGTATCGCCATCACGCCGGTTGACGTGGGTGGTGGGTAATGCGGTGGAAGTTGCTTTCGGGCCGATCGTGCAGCGTCTGAATCAAGTTTCGGGATTGACTGTGGAAATGGTGGCGCTCCATAGCGACTTTTGGGGGCAAAAGATTAGTGTGACTGGGGTCTTGACGGGTCAAGATTTGCTGGCGGGGTTGCGGGGAAAGGCGTTAGGGGATGGGATTTTGCTGCCTCGGGTGATGCTCAAACATGGTGAAACTCGGTTTCTCGATGATGTGACGGTGGAGGACTTGGAGCGGGAGTTGGCAACGCCGGTGTCGATCGTGGCGGGGGTGGAGGAGTTGCTGGAATCTTGTATTGGTAACTTGTCACTTGTCTAATGACAAAGGACAAATGACAAAGGACAAATGACGACCCAGTGTAAACCCATTTTGCGAGAAATGGGTTTACACTGGGTTTAGTCTATCAGTTTGATATATATGCTGGAACTATCAGCTTTGGGTCTGCTCCAGCGATCGCCCCTGCATGGCTACCGCCTGAAGCAGCAGCTAGAGCTATTTATGAGCAACTGCATCAGCGTCAACTATGGGGCGATTTACCCCCTGCTGAAGCGCCTACAAGAGCAGGACCTCATTGCCACCTTGGCAGAGGAGTCTGGGAATGGCGGACCGAGCCGCAAAATTTACACCGTCACCCCCAAAGGGAGGGAGCGGTGGCGCCAAAAAATGCTTGACCATCCCCATGAAAGCTGGGTCAACAGTCGCTCGCGATTTGGCATCAAGTTTTTTTTCTTTAGCGACATCGAGCCGGAACTGAGAGTAAAGCTCTTAGAACAGCGGTTGATAGTCTGTAAAGGACGCCAAGAAAGTGTGGCGGCTCAGCTACTACCAGAAGACCCATATCAAAAAGAGGCATGGTTAAAGCACTTGGCAATCCTAACGGATGAAATTGAGTGGTTAGAGGCGCAATTGTCTAATTTGTCATTTGTCCCTAGTCATTTGTCACAATTCCTAGGTTCGTAGTGGGGCTTTAGCCCAAACTCCTGTGGGCTAAAGCCCCACTACAAACCCTTTCAGACCAATGACCAATGACTATTTGAGTTAGAAATATTTTTGGTAAAACCCAATGGATAAACCCAAATCCTCTTATTTCTTGGAGGAGGAGAAACCAGATTTATCTTCTCCAGATGAAACAGTAGAGCCGATAGAAGAATCCCCCTTAGAAATGCCGGAGGTAGAAAAACCAAACAGGCAAGGAACACTGAGGCTCCAAAGTTTTGGTAAGTACAAAAGTGCGGTGGGGGCGCTGGTGGGCGCTCTGGCTCTGGCGGGGTTGGCGGTTTGGGGTTGGCAGTTGTGGTTTAAGCCGACAGAAGAAGCCAGTGCTAAAGGCGCCGGGGCCGGAAAGGTGCGAGCTTTGCCTGTGCAATTGACAACGGTGCAGGTGTCGGCGTTGGCGGAATCTTCTGAGTTTGTGGGCTATTTGGAGGCACCGAAGTCCACAGAAATCCGGCCAGAAATGGAGGGGAGGTTGACGGCAATTTATGTGCAACCGGGCGATCGCGTCCGCCAAGGACAAACGATCGCTCGCATTGACCCGGAAGATGTGCGGGCGCAACTAAGTGGGGCACAAGCGGCATTAGCGGCGTCGGTGGCGCGACTCAACCAACTGGAAACAGGCACTCGCAGCGAAGAAATTGAGCGGGCCCGTTCTCGTCTAGAACAATCTCAAGCCCGCCTTGCGGAATTGCTTGCTGGTAGCCAAGCCGAAGAAATCAAGATTGCCCGCAGCCGTCTAGAGCGCGCCCAACTTAGTCTGGATGTGTTGCGATCGGGCAGTCGCCAGCAGCTTGTCGCCCAAGCCGAAGCCCGCGTTACCCAAGCCCAAGCCCGCCTGGACTTGGTAGAAGAGCGGCTGCGGCGCAATCGGATGTTAGCAGAGGAGGGGGCGATTTCTCGAGATAGACTCGACGAAGTGGAAACCGAAGCTCGCACCACCCGCGCCAACCTAGAAGAAGCTAACGAGAGCTTGGCGCAGTTGGAAAAAAGCTCTCGCGAAGAAATTCGCACGGCTGAAGCTGAGGTAGAAGAAGCACGCCTTGCCCTCACCCTGGTAGAGCGTGGTCCGCGTCCTGAAGAAATCGCCCGGGCGGAAGCGGAAGTGGAAGAACGCCGTCAGGAATTGCGCCAAATGGAAAACGGCACTCGCCCGGAGGAAATCGATCGGGCGCGTGCGGAAGTCGCCGAAGCCAGAGCCCGAGTCCAAGCCACAGAAGTACAACTCAACCAGATGGAAGTCCTCGCCCCTTTCTCTGGCACGATCGGCGATGTGCCCTCTAAATTGGGGGATTTTGTCACCAAAGGACAAACCATCACCACTCTCACGGAAAACGATTATTTGGAAATGCGCCTCTGGATTCCTACAGAGCGCGTGCCTCAATTGCGATTAGGATTGCCAGTGGAAATTCGAGACAGTGGCGGCAAGGCTTTAAGTGAGGGAAAAGTCACATTTATCTCTCCCAGTGCTAGCACTGAATCCCAAAACGTTCTCGCCAAGGCCACTTTTGAAAATCAGCGCTCCGAGTTAATTAATGGGATGTTTGTGCGGGCTAAAGTGATTTGGCGTCAGCGATCGAGCATCATGGTGCCCGCCACAGCGATTATCTATGAAGGAGAGCAGCGGTTTATTTATCTGGCGCAACCAGCAACTGGTGAAAATGCCACAGAAACACCGGGTTTACAGGCCAAAAAACAACCAGTGAAACTGGGAGTAGTCGAAGGCGATCGAGTGGAAATTATCGACGGTCTCACCACCGGCGACAAAATCGTAATCTCTGGTCTGCAAAAAATCCGGCCAAACGCTCCCCTCTCACCTGTGGAGAAAGAGCCGCCAAATAGTAAAGAATCTGCCCCACCCAGTCAAACCGACAAAACTTAAACTTGGTCATTGGTCATTGGTCATGGGTCATTAGTCAGAAAGGGTTTGTCGTTGGGCTTTAGCCCAAACTCCTGTGGGCTGAAGCCCAACTACAAACCTAGGACAAGTCCTGTAGGGTGGGCAATGCCCAATACTAGCTTTGTTACCAGCATCGTCCTGTATTTTGGGCATTGCCCACCCTGCTTTCACCGAAGAAAAGATGGGCTAAAGCCCAACTACGAACCTAAACAAACAACCCTCACCCAAACTCATGTTCGCTCAATTTTTTATCAGACGACCGGTATTTGCCTCCGTCTGCTCCTTGATGATTATTCTGATAGGAATGGTGGGATATACCCGCCTACCGGTGCAAGAATACCCCAGTATCGACCCACCGGTGGTCAGTGTCAATACCTCTTATCCTGGTGCTAACCCCCAGGTGGTAGAAACAGAAGTCACCGAAATTTTAGAAGCCGAAATCAACGGGATTGAGGGCATTAAAACCCTCACCTCTGATAGTCGCGAAGGTGGGAGCAACATCAGCGTCGAATTTCAGTTAAATCGGGATATCGATGCGGCGGCCCAAGATGTGCGCGATCGAGTCGCCCGCGCCATTCGCCGCCTTCCCGAAGACGCCGAATCACCCATAGTCAGCAAACAGGAGGGGGATGTTTCCCCCATTATTTGGTTTTCCCTCTACAGCGATAAACTCTCCACCCTAGAGCTAACCGACTACGTAGATCGCTACATCATCGACGCTCTAGAAACCGTCCCCGGGGTGAGCAGCGTCAACATCCGAGGGCAACGCCGCTATGCTGTGCGCATCTGGTTAGATCCCGTGCGCCTCGCCGCTCGGAACATCACCGTTTTAGACATAGAACAAGCTCTGAGGCGGGAAAATGTGGAAATTCCCAGCGGTTTAATTGAGGGTGAAACCTCCCAATATTCCGTGCGCACCCTCGGACGCCTGCAAAGCCCCGCCGAATACGAAGCCCTGATTATTAAACGCAACTCTGACGGCTCGCAAGTCACCCTTAAAGATGTGGGGCGAGCGGAAGTGGGGGCGGAAGATGAACGCTCTTTCGTCCGTTTCAATGGCCAACCCGCCCTAGGATTGGGATTGGTGAAAATCTCCAAAGCCAACACTGTAGAAGTGGCTCGCGGCGCGAAAGCCAAAATGGAAGAACTCGCCCGCAGTTTTCCCGAAGGTGTCAGCTACCGCGTCTCGTTCGATCGCTCAGAATTCGTAGAATTAGCCATTGAAGAGGTATGGGGTTCCCTCTACCTGTCGATTTTCCTAGTAATTTTGATTATTTTCTTTTTCCTGCGAGACTGGCGCGCCACCCTCATTCCCTCCGTCACCATCCCCATTTCCCTGATCGGCGCCTTTGCCATCATGTTCATGCTGGGGTATTCAATTAATACCCTGACTTTATTTTCTCTGACCTTAGCCACTGGCTTGGTGGTAGATGACACCATTGTGGTACTGGAAAACGTCGTCCGCTACATTGAAGAAAAAAATATGCGGCCCTACCAGGCAGCAATGTCCGCGATATCGGAAGTAGTAGTGGCAGTCATCGCCACCACAGTGGTGCTAATTGCTGTATTTGTCCCGGTGGGTTTCTCCGGCGGCAATACGGGGCGCTTATTTACCGAATTTGCTATCACCCTCGCTGGGAGTGTGGTGATTTCTACTTTTGTGGCTTTGACCCTAGCTCCGACCCTCTGCGCTCGCATCCTGCGTCAAAATGCCCAAATGACTGGGTGGCCTTTTAACTGGATTGAGTGGTTTTTAGGGAAAATTGAGCAAATTTATTCCGACTCAGTGCGCCTGTTGATGGGATTTAAATACATCGTCATTGGCACTTTTTTCTTCTCCCTAGTTGCCACTTATTTTCTCTTTATTAACATTCCCAAAGAATTAGTGCCCACAGACGATCGGGGCTCTATTTTTACCCTCGTGCGCGCTCCAGAAGGTGTCACCATCAACTACACCGATAAAGTTATGCGGCAAGTGGAAGAAATTTACAGCCAAGTGCCGGAAGTCAGAAGTTACTTTAGCGTCGGCGCTTTCGGACGTGGTGCAGGCGGTTCCGTCAATCAAGGCTCTACTTTTGTCCGGCTGAAACCTTGGAGCGAACGCACCAAACCGGAACAATCCCAGCAAGCGATCATCGGCAAACTATTCCCGCGTTTTGCCACCATCACTGATGCTTCTGTATTGCCCCTCAATCCCCCCTCTCTTCCTGGCTCTAACTCCAGCCAACCGGTAGAATTTGTCTTGCAAGGGAGCGATTTAACTGAACTTGCCCAAGTCGCTGAAAATTTTGCGAATCGCGCCCGCGAACTGCCGCAAATGGCTAACGTGGATAGCGATTTAAATATTAACAAACCCGATCTGACCATTACGGTCGATCGGGCTCGCGCCGCCAACTTAGGAGTTTCCGTTTCCGATATCTCCCGCACCTTACAAATCTTCCTGGGCAGCCAAAAAATTACCAACTTCAACCGGGGCAACCGCCGCGCCGAAGTCATAGTCCAAGCCGATAAACCCTTCCGCGCCAGTCCCCAAAACATCAAAGAAATATACGTCCGTAGCCGCACTGGCGAATTAGTGCCCCTAGCCTCATTCGTCACCGTCACCCCTTCTACTACTCCTCCCTCTATTAGTCACTACAACCGGTTTCGCGCCGCCAAAATTTCTGCTACCCCGGCTCCGGGATACACTTTGGGAGACGCCATAGAGGCTTTAGAGGCTTTAGCCAAAGAAGTGCTGCCCTCAGATATGCGCACCGCCTTAGCGGGTCAGGCTTTGGAGTTTAAAGAATCCGGCCAAGCTACATTATTTATCTTTGCCTTAGCTTTGGCGTTTATCTTCTTAACCCTGGCGGCGCAATTTGAAAGCTATCTCGACCCGGCAATTATCCTTTTGGCCGTACCTTTATCGCTTTTAGGTGCTTTTGGCGCCTTGTTTATCGCCGGTTTACCCCTGAATGTGTATAGCCAAATTGGCTGCATCATGCTCATCGGTTTGGCTACGAAAAACTCAATTTTGATTGTGGAATTTGCCAACCAACTGCGTGAGCAGGGTTTACCGGTGAATAAAGCCGCCCTGGAGGCAGGGAAAATCCGCTTCCGCCCCATTATGATGACGGCTTTTTCTACCATTTTTGGGTTGCTGCCTTTGGCGTTTGCCACCGGTGCTGGTGCTGCGTCTCGAGTGTCGATCGGGATGTCCGTGATGGGGGGAATGTTCGTTTCGACTTTTTTGAGTCTCTATGTGGTGCCCGTGTTTTACGTCCTCGCCATCAAAGCCCAATCTCGCTGGCTCCCAGAGCGGGAGGAAGAATTGCCAGAGGAAATTTGAAAACCTTTATTAAGTCTTAATTTTGCCAGACCCTCTGTTCTTGACTCAGGGTCTTTATAATGTTTTCAGTTCCCAACAACTCCAAAACAGTTAGCCCAATAAGGAAGGTTTTTTATGCCCCAGCGCCGGAAACAAGTGGTAGCAGTTAACCGCACTACCGGTCAGCAGATTAAATTCGGCGGCTATCTTCGCGATCGTCCTGACTCCAACGACAAACAATATGACCCCAGTCGCTATACCGCTGAAGAACTACCGCCAGTAGTTGACCTGCGGGAATTTATGACCGACGTGGAAAACCAAGGCGAACTCAGTAGCTGCACCGCCAACGCAATGGCGGGAGCCTATGAATACCTCGCCAAGCGCATTTTAGGCGAATCCGGCGATGTCAGCCGCTTGTTTGTCTATTACAACGCTCGCGCCGTTGACGGCGAGGAAGACAAGGACGAAGGCACCTACCTGCGCAACTGCATCCAGGTTTTGCGCGAAATGGGCACCTGTCCCGAAGATATTTGGCCTTACGATGTGGAAATGGTGAATGAAGAACCCTCCGAAGACGCTTATGAAGAAGCCGCCAAATTCCTCATCGAAGAAGCGGAACGGGTAGAGGTTGACCTCTATGCCATGAAACATTGTCTCGCTGAAGGTTTCCCCTTCGCTTTTGGGTTACTACTATTTGAGTCCTTTATGAAACGGGGCAACAAGACTATTCCCATGCCCAACCCAGACGATGAAAAGGATTTGGGCGGTCATGCCATGCTCTGTGTCGGCTATTCAGACCAACATCAAGTCTTTGTGGTACGCAATTCCTGGGGAGAAAAGTGGGGAGATAAAGGCTATTGCTATATTCCCTATGATTACATGACTAATCCCGAACTTTGCCACGACTGCTGGACGATTAGGAATGTGTCGGATTTAGACTTTAGCTCCGGTGTCTGGTTCGACTACGATGCTGATTTTTATTCACCTTTTGAAATTAATCATGAGGAAGAATCCGAGGGAGAATTTGAGTTTGATTTCGATTCCGACTTTTATAATTTGTCCTTGAATAATGAGGACGAGTATGAGGAGGAATACGACGATGAGGATGAGGAAGAATACGACGATGAGGATGAGGGTGAATATGAAGATGAGGATTAAAAATGGCAGTTGAGCTGAATTATATAAGTTTGTAGTTGGGCTTTAGCCCTCCATTTCCTCAAACCTACTACGAGCCAAAGAGGGCTAAAGCCCAACTACGAACCTCAGAGGGCTAAAGCCCTACTATGAACCGATGCAGGGCAGGTGAAAAATTATGTTAAAGTCTAGAAATGTGTTAAAATTATCCCTGATATTGATCATGGGATTTCTGCTGGCTACATTCATTCATGCTTGTGAGGGAGTAAAAGAGCAACCATTAAAACAATTGCAGATAGGAATTACCAGTTGGCCTGGTTTTGATATTGCCTTATACGGGCAAGCGGCGGGACTGTTCGAGAAGCGGGGATTGGCGGTAGAGTTCCAGCGGTTTCAAAATCAGCAAGACTCCTCCCGAGCCGTGATGAGGGGTTCATTGGATGCAGCGTTTGTCTCTTTTTGGGATGCGCTGCAGGTGGATCCGGGTAACGACACTCCGGCGCTAGTCCTGGTAACGAATGTTTCTCGTGGAGCCGATGGAATTGTCACCCAAGCCGAGATTAAGTCGGTGAAGGAGCTACAGGGGAAAAAGGTGGCGGCGAAGCTGGGGACGGTAAATCACCTAATTTTGCTAGAAGCGCTCAACCTGCATCAGGTGGAACCCAAGACAGTGGAGATAGAAGATATTTCTAATGAAATTGCGGTGGACTTGCTCAAGCAAGGGAAGGTGGATGGTGCGGTGTTGTGGGAGCCGTTGCTGAGTGAGACGGCCAAGGAGATTAAGGGAAATATCCCTTACACAACCAAGGATCTGAATAGTCTGGTGATTGATGTGCTGGTAACACGGTCAGGGTTGGTGAAGGAAAAACAGGCAGAATTGACTCAATTTATTCTGGCTTGGTTTGATATTATGCACGCAGTGGAAACTAACCCTACAGCAGTATTTGCGAAGGTGGGAGAGCAACTGGGGCAAACTGGGGCGGCTTTTGGGGCAGATTATAGTGGTCTGAAAAAGGGAGATATAGAGATGAATCGGCAGATGTTTGCTCAGGAGGGGGGGTTGGTGGAAGCGAAAGCAAAAATAGTAGCTTTGCTGCGGGAGGATATGCGGCATGGCCGGATACCTCGGGAAGATTTGGGTATTGCGCGGGAACCGGTAAATGCTGCTCTTGCTCAATGGCAACCGGTGGAGGATAAATAAAGAATCATTGGTCCTTTGTCATTGGTAACTTGTCGCGTCACCAATGACAAAGGACAAAGGACAAAGGACTAATGACAAACGACTAATGACAAATGACAGATGACAGATGACAAAAGCACTCAGACATATTAATTTACAAAAATTGCTATCAACAGGTGGCAGTTATGGTGATTTATGGCGGCGTAGTCTGTCGAAACAACTGTTAGGAGGATTTGGGGTGGCGTTGGTGATGGTAGGTGGAGCGACTTTAGGGGTGAATTATGCGTTACTTCGATCGCAGCTAAAGGAGCAGGTAGCGGAGCGGGCCTTATCCATCACTCGATCGCTACAATTTGGCACAGAAGGCTCAATCGAAGCTGGCTACATCAGCTTGTTAGACCGAGTGGTCCAGAATTATTCCACCCTCCCAGCGGTAGAAGAAATCGCGATCGTCTCTCCTGAAGGTATGACGATCGCGGATAGCTCCGGTTTGCTCAAAAACCAGGTTTATGCCTATAAATACCCCCAACTGCGAGAAGCGATCGACCAAGCCGCCACCACAGGGGTGGAAACTAACGTCCGCTTGCATAGAAAAGGAAAACCGGTGTTAGTGCAGATCCTCCCCTTCACCAGCGTGCTGTTTGGCACCACGGGAAAGCGGGGGGTGGCATTAGCCATCATCGACCTTCACCGTCTCGAAGCCGAACTGTGGCAAACCTTCTCCACCTCCACCCTCACCATGCTCTGCGGGACTGGTGTAATTTTGCTCTTTATGGGGTTGTTAATTCACCACAAAGTTATCAAACCCCTGCAAAACCTCAACCAAGCCGTTACCGCCAGCAAAGCAACGGGCAGTTTTTCCCTCCCAGAAATTATCCCCCTCAATGAAATCGGATTTTTGGCGCAAACTTTAGATGCAGTTTTTCGAGAATTAGAAGCATTTGAGCAGCTCCAGCGCGAAATTACCCAACGCCGACAAGCCGAGGCAGCCTTGCGGGAGAGCGAAGCCAGAGAGCGCGCCAAGTCCGAGCAACTAGCTGAGGCGATTAAGAACCTGAAACAAGCCCAAGCCAAATTGATTCAAAGTGAGAAAATGTCCGGGTTGGGACAAATAGCGGCGGGTATTGCCCATGAAATCAACAACCCGATCGGATTTATCTATACCAATATTACATTTGTCCAAGAATATTTTGAGGAATTGGTGGAGCTGCTAGACGCCTACCAAAAAACTTATCCTCATCCCCCGCAACCAATAGAAGAAATCAAACATAAAATCGAATATGATTTTATCTTGGAAGATTTCCCCAACATCCTCTCTTCAATGAAATCAGGAACAGAGAGAATCCGTACCATCGTCCTTTCTCTGCGGAACTTTTCTCGCCTGGATGAATCAGAAATTAAACTGGTAGATATCCGGGAAGGGATTAAAAACAGTATTATGCTGCTCCATCATCGAATAGCGCCGCTCCCCAATCTCAAGGGAGAAAAAATAGGGGAAATTACAGTGATTGAAAATTACGGACAACTTCCCTTAGTCGAATGTTACCCCAGTCAACTAAATCAGGTGTTCCTCAATTTGCTAAACAATGCCATTGATGCCATAGAAGAATTATGGTTAAACGGCGATTCGACCAGACCAGCACCAGGAGAAATCAAAATTAGTACCTCCATCTTACCATCAGAGCGAATCGCTATTACAATTAAAGATAACGGAATCGGAATGCCCCCAGAAGTGCAATCGCGTCTGTTTGAACCATTTTTTACAACAAAACCAGTAGGCAAAGGTACGGGTTTGGGACTTTCTGTGTGCTATGAAATTGTCGTTAAAATGCACGGAGGCGAGCTAAAATGTCATAGTGCCTTTCGCGAAGGTACAGAAATAGTTGTAGAAATTCCGATTCGCCAGCAAAACCAATCATCAATCACCCCATAAATTCCGCCACTCCTATTTCCAGGTCAGGGAAAACCGCCATTGCGACTTTATCCCCCATAGTCAACTGCTGCTGATACCTGTAACCGGTGGGGGTGGGTTCCCGAAACACCGCCAGAGTTTGAGCAGTGATATCCACCAGCCAAACCTCAGTAATCTGATTTTGAGCATAGAGAGGGATTTTTACTTCTCGGTCAAAATCGGCTGTAGTATCGGCTACTTCTATTAATAGCAAAATATCTCCCGGTTGCGGATGCGCCGTGGCATAAAAATCCGCACGCGGTTGCAGCAGCGCTAAATCTGGTTGAGGTTCTGAGTTATCATTTAACCGGATCGGGTCTTGAATGCCAATTATCACTAATTTACCCAGTTTTTGGGATAAAATCTGATTTAACCGTTTGACGCAAGCGGCGTGTCTAGTGCCAATGGGGGACATTTTGACCAGTTCTCCTCTTATCAGTTCTAAGCGGTCATCTTCTTTGAGGATACCGGTCTCAGCCATGAGGTGATATTCCTCAACTGTAAAGAGTCTTTTTTCTAGTTGAATGGCCATAAAATTATTTGTCCTTTGTCCTTTGTCCTTTCTCCTTTGTTCTTTGTCCCCTGAGCGAAGTCGAAGGGTCTTTTGTCCTTTGTATGACTAACCAAATGACCAATGACCAATGACCAATCATCAATCACCCCATAACTTCCGCCACCCCTATTTCCACGTCAGGGAAAACCGCCATTGCGACTTTATCCCCCATAGTCAACTGCTGCTGATACCTGTAACCGGTGGGTGTGGGTTCCCGAAACACCGCCAGAGTTTGAGCGGTGATATCCACCAGCCAAACCTCAGTAATCTGATTTTGAGCATAGAGAGGGATTTTCACATCTCGGTCAAAATCGGCTGTAGTATCTGCTACTTCTATTAATAGCAAAATCTCTCCCGGTTGCGGATGAGCCGTGGCATAAAAATCAGCACGCGGTTGCAGTACAGCTAAATCTGGTTGCGGTTCTGAGTTATCATTTAACCGGATAGGATTTTGGACTGCAACTATAGCCATATCTCCTACTCGTTGACTGAATAACCTCAGCAGTCGATTGACGCAAGCGGCGTGTCTAGTGCCAATGGGGGACATTTTGACCAGTTCTCCTCGGAGCAGTTCTAAGCGGTCATCTTCTTTGAGGATACCGGTTTCAGCCATGAGGTGATATTCCTCAACGGTAAAGAGTCTTTTTTCTAGTTGAATTGGCATAAAATTATTTGTCCTTTGTCCTTATAAAATATCAATAGTGCCTTGTCCACCGTCTAGGCGGACTCTTTGCCCTTCTCGAAGCCATTGGCGGGCTTGGGGAACGTCCATAACGGCGGGGATACGGTATTCGCGAGCGACGATCGCGCCGTGAGAAAGCTGCCCCCCCACTTCAGAAATCAACCCGCCAGCCCGGGACAATAGGGGCGCCCAACCAGGGTCAGTATAAGGCACCACGAGAATCGTTTCTTTGTCAATATCCCCCACTTCCCCCAACTGATTAACAATTTTAACCCGTCCTTCTACCACCCCGGGACTAGCACCAATCCCCCGCAGTTGTGATTTCGCCGGAGTTTGATAAGTCGAAATATGGCGCGGTGGCTGGCCATAAACCACTGGAGGCAAGAACTCAGACGCTGCATCGGTTTGGAGCTGCTGTTTGCGACTCTCAATTAATTTTCTGAAATTATCCCCATCCCCCTGTAATTCAGAAACATGAGACGCCACAATAGCTCTAATTTCCGACAATTCTAAGTAAAAAATATCCCCAGGTGCTGCTAGTAAACCCGACTGTAACCACAAATTCTCCAGAGCCAAAAAACTCCAGCGTAACTGTGCCAATAAGCTGCTATAAATTTCTGCAACTCTACCTTTTAGGTTCACCCGATGCTGCACCGGAATGACGCGGGGGGGCGATAGCTTGGCTGACTTGACGGTGCGGCGGTTCTCGTTTGTAGCTGATGGCGGTGGCGGAGCAAACAACATCTGGGCGAACAGAGAGCGCAAATACCGGAGGTCTTCTTGCCACCGAGGCACGGCAATATCCGTGGCGGCAGCGCTGAGATATCCGTAACGGAGCAAAAAGCGATCGAACTCTTGAAACACCATTTGCCCTTCGGGAATTTCCGCCAAAGTCGCAAACAGTTGCGAGCTATCCCCTGGCCCCAAATCCGGGCGCAAATCCTGCAAAGCTGGTAACAACAACCGGGCGGCATTCACGATTTCTTGAAGACTGCGCGTTGCGGCGACTTCTGGGTTGCGGCTGAAATCCAGCTCCTCATCAGCCACGCCTAAAAGTGCTTGACGCAGAGCCACTGACAGGGGGGCCAAAATGCTGTAATAAGTGCATTTTTCCAGTAAGACCAAAATCTGTTCTACTCTTGCCAGTAGCGCCTCTGGGGAAACCGTTTCCCCCCCTTTTTCTACCTCGCCAGAAGCCCCTCTCCCTGGTTGGGAGGGTGAGGGTGGGGAAGTAGCGCGCAACTGCGCCAGTGCTGGGGCGAGGTCATATCGGTAGGTGTAGTAAAAATCCCTTTCCAGATATAGCTCCCGCCGCAATAACCGGAGCAACCCCGGAAGCGATCGCAAGGTGGAAGCCAAAGGCGGTTTAGTAAACGCCGCCCCCCGGGTCAAAAATTCCAGACTTTCTGGGGGCAAACCCATCCGCCGGAAAATCTGCCCCAATAAAGAAGCATTAAAGTAAGCCCGGGAGTAGTGCAAAGTGGCGGTTTCCTCAAAATCGAGCCCTCGCGCCCCTTTTCCTAATACCAGAGTAAACAGTGAACCCCAAACCCCACAGGTGAGGGGGCGGTTAATTGACCAAGTGAGGGGCGGGATGAACCCGGGAATCACTTCCGCAGCGATGCGGCGCGTCCAAATGGGGAGCATAGTGGTGATCGGTCTGGCTTGCAGCAGCCACAATTGCTGGCCATCATAACTCCACTCTATATCTTGAGGAATGCCGCCGCCGCGCTGTTCCAACTGGCGCGCCAGTATTGCTACCTCCTCGAGGACTTCCGGCGGTACTCTGCCTTTGCCTTCGATAAGTGGTGGATTTTCTAGAGTGACTCGATAGCGTTCTGGTGTCACTTGTCCGGAAACTACCGGGGCCGCATCGCCGGGAAGTGCTTCAATAATTACAGCTTCCGGGTTTTGGTGTAGGGGGTCGCGGCTGAAAGCGACGCCAGAAAAAGCGCCGCGAATTTGGATTTGAATCAATAGCGCCAGGGCCGATGCTTCGGGGATATGTCGATCGCGCCGGTATTGCTGGGCCGCCGGTCGGAAATATGATTCAAAGCAATGGCTGATGGCACGCATCAGCTCATCCCGACTGGTGACGTTTAACACGCTGGCATATTGTCCCGCCCCAGATGCAGTTTCCAAATCTTCTGATAAGCTGCTCGATCGTACCACCAGAGGTGATTCTCCCGATGGTTGGAGTAATTCCAGCAGCGGTTGCGGGTCATCTCCCGCCCGCAACACCCATCCCGGCGGCACAGGATAGCCCGATCGTTTTAGCTCCGAGAGCGTCGCCGCCTTCGCCCCCACTTTGCGCACTTCCAGAGGCTGGTCAAGAATCAGCGTCACACCGCGTCCTTGGAAAAAGCGAAACAACTTTTGCGTTTCCGCCTTACTACCCGCCGCACTCAATTCTAAATCATCCGGCATTTTCTGATAAATCCAATAGAGGAGCAAACTCAGAGCCATTGCCACAATCAATCTTTCCGGTTGATGTGGGTGCAGCAGCCCCAAAATCAAAGGCATCAGCACCAACACCGCCGTCCGTCCCTGGCGACGCTCTCGCCAAATCGTAAAACTAACTCCCCCAATCAGCAATATCATCAAACCAGCGCCCCAGTCATGGACAAAAAAACCCCAGACCACATTCGTAGTCCCAGCTCCTTGGCCCATCCAGTAGCGACCCATCACCAGGGTACATAGGGAGATTAATTCCCATTCCGGGTTGTGGGGAAAGAAATACCGCGCCAGCAAGACAGCGGCGATACCTTTGAGCGCCTCCAAGAGAACCGCCACCGTTCCCGCCAATCTTCCCCCGTGGTAAAAAGCCGCCTGCACACCGATATTACCGGTGCCGAGTTCCCGCAAATCCCGTTTTGTGAGGATGCGCAGCACCAGCGCCACAAAAGGCAATCCCCCCAACAGGGGACAAACCGTAAAAATCAGGACAGCACCCCAAACCTGCGTCATATCCAAAGCACCTGCAGTTTTACTTGCCAGCTAATTCCAAGGCGAACAGCGCTCTCATCCCCTAGAGGTAATTCATCAATTGCTCGCACACCATGCGCAGTTCAGAGTTTGTAGCCAATTTGACGCAGAAAATCTTTACGTTTTTGCACATCTTCGCTGACTTCTACCCCTTGGGGTGAAAACCCATCCACCACTCCCAGAATGCCTCGCCCCTGAGCTGTTTCTGCCAAAATTACCTCCACGGGGTTAGCGGTAGCGCAGTAGATAGTACAAACCTCTTGGCACTGCTTAATCGCATTGAGAAAGTTAATCGGAAACGCTTCTTTGAGTACAATCACAAAACTGTGACCCGCCCCCAGTGCCTGGGCATTTTTCGTGGCCACTGCCTCTAATTCTCCATCATTCCCGGCCACCCTGATTAGGCAAGGCCCCGACGCCTCGCAGAAAGCGATGCCAAACTTGACAGTCCCCGAACTCCCTACCATAATCTCATATAAATCCTCCACCGTCTTGATAAAGTGGGAATGTCCTAAAATCAGATTCCCTCCCGGTGGGATTTCCATTGCCACTGATTTGAGTTCCATCCTTGATTCCTCAATGCCCTTTGTCTCGCATTTTAACCGCCCAGTCTGACTAAATTACATTGCATATTAGCAATCACTTACATACTAATGACAGAGGCACAGAGGAATAGGGGGATTCTGTACCTCTGGGCTTCATCTTCATAAACCACGATTTGTCGTCATTAAAACATCTAAATTATGAATTACCAAGAAGCCTATGATTTATTGATAGCGCGGGGAACTGCCCTGCAAAATTCGGGCAAAGATGAGAATTTGCTCCAGCGGCTGAAACAAGGAAAACCCCCCTTACCAGGGGAAGTAACATCGATATTACTCGCGTTAAAAATCGTCTTTGAGGAGTTGCCAAACCAGAATACTTTAGACAGAAACCTAGTTTTGGCGCTACATCTTTTAGCCTTTGAAAGCCAGCGCCTGTTTGAAGCTGGGCGCAGTGCTGGGGTTAGCTGGCCACCTTTATTAAAAGAAGACTTGCAGCGCATCGCCGCATCTGTGGCCAGCATCTTTGCCGATGAGTGGCGAGTTTAATTTGGTTCTAGTTCGTAGTTGGGCTTTAGCCCTCTTTTGATTGATGGGGCTGAAGCCCAACTACAAACCAAGATGGGGCTGCTTAATTGCAACCTTGTCGCGATTGCCTACCGTTGGGCATGATGGCACCGCATAAGTTGGCCCCTTGAAGGTTGGCGTCAGTCAAATTAGCTTCAATCAGATAAGCGCCTCGGAGGTCGGCATTGCGGAGGTTACTACCTCGGAGGTCAGCGCGACTGAGGTAAGCATTATTGAGGCGGGCACCGGTGAGGTTGGCACTACTTAAGTTGGCATCAAATAGATTGGCTTCAGTTAAGTTAACATTGGTCAAATCGGCACTGGTGAGGTTGGTTCTGGTGAGGTAAGCATTGGTTAAATTGGCGCCGTTGAGTTTGGCTTGGGACAAATTAGCGCCAAATAAGTTTGCCCGATCGAGTGCGGCTTCGGTGAGGATAGCCCCTTCCAGCTTGGCATTGATCAAGGAAGCATTTTTTAAGTCACACTTGGGGCATTTCTTGGTTTCCAGCAATTGCTTGACATGTTCGGCGTTTTGTGCGCGCAGAGATGAAGGGAACCAAAAGGGGGCGAGCAGAAACGCCACCGCCAAAATCTTAAATTTCATATCTTGCTTGTTCATGCAATGTGTGGGGATGACGGATAAAGGGAAACTGCGGGAAAGCTCCCCCGACCTGATAGTAGGATGCTGATGCGACGCCGGAAGGCGTTCGGCTCCGGGGAGCGACTGACCGCCAGTTCGGGAAATCGGAAATTCAGCGGAAATATTAATCTGCCAGTTTTTAGGCAGCCGCCTTAAGAATTTAAGGGTTGATACAGACAGCCTCAGAGGTAGATTTTCTCTTGCCGTTTATGATAATAGCGATTTCGCGAGGAGATGATTCCTAAAAAATGGTGATGCTTACCCGAGAAGAACGCCATAGTCTGAGATATCAATACCAACGCCCCTGGAGCGGGATAATTTTGTGGCGAGAGATGCCCCTTCCATAAAGAACCGACTTTCAACCAACAGTTCCCGTATCTTTGGGTTACAGAAGTCCCCTGAGTGGGTTAAAATCACAACCAAAGGCTTTGCCGCTATCCCGAGTTTACAGGAAAATCGCTATGCTCAGGCGGATTTGGCGTTGGTTGGTCAGGCGAGTATTGCGCTGGTGGAGATTGTTAATGAAATCATCTCCGGCGTCAGAGGTGGCGGCAGTGGCGTCCCCCTTGAGCGATAGTGAGTATGAGCAAAAGTTCATGCAGTTGCTCGAAGGGTTATACCACGGCTGGCAGGCTCCCCAAGTAGAGCAGTTTTTGGCCAAGCTGCTGGGTTTGGCGGCGGTGGGTGCTTGGGTGGCTTGGTTGCGACGGTTTGGCGCAAAGGTGCTAAATTCGGCAGTGCCCAACCGGGAGTTGGGGCGGCGGTTGTTGCGTTTGAGTGAGGTGGCTCGGGAGCTAGAGCCTTGGACAGAATTGGCGGTGGTGGCGCGGGACATTGGTTCGGGGTTGCTGGTGGGGGTAGAAATTGCGCCAGAGACTCCGATTGGTCCTGCTTCTCCCTTGCCCCAGACGGCGGCAGAATTGTTTGAGCATGGGATGGAGCGGTTGCGGGTTTCTGACGATGAGGGGGCTTTGGCTGCTTTGGATCGGGTGGTGCAACTAGAGCCAGAAAATTACCGCGCCTGGATCAACCGGGGCAATGCTTTGGCGAATTTGGGGCGACTGCCCGAAGCGTTGGCGAGTTACGATCGCGCTGTGGCTTTGAAAGCCAACTCCCATACGGCTTGGACGAACCGGGGGGATGTGCTGTTTGATATGGGTAAGCGGCGGGAAGCGATCGCCAGTTGGGACAAAGCCCTAGCCATTCAGCCGGAGGACTTCGAGACTTGGTACAATCGCGGTTTGGCTCTAGCGGGCTCTAACCACTGGGAAGAGGCGATCGCCAGTTGGGATAAAGCCATAGAACTCAAAGCCGACGACCCAGAAGCCTGGTTTAACCGGGGGTTGGCTCTGGGGAACTTAAGCCGCTGGTCAGAAGCTCTCGCTAGTTGGGATAAAACCCTGGAAGTGAAACCGGACTTTCAACCAGCTTGGGTAAACCGAGGCGTCGCACTGCAAAAGCTGGGACGCTACACCGAGGCGATCGAAGCTAATAATATGGCGATCGCACTTTCGGGCAGTAATGACAACCAGGGGACGGGGACTGTGGGGACTGTGGGGACTGTGGTCAGCGATATTCCTCCCTCTCCTCCCACCCCTCCCACTCTTCCCACCCCCTCTCCCCCTTTTAACCAGGGGATGGATGCTTGGGAAGTTGGCGATTTTGAAGGGGCGATCGTCTATTTCCAAGAAGCCCTCGCCTTAGAACCAGATTCCCTCGATGCTTTGTACGGCCAAGCCGTAGCCCTATCGGAGCTTGCCCGATATGAACCCGCGATTACTTTCTATAACCGTGCCTTAGCCATTCAACCCGACTTGGCCTATGCTTGGAACGGTTTGGGAAATGCCCTCAAAGAACTGCTCCGATACGAACCAGCCCTCGCCGCTTATAACCAAGCCATTGCCTTGGAAACCTCATTCCTGCAAGCATGGCTCAACCGAGGTGCTGTCCTGCGAGACTTGGGGATGTATGAAGAAGCTCTGGCATCTTATAGTCAAGCTGCCACTATTGACCCCAACTTTGCCGATGTGTGGTATGGGCAGGGGGTGGTCCTCAATGATTTGGCCAGATATGGAGAAGCCTTGAGTGCTTTTGACAAAGCCTTAGCCATTAAACCCCAGTTCGCCGATGCTTTACAAGGACGCGCCGCCTCCATTAGTTATATGGAAGCGGCGGCAAGAACAGCATCTGACCAAAAAATCACCTAGCCCGTTACCGGGAATCTCTCTCAATCTCTGCTAAAGCCCCGTTCCTGAACACTCTCTAATGATGCCAGCAGATCTGCTAGTCCATCAAAGCCTCTTTCCGTATCATTGGGCCGGGGGCTGGAAATGTGGCGACAAAACCCCCCGCCAGAGGCAGGGGCGCCTCCCTCACTTGTGGGAAGTTCCATGTTGTTCCTGAAGGCGGATTGATGCCTGTTGACCTCAAACTTTGGCGATCGCATTACCCCATCCTCAACTCAAAGCCTGGGGAGCAGGGGTTGGTATCACCTCTCTCTGCTCCCTATTCTTATTATGCCCGGGTTGGTGATCAAATTACCACCGTATTGATATTGATTTTTCTAAATTGGGGATCGCGGTAAAACATATCCGGGCTGAGGAAACTACTGATAGTTTGCTCCCTGTCCGTGAGATTACTAGGGTCATTACCCCAAATCAATACCACAGATACAGCCCTGCCCTATCCTAAATCTCGTGGTGTGGGGGGAAACGGAAACTCAGGGCCACAGAAATGGCCGCCGCGAGGCAGGTAATGCTCGCCCAAATCACCCCGATCGTCGGCGCCATTTGAGCCAAACCCGTGGGAAATACGACCCCAAACAACACTTTTGCTGCCCCGATCCCCCCAAAATAGCTCCCTACTCCTAAGCCTTTCCACTGGTTTGGCATCAAGGAAATCGCAAAAGGAATGGCACCGTTATTAACTAAACTTAAGCCTGCCACCCAAATTATCCCAGCCAGTAACAAGCTACCAGGACTGGGTGCCAACCCCAGCAACAGCAAACCTGCCACTGTCCCCGCCATCCCCCCTAGCATTCCTTGGCGGTTGCCAACTTTGGTGGCCAAAGTACCGGCGGGCAATGCGGCTACGGCGGAACCCAAAGTAAACCAAAACATCAGCAATTTAGTATCTTGTTGGGGTAGCTGTGCTTTCAGGAGCTGAGAAAAAACATTCATCAGGAAACTGGAACTGCAAAAAATTGCCGCACCAGTGGCCAAAATTACCCCTACTCGCAGCAGCAAAATTGGGCTGGTCACGGGCTGGGGGGTAGCAGTGGTTTGGGGTCTTGTCTGTGGTAGCCCGCCCGGGGGGTCGAGCGCCCTTAACGCCGCCGCTGTGGCTAACAGGACTAAAGAGCCAATGGTGAATGTTACCCCAGGCCCTAAATTCAAAATCAATTCTTGTGACCTTGGGGCAAACGCCGCCACAATTCCGCCCGCTAATGTGAGGAAGCTGGCGGCTTTGGGTAATTGGGGGGTGGTGGCGTATTTCCCCAATAAGGACAAAGCCGGAGCCCGAAAGATGGTCATCGCCAGTGCCCAGACTACCATCAACACTGGTAGGAGCAATTTCACCCCGGGTAAAGGCTTAATCAAAATCGTGCAAGCTGGGATGGCCACAAAAATGGCGGAGGCAGTGACTACCCCAAAGGAGATGAGCAAAAACCGATGGCCAAACCAGCGTTCTGCCCGATCGGACAGCCCCCCCCACAGCGGTTCCATCCCCAAGGCGAGGATATTTTCCACTACCAGCACAGTCGTGGCGGCTTGGGGTGTAAACCCAAATTGAACTAGCAATTTACCCAGATAAGCGTTGTAAATTACCCAAGTGAGGGTAATGGCGGCGGATAAGCCGCTTAACCCAATAACTTGCCGCCACATAATCTGGGTTGGTGGCGGTGGGTAATGACCAGATGGAGAAACTCGATCGGACATCGGTTTTACCCTCCAAGGTGCGATCTTGTTGGCAATTGAGAGAAACCGGGTTTCTTTGGTAAGAAACCCGGTTTCTTCAGCTCAAGCGGCTGTTTCTAGGCTATTTCTGGGGTTTTTGGCGTTTGGCGTTTACCCCGTCAACCTAATTAATACTGCGGCACTGTGGGGTCAACTTCTTGGCTCCAGGCGTTGATGCCGCCTTTGACGTTCGTCCCGTCAATGCCTGCTTTTTCTTTTAGGATAGCCAATGCTTTGGCCGATCGTCCCCCCATCTTGCAGTGCGCAATCAACCGGTGGCCGTTGAGCAATTCTTTCACCTTCGCCACACCGGGGCCATTTTCAATATCTGGCAATGGCACCAATACCGCCCCGGGAATGCGGGCAATGTCGTACTCGTGAGGATTGCGCACATCCACCAGCACAAAATCATCGGCACCGCTATCGATTAATTGCTTCAATTCCACCACGGTCATTTCCGCGATCGCTGTTTTCTGCTTCTCCTCCTCTGCTTTCGCTTGAGGAATACCGCAAAACTCCTCATAATCGATTAATTTCTCGATTACGGGCCGTTCCGGGTTGGGTCGCAGTTTCAATTCCCGGAAAGTCATCTCCAAGGCATTGTATAGCAGCAGCCGGCCACTGAGGGTCCTGCCTGTTTTGGTGATGATTTTCACCGTTTCCGTAGCCTGAATCACACCGATAATTCCTGGCAAAATCCCTAAAACGCCACCTTCTGCGCAGGAGGGCACCATCCCCGGCGGTGGGGGTTCTGGGTACAGGTCACGGTAGTTAGGACCGCCTTCGTAGTTGAACACGGTAGCCTGACCTTCAAAGCGGAAGATGGAACCGTAAACGTTGGGTTTGTTCAGCAGGACGCAGGCATCATTTACCAGATAGCGGGTGGGGAAGTTATCCGTACCATCCACCACAATATCGTAAGGTTCGATGATGTTTAGGGCGTTTTCTGAGCTGAGGCGGACTTCGTGGAGGTTAACTTGGCAGTAGGGATTAATCTCCAGAATGCGGCTTTTCGCCGATTCGATTTTGGGTTTCCCTAGGGAGGAGGTGCCGTGAATCACCTGCCGCTGTAAGTTGGATTTATCTACGATGTCAAAATCAACGATGCCTAGGGTGCCAATACCGGCGGCGGCTAGGTATAGTAGCAGGGGAGATCCCAAGCCACCAGTGCCGATGCAAAGGACTTTGGCGGCTTTGAGCCGTTTTTGCCCATCCACTCCCACTTCTGGGAGAATCAGGTGTCGGGAATAGCGATCGTAGTCGTCAGATGATAGTTGGATTTCTTCCAAATTCGGATTTAGCATAACTGTTTGGGCGTTACTTGGTAACTCCTATCAAAAACCATTAATTTGTCATTTGTCATTTGTCCTTGGTCATTTGACAAGTGACAACGGACAACGGACAAGCGGACTTGCGGACAAGTGACAAGTGACAAATGACTAAGGTCAAGGGACTGAACCGGTCTGTTCAACGATAATTGGTTCTGGTTGGAACTGGTGATTTGCTTCCAGACACCAAGAGCGAATCTCGGAGGGGTGCCCTTGCACCACCGACACTATGATATACGAGTATTCCGGCCACGCCAAGGCGCGATCGCACTCTGACGGCACCGCCGTACCGTCTGGGTGGGAGTGAAAGATGCCGATAATACTCAATTGCCGTTCTCGTCCTTGCCGGTGTGCCCGCAGCATTTCTTCTGGCGCAATAACATATCTTCGCTCTTTTGTCAAGGTTGCAGCGTCGGAAAATTCGGCGGCAGTCTCCTCATTCCAACCATTAGCCGTGGGCCACACTTCCACCACCTGTTTGTCACCCTCTCCCACAACCCCCAACAGCAACCCGCAACATTCCTCGGGATAGGTGTTGGCGGCATGGTTGCCGATCGCTTGCAGGTGTTGTGGTTGCACTTTTATAACCATCGAGAACCTTTTTTCCGCAATTGGCATCCCCAGGCTGGTGATGGGGTGGTGGTAGCAATCTTACCACCATTCTCATCTTACCCTGTACGAGAGGCGGGGACAAGTGGCAATATTTCTTGACTGTTGGTTATTGGTGATTGGTAATACGTTATTTTTAGCCAGAAATGATATGGCCAACCAATGACCAATGACCAATGACCAATGATAAATGACCAATGACTCTTGGACCTCATTTAGTTATCAAAAAAATCGCTTTAGCAGGCGCAATTATGCCCCGAAACTATTTACAAGTTCTATAATCAAGGGAGTAAATAACTTTCGAGTCAGGATGGAGCTGGAGAAGAAGCTGCTATCTATGCTGGTAGAGGTTGGTAGTTGATGGTTATTGCAATTTAATTTCCTCAAGACAGCTAGAGAAACCACATAGAGAAACTCAATTTTTCTGATCAACCCGGTTTCTATTTTTTTTCTCCGGCGGGAACAATTTGGTTTTGTGATTGGTTCTAAATACAGTTGTTAGGGAATTTTTCCGGTAATGAGGAGGAAAAGCGATGTTAAAGGTAAGTCATCGGTGGTGGACTGCTCTAGGTAGTTGGGGGGCAATAGCGATGTTAGGCTGGGCCAGCCCGGTCATTTCTGGGGTGGCCCCCAGGGTTGCGGTGGGACGTGAAGGGCCGGAAAGTTTATCATTGCCAAATGCTTTTGAGGTGGCCCAGGATATGGGGAGTCTCTGTCGTCGAGTCAGGACGCCTGATGGGTTGATTGTGCGCGATCGACCTGACCCAAATTCCCCCCAAATCGGCAGCCTTGCACCAAACACCCAAGTCACGCTGATCAAAGATTGGCGGGGAATTAATGGACCGGACGGGCGCATCTGGGTGGAAATCAACAGTCCGGTGCGGGGATTTATTACCAACGGGTTCCCCACTGTGGCGAGCAATTTGGAATTATGCTCGGAACCAGTAACGCAACCCACCCCCACCCCCACCCCTAACGCTAACCTTTGCCGTCAAGTGGACCGGGTGGCGGCGCCCGATGGGATAGCTGTGCGTGCTGATGCTTCCATCCGCGCCGATCGGGTGGGTGGCGTTGGCCCCGGCGAGCGCGTCACCCTAGTGCCAAATTATCAGGCAGTGCGGGATAGAAATGGGGAAGACCGCAACTGGGTAGAAATAACCTCGCCGGTGCGTGGGTTTGTCTCAGCGAGTAACCTCATCCAATGTCAGGGAGCGGCGGCTCAGGCTGCCCCCCAAACCACTCCCCCCACCAACCCTCCCACTACGGCCAATAACGATAGTCTTTGCCGCATCGTGGACCCGCAACTGGCGCCTCGGGGTCTGCAAATTCGTGCGGACGCCTCTACCTTTTCTACCTACAGGGGGGGAATACCGCCAGAAGGCAGAGTAACCCTCAAAGAAGGATATAAGCTGATTCCCGATAAAAGCGGCGAGGCTCGCAATTGGGTGGAAATCACTTACCCCACGGCGGGTTTTATCTCAGCTAATGAGCTATTATTTTGTCGTTAAAATTGGCGCAATTAGGGTGTTTTTTGGCGGCCATAATTGTTGGTGGAAATATGAAAAACGCGGTTTCCCGCGTTTTTGTATGGACACGGCATTGCCGTGTCCTAATGGCCGTTTATTAAGGCATTAACCTGTCCTTAATAAACATTTGAACTTAATAAGATTCTACCGGTACTCGCATCACGCGGGCGAGTTCCGCTGCTACTTGCGGGCGGGTAAATTCCGGTGGGGGTAATTGACCGCTGCGGAGCATTTCTCGCACCTTGGTTCCTGATAGGTGAATCCGCTGCTCTGGACTGCTGGGGCTGGTTTTGGTGGTGGCCATGCCGTGGGTGAGGGTGCAGTAGAAAGCGTGTTCAAATTTCATCGGTAAGATGCCCAGTTCTTCTGGCTGGAACTCGTCGAAAATGTATTGAGCATCGTAAGTGCCGTAGTAGTTGCCAACGCCTGCGTGGTCGCGCCCGACGATAAAGTGAGTGCAACCGTAGTTTTTCCGCAGCAAGGCGTGGAAAATGGCTTCCCTTGGTCCGGCGTAGCGCATGGCGGCGGGGTTGATGGCCAAAATCACCCGGTCTTTGGGATAGTAATGTTCTAGCAGGATTTCATAGCAACGCATCCGCACATCGGCGGGGATGTCGTCTTCTTTGGTGGCGCCAACAAGGGGATGCAGGAATAGGGCATCTACGGTTTCTAGGGCGCACTTGGTGATATATTCGTGGGCGCGGTGGATGGGGTTGCGGGTTTGGAAGGCAACGATCGTCTTCCAGCCTCTTTCTTGGAATAAACGCCGTGATTCGGCGGGGTCGATTTGGTAGGTGGGAAATTGGGGATGGGCGTCCCGTTGCAGCAACCACACGGGTCCGGCGAGGTTAATCGGTCCTTGTTCATAGAGGACTTTTACCCCTGGATGGTTGCCGTCTTCGGTGCGATAGACTTTGACTGCTTCTAAGGCTTTGTTGTAGCGGTATTTTTGGGTCAGTTCCAACACACCCACAAATCTGCCATCGGGAGCGTCTAGGCGCACCCAGGTGCCTTCTTTGAGGGAGGTGGCGACTTCTTCGCTGACGGGGAGGGTGACGGGAACGGCCCAGGGGAGTCCGTTCGCCAAGCGCATATCGGTAACTACGGGTTCGTAGTCTTGCTGGCTCATAAAGCCGGTTAAGGGGCTAAAGCCGCCGATCGCGATTAACACCAAGTCGGAGAAACTGCGCTCGGTTAGCTGTAACCGAGGCAGGGTATCCGCTTGGGCGAGAAATTCCTGTTTTTGGGCAGGGCTAGCGATACGATCGATCAGATGGCCGCCGTGGGCCGGGATGCCGTCGGGATATTTGCTCAAGGTAATTCCTCTTGTCTTACTTGCCTGTGATATTGTAATCCTTCTGGGGGGTGACACCCTGCATCACCCCCCAGAGAGTGAGATTTAGGTCTCTTTTGGCTCAATCACGCCGCCGCCGAGGAGGACTTCGCCGTCGTACCAAACGGCAGCTTGTCCGGGAGTGACGCCAAACTGATCTTCGTCGAAAACCAGCTTGACCCGGGAGCCATCACCGGATTGATCCGATAGGGGAATGACGGTGACGGGGACTGGGGGCGTCCGATACCGGATTTGCACTTCGGCACGGACTGGACCGCTGGGGGGTGGGATAGATACCCAGTTGACTCTCTGCACGGTGCAACTGGATTGGGTGGCGCGAGCCCGATCGCCCACAATCACCCGATTTTTCACCGCATCCAAGGCAATCACATACAGCGGCTCCGCTGCAGCCAAACCGATACCCCGTCGCTGACCGATGGTATAACGGTGGATGCCCTCATGCTGTCCCAGTACATTCCCCTCCAAATCCACAATATCGCCTTTTTGTCGATCGATATACTGTTCTAAAAATTTTTGCATGGACCCGTGAGCCTCAATCAAGCACAGGTCCTGACTTTCCGGCTTGTCTGCTGTCTTTAGCTCATACTGGGCCGCTAGTTGTCGGGTTTCGCTCTTGGTGATTTCCCCCAAAGGAAACACACAAGCCGCTAACAGCTCTTGACTCAGGTCATATAAAAAATATGTCTGGTCTTTTTTCTCGTCTAATGCCCGCAATAGCTGGTAACGCCCCCCATCCCGGTCATAACTAACTCTGGCATAATGACCGGTGGCGATTTTATCCGTGCCCAAATTTTCCCGAGCGTATTGCAGCATCGGGCCAAACTTCACCGCCTTGTTACATTGGGAGCAGGGCAGAGGCGTGACACCACTGGTGTAACCAGCCACCAAGTAATCCACAATGTGGGTTTGAAATAGTTCTCGCGTATCGACAATATGGTGGGGAATGCCGAGCTGTTCGCAGATAAAGGCCGCATCGACCATCCCTTCGGAGCAGCATTGGCCTTTTCCCTTCATCAGCCAAAGGGTCATTCCCACGACTTCATATCCTTGATGGTGAAGTTTCGCGGCGGCTACGGAGCTATCAACCCCCCCGGAAAGACCGACGACAACCTTATCCCTCATTACATTCCCTATCAATCGTAATTTCTCAATTAACTTTAGCAAATTTTGAGGTGTGCGTAGGGTCTAGGGGCGAAGCAAGAGCGCCCAGGATGTAGGGTGGGCATTGCCAGCCCTGCTACAATGCGACGGCGCAGAGGGGGAGGAGGGGGAAGATGGGGAAGGGTGGGAGGGGTGGGAGGGGTGGGAGGAGGGGGAAGAGGGGGAAGAGGGGGAAGAGGGGGAAGAGGGGGAAGAGGGGGAAGA